>Ga0316224_1000154_pt1 | contig 110166 bp, 76 predicted proteins | sample TBH18013metaG_FD_206254 | JGI IMG/M metagenome (GOLD analysis project Ga0316224, IMG submission 206254) | Freshwater microbial communities from Trout Bog Lake, Wisconsin, USA - TBH18013 | ecosystem: Environmental > Aquatic > Freshwater > Lake > Hypolimnion/Profundal zone | place: USA: Wisconsin...
CCGTCATTGACCCACTTATTGATGACATACACTTTCTGCCGACCATGCTGGATAAGGCCGCCGGCGGCGCTGATATAGTGCTTGCCACCAATCAAAAAACACCGAATTTAAATCTGATCTATCGTAGCGCTTTTACAATTTTCAACCTGTTATATCAATTACTGCACGGCATCCATCTGGCCAAAGAAGCCCCCAATTACAGGATACTGAATAAAACAGTCATCAATTTTATCTTGCAACATCCTCAGCCGGTACTAACCTACCGTCATATTCCTTCCACGGGTGGATTTTCCCGAGTTAATCTTAATTACAGCGCCACCCCCAGAAAAACACAGGCTAAACATTTGGGCGACAGCATAGATCGCGGCATTAAAATGCTGGTTTCCACCACGCACACCCCAATGCGCTTGGTCACGACATTATCTATGTTTGGCGCGATTGCCAATCTGGTTTATTCTGTCTATGTGGTAACAGTCGGCTTACTGAAAACCAATGTAGCACCCGGCTGGATCAGCTTGTCTCTGCAACAGTCCGGCATGTTTTTTTTACTTTCTTTGGTTCTGTTTGTGTTGGGCGAATACATCCTGCAAATGGCCCGCTTATCAAATCAGGGCCCTAGTTACCATATCGGCCAAGAGTTTAACAGCAGCCGGATTATCCGACGCGAAAAGTTAAACATTGAGGAATCACTACCTCATGCCCCCTATTCCAGCCGCTTTAATACTCGGTAATTTCTGCATTTCAGCCATGTTAAACCCTGCAGAAAACTCCAATAACATAATGGATGCCATTGTTATTGGCGGCGGCTTTTATGGCGCCGCCATTGCAATCTACCTAGTGAAAACTCGCGGACTAAAAAAAGTTTTGCTGATTGAACGGGAAGCCGCCTTATTGACGCGCGCCTCTTATAACAATCAGGCGCGCGTCCACAATGGTTATCACTATCCTCGTAGCTTTACCACGGCCTACCGCAGCCGTATCAATTTACCCAAATTCGTGCAAGACTGGCCCTATGCAGTAAAGCGGGATTTCATCAAACTTTATGCCATTGCTCGCAGTAACTCAAAAGTGACCGTCAAACAATTTGAGCGCTTCTGCCGTGAAATTGGCGCTAAAATCGAATCCCCGGCGGAGGAGCTTAAAAATTTATTTAATCCGCATTTAATTGAAAAAGTATTTCTAGCTGAAGAATATGCGTTTGACGCCACGCAACTGGAAAGATGGGCCAAACGTGAACTGATCGAATGCGGTGTCACGATACTTTATAATACGCAAGTCACCGCTATTCGTAACGGCCCTGAACAAACCACGCAGATCACCCAGCAAACTTCCAATCACTCACCCGAATTGCTTAGCTGCCGCTACCTGTTTAACTGCACGTATAGCGGACTTAACCAATTTGCCGGCGATTTTTCAGGCACCCAAAACCAGCTGAAACATGAAATCACTGAAATGGCCTTGATTCGTCCGCCGCAAATATTGGCTAATTTAGGCATTACCGTCATGGACGGCCCATTCTTTTCAATGATGCCTTTTCCTGCCCAAGGTCTACATACGCTTTCACATGTTCGTTATACACCGCATCTAAGCTGGCAGGATGAACGAGGAATCGACCCTTATCAAAAACTAAGCCAGTACCCTTGCGAGACACACATCAATCGAATGCTGCGAGATATTGGCCGCTATTTGCCGGCAATACTAGACTCACAATACATAGATTCCCTCTTCGAAGTTAAAACTGTGCTGATCAAAAACGAAGGCGATGACGGCAGACCCATTTTATTTGAAAAACATCACGAATTGCCCAATTGCTATTCGATTTTAGGTGGAAAAATTGACAACATTTATGACATTATTGAAAAGCTCGACGCCGAGTCTTTTAATTAAATTATTTAAACAACTCGGACTGTTTTTTTTAGCCACCGTTTTTATTACCACCATTTTTCAAACAAATCTGCTCCATTTTGCCGACCAGCCGTTTTTTTCCGCCTTTCAAACAGATTCTGAAACCCTGGTGCTTGGCGGCATCATTGCCGATGATCTGCATCTGCAAAAGTCAGGTTGGCATTTGGGTCACATAGGAAAAGACCAAAACTTTGCCTCACCCGAAAACATTGACTTTACCCATACTGTTTTCGCTGCGGAAACAGCCTATCCGGCAGTTAATTTTTTAGCCTACAAATCGCAATACGGCATTCAAGCCATCTTTTTTTCCAAAGTACATCAATGGTTTAGACTTAACAAATTATGGCAGCTACAAGCTGTCAACTCAGCTTTGCTTGCCTTTTTAGCCGTCTATTTATGCGCTCTCTATCGGCGTATCTATAACCCATTGTTTGCTGCCATTTTTCTAGTCACCTTAGCCGGTTCACCCTGGCTGGTAGCCATCGCCAGAAACCTTTATTGGGCGCCATACCTCTGGTTTTTAGCACCGGTGCTGGCAGCTCAACTCTATTTAACCACAGCGCTTAAATATCGGGCGTTACTACTGCTGGGTATTACCTTTGCCATATTCCTCAAAAGTCTGGCAGGTTATGAATATCTTTCTACCATTACGCTATTAACCTGCGGGGTTTTCCTGACAGCGCCGTTCTTTAAAAATCCTATTGACTCGCTATCAACAAATCTAAAACTTTTTTTGCTGGTCTTTGTTGCCTGTGTAGTTGGCTTTAGCCTGGCATTACTGTTACATGCCGGCATGAGAGGTAATACCATCATGGAGGGATTGCAAAACATCATTGACCTCGATGTCAAGCGGCGTACATACGGCGACCCGGCTAACTTTGATCCGGTCTATAAGGCCTCATTAGAGAGTCCGGCACTGGCAAACATCCCTAAATATGTATTTGGCTGGAAAACATCATTATTACTCTGGTTGCCGGGAGGCGTATTCAAGCTATTGCTAATCTGCTCAGTACCGGCTGTTTTGTTTAAAATATTACTTAAACAATTTACCTGGCGTAGAGACCTAGTGCTGCTAGGTTTCTTTTTTATGGTGCCAACTTCTTGGTTTATTTTGGCAAAAGGCCATTCTTATATACACACGCATATTAATTTTGTGCTTTGGTATTTAGGTTTCGTACAAGCACTGATTTATGTCTGTGTTGATAGCGGCATACTTTTTATGCTTGAAGTTTTAAAGCGAACAAAATCAGTCACCGTTCACCGTTTAGGATGTTTCATATGAAAACAGCGCTCATCGGCTATTCCGGCTTTGTCGGCAACACCCTGCTTAAACAGACTCACTTCGACGCGCTTTATCGCTCCAACAATAGTCACGAACTGCTGGGGCAAAGCTTTGAGTTAACTGTATGTGCGGCCGCCCCAGCCCAAAAGTGGCTTGCCAACCAAAATCCTGAAGCAGACAAACGTAATATTGATGCATTAATAGCACATCTGTCCGGCATTCACTGTAAAACCTTTATACTCATCAGCACGGTCGATGTTTTTAAAACGGCACAGGCCGTAGATGAAGATTCCACAGTGATTGAAAACGACCTCCATGCTTACGGTTTACATCGGCGCCTGCTGGAAAAATTTGTCGAAAACCATTTTTCACGCCACTTGATAGTTCGCCTGCCCGGCTTAGTCGGCCCCGGCTTACGTAAAAATATCATTTTTGATTTTTTAAATGCCAATAATCTGGCGGCGATAGAAAGCAGAGGAGTGTTTCAATTCTATCCCATGGTCAATCTTTGGTACGATATTCAAACCGCGCTCAACGCGGGGTTGTCGCTGCTCCACCTGACTGCCGCACCGATCAGTGTCGCCGATGTTGCCTGGTACGGTTTTGGTAAGTCGTTTACCCACATGCTGGCTACCCCCCCGGCAAGTTATGACATGCGTAGCCGTTACGCTGAATTATTTGGCGGCCAGGGACAATATCAATACAGTACACGGGAAACGATACAAGCCATTAGAGCCTATGCCCAATCGGAACCACTTAACTTGCCAATTGCTACCGGAATAAAACAATGAGACTAGCCCTTTCCAATATTGCCTGGGATATTGCAGAAGATGGAGCTGTCGCAAAACTGCTGCATCATTATAATATTGATGCCATTGATGTCGTACCGGGTAAATATTTTCCGAATCTGTTCGACACTGCCGATGCAGAAATTTTACAGATAAAAAACGTTTGGCTGGATCGCGGCATTGAAATTACCGGAATGCAAGCTTTGTTATTCGGCAGCAACGGCTTTAATGTGTTCGGCTCAGAGACAACACGAAACGCGATGTTGGCTCATCTGGCGGCAGTGTGCCGAATAGGCGGTGAGTTGGGCGCCAAACGTCTGGTTTTCGGCTCTCCAAAAAATCGCGACTGTAGCGGCTTAAGCCAAACCGAAACCGAGCAAATCGCAGTTGCTTTTTTTCGTCGGCTCGGCGATATCGCGCGAAGCCAACAAGTCATTGTCTGCCTGGAACCCAATCCAAGCTGTTACGGCGCCAATTTTATGACAACCAGCACCGAGACTTTACATATCTGCCAATTAGTTGATCACCCGGCAATTAAAATGCAACTAGATACCGGTGCAATGGCTATCAATCAAGAAAATCCGCATATTGTGCTGCAGAACAGCGCTACGATGATAGGCCATGTCCACGCCAGCGAACCTAATTTGCTGCCGCTTGGCGATGGCGGCACCGATCATGCTGCCGTGTGTTCGGCCTTGCATCAATATCTGCCGGATGCACTGGTATCCATCGAAATGCTGGCAACCAAAGAAGAACCGCATCTGCAAGCCATAGAACGGGCAATCGTCACTGCCTGTCGCTATTACCGGGATTCTAATCACTTAGCTTAAATTACCTTAATTATGTCCTCTAGCCGCTCTATTTCAGCAGAAGCTCGCAGTCATTGGCAAGTACCCAGCTTTACAACGCCGCTATGGCTGGGCCGGCAATATCCTTACTGCGTCGTTATCCCGGTCATTAATGAAGGCGACAGAATTAGACAGTTGCTGAGTAAAATAGCAGCGCTAAAACTGAGTGAGCTTGCAGATATTATTATTGTGGATGGCGGCAGCAGCGACGGTTCTCTAGCATTGGAATTTCTGCAACAGCAAGGTGTTCGCGGCTTATTGGTTAAGACAGGCCCCGGCAAATTAAGCGGTCAATTGCGCTGTGCTTATGCGTTTGCGCTAGATCAGGATTATCAGGGCATTGTGACGATAGACGGCAATGATAAAGACGACCCGGCAGCCATACCGCGGTTTATAAAAGCACTGCAACAAGACGTGGATTTTGTACAGGCCTCCCGCTTTATCAGCGGTGGCGTCGCAGAAAACACCCCGCCATCAAGAGACCTGGCTATCCGTTTTATCCATGCACCGCTATTGAGTTTATGCTCAGGATTTGCCTGGACCGATACCACCCAAGGCTTTAGGGCCTACAGCCGGAAAATGCTGCTAGACCCCAGAATCGCCCCGTTCCGCGATGTGTTTATGACCTATGAATTACTGGCCTATCTGTCGTATCGGGCCCCCAAACTGGGTTACCGCTGCCTGGAATTAGCCACGGTAAGACGTTATCCCAAAGGCGAAGTACCCACCAAAATCAGCAGCTTTAAAGGTAATCTTTCGGTGTTGATGATTTTGATTAAGGCTTGTTTGGCGGTTTATAATCCTTAGCAATCGCATGGAAATATCCTTAATGCGCTTCACGCTGTTCAGCACATCCTACCACACTGGTTCGCGGCTATCTTGCGAACTATAACCCCGATTAATGACCATCCATTACCACTGATAAGCCGCCATAAATCAGCGGCTTCTTCTTTCTTATCGCTCATCCCCAATCGAAAAAGCATCTAATTGAGCACGGTAATCTTGCAGCTGCGTATGGCTAAATTGATCATTTAAAGCCTGCACTAAATCTTTGGTTTGTTCTATCAGACTATTCAGTTTTTTGCGCATCTTTTTATTTTTACCCACCGGACTGGTAATCGGCAGTAGAATCCGCCAAAAACTCAAGCCTTTTTCAAAAAGCCCTGCCAGATCTTCCGCCAAATTCAGTTGTTTTTGACGTTTGTACAACTGATTGATGATCAATTTAGCATGAAAACGACTAATCATGATATGGACGGGCATCAATATGGCCAAGAATCCCAACATAATCAACGGCCCGGTGATAGGATCAAACAGTAGATCCAGCACCCCGCCGGCGATTTCTGCAAACAGCACTAACATAATAACAAAGCCAAGAATAATCAGGGTAGTGGCGTTGCTGCGCTCTTTCCAGAGGCTGATAGCACTTTCTACTTCAGTTAAAATCACATCCTCAATATCTCGAATACTTTTTTCTAGATTAGCCAACACGCGGTAAGACCTATCATTATTCAAATTATTAACACGCTGATCGATCAAGGAAATGTCACCACCCTGAGACAACACCAAAAATTGACCGGTGTGTATGCCAAACTCCGCCAAACGCCGCTGCCAAGACGCCGCTATTTCCGTACTTTTATGAGGGTCTAAACTAATTTCCGAATGATCGATCACAAATAAAAATTTATTAGAATCCTGCTGGGCAACAATATTGGCCACTACATCGCTAATCAAATCGGTATCGGCTTCAAACAAATCAGTAAACACCAGCACTAAATCGGATATATCGATAACATGCTTACGCAACAACGCAGTGACCAGATTTTCAGTGGCCGGGTTCAGAACCGGCGTATCTATCACCAATTTGTTTTTTAGGGTATTGCTGTTGACGGTCAACAATTCCAGATAGGTATTCAGCTTGGTTGCTTCACCGCCATTTACCTGTTCGATTTCTCTGCCTATCTGATAAAACGGCAAACGATGGTCGGCGTCTAGTGCGGTTCCCGGCAAAGTAGCTGATGCGGCTTGCGGCGAGTATTGCAACACGGTAAATTTATGCCGGGCAGTATGCAGACTAACCCCCAGATATTGATTGATAAATTCGGATTTTCCCGGCGAATAACCGCCCAAGGTGCTGATCAACGGCCACCAGGAGCTTTTTCGCGCGGTGCTTTCTTCTTTATCCAATAAGCCCAAATCATATTCAATTTGATCCAACTCCTGGAAAACCTTGACCGTTTTTTGTAAAACGGGATCCGTGGTTGCAAATAGTTTTTCAAGATTTATTAAATGTTTGCTAACCGATTTGTCCGCCATGAGTGTCGCGCCTTTTCTTATTGTGGTGGGGATTTCCAGATTAGCTCAGTATACACCGATGCTTTTAAACAGAAAACACTAGTCAAACGAACCGGGGCATTTACTGCGCCAAAGCAAGGCTTTCTATAACGAAAATCAGACTCTTCTAAACGAAAAAAGGCCAGCTAAGCTAACCTTTTTATATAAGTTTACTACTTAGACCACCTTACCGGGAATTGGGCTCTGATTGATGCGCCATTCGTTGGTTGGCGCACCTACCCTTTTAATATTTGCACATCGCTGAATAAATCAAGAATTGGCATTTTTGCGGCGAGTCATCCAAACCATCATCGGCAAACCCAACATGAAAATAGCCCGCTGCGAAGGCTCCGGAACAGCACTCTCAGCACTTAAAGTAACGTCGGATAACAGTGAAATCGGCGGCACGCCACCAGGCCCTTGTGCTAAAAATGACAGTGTTTCCTTACTGGAAGTGGCGGTAAAAAGCAGATTAACCAATTCCCAACCGTTTGAAGTGGTTACAGAAGATACTGGGGTGGTGTGTCCATAAGCCAGATCGCCTGCTTTCGGAGTCAGGTTAATCACCGGCGAATCTTGAGAAGTGCTGCCTAAGGTTACTAACCAATTAATCGGCAGAACAGATAATGTTGAGCTTGGCCATACAGCAGCCCCTGCCTCAACCGCCGCCGCTTGATAAAAAGCCACCGAATACACAGTGCCGACAGTTAAACCGGTAATGCTTTGTGAAATAGTCACCGGATAGTGACCGTCATCACCAAAATAATCACCGCCGGCAGGGCTGGCAGTAAGAACAGGCTCTATGTCATTAACAAAAGAACCGTACGGCAAAGTTTCGGTATACGCTTTAACACCATTTTCATTACTGTAAAGGCTGGTTCCGGTTGGCGGTGTACCGCTAAATTGCGCCCACAAAGTGCCACTGCTAATCGTCCAAGGCCCTAAGTCATATCCGCCATTCTTTGCATTGGTTACCGTACCGCTAAAGCTACCGTCACTAACAAAGTCAGTGGCCGCATTAGCAGATAAATGCATTGTAGAAAAAACAATCAATATCCAAATCAGTTTCAGAGCGTAGTTTTGCATGACAGGCTTATCGTTATTAGAGCTGCAATTGTGTAGTTTTTAGCCAACCACCCCTCCCCTACAAAAATCGCAACCTCAGGGAAATTTCTATTAACTGAGCAACTACTGAACCACTACAAAAAAATAATTATCTATCAAATAGTTAATAAATAACCACTCTGCAATAACAGCCGATAAAACTCTAACACAATAACTCTGTAATATTTTTCAACACTCGCCTGCCGCAACCAACCATTAATCCCAACAAGCAAACGACACGAACATTTTTCTATTTCAAATACTTATGCTTTAAACCAATAAATGCCACATAAACCATACCTGTAAAAAATCCTGACAATTATAGCGATCTCACCCTTTGGGGGATTCCATGCAAGTCCATCTTTTTCAGTCACGATAAGCCTTTACGATAACAGCGGAGCGGTCAACTGCTGATTCTAGGTTAATCAATCCAGCCAAAACTCGCCGGCTATCATTCTTTAATATTTAAGTCCTTTAGTTTTCGGGTCAGGGTATTTCGACCATAACCCAACAAAATAGCCGCTTCATGCTTTCTGCCGTGGGTATGCTGCAGAGCCGCCTGAATCAGCAAAGTTTCCATTGCCGGTATCGAATGCTTGGCAATGTCAATTTTGCCGGCTGATAATTGCTGCTTGATCCAGTTTTTAAAAGTTGCTTCCCAATTACCCGGTTCGACAGCAGCCGAAGACTCTTGGCTGGCTTGGGTCAATTCCGGCGGCAGATCTTCAATATGAATTTCCCGACCGGAGGCCATCACCGTCAACCAGCGGCAAATATTTTCCAATTGCCGGACATTTCCCGGCCATCTTAAACTGCTTAGTAATTGCTCAGTTTCCGGTTTCAGGGTTTTAATTTCCGCATTCAATTCCTTGGCACTTTGATAAAGAAAGTATCGCATCAACAAACCTATATCCTGACGACGCTCTCTAAGTGGCGGAATATGGATACGAATCACATTCAGGCGATGAAATAAATCCTCCCGAAATCGGCCTTGCGCCACCAGTGTCTCCAGATTTTGGTGGGTAGCGGCAATGATGCGGACATTCACCTTAACCGAAGCATGGGCACCAACCGGATAAAATTCATTATCGGCCAACACCCGCAACAAGCGGGTTTGCAATTCAGCCGGCATATCACCGATTTCATCCAAAAATAAAGTGCCGTTATTAGCTTGCTCAAAGCGACCTATACGTCGCGCCTGCGCCCCGGTAAACGCACCTTTTTCATGACCAAATAATTCCGACTCCATCAAGTCTTTGGGAATAGCCGCCATATTCAAGGCAATAAAAGGTTGCGCCGCTCGCGGACTGTGGCGATGCAAAGCTTTTGCCACCAACTCTTTGCCGGTACCGGATTCTCCATTGATCAACACAGTAATATGGGAACGCGCCAATCGACCGATGGCCCGAAAAACTTCCTGCATCGCCGGCGCTTCGCCGATAATTTCCGGGGTTTCTTCAACCTCTGTCGGCTGATTTAAAGTAGTGCTTTGCAATTGCTTACTGTGTATACAAGCCCGCTGCACAGTTTCAACCACGACATTGATATCAAACGGCTTAGGCAGATATTCAAAAGCACCGCCATGAAAAGCCGAAACCGCGCTTTCTAAATCAGAATGCGCCGTCATCACAATCACCGGCAAATCGGGATATTGATTTTGAATATTTTTTAACAACTCAAGCCCATCTATGCCAGGCATACGAATGTCGGTAATCAATACTTGCGGCAAAGCCATCGGCAGCGATTTTAATAATTCATTAGCGCTGGCAAAACTTTGCGTTTGAATGCCTGATTTTTGCAAAGCCTTTTCCAAGACCCAGCGTATTGATTTATCGTCATCAACTATCCAGACTTTATCATGCTGTAGCATTGATATTCTCCAGAGGTAAATAGATAGAAAATACGGTATGACCGGGCTCGCTTTCACATTCGATCAGACCGTTATGCTGGTTAATCAACGATTGAGCGATAGACAACCCCAACCCCGTGCCTTCCGCGCGCCCTGTAATCATAGGATAAAAAATTTGATCCATCAGTTCCGGTTTAATACCGGGGCCGTTATCGGTAATATCAATCTTGATAGTCAGTTTGTAGCGTTTTCGGCCTATCGTCATATGCCGATGAATCCTGGTTCTGATAATAATTTCACCATCATGCTGAATGGCTTGCACGGCATTGCGAACTATATTCAGCAATGCCTGAATTAACTGGTTTTTATCCGCAAATAAATCGGGAATACTGGGATCGTAATCGGTCTGTAAAACGATATCGTTATTAGCCTCCACCGCCACCAACTGCCGAACCCGCTCCAACACTTCATGAATATTCAGCTGATTTTTGCAGGCCGGCTTATTGGGGCCAAGCATTTTATCCATTAAATCTTGCAAGCGATCCGATTCGGCGATAATGATTTGCGTGTATTCTTTCAACTCCGGGTCTTTCAGCTCGTAATCCAGTAACTGCGCCGCGCCGCGCAAGCCTCCCAAAGGGTTCTTAATTTCATGCGCTAACCCACGCACCAGCATCCGGCTGGTATTTTGCTGAGCTAATAACTGCTCTTCCTTGGTAATTCGTAAATGCCTATCCACTTGCTGCAATTCAATTAAAATTTCACTGAGTTCGCTGTTTTCCAAAAGCGGTGTAGCGCTGAGATTAACGGTAATCGACTGGTTCAACCGCTCTAGAATCAACTCCCTATCTACTAAGGGCTCGTGCAATTGCAAGCGTTGTAATAAATCGTCCAGTAAAAAAGTATGCGGCGTTTTAAATAACTTTTGTATCGGGCTACCCAGCAAATGCTTAGCACTGTCGGCAAGCAAAATCTCACCGGCAGGGTTTATAAAGGTCAAGCGCAGTTGCCTATCAAATAACAGGACGGCTTCGTTAAGATGCTCAAATATTTTTTTATACACAGTGATCATGGCGTAGATGGCTACTTTTTTAGATAATGCAATTAGTGCGCCAACGTTAAAATAAGCGCTAGTGACCTACTCAAGCGGAATTGCCAAACATAGATTGCACCATTATAGTGCAAATAAAAGGCTTAAGAGCGCGTTTTTGGTGCGAAGTAAAAATTTTGTAACCTTGATAGGATGTGCTGAACAGCGTGAAGCGCATCTGTCGCGCCAAAAGAGCCCCACCTCATGCCGTCTGTCTATTTACGCCAAATAATGGCGACAAAGGCAGTAACGGAATCGGCCAAACATAAAAATCATGTCGAATGTGCCGACCAATGGGCGATGCCTCATTCCTCACGAGGCCGCAAATCACAAAGCACAAACTCTCTATAACAGCATTATTTAATTTTAAACAATTGCCGAATGGTAAGAAGATTAATCACCACCGCCACACTTTCCGCCAACAACGCCGGCCAAGCTTGCCAATAAAAGTCATTAGCTATCCAAGCCAGGCTTGAAGCCAGCAGCGCAATCCGCATGGCACGGTTACTGAAATAAAACAAAGCCAAGGTGGTGTTAACCACCGCAAAGGCCGGCAATAAAGAAATTAAGCCTTGCCAGGATAAAACCGTCAACGCCGCAAACAGCAAAATAAATAAAGTGGCCAATCCATGCTGGTAACGCTGGTTTTGTAAGCGGCCGGACAGCAGACTACGTATGGCGGTACAGGCCATGGATAACCCGGCGGTCCAGGCATCCAACAAAAAATATTGCGTGGCCCACAATATCGCGCCAAACGCAGACCAGCGCCTAAAGGCTAAGCCACAGCGCAAGCTGTAAGCCCACCATTCAACGAAGATGCCGATGCCGCCGATTGTATAGGCCAGTAGCTGTTGGTTTATGAACATTCAGACAAAAAATTAAAGACATTGGAAATGGTGGACTTGCCGCTACCATTTGGTTCCAACAGCACTGTCATCGGTGTGAGTTTATCCAGTTCAACCTTGCGCAAGGCCCAATAGTTTTCCACCCGCAGCGATTTTATGCGGGGTATACCCCTGCCGGCAGTGTTTATCATACTGTTCATATCATGCTCCGATATTCTTGCCACGGGTCTTTTTCGGCTTGGTCTAAGATAAAGCGCTTACAGGCCATGCGCAACAGCCAATGATTTACCAGTTTTGCATTTTCCTGAACTCGATCGAGCCAATAATTCATAGCGAGATGAGCCCAGTCGTAACCGCCTTTTTCCAGCTTATTTCAGGATTTTTTCAGCACTTTTTGCCAAGACTTATGACGGAACAGCGGCCAACTCTGTGATTTTAGGATTGCATTAGATTTTAGCAGGTTTTGCTTGCTCCCAATCTTTCTCTGAAGGCTTTTCATTATCTTAGAATCGGCAGTTGGACACGTTTGCCGGCACCGTTTCCGGTTGGCAGGCAAGGCACTTTTCCTTGGCACGGCCGCAAAAAGCAACGCTGTCAGGAAATCGGAAAACAGTGCTGGCGAGCATGCAGATGAGCAATCCAGTGCTGACTCTAGGATTATCCGACGACAAACTATTGACGCTGTACTGTGTGCATCTCATACTGCTTTCTGATAACCATTTCCAGGCTAATCAAAATAAGTGATGTTGGTTCTAATCATAAAATTACTGTAATTTTTGGCTGGAGATCGCGTTAAATTAGACGTTCCATCGCATTAAGTATCCGGGTTGCGTTAGAATTACTTAACAGGCCTTCGATAAAGGAACCATCATGCATGAACATCAATTAAGCAATTGGCAGCACTCACATAATTTCGGCCGGATCAATCGTAAAGGAGAGAGCCGGGCGCGTTGGGTGTTAGTTTTGACTTTTATCACCATGTTGGTGGAAATTGCTGCCGGGATGCAATTTCATTCCATGGCTTTGCTGGCGGACGGCTGGCATATGGCAACACATGTAGTCGCCTTTCTGATCGCCATTTTTGCTTATCGTTATAGCCGAGTGCATGAACAGGATCAAACTTTTGCCTTTAGTCCCGCTAAAGTCAGCACACTGGGCGGATTCGCCAGCTCAATCGCACTGGCGATGGTGGCGTTGATGATGATAGCTGAATCAGCGCAACGGCTGCTGATACCGCAAAGCATTCGCTTTGATGACGCGCTGTTTGTTGCTGTGCTGGGTTTGGTGATCAATCTATTAAGCGCCTTGTTGCTGAGTGGCCATGATCATCATGAACATCACTGTCACGACCATCATGAACATCACCACCACCACGATCACAATCTACGCGCCGCTTATCTGCATGTGATTGCAGACGCAATGACCTCTGTGCTGGCTATTATTGCTTTATTGTCCGGGAAATATTATGGCTGGAATTGGCTGGATGCCGTGATGGGCTTTGTGGGCGCGGTGATAATTTTGGTGTGGGCCTGGGGATTAGTTAAGGAAACCAGTCCGGTGTTGGTGGATCAAAATGTCGATAAAGATTACCGACAAGCAATTCAGGATACCTTGGAAGAAGATGGTGAATGCTTGGTAAGCGATTTGCACATCTGGCGCTTGGGAGCCAGTCATCAGGCTGCGATTATTGGGCTGGTGACCCGCTTTCCCAAGCCACCCAATTACTATAAAACCAAGCTAGCCAATTTTGTGCATCTCGATCATATTACCGTTGAAGTGAATGGTTGCATGGGGGATGCGTGTATGCCTGAGTTGCCGGTGGCTAGGGAGGAGACCGGCACGTAACAGACATGTCGGGGTGGACACAAAAAAACCGTGCCCACCCTTAGCTGTCATTTAATATTAAATCGTAAAGCCGTGGTCTGTTGCCGTTTTGAAAGTCTAATACTTTGGTCGGCTAAGATACTTCCTGTAAAATTAGTGTCCGTACCTAGGGTTGCAGAGCTGCCGACAAGCCAATAAATATTTATACCTTTGGCGTCGTTAACCACGTTGATGCGCGAGCTGCTTGCAGAGGTGAGTGTACTACCAAATTCGAACACATATGTGGCATCGGATTGATTCTAGGTTGAAAGGCGCTTATTCACGGTGCCTAAAAAAACCGGCACCAGACCGGTTTTAGTTTAGCTTAAGCAATCAATGTGCATGTGAAGTTTGTTTGTCCGTCACATCTGTTCTACGCAAACTATAGCGATCAGCCAGTTTGCCGGTGATGCGCTTACCATTGCTGTCCAGTTGTGTCAGTTTATTTTCGTCTACAGCATATTGCTGTGTCGTGGTGCCGTTACGCGGCGTTAACAGAATGCTGCTGTTGTCGTTGGACCAAGTAAACTTACCTTTTTCGACAAATTCCCGTTCAGATTTGCCGGCGTATTGGCTAATCAAAATATAGGTATTGTTTTTGTTTAAAGCCAGTGTGGTTTTAATGCCGATGCAATCTGCACAGGGCAAAAAGCCATTGTAGATCCCAGGCCAATCTGTGGTGTTTTGCGGATGCTGATGAACATCAGCGGCTTTGGTTTCAGTGGTTTCTGCAAAAACAGGGTTGTAAGCCGAAAAAATACCAACCAATAGAGAAAGAGTCAAAATTTGTGGCAATTTTGGAGTAAATGTACGCATAGAGGTTCCTCAGTAAAGCAATAATACTTGTTAAGTAGGATGGTTAGAGTGCTATAGAAGCCATAATTAGTAGTTTATTATTTAGTAGGGGTATTCTGCCTACACAGGCTGAAGCATCTTCCGCGATTGATGCGCCGCCGGCGTCGGCGCATCCTATGCAGTCTATCTAATTACCATGAAATGTTTATGTAACGATAGCTATTTTTGAGTGCTTAATTTAAGGGCCATTAACCACTCAAGCTTAAACCCGGCTAAAATTGCTGGCCTGACAAGCCGGACAGGTAGGAATCACGCTGGTCGATTTAAAGGAAATCTGCTTGCCGCACTGGTCGCAAACGAAAGTACCGGGGCCGGCAATATCACCGCTTTGGTAAGGATGATATTGTTTGGCATCCATTTCCAGCGCCGCCAGTTCTACCCGGGTTTTATCGGCAATGCCCAAAAACGCCGACAAGGCGAAGTTTTCGATCAGGTCTATGTCAAACTTCAACCACTCGCTTAAAGAGTCGCGGCTGCTGTTTGGCGAGCTAATGGCGGCGTGTTCCACGTCGCGCATCACAAAATCGGCAATCTTGTTAATCTCTTCCTGGGTATGGCCGCCCACGGCGCTGGTTTTTTCCTTGGCAATTTCCAGGGCATCGGCCACACTGTGCAAGGTGTCGTCCATCGCTTCGTACAGATGGCCCATCAGGTCGTCGTAGGCTTTGATTAATTTGTGTTCGCTCATGGTTGCTCCGAGTTAATTCCCGCTTTAGATTTAAGCGTTTTTGGATATTCTAACGCCTTTTTACTAAAAGTGACGAACAGGATGGTGGGTTATTGTCGTCAGCTACCGCGGATTGCTGAAAATAAAAAGCCAGTGAGCTACTTTGCTCGGGGGGTAAACAGCAACATCCGTCCAACAGGGTTTAATTCACGCTTTAGATTTAAGCGTCTGTAGGGTATTCTAACGGTTTTTTACAGAAAATGACGAGCAGGATGGAAGAGCATTACAAACCGCAGGCCATAGAGCAAAAGGTACAGGCCGATTGGGACAGAACCGGTGTTTTTACTGCGACTGAAGACACAGGCAAAGAAAAATATTATTGTCTCTCCATGTTCCCCTATCCCAGCGGCAAGCTGCATATGGGCCATGTCCGCAATTATACGATAGGCGACGTGATCAGCCGCTTCCAGCGTATGCAGGGCAAGCATGTGCTGCAGCCCATGGGTTGGGATGCGTTCGGCTTGCCGGCAGAAAACGCCGCCATGCAAAACAAGGTGCATCCGGCCGACTGGACTTATTCCAATATCGACTATATGCGCGAACAGTTGAAGCGGCTGGGTTTCGGTTACGACTGGAGCCGTGAGCTGGCCACTTGCGATCCGGCATATTATCGCTGGGAGCAATGGTTTTTCCTGCGCTTATTAAAAAAAGATCTGATTTACAAAAAAACCGCGCCGGTTAACTGGTGTCCGCACGATCAGACCGTGCTGGCTAATGAACAGGTAATAGACGGTTGTTGCTGGCGTTGCGATACTTTGGTCGAGAAAAAAGAAATCTCCCAATGGTTTTTAAAAATCACCGCCTATGCCGACGAATTGCTCAGCGCATTGGACACTCTGCCCGGCTGGCCGGAACAGGTTAGAACCATGCAAGCCAACTGGATAGGGCGCTCGGAAGGGGTAGAGATGGATTTTGCCGTGGATGGCTTTTGCCAGCCTATCCGCATTTATACCACTCGACCCGATACCGTGATGGGCGTAACCTATGTCGCTGTGGCGGCAGAACACCCGCTGGCACTGGCGGCAGCGGAAAACAATCCGACCATTGCTGAGTTTCTGGCGGCTTGCAAGCTGATGGAAACCTCTGAAGCAGCACTGGAAACGATGGAAAAACGCGGCGTGGATTCCGGTTTTAAGGCGATACATCCGTTAACCGGCGAGCAAGTGCCGGTGTGGATCGCCAATTTTGTGTTGATGAGTTACGGCACCGGTGCGGTGATGTCAGTGCCTGGACATGATCAGCGCGATTATGAATTCGCTAAAAAATACGGTATCACCATCAAACAAGTGATTACGACGGCGAATGGTGGTGTGGATGACATCAGCGAACATGCTTTTACCACCAAAGGCGTATTGGTTAATTCCGGCGAATTTGATGGCCTGACGTCGGCGCAGGCATTTGACGCGATTGCGGAAAAATTGTTGAGCCTAGAAAAAGGCGAACGTAAAACCAATTTCCGTTTGCGCGACTGGGGGGTTTCCCGGCAGCGTTATTGGGGGGCACCTATCCCGATAGTCTATTGTGAGGATTGCGGCACGGTGCCAGTGCCCGATGAGCAATTACCGGTGACGTTGCCGCGCGATGTGGTGTTGGACGGCTCGCAATCGCCATTGGCTGCCCATCCGACTTTTCCGCATACCGATTGCCCTTGTTGCGGCAAACCCGCACGGCGGGAAACCGATACCTTTGATACCTTTATGGAATCATCGTGGTATTTTGCCCGCTATGCCAGCCAGGATGCTGATACCGCCATGCTGGATCAGCGCGCTAATTATTGGTTGCCGGTTGATCATTATATCGGCGGTATCGAACATGCAATTTTGCATTTGCTGTATGCCCGTTTTTACACCAAACTGCTGCGCGACGAAGGTTTGCTGGTTTGCGATGAGCCGTTTAAAAACCTGCTGACTCAGGGCATGGTGGTAGCGGAAACCTTTTATCAATTGGACGAACACGGCCATAAACGTTATTTTAATTTGACGCAAATTGAAGTAGAGCGTGATAGCAAAGGCAAGATTATCGCCGGCAAATTAAGCAGCGACGGCTCGCCGGTGACGGTAGGCGCGATCGAAAAAATGTCCAAATCCAAAAACAATGGCGTTGATCCGCAAGTATTGATCGATAAATACGGAGCGGATACCGTACGCTTGTACACCATGTTTACCTCGCCGCCGGAGCAATCGCTGGAATGGAACGATGCCGGCGTAGAAGGCGCCTCCCGTTTTCTGAAACGCTTGTGGCGCTTGGTGCATCAACATGTGGATAGTGGTTTGCCTGATAAAGCTGTCGTTACTGCCGAACTAAACGATGAACAGAAAAATCTGCGTCGGCAACTGCATTTAGCTTTGCAAAAAGTGACTGATGATATGGCGCGTCGCCATACCTTTAATACGGCTATTGCGGCCAATATGGAGCTGGTTAACGCGCTGGCCAAATTTGAAGATGTTACTGAGAACGGTCGTGCGATTCGTCAGGAAGTATTGACTGCCATTGTGTTGATGCTGGCACCTATCATTCCGCATATTTGCCAGCAGCTTTGGGAAAACCTGGGGCATGACAGTGACATAGTCACCGCCGCCTGGCCGCCATTAGATGAAAGCGCTCTACAGCAGGACAGCATCGAAATGGTGGTGCAGGTTAACGGCAAGCTGCGCGGTAAATTCAGCGTGGCGGCAAACGCCGGCAAAGCGGAAATTGAAGCCTTGGTGCTGGCCGATGAAAATGTCTTACGCCATATTGACGGCAAGCCGCTGAAAAAACTGATTGTGGTGCCGCATAAATTGGTGAATATCGTTGTTTAATGGCCGGCATCCCGGCTGAAACTGCAACGGACAGGCTGGGGCGGCGGTTGTGCCGCCTCGGGCCTGTTTTGGGGCTGCGGCATCATTGATGAGACCTTCAGTATGAAACAGACAGGCAAGCTAATTGTAATTGCCGCTTTAGTCATTTTAAGCGGTTGCGGCTATCATTTGCGCGGTTCTCTGGATATGCCGGAAGAGCTTAAAAATATTTATGTCACCGGCGCTTCTGCAGCTTTTCAGACGGAAATGACCGGCGTCATCAAGGCATCTCAGGGTAAGCTGGTTAACACCTCAAAAGAAGCCGGTATAGTCATCAAGATACTCAAGGAACAAATGCGTACCCGAGTATTGTCTATCGGTGCTACCGGTAAATCGACAGAATCTGAACTGAATTATTATTTGCGCTTTCAGTTTTACGATAACAATGATAACCCGCTGATGGAAGAACAAACCATAGAAATGAGCCGCGAGTTTTTCAACGACCAGACGGCGGTGTTGGCTAAAGCGGGCGAAGAACTGCTGATCCGCAACGAAATTTACAAACAGGCCACCAGAGTATTAATGGCCCGCGCCAAAATTGCGATTGATAACAGCAAGAAAAAATAAACATGCGTCTGCGAACTGATCAGCTGACAGCTGCCTTGCAAAAATCGTTGGCACCGGTCTATTTGATTAGCGGTGACGAGCCTTTGCAAGCAGCCGAGGCGGCGGATGAGATTAGGTTGGCTGCCAGAAAAGCCGGATATACCACTCGGGAAGTCATTGCCGTAGACACCGGCAATGAATGGCCGCAATTGACGGCTGAGGCCGAATCGCTGTCGATTTTTTCCGACAAAAAGTTAATAGATTTAAGGCTACCGTCCGGCAAGCCGGGGCAGGATGGCGGCAAAATTCTCAGCGCTTATTGCAAGCATTTGCCGGAAGAGACTATTTTGTTAATCACTGCCGGCAAAGTGGATAACGCCGCCCAAAAAAGCCAGTGGTTTCAGGCTTTGGATCAGGTCGGTGCGGTAGTGCAGGTTTGGCCGCTGCAAGGCGCAGAATTGCTGCACTGGCTGCAACGCCGCACTGAACGTAAAGGTATGCATTTTGATGCCGACGCCTTAAAGAGTTTGGCGGCGCGGATTGAAGGCAATTTGCTGGCGGCAGCGCAGGAGATAGAAAAGCTTTATATCCTGCACGGGCAATCTCGGATTTCCAAAGCCCTAGTCGAGGACGATGTCGCCGACAGCAGCCGCTTTGATGTTTATAAATTAGTCGATGCCTTACTCAGTGGTAAGCTTAATCGCGCCGTTAAAATTCTCAATGGCTTAAAGCAGGAAGGCATAGCCGCGCCAGTGGTGTTATGGGCCTTAAGCCGCGAAGCCCGCACTTTGTTTACCATCAAGCTGCAATTAAAACAAGGCGGTCAGCAAGAGGCGGTATTTAAAAATCAGCAGATCTGGGATAAACGCAAACCCTTGGTGCAAGAAGCCCTGCATCGCCTTAACAGCAACGATTTGCAGCAAATCCTCCGGCTAAGCGCTAAAGCCGACGAGCAAATAAAAGGCCAAGCCCCCGGCGATGGCTGGGAAACTTTGTTTGACATTTGTCTGCGATTTGCGAAATTGCCTGGGGTTTAACACAGGGCGAAATTGGTAGAATCAGCGTAGAGCACACAGGCTAATGATCATGATTCTAGGTTTAATGATGTTTTTAAAGAGTAAAAGGGGGGCAAGGGCATCTAAAAAACGACAGTATTAACACAAGCCGCCAATTCTGCAAACAAATCGCTAGCCAGCATCCCCCGCTCACCCCGTTTGGCCGCCACCCGATCCGCCGCCTCGCCATGAATATGGCCGCCCTGCTCCGCCGCTTCGATCAGACTTAAATTTTGCGCCAATAGACTACCGATGATACCGGCCAGTACATCGCCCATTCCGCCGCTGGCCATACCAGGATTACCCGTGGTTAGTACGCCAAGCTGATGACCGTCGGCAATCAAACTGCCCGTCCCCTTTAATAGACAAACTCCACCATAAGTATTTTGTAAAGCCTGCACGGCTGCAAAACGATCCTGAGCAATTTCCGCCGTACTACAGCTCAGTAGCCGGGCCGCCTCGCCTGGATGCGGCGTTAAAATCCAGTTCGGCTTGTGTAGTGCCATTCCAGCCAGCAAATTTAGCGCATCGGCATCAATAACGCTAGGCAAGCCACAGTTAAGCATCTGTTGAAACAGATTTTGCGCCCATTCATCCTGCCCCAATCCCGGCCCGATCACCACCACACCGGCTTTGTCCAACAATATTTGCAATTGTGACGGCGTTTCCACACCGTGACACATCAATTCCGGTCTACCGATATTCAGCAATTCGCTGTGGCTGGCTCTGGTTGCTACGCTAACTAACCCTGCACCGGTACGCAAGGCCGCTTCCGCAGCCAATCTTATCGCACCACTATAGCCGTGATTACCACCTATCAGCAGCACATGGCCGAACTTGCCTTTATGAGCAGTGCGAGTACGTTGCGCCAGCGGCTGTTTGGCAACTAATCGTGCCACAGGATGCTGCCCGGTAAACACATCGGCCGGCAGATTAAGATCAGCCAACACCATTTCCCCACGATAATCGGCAGCATCAGCCGTAAACAGCCCACACTTCCAGCCAATAAAGGTGACCGTTAGCGCGGCTTTTACCGCACAACCCAACACTACCCCGGTATCAGCATGTAAACCGGAAGGTAAATCAATAGCCAACACCGGACAACTGGAGGCATTGATAGCGGTAATGGTCTGCAGGTAGGGCTCGGCAACCAAGCGATTTAGGCCAGTACCCAACAAAGCATCCACGATTACCCCGCAGCACGAGACCGATGAAAAATCAGCACATGGCACAATCATCCCACCCGCTTGCAAAAAATCCTGATAGGCAGTCAATGCGTCGTTTTTCAATCCCGACACCTCGGTTACCGAGTAAACCGTCACCCGATAAGCCGCCAACAGAGCTAATCTGGCCAGCACATAACCGTCGCCGCCATTATTGCCCGCGCCGCAAAAAACCGTCAGTTCCCGGGCACTGGGCCAACGTTGCTGCAATTGTATAAAAGCCGCCTGCCCGGCCCGGCACATCAATTGCCGGCCGGAGATTTGCAGTTCATCAATGGCTATTCGCTCCGCCGCCCGAATGGCGGCCGCACTATATAAAAAGTCAGCTGAATGCGGCATGGTCTTGTTGTGTAAAATGTTGATGACTATCCCTTGGTTAAATTATCGACCCGTCATGCCAGCTACCGATCCAATCGATTTTCACTTGCTTGCCACACAAATAAAACAATGGGGGCTGGCCTTAGGTTTTCAGCAAATCGGCATCAGCGACCTCAATCTGACAGAGGCAGAAGCCCATCTACAGAATTGGCTGAGACAAGGTCGGCAAGGCGAAATGCAATACATGGCTGCCCACGGATTAAAACGCAGCCGACCAGCCTTATTACAGCCCGATACTCGCAGCATTATCAGTGCCAGGATGGATTATTTACCGGAAAATCCCGGCCACAGTCAAGCGCTGCTTGATAATCCCACTGCCGCCTTTATTTCCCGCTATGCGCTAGGCCGGGATTATCACAAAGTATTACGTAACCGGCTACAGAAACTGGCCGACCATATCAGTGAAGAAATTGGCGTATTCGGTTATCGGGCTTTTGTAGATAGTGCCCCCGTGCTGGAAAAAGCCATCGCCGAAAAAGCCGGGCTAGGCTGGATAGGCAAACACAGCAATCTGATCAATCGCCGGGCAGGCTCCTGGTTTTTTTTAGGCGAAATCTACACCAGCCTGCCCTTGCCTGCCGATACGACGACCACCAACCACTGCGGCATTTGCCGCGCCTGCCTGGATATTTGCCCCACGCAAGCAATAGTCGGCCCCTATCAAGTAGATGCCCGTCGTTGCATCTCATATTTAACCATAGAACTGCATGGCAGTATTCCTGAAAACTTACGGCCGCTATTGGGCAACCGCATTTATGGCTGTGACGATTGTCAATTGATCTGTCCGTGGAACCGCTTTGCCAAACTCAGCCGCGAAGCCGACTTTAACCCCCGCTATCAACTGGACAGCAGCAGTTTATTGACCCTATTCAGCTGGAACGAAACGGAGTTTTTACAAAAAACTGAAGGCTCAGCCATACGCCGCATCGGCCATCAGCGCTGGCTACGCAATATTGCGGTGGCGCTGGGTAACGGCCAACCCAATCCAGCGGTAATTAGCGCGCTGAATCAAAAACGACTGCATGAATCAGAATTAGTACGCGAGCATGTGCAATGGGCATTACAGCGGCTATGCCGGATATCAGCTAGCTGAGCGCTCTTGATTTATGCATAAAAGTAATAACAACAACAATATAAGCATTTGTGTAGTAAGCAAATTTGTAGCAAGATGTCACCGCGCTAACGCAATCTGCAAGCCAACTGCATAATCTGCAGATTAAGTTACGCAAGCATCTGTGCGCAACTTTATCCAACAGCCGACACAAACTTTTAAGTTTGACAGACTCCTAAATGAACAGAGAGTTTTCGGCACACAGATGTGCAGGGCAAAAATAACAACTCAACTTAAACTTTGGAGAAAATGTTATGCCTTTAAAAAATCAAATTAAAAAAAGCTTAATAGCAATAGCACTGCTACTGCCTTTTTTATTAAGTACCGAATCGCTGGCGGGTTCAGCATCCTTAACCCTTAAGCAGACTAACCTGACAAATGTTACTGATCCGGCAGGAACCTGGCAACATGAGGCCGGGCAGGTTTTAAACGGCTCAACCTTGGTAGGTTATTATATTGCCTATAGACGCGTCACAACCGGTGGCACAACTGTCCTTAATACTGCGACAGAAACTTTAACCGTATTTTTGGATACGGCACATGTGACTAACTCTGCACCCAGAAATATAACCATTGAAGGCGCTCATGACTTTACCAGCGGTAATTTTCAAGGCAGCGTATCAGCCGCTTCTAGCCAATACAGTTGGATAAAAGGCGCTAATGCAATTGTTAACTACGGCACTACCACTGCTACCGCAAAAACAGGTGATCTGACCATAAATTGGCTGGAAGCCGATACCCTGACCCTGCCATAAAACTGCGCCAATAACCACAGTTCTATATTATGAAGGCCGCTTTCTTAAATAGGGAAGCGGCCTTTTGGCAAGTTTTTGAAGGCATTAAGTTCAAATTATACAGCGGTTTCAATTCTGTTTATTTATGGGAAAAATCAAAACCCTCATAAAAACATTTATATATCACAGACTTGATTTTTTCGATGTACTTAACCGGATATGAAAACGCTGTAACTATTCAAGGCCGTTTTGAACCATACCCTTAATTTTTTGCTTTTTCATAGTTATATCGGTATACATATTTTCTACCGCCATAACCATAACCATAACCATAACCATAACCATAACCATAACCATAACCATAACGGGATGATCGCGGAGACATATCGTTAAACACAATACCTTTAATATCGACACCTGCTTGTCCAAGACGTTTCACGCATTGATCAAGTTCGCGCATGGGGTGCATGCCAGCTTTCACCACCATTAAGGTTGCGCTGGCTATTCGACCAATAATCCCGCTATCGGTTACCGCCAAAATTGGTGGTGAATCCACAATAACATGGTCATATTGTTTGCTTAATGTTTCCAACAGACTTTCAAACCGCTCATGCATTAATAATTCGGAGGGGTTAGGTGGAATAGATCCGGTAGTAATTAAGTCTATATTTGTATCTGCAATATGGTTAAGCGCTTGATCCGGCGTTATTTTATCGGCAATTAAATCGGATAAACCGTTTTCTCTGCCTATATTAAAGGAATTATGCAGCACGCCTTTGCGTAAATCGCCATCAATCAACAAAACTTTCTTTCCAGAATCGGCTAATACCACTGCTAAGTTTAATGAAATAAATGATTTACCTACATTAGGACTAGGCCCGGTAATCATGATAATATTATTATGGGCTGCCAAAAACGCAAAATGTAAGCTAGTTCGCAGACTTCTTAAGCTTTCTATCGCCAAATCATCTTTATTGACAATGGCCAAAACCCCAGTTTCAGTAGTGCTTAGTTTACTACTTTTAATTTTCTGGCTAATAGTCGCTTGTACTTCACTATGCGGGATCGTGGCATAGATGGGGATATTTAAATATTTTTCAATTTTATCAGGGTCCTCAATACCACGATGCAGTGCTTTACGTATAAAAACAATGGCTATGCCGATAATTATGCCTAGTATAAAAGATACCACCATAATTAATAGTTTTTTCGGTTTTTCAATTTTCTTAGGAATAACCGCTTCATCAATGATCCGAGCATTGCCAACAGTACCTGCTTTGGCAACTTTTAACGTTTGAGCGTTATTGAGCAAAGTGGTGTATAATTGAGTGTTTACTTCTGCATCGCGGGATAACCTGACAATAACTTGCTGGGTTTCCGGCAAAGTTTCAATTTGCTTATCCATTGCATTAATTTGCGCTTGCATTCTTGCAATGTGTTTGTCTAGTGCAATGATACGTGGGTGTGCATCGGTAAAGTTTTGTCGTAACTCATCCCTTTTTTCCTGCAACATAACAAGTTGAGTTTTAGTTGTTACGACGCTTTCTAGTATATTTTGACTTTCTGCCTCAAGATCAATAGAACCTTTGCGAATGCGATAATCATTAAGTGCATCGGTGGCTTGATCAAGTTGGCTTTTAACATTAGGCAACTGTTTATCCAAAAACTCAAGGGTGTTTTGTGCTTCTTTGGATTTTTGTTCCACGTTCTGCTTGACATAAATATTCAGTAGCTCATTAATACTTTTAGCGGCCATTGCAGGATCGGGGGATACCAGAGTAAAACTTAAAATTCCTGTGTTTTTCCCCCCCACCTCCGCAACTGTCAACCGTAACCGCACCTCATCAATGGCTTCTGGTAACGAAGATCTTGTGATCCTAAACTCTGTTCCAGAACGTGCGTTCATGCGTGAGATAAATAGGCTTAAGCTTCCCTGATTGGGTTTATTATTTTGAGTCAGAAGTTTACCCACTTCGCCCTCAGCCAGTATTTCTTTATTTTTGTTTGCTAGTATGTAATGACCATTTTCACCGGCAATCAGCGTTAAAGCATTATCGTAGTATTTATTCGGCACGGCAAAAGAATCAATTTGCAGCTTTTCCCCCCCCCATGCATAGCTATTCAATCCCAAAAGCGGAGCGGATACTTCATCGTTTTCATTTTCGCTAATGAAGTGTCTGGCAATAGCGGCGCCAACTACCGGAAAATATTTTGGTTGAACAACAATATCCAAATTCAGATTCTTCACTACCCCCCCTAAAACCTTCCTGGATTTGATGATTTCCATTTCTGTATGCGCTTGTGATTTATCTCCCAGCAAGGGCTGGACGGTCTCAAGAACATCCAATGTCGATGCCTGATCTTCTATCTGTATTAATCCATCGGCTTTATAGATAGGCGTAACCAATGTTGCATAGATTGTACCCAACACTAACACGACTAGACTGACACCTATAATCAGATACCTTCCGTCCAGTATGGGGGCTATCATCTCTCCAATATCGGCCTCATCTTCTTGACGATTAATTGGATATTTTTCAGGAGAGTTTGGGTTATTCTGAGTTACATTTGTCATGTTATCGTGTATTTTTACATAGAAATTATGAATAGAGTTACTCAATCAGATTTTTCTAACTACTGGTAGCCCACTATTTGTTATGCGTGCGATAAAATAAGACATGAGTAGCGCATTAAAAATATACAAAACACTTCCCGTCATAATATTTATCATTGGACTGAATATTATTGTCGTCGCAACAAAAGGATAAAGTAATAATCCAATAATTTTTCCAGATAAGGCTTTATAATAAAGCAGTTGAAATACAGAACCAAGAAACAATGCGTATAAAAATGTAAAATGACCAAAATCAATTAGCGATGGGCCAAATAACGTTGTATATACACCTGTTTTGTAATATCCTTGCAACGTCTCCAAATAAGTAATTTTAAACAACCCCAATCTATCAAAGAATTTGAAATATATAAAATACTCATGAATGCCATACCAAACATGATCGAAGTCAAAATGATTATACAATCTTATATACTCAAAAACACCATGCACATAATAATGAAGAAACTCTACCAGCGTAAAAACAAATTTATTAAATCCTAATGCATCATCATCTTGCATGAAATTTATAAACTCTGAACTTAGTGAGATTTCCCTTCCTTCCGTCATATAGGCTATATATTCTTGAGTCGTAGTACCAAAAAGTTCCAATCGTTGAAAAATAATAATTGAAGAAAAATAGAGAAACCCAAAAAACGCACACAATAAATAAATAATATTTTTTATACTTAAAATTTTTATTTCTATTTTGGCATGGTAAAATTTGAGAGCATATGTAAAAAAAATTAAACTTGCCAACACAACAAAAGATGTTCTTCCACCCGCCAAATAACCATCAATCCCAAAAAACAAGCCAATAAACCAGACTAAAAAATAAATACCTTTTTTTACATCAAGATACTCTTTAAAATATATTAATAAAGTTAGCGAAACAAACCCAAAAGGGTACAATATAGCTGAGATTAATCCTAACGCGCCACCATCAACTTGATCGTCATTTAAATGCAGACGAAACTCTGTCGTATTGGCAAAAGAAGTTATATCTTGCTGATATAATCTCATATATATCTTTAGAACCACTCCAATCAAACCAAGCATGATAGATACATAGAATATTTTTTTAGTATTTTCTTCATTAGTACGCATTATAGATGTAAAGACATTTACATCTAAACTTGCATACATAAGCTCTTTATCCCACATTGATTTTATAAAAAAGACACCCATAAGAAAACAGAATGCATCCAGAGCCAAGCTTAACAAAGCAGGCAGTACGGGATATATATTTTCATACTCATATGGAATGATACTATACATAAATATCCAAACAAACCACATAACTATGAATAAATATCCAGGCGAGTATTTTTTATTAATATAAACCCCTTGCTACATAATTGATTAAAAATTAATCCTGATTACCCACGCACTTCAGCTAATTTATCATTCCATTATCGAAGTCGTCATTCCAGCCGGGATTGCTGGAGCCGTAAGACCGCGTAGCGAATCCAGCCCCCCATGGATGGGTTGCGGCTAGCCGTCCATGGCACTGGATACCCGCTTCTCGGCGGATATGACGAATTAACGAAAGCTTATGGGTAATCAGGAAATCAATTTAACTTTAATTGCTTGACTGTGCTTACGGTATATTCAAACTGCAAGATCAATCTTCTTCTTGTAGGATAGCCTCCTTTATGATAATTGAAAGTATCCTCAAAAAAACCTTCCCCCTGTCTTGCTGTCATGATTGTAATGTTCTCGCCATACTTCTCTTCAGCAAGCTTATCTGAAATTTGTCGATTAAAGATTTTAAAGAAATGCGAACTATTATGAGTTCGTTTAATGATCATATGCGGCCCATGATCAATTGATACATCATCCAAATAAAAAAATAATTTTATAAACTTTATATCATCAATATCGTAATGAAATCCAAAATCATAATGATGCTGCTTACTATCATCAGGAAATGTATACCATATCTGAGTACCATATAATACTGGCGACACCCCCAAATATCCCGTAACAATTCTCAGAACCCGCTTGTCTGTTGCAATATTATAGATTAGTTTATTTGAGAGATGAGGGTCATTCAATGAAAAAATATACCCATCTTTCTGTTCGGTGTCCTCAAAGTTAACTTTTATTTTCTTATTTGGATTTCTATTAACATCAAATAAGGATTTATTACAAAAATCGATTATTTCCTCTACCGATTCAATTGAAAGATTAATACCAGTTGAGAAACCATCTCGTTCTAAAGCCTCCAGAAACTCTCGCTCACTTTTTTCAAATTTTACGTTAGCGCATTCAATAGGATTCTCGACTAAAAATCCGTGTTGATTCCCAAGCTTTTTTGATAGAAAATTTCTCATAAAAGCTATTCTGCCTAATGTGCGGGCAATCTTATAGCGTGTTGTCATTTTAGGATTTACAATATCCTTAATTAAATCTATTGTTCCGCGCATAAACCTTGCTCCTCTCAACATTATTTTCTAATAAACTTTGCATTATTATAGTTCACTATATCACTTTCCTTAACGCTTGGAAGGTCAGTTTTTTTAATGAGTGTTGATGATGTATAAAAACCTTCTTCAAGAATCGACTTAGAAACCACAGTGCCACTTCCAATTAAAACATTTTCACAAATATTAACACCCGGCATAATCATTGAACGAGAACCTATATACACATTATTTTCAATTTTAATTGGCGCTTGTATTTTAATACGCTCATGTGTAAATCCATGAGTCCATATTTGATGTTCAGAACCTGCAAAAACAACATTATTACCTATATAAATAGTATCACTAAAATCAAATAGATTCTCTTTTAAAATTTCTGATTTTTTTCCAAGATATAAAACTTCATATTTTTTATAAGGGGTCAAGCCCCATCTTGTTCCAACGAAAGAGTTCTTAAATCCAATAAAACTATCAGGAGCTAATGTCACTTCATAAAGACGAGAGAATCTATTTAAAACTCTCATTCGGCTTTGTTGTTGCATAACAAAGTTTTGCACATCAATATAATTTAGTCTACCAATCTTTGCATTATGAATTACGCATTTCTCACAACATAAAAATGTCATAAAACCCACTTGACTTTGATAAGTTATATCATATTTAAAAATAAATCTATATAAAAAAATACGAAATAAATTAAATGGCATCAACGCGACAACCAATAAAGAAACTTTACGAAGCATACCCATACCGCAAGACCTTTTTTGCTTTAAGATAATAGAGAGTAACTAAAAAACCGACCAGATTACTTACCAAATACATCACAGCTATTTTATAGGTATCAATTTTTCCACTTATACCCACTAAATAATTTTTTTCCAAATAAATTACAGCCATTTTATATATATCTATTTTTTCGCTAACACCAAACATAGATAGATAGCTTATACCAAATACAGATAGATAAGTTAAAAATGAAAAAACAGTAATGATTGGGATATATTTATTCATATTGGCCCTATTGAAATAAAGCTCAAAATATGCCGTATAGCACCAAAACAAGGTTCCTATCATAAATAATGACAACAAGGCAATATTTAACTGAACTATTGAAAACTTATTATATAACCATACACTTAATAAAGTTAGTAAGGTAAAAAAAATTATCGAAATCGTGTATTTAAACAATATATTTCTATGCTCTGTAAATTGTGAAGAAATAAATAATTTTTTTGAATAAAATCCCATTATAGATGCATGTATCAGCACTATTACCATTGACACTCTTTGAATAATTGAAATATCAAACATCGAGCTTGCATCCAAATAATTATATGCATATATCTTACCAAACTGACCCATAAAGCCCATCATAATTAAGTTAATAATAATTGGGCAAGAGTACACCATGGACACCCTTGCCAATCTAAAAAAATAATTATAATCAATGTTATTAACAGAACTATAAAAATAAAATGCAAAAAACAATACGGCTAATAATGGCGAAATATAGATAAAGGCAATATGTATAGGTATGCCAACAAAAAAGACACATGCCATAATAATTAAAGTAGCCGCGCTTACACCTACAGAATAGACATATATACTCGATGGCTTATCAATCAACCTAAAATATACAGCATAAAAGCCAATAACCAAGCCGTACAATGATCTTGCAATAATAAATAAATACAACAACCATTGATCCGTCACCGAGACCGCAACAATAGTCAATAATAAAAATAATACGACATAAAATTGAATTAAAAAATTAAAGTAGAACCTTGTATTGCGAAGAATAATACTTTTTTTCTGCGCTACGCTATAACCATAAAAAAGATAGTTTTTTATTCCAAAGTCTAAAAATATCAGCAATATAGATGAAATTGAAAAAATGTATTCAATATCATTGTAAAGCTGCTTATCTTTAAATATAAAAAGAGCAACCAACGGTATGATAAAAATTAAAAACTTATCAAAAATATTGACAATTGAATATAATAAAAGCTCTTTATATTTTTTGGCTGTCTTTATCATTTAACAGGCTACCCACTTAAGCCTGAACAAAACTTGGCGGTGTTTTTCCCAAAAACAGTGGCAGAACAAATGTAGGTGCGAGCCATGCCCGCGAAAAGGCTTAGTATAAATCCAAAGCTTTCACGGGCAGCATGTTCCGCCCCTACGCTTATGTTGGTTCCCCAGGCTTTAATGGATAGCCATTTAGTTAGTAATGTCATATTTTCTTGCAATTATCTCTATAAAAAGAAGATTCTGAATTTCAACAACAGACATATAGTCTTCTAATTTCCAATTACCATTATTCTTCAACGCCAACTCTATCAACCTTGATAGATTAAGCTCTTCATATACTTGTGTAGTTCTTATTTTAGGTTCTTGAAAAAGATCACTAATATAACTTTTCATAACCGTATTTAAGTAAATATGATTTGTTACTGCAACTGCTTTATCTCTATAAATAATTTCTTCCGGCAAATCGTTCTGGTATGCTACCCTAAGAAGGTATTTGTTTACTCTTTTCGATTTATACCCATACCCTGACATCCCCTTTGTGCGCTTTAAAGCCAAGTCCATGGGTAAGGAGGCGGCAAACTCTGAAAGCTCAATATCATAAAAAGGCATACTACTGTTAAAACCGTAATGTTCTATATTATTGGACATGTAGGCGATATCATCATCGTACTGCCAGCTCCAGGCCATTTCAACAATAGAGTTATATAGGGTTCTCAAACCAGTTCCCGGTATATTTAATTCATTTTTTAGCGCCAGAAAATTATTTTCTGAACACCGATTACCACCTTCCAATAAAATAGAATTTGGATGATAGTGAAATAGATTCTCAAGAATATATGTTTTCCGATCACCTAATGAGTTCAACCTTGAATACAATTTTCTTTTAACTTTTGTATTATTTCCAATCAACCCTTTATATAGAGGACTTATCGCCTGAATTATTTTATTTAAAGCAGGTGATTTTAAATACTTTAGATAAAATATATCAAGTTCGTGTAAAGCGGGTGTATGTAATCTGGTGTCTTGTCCGGCAAAAAAGTTGAAAGGAATGTGACTCCCGATTTTCTCCATGGAAGTACTCAACATTATGCTGCCAATATATGGAAAATTTGCTCTATCTACAAGATTAAATAGATCAATGTCTTTGTATGGATCAACTTTCACAACCTGGTGATCTAAATTTAGTTTTTTTGCAACAAACTCAGCATATTCAACTTCACTTTGTTCAGCCCCAATTGTGTCAAATGTCAATGCATGTAGGTTAGAATCATTTAAGTCATTTTTTAATGCTATTGCCATAACAGTTGAATCTATTCCCCCTGACAATAAAACACAGTTGTTTTTTGACATTCGTTTTTCATGTGCTCTGGTTATATGATTACGAAGCTGTGTACTGATTTTATTTTCATCACTAAAATTTGCTTCTTTTATTTCATATAACCTTTTTCTAAACAAGGATTTTTCAGCTTTAATATTTTTATTTATATCAATTTCTACTAATTGTCCTCTTTCAACACCCCATACATCATCAAATAAAGTATAAGGGTCTTTTATAAATTCAAATAATAAATATTGAGTTACACCATTGCTGGAAAATTTTCTATGCTTTTTCTTTGCAAGCAGATTAAATACATTTGAACTTATTGCAATGGTGTCATCTTCTATAAAATAATAAATATTACGCATCCCCATCTTGTCTCTTGCAAGAAATAGTTTATTATCATTTTTTAAAAAAAGACAAAAAGAATATTCAGCATCAATATGATTCAAGAATTTTATAGGGTCTTCTAATAATTGCCTAATAAGCTCTAATGGTTCAAGTTTAGCGGCAAAAAATCTAAAATCACCATTCAAAAAATACTTATCATCTGCATAAAAAATATTATGCTCATAAGATTTATTTTGCACAAAATCAACCAAATTATGATCTTTTATTAACGCACTGAATTCATTCATTTTACACTCTTTCTAAAACATTCATTAAAGGTAGGTAATTTGACAGATAATCGACTCAGAACTTCATCCGGCAAATCCAGCAACATTTTTTCTGACAGATTTGTTACTTATTTTGTAACTATTCAGCGTAGGATGGGTAGAACGAAAGCAAAACCCATCATTTACACATAGTTGTTCAAGATACGGAACTTTCCTTCGGATTAACTTCTGGTTTACTTGCAAGATGAGTTAGTACATCCACAAAAGAACTGATTAACGCTGCAATGTTTTTCTCAGTCATCAACTCAGGCCGATTCACAGGATCCCAAAGCGTGGCTGGATAGCTTGTCTTATATAAATAATTCAATAAACTCTTAGCCTCATCCCGGGTTGCAACAGCCACCTTGTTGTGCTGCACATTATCCAGAGCTTGCGCTATGTCTTCAGGCTTATTCAACGCCTGTACGCTTGGGTAACGAGTCATGCTATGATTGCCCAAAGCCGCAATCGGTTTACCGGCAAAAACACACTCAAGGATCACCGTTCCAGTTACCGTCATCACCAGCGGTGCATGAGGAAATACCGCCTTCATGGGAGTAGTATGCGACAGTGCAATGATATTTGGGGTGTTCTTGACCAGTTCACACAATGCTGCCGACAACTCATACTTTGACTTGGGGTTCGGCTTTACCACCAGCAATGCGCCGATTTTATCCAGGGCTTGCGCTGCTCGCTTGACCAATTCTGTTTGATAGCTCCATGGTCTTCCCCAAAGCTCGATATTGGTTTCGGGTTGCATCTGCATGGGGTACAAAACCCACGGCTTGTTTTCGATGGTATTGGGCAAATCTTGACAGGCAAAGGTTTCCCAGTCCGCATATTGACGCGCATGCTCTCGTTCAAGCTGTATTTTTTTTATCGGGGAAGGCGTAATGTAGCGCTCGCCTTGTAGCCAGCCGATAATGATAATGATTTTGTTTTTGATCGCCCCCCATTTTTTCATTAGACCTGTCTGCGGCGCTACTTCCATATAGCTTGGAATCACTCGGCGATCAATGATCGCACTGAGCATGTTTTCTAATTCGGCATCAGATAAATTTCGTCCTTCGCCACCCACGGGATTGATCGTGTCATAGTCAAAAAACTGCAACCGACCAACCGGATATCTCGTGCCCCCGGGCCATAGGAAGCGGATGCCTAATGAGCGGGCGTTTTCTAAAGTAAGCAACTCATGGAACTGAGTGGGCTCGCCAAATACGACATCCGGCTTCACGGTTTTTAGAATCTCCAAAATGCGCTGGTTGTAAGGGCGCCAATGCGTGCCATCACCGCCAAACCAACGCACACCTCGATCCACATCCTTGAGCCAGGCCAACGAATCATCGTGTCGTTTTTCGGCATTAGTAGGAAAAGGTAATACATGCACTCGGCCCATCTTAGGGCTAAACATTGGGTTTTGTACCATCCAGTGAACTTCATGTCCGCGCTTCTCAAGGCCTTGAGCAATAGCGATCCAAATCAGCGTGGCGTATCGGTTTTCAAGAAACAAGATTTTCATATGGAATTTCTCTACCCTATCAATCCCCAACTCAACCCCGTTCCACGCGGCACATCCTGCTTCACTTTTTTATTCAACACCTGTTCCAGATATTTGGTAGGCAAACCCAAGCCCGGACGTATCGCCCTAACATTGTCTTTGGTCAGCACATCACCCGCTTTCAGATCCTTCACGATGTACAGTGAACGACGAAACTGGATGGACTTTTTCTCGGCCTCGGTTGCACCATAGCTAACTTTCCCCAACGCCTGCCAGGCCCGTTCGGTTTCTACCACCAGTTGAGCCATTTCGGCGGGTTCCATCGAAAATGAACTATCGACGCCGCCATCGGCACGATTGAGGGTAAAATGCTTTTCAATGACTGTGGCGCCCAAGGCAACGCTGGCCACCGATACACCGACTCCCATGGTGTGGTCGGATAAGCCTGTTTCGCAATCGAACAACTCACGCAAATGTGGAATGGTCAGAATATTGGTGTTCTGTGCCTTGGCTGGATACGTGCTGGTGCATTTGAGCAAGATAAGCTCTTTACAACCAGCCTCGCGAGCGGCACGCACCGTGTCATCCAGTTCAGCAATGCTGGCCATGCCGGTAGAAATGATTAACGGTTTACCGGTAGCGGCCACGCGGCGGATCAACGGCAAATCGGTATTCTCGAATGAAGCGATTTTGTAGCACGCCACTTCCAGACTTTCCAGCAGATCGACCGCCGTATCGTCAAACGGTGTGCTGAAAGGAATTATCCCTAATTCCCGCGCCCTATCAAAAATAGGTTTATGCCATTCCCAAGGCGTATAAGCTTCTCCATAAAGCTTGTAAAGCGACGTGCCGGCCCACAAATTTTTTGGATCGCTGATATAAAACTCACGCTCGCTCAGATCAAGCGTCATGGTGTCAGGCGTGTAGGTTTGGATTTTGAGGGCGTGTGCGCCGGTGTTTGCAGCGGCATCAACGATTTCCAAAGCACGTTCCAGCGACTGGTTATGGTTGCCGGACATCTCGGCGATGATGAAAGGAGGGTGATCTCGCCCGATTAACTTGTCTGCGATTTTGAATGCTTTGGTCATTTTTAATTAAAGTTTTTTAGATAATGGGTAGATTCGACTCGATAGTCTGACCCTAAAAACAGTCGATGCGAAGGTTTGTTATCACCAAGCACGCTCGCTCGAATGCAATTGATATCGGGTCGGTTAGCCTTGAGCCATTGTTCCGCGCTCAGCAGTAGATTTCGCCCTTGCCCAAAATGGATGGCATCAGGAACAAGATAGATCGAAATCTCAGCGCAGTCTTTTTGCTTGTCAAAACGTACTACGCCTACCGGCACTGTACCGATCTGTCCAATGAGTAGGACAATATCTTGGGAAGCCATAACAACAGCAAACCACTTCTGATGATTTTCCCATGTAATTAGCTCAGTATTCCTCGACACCAATCTGATGCTTGGGTGATTCCGCCACTCGAAAAGTTTGGCTGAGTCTTCTTCATTGGCATTTCTCATTGAAATTCCACTACAAGCCAAATTACCGATAATACGCCCCCCCCCGCATCCATCCACTACCTGCAGGGCTCGCCCCGAAATAAGCCGCCTTAGGCAGTGGTTTTCAAGAAGAGCGGCTGTATGCGTCTTGATCGTAGCGGCCAAATCCATGTCGAACGCAGGTGTATATAACAAACCTTCCTGTGCCGCATCTGCAACCTGCTTCTGCTGGTTATCTGCGGTACAAAAGACCAATGCGGGCAAACCCAAACAACAACGCTCCCATGTAGCAGTGCCTCCCGCGCCAATTGCCAAGTCGGCAGCCGCCATCAACTCCGCCATCTTGTCGGTTTGTACATGGCAAACAAATCCTTGCGCGGCGCAATTTGTTTCAATCTCAGCGCGACACGGGTGCTGCGCGCCGATCACCACATCCACATGCACGTCTTTAATATCAATCTCGGTCAAGGCTTCGATGGCTCGCCCTGTATAATTATCCGCATCCACGCCGCCAAAAAACACCAGGATTCGTTTGACCGGCCCTGTGCGCGGCTGCACTTGCTCTCGCAATTTTCGAAACTCGTCACGCAGCAGCGCATAACGTGGCCCCAGCAATAATTGGCAATGTGCCGGCACTTTTCCAGAGTAGCGAGTCTGCATGTCTGAATAGAAGTTCTGATCCAGCAGCACATGGCAATCATGTTGACGATCAGCAATGTCGTCAATGACCATAATCTTCTTGGCTGTTTGTCGAAGCATGGATTCCCAACGCGCGTCCAGTGCATAGTGATCAACCACCAGCCAATCCCAATTTCGATCAGACAGCGCCCGAATGGTAGCTTGCGCATCCTGCGCTTGACTGGTACCCAGCCAATCTGCATATGTCAGGTCATCTATCGGTGCGGCACTTGCATTGTTATCCAATAATGCTAGCTCAATGCCTTTTGCGGTTAGCATGTCGCGTAAATGTGCAGGCAGTTCACGGCTGACAAAACGAATATGTCCACCGCGTTGTTTCAAACCATCCGCCAAAGTCAGGCAGCGAATGAAATGCCCTGTGCCGATTTTACTGGTTGCGTCGGTGCGAAAGACAATTCTCATCACTAAATACGGCTCTTTATGCTTTCTCTATCAAAAACCATGTAATATCGTCTTGAGGAAAAGCAGGATCTCGGCGATAAGCAAAACCATAGTCCACCAAACGAAGATCAGAATATTTCTCCAGCATTTCCCCTGCAAAGTCTCTCTTGAAAAGACGATCAGAATGGTTACGATAAGAAATAGTCACAGGCGAAGGATTGTAATACTCGCAAACAAGAATAAACCTATTACAGGCTTGATACAGCTTCTCATAAACAACGCTCAGCATATCTGGATTGATATGAATCAGCACCCCTTTTATCAAAGACAGGTCGACTTTGCTGGTTACCGGATAGTCAAATATAGAACCGGAGTACACATTTTTTTCACCTATGAATCCAGCCAGCAATTTGGCTGCATCAGGATTAATCTCAGCCGCCTTGAACTCTATGCCGGGATAAAGTAGCTGGAGTGCTTTCAAATTCATGCCGACATTGGCCCCAAGCTCAAGGCAAGATGAAATTTTCCCGGCTTGCTTTAGCGCTTTAGTGAAAAAGTTTAGATTAGAAGCCAATAATTGCTCACTGTCATTTCGTCCAATGTATTCGCTGCCGAAGTCGCCCGCCCAGAATGCCTCTTGCGGTGTTGCATATTTACTAATAGTAGTAGTCGTCATTTTTTGCAGGTCTCCATTTGGTTGAAAATCATTTCAGCTCTCGTCCAGTCATCCCAATTATCAATATCTTGCACTCGCCAGCGTGGGATGATTACAGGTACTGAATATCGATCAAAGATTCTTTTACCCTCTAGCCATGCCCTAGGTCGTCCCCAATAGAATTGGCCTGCATCGTGCAGCGCGACGGGCAAATCTTGCGAGCGCGTGGCGAAGTGTTCTGGAAAAAACATTTCTATGCCGCCTTCAGCAGTTTGCTTAAATGAACGAAAGATCGGCGAAGCAAAGTCGGTGACAGAGAATGCATAATCCCAATCACCAGAATCCAGCGTCTCCCATCCCCGCTTGAGGTCGTCTATCTGCACAAAAGGAGCCGTTGCATAGATACAGCATACTGCATCCACATCAAACCCTTGATCCAAAGCCCATTGCGTAGCATGTGCGATGACTTCGGTAGTTCCCGCATAGTCATTGGATAGTTCTTCAGGACGCATGAAGGGAACTTCTGCCCCCCACTGTCTCGCTACTTCTACAATCTCTGCATCATCTGTCGATACGATGATGTGCTCAAACAATTCAGAGGATTTGGCGGCCTCAATCGACCAAGCTATCATTGGTTTGCCGCAGAAGGGCTTTATATTTTTGCGCGGGATGCGTTTACTTCCGCCGCGAGCAGGAATGACAGCGATCTTCATTTGGCAGTAGCGCTCCGTAACGATTCGATCACTTTGTCTTGTTGCGCATAGGTCAACCCCGGATACATCGGCAAACTGATCGCTTCGGCGTAATAGTGTTCTGCTTCCGGGCAATATCCTGCCTTGAATCCCAATCTCTCATAGTAAGGTTGACGATATACCGGGATGTAATGCAGGTTGACGCCGATGCATGCAGCACGCATTTCTTCGAATACTTGGCGATGTGTCTTGCCAATCTCTTCCAGCTTCAAGCGAACCACATACAGATGCAAACCGGAATAGCTGTCCGCATGTTGCCAAGGCGTAACCACAGGCAGATCAGCTAATAGCTGGTCATATCGTTTGGCAATACCATGCCGCTTGGTGACGAATTCGTCCAGTCGCTGCATTTGGCTCAAGCCTAGTGCGGCTTGCAAGTCGGTCATACGGTAGTTGTAGCCAAGATCAATTTGTTGGTAGTACCAAGGACCATCAGACGCATGAGTCATCTCGTTCACATCACGGGTGATGCCGTGACTACGCAGTAACTGCATGCTTTTGGCCAACCGTGCATCGTTGGTCATGGCCATACCGCCTTCACCCGTGGTGATGATTTTGACCGGATGGAAGCTGAACACGGTAATGTTGCTGTAACGACAGTTGCCGATCGATTCACCGCGATATTGACCGCCAATGGCGTGTGAAGCATCTTCGATGATCTTGAAGCCATAGCGCTGACTAAGCGCATGAATACCCATCATGTCGCAAGGCTGACCGCACAAATGCACAGGAATTACAACTTTGGGTAGCTTGCCGCTCTTTTCTGCGTGCGCCAGTTTTTCTGCCAGACGCTCCACGCTCATGTTGTAGGTGCGCGGATCAATGTCCACGAAATCAATTTGTGCGCCACAATAAAGGGCGCAGTTTGCACTCGCCACAAAAGTGATCGGGGTGGTCCAGACCATATCGTTTGGCCCCACGCCCAGCGTTAAACAGGCTATATGCAGCACACTCGTGGCACTGTTCAGCGCAACGGCATGCTGCGTACCGCAATAGTCTGCAATGCTTTTTTCAAAAGCAGGAACCGCCGGGCCTTGTGTCAGGTAATTGGAACGCAGTACATCCACAACTACCTGAATGTCCGCTTCAGAAATATCTTGTCGGCCGTAAGGAATCATCGCCGTCATATCTTGCCGACTTTATCGTGATGTTGAGCAATCCACGTTTGTAACGTTTCAATACTCATCCATTCGGTGTTGTTATCCGAACTATAGGTGAAGTCTTCCGCTACTCTCTTGCCATCATTGATGCGGCATGGGTCGTTACTCCAGCTGTTTATCGCGGGCAATATTTTAAAGTACTCAGGGTATTCGTAAGTATAGAGCGCATCTTCTGTTCCAATCATTTGCTCGTGGAGCTTCTCGCCAGGACGGATACCGACAATCTCGTGTTTAGCATCAGGAACGGAGGCGAGAGCTACGTCGGTCAATTTCATCGACGGGATTTTTTTAACGTAAATCTCTCCGCCGACCATGTCATCAAAGGCATGCCATACCAGCTCTACGCCTTCCTCCAATGTAATCATGAAACGGGTCATACGAGCATCCGTGATTGGCAATATACCTTTATCCGCAATTGACAAGAAAAACGGGATGACCGATCCGCGCGATCCCATGACGTTGCCATAACGCACTACACCAAAACGAGTATCATGAGCACCCGCGTAAGAGTTGCCTGCCACAAACAGTTTGTCGGATGCCAGTTTTGTCGCGCCGTAAAGATTGGCCGGACTACTGGCCTTATCTGTCGAAAGTGCAATAACACGTTTAATGCTGCGATCTATGCACACATCAATCAAGTTCATCGCGCCGATAACGTTGGTTTTGACGCACTCGAACGGGTTGTATTCAGCAGTGGGTACAATTTTGGTTGCCGCTGCATGAACTACAAAATCGATACCGTCCAGTGCACGGGATAAGCGGTCTTTATCGCGCACATCGCCTATGAAGAAGCGAACGCGTGGGTCATTGGCATAGAGTTTAGCCATTTCCCACTGCTTCATTTCATCGCGCGAGTAAATGACTAGGCGGCTTGGGTTATATTTGGCTAGCGTCATCGGCACAAAGGTGTGGCCGAATGAGCCGGTGCCGCCGGTTATCAAAATATTTTTTTCATTAAGCATCGTTTCTCCAACATAAGAGTAAGCAACATATTTAACGTTTAATTGCATGCGAATGATTGCCATTTACGCCATGCTCAAGTTTGAAAAATCAACGCCCCTCTAATTTTGAGCCGTCATGCCGGTAATCCCTGCCTGAACGACGCAACCTTCTTTAAGTTGGCACCTATGCGTAACGACCTGCAATCGAAAACACACGCCTCCAAATCGGCGCATTGCGTAACCCAGATTAAGTGAGAATAAAAACCGGGGCGTGCCCACATTATTTGAGATTTTTTGACACGAAGTTTCTTACAAAAGCTATTCCATCTATTAAAACATGCTGTAACCGTCCATATCACTGGAAATTTCCAGAATAGCTATCAGTTTACTAAGAAGCGGCCGCCTTGTTGGATAATTAAATCATATTTATATCTGATTAACAATAAACTTCAGAAATTTTACGAAGTCAATTCGGCAAATAAAGTTAATGTCTACGTATTTGTACGTATAGCCATCCCAAGAAAAGTAAATTACAGTAGATCATACGCGCTAAGAAAAAAAAACAGATGAAACAAAATCTCAGCAATTATCATTATGAGCATTTTGGATAAAATTTTTTCCACTAGCGAAAAACTTATGTGGAATCGTCATTCTGGCAGGAACTGCTGGAATCCAGACTTTATGGGTGCATAAAAGCTTGCCATCCCGCTTCCCTGCGGGTATGACGCAGTAGCTGAGCCAGTTTGCTAACAAGGAAATAAACTTGATACAAGATACTGATTTATATAAATTAATTTATTACATATTTTTTGTAAACCGAACTTTTTAGATTAATTTTGAGCGATACAAATTCTGATCATATTTTTTAACGTATTGGATTACAATGACAAATAATAGAATTATTCAATAACACCTTAAATTTAAGATGAAAATAGGTATTCACTTCGCTATCGTAATTGCTATTTATTGTTAGCGGACAATCTACAACACCCAATTATCTGTAACTTTTAGTCTTCCATATACACTATATTGTGGCAATGTGTGTAAAGCGCATACTCCATTAATAGAACTTAATTATTCAATAGTACCGATTCTTTATAAAATTATGGCGAATTACTATTGAATCTAGTTATTTTAGACTGTTCTTAATTTTAAAGGCACACACTTCTGTATCGGCGTTTTCTCTGTTCGATATAGCACATTGTATCGGAAATATTGGCAGAAAGACTGGGTGTACCTAATTGGGAACCATGCCAATATTTCTTTTTATAGCCGGATAAATTCTATCTTATGACCAAAATCGTGCATTTTGCAAAATATTATCCGCCGGATATGGGCGGCATGGAGATAGTCACGCAATCACTCGCCTTGGGGGCTTTTGCAGCTGGCTATCATGTGACGGTGGTTTGTTTCGATCAATCGGGTAAAGGCGGGAATTTGGATGCTGGCGTACATATCCAGCGTTACCCGATACAAAAGATAATAAGTTCGCAACCTTTGTCATTTGCCTATTTTCTTGCAGCCGTGCGCGAAGGACGTAAAGCCGATATTGTTCATCTTCATGCACCAAATCTGCTTGCCGCCCTGGCTTCCTTATTTATTGGTCTTAAACCCAAACTCATTGTTCATTGGCATAGTGATGTGGTGAAAAAGGGGTGGCTAGGTAAACTTGTCAGACCATTGGAGTATTTGATGTTGAAACGGAGCACAACCATTTTGGCAACCTCGCAACGCTATGCAGATGGCTCCAAACCGCTGAAACCTTTTCTGAATAAAGTTTGTGTGGTTCCTCTGGGCATAGCCACACCGGACATCTATCAGAAGCAAATACCTTTGCCATTACGCCTGTCTGAATTTGTTGCCGGCAGGAAACTGGTTTTGAGCGTAGGTCGTTTGACAGCCTATAAGGGGTTTTCCGTATTAATCGAGGCCGCAAAGTTTTTTTCTGATGATATAGCAGTTGTCATTGCTGGCGGAGGAGAATTATCAAACAACCTTGCCGAATTGATCAATAATAGCGTACTAGCGAATAAGGTTATGCTTGCCGGGCGCGTTACGGAAGAGGAGCTCTCAGCTTTGTATAAAAATGCTGATATTTACTGCTTGTCCTCTATCCTGCGCTCCGAGGCTTTTGGTGTGGTGCTCTTGGAGGCTATGGCATATGGATTACCGATTGTCGCTACCAATATCGAAGATTCTGGCGTTCCGTGGGTAAATGCACACGAACAAAGCGGGTTGAATGTACCTCCAAATGATTCAAGAGCTTTGGCAGCGGCATGCAATCAGATTTTAAATAGCGCTGAATTGCAAATTCGATATTCCCTGGGTGCTAAAGAGCGTTTTGAAAGTCACTTCACCGAAAGCATATTTTTAGAAAAATCGCTGGCTGTCTATGGGCGTTGTTGAATAATTCAGTTCTCTTATTTACCATTGCAATTCAATGCGTTGAATAGTTACCAAAAACCAAACCCAATTTATCCCGTAAAAGCCGCCAATGCCTGAAAATCCACATCAGGAAACACATCATCCATAATTTCCAGCGCGGCTAAATAGCGCTCATTGATGCGATTCTTGCGAATGGCATCGTGCAAATAATTAAAACGGGCCAAATGATCGATAATGCGTTGCTTGGCATATTCCACCGTGGTGCCGGATTTTAAAATAAAAGGCCAATCAGAAGCCTGCGCCAGCAATAACGAGCGCACAGCCTGATTCAAAGCCCGCCGCTGCAGCTGATTAACAGCCTTGCCGTGTATATCGGCCGTCAACTTTTCCAGTTCTGTTTCAGCTTTATGAATCAGTGGATAAATCCAGTCATTGTTTTCGTTCAGCCAATAGCTTGAATAGCCATCCTGCCCCCAACTTGAAGCAGCAGGTGCAGCAATTTGCCGAGTTAAGCCCAATGCTAAATATTCGCTACCGGTGATAGTCTGAACGGCATTACTGTCATCAGCTGCCAAACGCAACACGGCCTCCAGCCAATGCGGCCCTTCAAACCACCAATGACCGAATAATTCCGCATCATAAGGGGCTATAATCAACGGCGGCAACGTCATTTCTGCGCTCAATGCATCAATTTGTAATTGCCGTTGCGCAATAAAGTCTTCAGCATGTAGCCGGACTTTTGCCAGCGCCTCACTGCGTTGATAAAGCTGCTTGGGCTGATCGCCGCCGGTTACCCGATAATATTTGATACCGGTATTGCTGCGAGCCTGGGCATCCGGCAAATAAGGGCCTAAATAATCCAACGGCAATTCCTGGCCTATATCGCGGTAATATTCGCGGTAATCGCCATCCCCTGGATAACCTACCTCCGCACTCCACACTTGCCTTGATGAGGCCGGATCGCGCCCAAAAGCCACCACACCGTTAGCGCAAGCCAATGGTGCATAAACCCCGTACTTCGGCGCTGGGTTTGCATCCAGAATGCCATGTGTTTCCAGAAAAAAATACTGAATGCCGGCATCATGCAGACTATTTTCTAAACCGGGATAATAGCCGCATTCCGGTAACCAAAAGCCCATGGGCTGCAAACCAGTCATCCGGGTAAAAGTGTCAATGCCAATCTTGATCTGCCGACGCACCGCTGCCTCGTTGATATTCAGCAAGGGTAAATAGCCATGCGTCGCCGCCGTGGTAATCAACTCCAATTTGCCGGTTTGCTGATGCTTAAGAATTGCCGCCAACAAATCACACTGGTAATGATCCCGATAACTATTCAGCATTTCCCTAAAAAACTGTCGGTACCACTCCGCCAAAGCCAAATAAGCCGGCTGCTGTTGCCGGGTTCTGACTACTTCCTGCTCAGCCAACGCCAGCTGCCGCTGCAAATAAATCAGGTAGCGGCTTTGCAACAAAGGACTGCGCCACAGGGTCAGCAAGGTTGGCGATAATGATAGCGTCAAGCGATAATCAACGCCATCGGCCTGCAGCCGATCCAACATGGCTATTAATGGCATATAACATTCAGTAATCGCCTCAAACAGCCAGCACTCTTCAAAGAAATTATCGTATTCCGGATGATGCACATAGGGCAAATGGGCATGGAGAACGATGCTGAGATAGCCTTTGTTCATCGTATTAATGCTTACTCCTGTTGAATACGGTTTTTGCCGACCGGAGACGACTCATTCATTTTGACAGTTAAAAATTGGGTGATGGCGGCCGGTGGTTCTGCAACATCACGCAATAGCGAGCTAATCGGCATATCAGCCGTGTTGGAATAAGCCAACACAGTAAACCCCTGCCCTACCTTACCACTGTCGTCTTTAATGCCGATGGCAGCGCTGTACTTGGGAATGTACTTAAAATCACTTTGGCCATCGCCCGGCAAGGATACAGAGTTAATTGCCCAAGTATTTTGGTTCGATTCTTGAGTGACAGTTTCCGGTTTAATTGTTTGGTTGAGGCTGGGTACAACATTTTCAACCGGCAACACTACCTGTAAATGCTGCTGGTCTTTATTGATCGGAAAATCAATCCATGTGGGCTCCACAATATTGTCCGGCATTGCAGGCGGGTGACTGAACAGCCTAAGCGTCAATTTTGGCTCGACATCATCAACGGCTACCTTATTAAGCGGTTTCTCGGCAAACCGCCAATAAACATGCAAATGCGTGGGGTCTATCGGCAATAACACCAGTTTTGTACGATTCTCCACAGAATAAGGCGCAAAATCACGCGCTATTTCCTGACTGATGGTCAATAACTCTTGGGCTGAAAAACTGATCCCTTTTCTGGACAAGGCATTGCTTGAGACAAATCGCGGCGAAAACTCGCGGCGTATCGTCAAGCTAATCTCGCGCATCTCCTGCGGAAACAGTTTCATTTTAATAAGTGGAGCTGACTGTAAAAAAGCCATTATCGAGGATAATCAGATTGTCATAAAATCCTGCGATGCTGTGCAGGTAAAAGCCACTATTTAGCAACAGTGTAGATGTTGACTCTAACCTTTGTCGAATATTTGTGCAAGGCCCAACCCCTATTTAACCGGGTTTGCAGTAGAATTTATCGTTTCGACAATTTTTCTAGTCTTGACCATGCAAAGAAAATACAATTTAAGATCTGGAAGCCCCTACCCCCACGGCGCAAAAATCACCGAGGCTGGTGTTAATTTTTCCATCTCCAGTCGTCACGCCAACTCCGTCGAATTATTATTGTTTTCCGCAGCTGACAGCAAAAAGCCTTTTCAAACCATAAAGTTAAAAAAAGACAAAAACCATACTTTTTTTTCCTGGCATGTCTTCGTGGAAGACTTACCCCCCGGTGTCTGGTATGGCTGGCGTATAGACGGCCCCTGCTTCACTCGCGAATCCGGCTTGCGCTTCGACCACGAAAAATTGCTGTTGGATCCCTGGGCGCGCGCGGTCAGCGACAAACTTTGGAGCCGCGCTGCCGCTTGTTTACCTGGCGATAATAGCGAACATGCCATGCGCGCCATGGTGGTGGATGATCGTTACGACTGGGAAGGCGATATACCGCTAGCCATTAGAAGCGAAAAAGCCATCATCTATGAGCTGCATGTCGGCGGCTATACCAACCACCCTTCCTCCAAAGTGACACACCCCGGAAAATTTGCCGGATTAATCGAAAAAATTCCCTATCTGCAACAACTGGGCATCACCCATGTGGAATTACTGCCCATTATGGCCTTTGACGAACAGGACATACCGCCGCACACTTACGATTTAGGTTTAAAAAACTACTGGGGCTACAGTACTCACAGTTTTTTTAGTCCGCATCCCGGTTATTGCGTTACCCCGGAACAGGGCACCCACATCCAGGAATTTCGCGATCTGGTTAAAGCCTTACACCGGGCCGGCATCGGCGTGATCATGGATGTGGTGTTCAACCATACTTCTGAAGCAGGTACCGATGGGCCGGTGATCAATTTTAAAGGGATAACCGGCAACAGCTTTTATTTGACCGATACCTTCGATAAACGAATTTTTCTGGATTATACCGGCTGCGGCAACACAGTTAACGCCAACCACCCGCTAGTCACCAACTTTATCATCAGCTGCCTGGAATATTGGGTTAGGGAAATGCATGTCGACGGCTTTCGTTTCGATCTGGCCAGCGCCTTGGCCCGCGGCGAAGATGGCCGAGTGCTGCAAGACCCGCCACTGGTTTGGGGCATAGAATTATCCGAGCAATTAGCCAAAACCAAACTGATTGCCGAAGCCTGGGACGCCTCCGGCTTATATCAGGTCGGCAGTTTCCCCGGCTACCGCTGGGGCGAATGGAACGGTATGTATCGCGATACTATCCGCCGCTTTTTACGTGGTGACAAAGGCATTATCAACGAAGTCGCCACCCGTATTTGCGGCAGCAGCGATCTTTATCAGCATCAAAACCGATTGCCCATCAGCGGCATTAATTTCATTACCTGTCATGACGGCTTTACCTTATACGATTTATTCAGTTACAACAGCAAGCATAACGAGGCCAACGGCGAACATAATCGCGATGGCTGCAATAATAATTTAAGCTTTAACTGGGGCGTTGAAGGGCCGACCAAAAACACCACCATCCAGAATTTTCGTAAAAAACAGGTTAAAAACACTTATGCCATTCTGCTGCTAAGCCGAGGTGTGCCCATGCTGTTGGCCGGTAATGAGTTTTTGCATAGCCAGCAAGGCAACAATAACTGCTATTGCCAGGATAATGAACTCAGCTGGCTAAACTGGGAACAAAGCAAACAAAACGCCGATATACTACGTTTTGTGCAACTGATGATACAGCTGCGGAAAAGACATCCTTCGCTGATGCGCCGTCACTTTCTGACTGGTGAACCCCTGGAAGGACACACCATACCGGATATAGTCTGGCACGGCATTGAAGCCGATCAACCACCGGACTGGCATAACCCGGACACCCGAATGCTGGCCTATACGCTGGCTGGAATTGCTGATAATGAGGCGGATATTTATGTGGTGATGAATATGTCCGACCAGAAACTCAATATGAAACTGCCGGTGCTGGCCGAACACAAGTGGAGTTTAGCACTAGATACATCCTTACATTCTCCTAAGGATATTATTGAGCCCGCCGAGCAAAAGCCCTATAACAAATCCCATTATCTGGTGGACAGCCACACTGTCGTCGTTTTTGAGAACACTAAAACGCCGGGCAAAGATAGTGAAGAGCTATCTTCACATCATCATATTACCGGATTTATTAATAAACTTGCCCATATCAAAATTTTTGAGCCACAGTATCAGGGTGATCCCAGCTAATACTATACTGTTGATTTAGAATATCTTCACACTTAGCCTTCTCTCGTTGGGAGAAGGTGATTTGCGGTCCAAAAACCCGATGGTCGGTGCCAGAATCCAGAATTGCCAAGGATATCGCGTATCAGGCCGTAAATCGCAAGACTCTGAAATCAGGCATTGACAGCAAAAGACCTGAATAGTAAGGTGGTATAGTCGCTAGCGTGTTTACGGTGTTCGATTGAAGCAAACGCAAACCAGCTCAAAATCATCAGCAAATGCTTGACGAGATTAGCGGCTAACCGCTATCCATAGTCTGGAGGAGGACTGATTGGGTTTGCGCGGGCACCAATAAGATTCAAAAATTCCGTGACCATGCTACGACCTATATTTACTTATCATTTCATAACGATTTAAGGAATTATTACTATGAACAGAAAACCATTTTGTCGTTTTACCGTCATGTTGCCTTTAATCCTGACCTTAGGCTTAGCAGCACAAGCAAGTTATGCAGAAGTCGTACCTGCACCGGAACATCCAGGCCATAGCAATGTTGTTGCCCAAACGCCGGAAGAACATACTGCAGCTGCTGAACACCATAAAAAAACCGCCGAGTACCATAAAGGCGTGGCGGCACACCATCACTCACTAGCCAAAGAACACAAAAAACTTAAACACCACAAACTGGCAAAACACCATACAGCATTGGCTAAACACCATGAAGCATTGGCAAAAGAGCATGCCGCAACCGCTAAAACTCACGAAGAACACGCTCAAGGAAAATAATCGTCTATTGTAAGGGATGCTGGTTAAGCTAGGGCGCAGCTGTTAGTGCGCCCTAGCTTGTTAAGCGTTAACTATTCCCTGACAAACTTTAAAGTTTATAGCTAAAATGCTTTGATAATTGAGTGTCTTTAATTTAGCCTCCCTATGAATAATCATTCCCTCAACGCCGCGTCTTCCGCAGATATTTTCTCCAGTGCATTTTTGCTGGGCAACGTCGGCGCCCCCTTTATCATAGGCCTGGCCGTTGGCTATTTCGCCAAGAAAATGCTGCAAATTGCCTTGTTTTTTGGCGGAGCGATTATCGTTACGCTATTTACCGCCGAGTATTACGGTGCTATCAGCATTAATGATACCGCGTTACAGGATGCGGCCAGCTCGGCTGTTCAAGCCGCAAAATCCTTCAGCGGTTTTTTGATTGATCGCTTATCCGCCATTACTTGCCGTGGCGTTAGCGGCGCCAGCGGATTTTATGTTGGTTTTAAGCTGGGTTGATGGCAAATTTAAGGGTACGCCAACGTATCAAGCACCTCGCTACCGGAAATTTTCAGAGTAATTATCGCCTTGACGATTAAAACTTACGCTGCTTTTTTGTTTAGGATAGTAAGCTCTGTGTTATCTACGATGTTTACTTCCTGCTTATCTGTAGGGTGTGCACAAACTTTTCCTGCCGCATAGACATCAACTGCGCGTCTACAACACTATCGGCTGGCATAACGACTGATTTAAACTTAAATATCCCGCTATTTTTGTGATATTTTCTTTTAACCGCTGCTGCGCAAGCAAGGTTAAAGACGAGAAATCGCGAGGGAGTTTTAAATTCATACTATAGCAGCCATTGCTGTACTCGCCCACAGCGCCTAATCTGGCTAACCAGCTGCTCATGACGGTGTTTTCCGGCAATATTACCGCCCGCAATATTTCAATGTCTTTGCCGATTGCCAAGGTATACAGCAAGGACATTAAAATGCAGCCTAACCCGCGCTGTTGATAACTGTCTATGATGACTATGGCAAATTCGGCAACATTAGGCTTATCCTGTAAGCGAATAAAGCGGGCTATGCCTAGTCCTGATGGTTCTGGCTGTTTTTGGCTCAACGCTATCCACGCTACATGGTTATGCTGATCGACTTCAGTAAAATAATGCAATTGCTCGTCGGACAACTTGGATATAGGGGAAAAGAACCGAAATAAACGTGATTGCGGCGATAATGAGGCCATGCCGTTTTGCAGCAAAGGCCCGTCACTCGGTCTAACTGGCCTTATCCAAACCGATTCTCCATCCGGTAATGCCATATTAAAGCCGTCGTTGGCTAAATCCTTGCTGTTCATCATTACCTCTCAACTTACTGTTACCAACCTTACTATGCTGTGCCAGAGAATATAGGATGTGCCAACGATAGGAGGTGCATCAATCGCGCAAGATGCACTTCACGCTATTCAACACCTATAAGGTATTTGGCCACTGTCTCAAGCCTATCTTTTCCAGTGACGATAAGCCTTTACGATAACAGATGAGCGGTCAACTGCTGATTCTAGGATTATAGGTTTGGCGAACTACTAGCCTTCCTTACTTATCACCCTGTTTAGGAGTAGGCTCCACAATCGGCAGCGTCACAATACCGTAATCGGCAATAATCGCGGTTATCTTGTCTAGATTTTTGTCGATTAACTCATTCAACAGCTGCTTTCTTTGGTTGTCGCCTTGCCGTACCGCCATCGCCATGGAGAAATCAAATTGAATGCTGGGTGTTGATTGCATCGGTATCGCAATATAGCTACCTTTAGGGCTTTGTGATTGCACATAGCCGGCCATAGGCCCCCACAGGATGACCATATCGATCACGCCGCTACGCAAATCCTTATCAATCTGCATCGCAACATTATGCTCGTTATCGCCGGTTAAACTTTGATAAGGCACGCCTTGCTGTAATAAACCGTTTTGCTGTAGCCAGGCGGTGCCTGGACCACGGTCAAACATGGCGATTTTAAGGCTTTCCTGCTTAGTTATCGGCAATTGCGGTAATTGCCCGGCATCGCTGATTTCATCCCAGCCACGGCCTTTAGCTATCAGCAACACATAGGTGGAATGCAGATAAGGTTTGGTGGTTTGCGCCAAATCCGAGCCGACCGGCAAGCCCATCACTACATCGCATTTATAGCCTTGACCATTATCATTCTCTGCTTTTAGCGTGTTGCGAATAAAACCCATCCGCTCCGGAAACCAAGTATATTCCAGTGGTTGATTTAATTGCTCAGCAAACAGCGCGGCAATTTTATTTTCATAGCCGGTTTGGTCTTTTGTTGAGTAAGGGGGATGCAAGGGATCGGCGCAAACCCTAAATTTGTCTTGAGTCTCAGCCATCACAGTTCCTGTAGACAGGCTAGTCAGAAGCAAAAATTTGGCGACCATCGAGATTTTTTTCATCACAGCTTCCTTATTAAAACAGTATGCATAAAAAAGCCTTGACCGATTGCTCGGCCAAGGCTTGCTTCACTTAAATCTAAAGATTTAGATCTTAGTTAGGCAAAGCGAACACAGTCAGTACACCACCTAATTTGGTGTAAGAACTCAAGCTTCTGTATGCACCAACCGCACCCAAACCTTCGGTGTTGGTTGATGAAGAGCCGTCATCCAAACCAGCTGCGATACCGATACCTGCCCAGCCGCCGATACCTGACAGAACGCCAACATATTGTTTGCCTTCAAATTCCCAGGTATTCACGTTGCCGATGATACCGGATGGAGTTTTGAATTTATACAATTCTTTACCGGTTTTCGCATCAACTGCTTTCAAATAACCTTCCAGTGTGCCGTAGAAAACAACGCCGCCGGCAGTAGCCACTGAACCAGACCATACGGAAAATTGCTCTTTATTAGACCAAGCGATTTTGCCGGTTTTGGCATCATACGCTGTGAATTGACCCAGGTTGGTGGTGCCGTCTTTTTGACCGGTGATGGCGTCAGCGCCTGCCGGCATCATGTTCAAGGTCGCGCCTACATAAGGTTGACCTGCGGTGTAAGACACTTCGAACGGTTCATACTCCATGCACAAATGGTTGCCTGAGATATAGAACAGGCCGGTTTGTGGTGAGTAAGAAACTGGCTGTTGGTTTTTTGCACCCAACGCTGCAGGGCAAGTACCTACAGTGTTAACGTCTTCGCCGTGGAATTCGGTACTGAACTCAGGCACCACTTGTGGGCGGCCGGTTTTCAGATCAACATGGGTTGCCCAGTTGACAGTTTTGTCGAATTTTTCAGCAACCAACAGTTCGCCGTTTTCACGATCCAGGGTATAGCCAAAGCCGTTACGGTCAAAGTGAACAATCGTTTTGTGCAGTTTGCCTTTAACTTCTTGGTCAACCAGAACGGTTTCGTTGATACCGTCATAGTCCCATTCGTCATGTGGAGTCATTTGGTAAACCCATTTAACTTCACCGGTGTCAGCATCACGAGCCCACAAAGACATAGACCATTTGTTGTCGCCTGGACGTTGTACAGGGTTCCAGGTTGAAGGGTTACCTGAGCCGTAATAGACCAGATTCAATTTAGGATCGTAGCTGTACCAGCCCCAGGTGGTACCGCCGCCGATTTTCCATTGGTCACCTTTCCAGGTGCTGGTACTGGAATCAGGGCCGACTGGTTGAACTTTGCCGTCTTTCCAAGCAGTTGTTTTGCTAGGGTTGATCAGAGTATCTTTGTCTGGACCCATGCTGTAGCCTTTCCACTCCAATTGGCCGGTGCGGATGTTGTAAGCAGCCAAGAAGCCGCGAACACCAAATTCACCGCCGGCGATACCGGTCAGAACTTTATCTTTAACAACGATAGGTGCGTTGGTGTTGGTCATACCCAATTTTGGGTCGCCGTTTTGTACGCTCCATACGCGTTTGCCGGTTTTTGCATCCAGAGCAGTCAGAACGGTATCTGATTGTTGTACGAAAATTTTGCCGTCGCCGTAAGCCAAACCACGGTTTACAGTATCGCAGCACATCACAGGAATGGTGACGTCAGCATCTTGAGTTGGGGTAAATTCCCAGATGACTGCTTTGGTTTTTTGATCGATTGCGTAAACGGTGTTAGGAAATGGGGTATGAACATACAGGACGCCATTAACAACTAAAGGGCCGCCTTCGTGACCACGCAATACGCCTGTTGAAAAAGACCAGGCAGGTTGCAAAGTTTTAACGTTTTGAGTGTTGATTTGCGACAACTTGCTGTAACGAGTGCCGGCGTAATCACCGCCCCATGTAGCCCAGTTAGCTGGGTCTTGTGTCAATTTTTCAACGTCGCTGTTAGCAGTAGATACAGTGGGTGCAGCAAGCAAAGTAGCTACAGTCGAAGCAAGCAGCCAGTTTTTTACAGGCTTCTTCATATGTTTCCTCCTGGTAATCTGTTGATGAGACAGAGTACAATTTTATGTTGTTAAGACTAATATTAGTATAAAGCTCTGTTTGGATGACTGCCCTTTAGGACTTTTTTGGCACACGCCGAGCGCTTTGGATAGCCACACCAGATGCGTAAATTGAAGGATTTTTTCCTAAAAGTCAACAGGAAAAAGGCTGACGACACGGCAGCCGCCAATAATTTCAAGTCTAATAGCCACTTAGTAACAATATAATCACTATGGTTTTGCTGATTAATCGTCATAAATACGCCATAAAACTGATGAATTGCTGATGGGAATGCCTGCAAAAATTGCAGCTTCGGCCTGCACCTGACCGAAGCAAAACATCAATCCGTCACAAGCCAGTAAATCAGGTTATTTTCCGTAATTGTCAAACAAATTAATTTTTTAGCGCGGTCGCCTCAAGCGCACGACGGGTAATTTCCACCCAGTCGCCGGCATCAACCAAATTGGCCGGCGCCATCCAGGAACCGCCAACACAAGCCACATTGCTGAGCGCCAAATAGTCTGGAGCATTCTTAGGAGTCACGCCGCCGGTTGGGCAAAAGGTCACTTGCGGCAATGGTCCGCCGATAGATTTCAGCATCGGGATACCACCAGCCGCTTCCGCCGGGAAAAATTTCATGGCAGTAATGCCTTTATCCAACAGCCGCATCACTTCACTAGGCGTCACCACGCCCGGCAGAATGGGTATACCCGAGCTTAAGGCCGCATCCAACAAGCTGTCGGTCACACCTGGGCTGACGATAAATTCTGCACCAGCATGCAGAGCTTGATCCAGTGTCTGAGTATTGATAATCGTGCCTGCACCAACGATAGCGCCCGGCACCTCCGCCTTAATGCGACGGATGGCCTCAAGTGCTACGGGAGTACGCAAGGTGATTTCCAGCACTTTTAAGCCCCCTGCCACCAATGCGTACGCCAAAGGAACAGCCAATTCCAGCTGATTGATGACCATGACCGGGATTACCGGTGAAGTGGTCATTACTTCCTTAATGGATCTAGTCATGTATAACTCCGGTTGTTGTAGTTGCCGCGTTTTCAATTTTAGCCTGGTTGTTTAAACCTGGACCCTACCCTATCTCTAAACAGCAATAGGGATAATGATCGTTTAATTCCTTAGCTTTTAAGATAATATTGAAAAAGCTAAAATAATGTAATTACTCAGTGTAAATAGATAAACTGCATAGGATGTGCCTAGAAAAGGAGGCGCATCAATCGCGACAGACGCACTTCACGCTGCTGCGCACATCCTTAACACATTGCTTTACAGGCTAAAAAATTACGCTGAATAGTTACAAATTAATATTAAAATAAATTAGTTGCACCGGTTTCAGCCGATGAAGCATTGGCGCGGAATGCACCGAACAATTCCCTCCCCATACCGAAATGATGATCTTTTGCTCGGTTTGCTAGCGGAATCCTGGCCTCGAACTCAATGGGGTCAACCAGCACATTCACTTCGCCGCTTTGGGTGTTAAGTACGATGATATCGCCGTCGCGAACTTTAATCAGCGGCCCGCCATCAATACATTCTGGATGCATATGAATAGCGGAAGGCACTTTGCCGGAAGCGCCGGACATGCGCCCATCGGTAATCAACGCGACTTTAAAACCTCGATCCTGGAGCACGCCCAGCGGCGGCGTTAATTTATGCAATTCCGGCATCCCGTTGGCTTTAGGCCCCTGAAAGCGTAGTACGACAATGCAATCCTTTTCCAGCTCACCACGTTTAAACGCTGCGACCACATCATCCTGATCATCAAATACCACGGCAGGCGCGGTGACGACCTGATGCTGTTCGGCAACGGCTGAAATTTTGGAAATGCCTCGCCCCAAGTTGCCATGCAAAACATGCAACCCACCGCCTGCGGCAAACGGTTTGCTCACCGGTGCAATCACTGCTGCATCCAGAGAACTTTCCGGGCCAGGCTGCCATTGTAATTGCCCATCCAGTAATTTAGGTTCCTGGGTATACTGCGCCATACCGCGCTGATCGCCAATGGTCAAAATATCGCCATGCAACAAGCCGTTGCTCAACAGTTCGCCTATCAGCACCCCCATACCACCGGCGGCCTGAAAATGGTTGATATCTGCCGAGCCATTAGGATAAATTTTAGTCAACAACGGAATAATTTTCGATAACTGATCAAAATCGTTCCAGTTGATAATAATGCCTGCCGCACGAGCAATAGCAATTAAATGTATCGTATGATTAGTCGATCCGCCAGTCGCCAGCAAGCCGATCAAAGCATTTAAAATTGCTTTTTCATCGACCACATGTGCAATAGGACGAAAATCTTTGCCCAGTGCCGTTAATTTCAACACCTGTTGCGCAGCCGCTTTAGTCAATTCGTCGCGTAACGGCGTATAGGGGTTGACAAAGGAACTGCCGGGTAAATGCAGCCCCATGATCTCCACCATCATCTGGTTGCTGTTGGCTGTACCGTAGAAGGTGCAGGTGCCTGGACTATGATAGGATAAAGATTCTGACTCCAGTAATTCCTTACGGCCTACTTTGCCTTCCGCATAGAGCTGACGTATGCGCACCTTTTCCTTGTTAGGCAGACCACTAGGCATAGGGCCGGCCGGTACAAAAACCGCCGGCAGATGACCAAAGCTAAGCGCACCTATCAACAAGCCGGGTACAATTTTATCGCAAACCCCCAAATACAACGCCGCATCGAACATATTATGGCTCAAGCTGATTGCAGTCGACATGGCAATCACATCACGGCTGAATAACGATAACTCCATACCGGGCTGCCCCTGGGTAACCCCATCGCACATGGCGGGCACACCGCCGGCAAATTGCGCAACGCCGCCGGCATCGCGTATTGCCTGTTTTATCAACGGCGGATAATCTTTATACGGTTCGTGCGCCGACAGCATGTCGTTGTACGCGGAAACAATAGCAACATTGGCTTTCTGAGCATTTGCCAGATCATCTTTTTCTGTGCCGGCACAAGCCGCAAAACCGTGAGCCAAATTGCCGCAAGCCAATTTAGAGCGGTGTGGACCGCTTTCAATGGCGGCATTGATACGGGCCAAATAAGCAGAACGGCTTTCTCGGCTGCGTTCCACCACCTCGGCGGTAACTTTTTCTAAAATAGGATGCATAAGGCTCCTGAATGGTATGGATTATGGGCGAAAAGAAAAACGGAATGTAACTATTCAACATAGGGGTAGGCAGAGCGAAAGCGAAACCCATCCTACAGCCATTGATTTTTAAGCTTTCACAACCCACAGTTAATAGTTAATACGGAATAAGTGTGGATATGCGCTTACTTTTCCGGGCATACAGTATTATTAAGATGTGCTGAACAGCGTGAAGCGCATCAATTGCGAAAGCCCCCCTGATGCCGTTCAACACATCCCGCTACACTACATGAGTAATTGTCATGCCGTGCCTGTTTAATGGCCTTATACGCTGACTCACGGCGCCCAATACAATTCCACAGGCACTTTCTCCTGATGCAGCAAGGCCCGGATGGGCATCTCTTCCACAGGCCCCGGCTTCATGGCTTGATCGAACACCGCCAGCTTATCTTCACCAGTCAATAAAATAATCAGCCGCTCGCATTTCAACAAACCGGCCAACGTTAAAGTCATCCGTTCTGTGTTCGGGCCGGTCACCGTGCTCGGTTTGGCGTTAATTGCGGCAGTTAGCTGTTCACTTTCGGCCAATAAGGCTTTCTTCAAACCATCAGCATAAGGAAATAACGAGGCCGTGTGGCCATCGGCGCCCATGCCGACTATCGCCACAGTAAATGGCTGCGGCAATGCCCGATAGTTTGCCTCCGTTTCACTAAGGCCTTTCGCCGGGGTTTTGTCGGTGGTTTTCATGCCGGTAAATGCGGCAACTTTAGCGTTATTAATCAGTAAACTGCGTTTAATCAACGCTTCGTTACTAGCGTTGTGCTGTTGGTCGACCCAGCGCTCGTCAACCAACGCGACCTTAATTTTTTTCCAGGCCAGTTCGGATTTGGACAATGCTTCATACAGCGGTGCCGGGGTGCTGCCACCGGAAACCAGCAGCGTAGCGACACCGTGCTTACTAAGCGATTCGGACAGAATATCTTGACATTCCGCCGTTAACGCGGTGAACAGATGACTACGCTGCTCGAAATGAAATTCTCTAACCATGACAGTATTTCTCAAAGATCAATGCAGAATTTATTCTTCCCAAGCGCGACCGTCTCTGGCCAACAAGGCCACCGATGCGATAGGGCCCCAACTACCCGCAGGATACGGTTTGGGTTTGATACGACTCTCGGCCCAGGCAGATTGTATCGAATCAACCCAGATCCAGGCCTGTTCAATTTCTTCGCGGCTTAAAAACAAGGTAGGATTGCCACGCAAAGCTTCAAGTATCAATTTTTCGTAACCGCCGAAAATCCGATTTTCCTTGAAAGTTTCCGAGAAACTCAAATCCAGTTTGGTTTGCTGCAATTTAATATTGCCGTCTATCCCCGGCACTTTGTTCAGCATCACAATTTCTACGCCTTCATTCGGTTGCAAATGAATCACCAATTTATTTTCAGGCAAATTGCGGAAACTGTCTTTAAAAATATTATGCGGTAACTGCTTAAAGTTAACCACAATCTCGGTTCGTTTATTCGGTGTGCGCTTGGCAGTGCGTAGGTAGAACGGTACCCCTGCCCACCGCCAGTTGTCAACATCCACGCGAATGGCGACAAAGGTTTCCGTGGCACTAGCAGTATTCGCCCCTTCTTCTTCCAGATAACCTGGAACCGCTTGACCTTTGATAAACCCGGTTGCATATTGGCCGCGAACGGTTTTTTCTTCTACATTGCGTTTAGTGATGGGGCGCAGTGCTTTTAAAACTTTGATTTTTTCACTGTGTATGCTTTCCGCCGACAGATCTGCCGGTGGTTCCATCGCCACAAAGGTTAAAATCTGCAGCAAGTGGTTTTGCAACATGTCGCGCAATTGCCCGGTTTTATCAAAATAATCCCAACGCCCTTCTATACCAATATCTTCACCCACGGTAATCTGAATGTGATCTATCGTATTATGGTTCCAGTTATTGGTGAATATGGAATTGGCAAAGCGCAAGGCCAACAGATTTAATACAGTTTCCTTACCCAAATAATGATCGATACGGTAGACCTGATCCTCATGAAATGCTTCGGCAACCACATCATTAATCTCCTGAGAAGATTTAAGATCGTGACCTATGGGTTTTTCCATAACCAATCGGGTTTCCGCATTGAGCACTCCACTACTGTGCAGCCCCTGACAGATGCTTTTAAACAAGACCGGCGAGACGGCCAAATAGTTAACCATCACCCGGTTTTCAGCATCCACCACCCCATTAAGCTGCTTATATTGTTCAGCTTGAGTGAGGTCAATTCTTAAATATGATAAACGTTTGGAAAACTTTTCCCAAATCTGCTCGTCAATTGAATTATTCAAAAAAGAGTGCAGGCTATTATGGGCGATCTCAATAAATCCCTCGCTGCTGACTTCCAGCCTGTCCACGCCAATAATGCGGGTATCCTCTTCCAACAGGTGATGCTTCTCCAATCGATAAAGTGAAATCAATAACTTACGTTTTGATAAGTCGCCCAATGCGCCGTAGATGACTAAATCGCAGGGTTTAAATGTCTGATTTTTCATTTTTTAAGCAAAATTTTGAAGTCTGTATCGGCGAAAATGCAGGCTATAGTTGATAACGTCTGCATTATAATGTTCGAAGATGACAATGAACAAGCTCATAAGCAAGCGGCAAGCTGAAAGTTTGCAGTTTTACCGGCTATCAGTCGTCATAAACAGCAAAAACTAGCCGGCAGCGACTAATTTTTTCAACCGATACAAAGTATCCAGCGCCTGACGGGGACTTAAATTATCAGGGTTTAGTTCCTCAAGCAAACAAACAGCGGGATGACACTCTTTTGCAGTAAAAAGATCGAACTGATTCACCTCACTATGGCTTTGTTGTTCCAGATAAGCCGTGTTTTCCAATTGTTGCAGTTTGAGTTTGGCATTGGCGATCACCAACTGCGGCACACCCGCCAAAGCCGCAACTTGCAAGCCATAGCTCTGATTGGCCGGGCCGTCTTTAACCGCATGCAAAAACACAATTTTGTCACCGTGTTCCATGGCGTCAAGATGCACATTGGCGATAATAGATTGTTCTTCGGCCAACGATGTCAGTTCAAAATAATGGGTAGCAAACAGCGTAAAGGCCCTGGTTTGCCGGGCTAAAAAATCCGCACAAGCCCAAGCCAGCGACAAACCATCAAAAGTGCTGGTACCGCGACCGATTTCGTCCATCAAAATCAGACTGCAACTGGAGGCATTATGCAGGATATTAGCTGTTTCTGACATTTCCACCATAAAAGTGGAGCGGCCGCTCGATAAATCGTCAGAAGCCCCTATCCGGGTAAAGATTTTATCGATAGGCCCACAACGCAAAGAAGCCGCAGGCACATAGCAACCGATATGCGCCAACAATACAATCAGCGCCGCCTGTCGCATATAGGTCGATTTACCGCCCATATTCGGGCCGGTAATAACCAGCATCCGTTTGTCATTGGAAAAATTAAGATCATTGGCGACAAAAGGAATGCTGGATAACTGTTCTACGACCAGATGACGGCCGGCAACGATGTCGATCCCCGGTTGCTGAGCCAATACCGGTTGCGAGAGATTCAAGCTTTCAGCCCGCTCTGCAAAATTAACCAATACATCCAGTTCCGCCAGCGCGGCTGCACAGCACTGCAATGCGGCCATTGATTGCGCCAAGGTAGTCAATAACTCATCATACAAAGCTTTTTCAAAGGCCAACGATTTCTCGCGGGCACTCAATACCTTATCTTCAAAGCTTTTTAGTTCAGCGGTAATATACCGCTCCGCGCCTTTTAAGGTTTGCTTACGCGTGTAATGAGCCGGCACCTTGTCAGCCTGAGCATTGGAAATTTCGATGTAATAACCATGTACCCGGTTGTAGTTTACCTTGAGATTGGCAATACCCGAGGCTTGCCGTTCCCGCTGCTCCATATCAATCAAAAATTGATCGGCGTTTTGGCTAAGATTTCGCAGTTCATCAAGCTCTGGATGGTAGCCGGGGGCGATTACCCCACCATCACGAATCAGCACCGGCGGGTTGTCGATCACCGCACGTTGCAGCAAGAGCAACATCTGCGGCTGCTCCGGCAATTTTAGGCGCAAATCATCCAGATGGGTATTGTCGGTATCCGCCAACAGCGCTTGCAAATCCGGTAACACAGTCAGTGTTTGCCGCAACACCAACAAATCGCGCGGCCGGGCGGATTTTAAGGCTATGCGTGAACTAATACGTTCAATATCGCCAACCTGACGCAGACTTTGCTGTAAATTGACATAACGCTGATTTTCCAGCAGACTGGCGATGCAGGCGTAACGACCATTGAGCAAAGCTTGATCGCGCAATGGCCGGTGCAGCCACCGACGCAAACAACGCCCGCCCATTGCGGTAGCCGTTTTATCCAGTACACCTAGCAAGGTAAACTGCGCTTGCCCGCTGGGATGATAATCCAATTCTAAATTACGGCGACTGGCGGCATCCAGACTAATGCTGTCATCGCAATCTTCAACGCTGATGCCTTGCAAATGCGGCAGTGCGCTTTGCTGGGTATCGCGCACGTATTGCAATAAACAACCCACCGCGCAAATAGCTGCCGGTAAATGCTCGCAACCATAACCTTTTAGATCATGGCAGTTAAACTGTTTCAGAATCAGCAACCGACAACTATCCAAATCAAAATGCCAGGGCGGACGTCTACACAAACCGCGCCGCTCTTTTAGCGCCGCCGGAAGAGTAAGAGCCTCGCTGAACAACAACTCTGCCGGGCTAAGACGCTCAATTTCCCCAAGCAACTGTGTTTCGTTATCAAATTGTTGCAATACCAGTTTGCCGCTACCTAAATCCAGACTGGCCAAGCCATAAAATTTATCAAAAACCGCCAATGCCGTCAGTAAATTATCCTTACGATCTTCCAGCAAGGCTTCGTCAGTGACGGTGCCGGGGGTGACGATGCGCACGACTTTGCGCTCCACCGGGCCTTTGGATTTAGCCGGATCGCCGATTTGCTCGCAAATCGCAATCGACTCGCCTTGCTTGAGCAACCTTGCTATATAGTTTTCAGCAGCATGATAAGGAATACCGGCCATCGGAATCGGCAGTCCGGCGGATTGTCCGCGCGCGGTTAGGGTAATATCCAGCAATTGTGCCGCTTTTTTGGCATCGTCAAAAAACAGTTCATAAAAATCACCCATTCGGTAAAACAGCAGCGTCTCGGGGTGTTGCGACTTGATGCGAAGAAATTGCTGCATCATCGGCGTGTGGCCGGAAGGGTCACTTTCGTGAGGATTAGGGGTGTTTTTCATTACTAATTTGGATATTACTAGGGTCTGTTATTGATGATCAGTTGGGGGCATCCACCGACATGAACCCGAACCCCATAGACTGAGAGCCGTTTGCACAGTTTTTAGCAGAGCGGATCGTAGTCGCACACAGCAAAATTGCAAATATCAGCTTTTACCGCAACAATCTCACTGCTCTTTAGCCGCAATATTTGCAAGCAGCCCTGAAAAAAAGTCCTGATAAAAATCAGGGGAGCGGATGGTGTCCCGATCGGTGACCACCGTAGTATATTCGGTATCAATCGGGATAAGCGGAATAATCCATAACAAGTGCCACCATACAGTCGTCTTTTTATGCAGTTCAGTGGTTTGATTGGCAGCGAGCATAACGCGCGTCTGTGTATCCGCTACAGGAATCACCGTAATGGTGGCTTTCACCGTATGCGAGAGCTCGTGATCATCATCGTTGTGTATTTCTTTGTTGACAGTAATGACTCTAGCCTTTACATCCATTTGCTCAATATTGAAACCCTGCTGCGCAACCAAAACTAAGGCTGCATTCCAAACCGTATCAAACGAAGCAGGAATAGTTTGCGCATTATTGTTGACACTTTCCGAACCGGAAAAAGCATCATTCGCGGCATTTCTTGCCGAACAGCCCGGTAAGACTATAAAAAAAGCAAGTAAAAAGAGCAGAAACATATTTCTACCGATAAACCAATTTGGTGCTTTCATTAGGCTCTACTCTTAAAAAATGACTCAATTCACATTACTAACGTCCAAACATCTGGATTAAATGGGTCAGATAATTCACTCTGTCGCCGGTCAGTTGCGACCAATCAAACCGCCAACGCCAATTGCCTTCCGTGGTGCCTGGCGTATTCATTCTATCTTTCGATCCCAAACCCAAAATATCCTGCATCGGAATAACCGCCAGATTGGCAACAGAAGCCAGCGCAGTGTGTATCAGTGCATTAGGCATCGGCATACTGGACCAACCCAGATAATCGTATATGCGCTGTTTTTCGTCATTGCCCATGCCGTCAAACCAACCTAATGTAGTATCGTTATCATGAGTACCAGTATAGACCACCGCGTTTCGTTGATAATTCATCGGCAAATAGGGATTGTTATTATTACCGTCAAAGGCAAATTGCAGAATTTTCATGCCAGGCAAATGAAAATCGTCACGCAAAGCTTCAACCTGTTGAGTAATGATTCCCAAATCTTCCGCGACCAAAGACAAAGATGGAAATTTTTCCTGGATGGCTTTCAGTAATTCCCAACCGGGAGCTGCGACCCATTTACCGTTAATCGCCGTATCTTCATCGGCTGGAATTTCCCAGGCCGCTTCAAAACCTCTGAAATGATCAATCCTGAGAATGTCAAACATTTCATATTGACTCGCCAATCGATCCAGCCACCATTTAAAACCGGTTTGCCGCTGATAATCCCAATCATAATGCGGATTACCCCAGCGCTGACCATTTTCAGAAAAATAATCCGGCGGTACTCCGGCGACAACGTCCATCGCACCAAATTCATTTAACTTGAACTCTTTCCGATTAGCCCAAACATCGGCGCTATCATAGGAAACAAAAATCGGAATATCGCCAAATAGCAATACATTTTTTTGCGCGGCATAGGCTTTCAATTCATGCCACTGCCGAAAAAACAAATATTGTTCAAACTTTACGCCATCCAGCACCGATTTAAGTAAATGTTTGGCTTCTTCCAACATTTGCGGATTTCTTTGCTGCAAATCATCCGGCCATTCGATCCAGCTTTTGTGCGCAAATATATTTCTAAAGGCAATAAACAAGGCAAAATCGTCCAGCCAGCTGGCTTTATCCAGACAAAACTGCTGAAAGTCTTGATGCTCTTCCGCCGTGGCCTGCGATTGAAAACCGAAATAAGCTTTAGCAATTAAACAGCTTTTGCTGAATTCATGCCCGCCATGGCAATCAGCACATTGCTCATTACTGGGTAGCCAACCTTTTTCCACCAGCCAATCCAGACTGATTAACGCCGGGTTACCGGCATGAGCCGACAAACATTGATACGGCGAACCATCACCATGCGGCATCCCCAGTGGCAGCGTCTGCCAAACCGTAAGGCCCGCGTCATGTAAAAAATTGATGAAATTATAGGCCTCCCGGCCCAAATCGCCGCAATCTCCCCGACCCGGCAAAGAAGTAATATGCAACAATACACCTGCACGGCGTTTATCCAAAAGAGAACTCATGTTTGTTTGATAGGTAAATTAAATTTCGATTCCGCGCCGCATCGCCCCGCCCATTGCCGGTGTACCAGAGCCTTGGGTAAAGGATAAGGCCAAATAAGCCGGTGGCTCTTCGCCCAGCAAGCGATAAAGATTACTTAGATTCAAGCGGTATTGTTTTTCAAAATCACTGACCGCTTCGCCGGGATTATAATCGCCAAACCACCAAAACCAATCTGAACCTTCACAAACTCCGAGTTGTGCTTCCGCAATAGCCAATTGCTGTTCCGATAGTCGGCCTTGGGCCACCACCCTGTCAAAAACAACTTTAACATCGCCCAACATATCCCAACCGCAATTTTTATCGGCATCACCTATCCAGGTTGAAAATGTACCGTAAACCCAACTGCCGGCGATCAATCTAGGCAATATCCTAATATCATCGACAGTCTCAAGGTATTCAGAAAAGGTAGTCAATTTCAATTTTGGATGATTGCTTAACCGTTGATACAAGGCGTTTAAAAAATAAAAGCCATTGTCTGGGAAATATTCCCAAGCATTTTCGCCATCCATGATAATCGAAACAATGCCTGATTGCTTGTGATGAACGGCAATATTTTCCAGGTGCTGAATAAGATCGGCTACCGCATCATCGGCATGCCATTTAGAATATTCAAAACCTATCAGATCCGACAAACCATCATCTCTAAAAAAACAGGCAATATCAGTCGTTGGAAGTTTGAATGGCTGGTAAACATTATGTGCATCTAAAGCCGATGCCTGCAAGCTGTTTTGCAGTACATTGCCGCCACTGGCCGTCCATTTAAAACCGGCATCCGCCAGCAACCGTAAGGTCTCTTGACTAACGCCACCTTCCGACGGCCAACAACCTTGCGGCTCAAATCCAAAAAAATGCTTAAAGGTAGCCACCCCTTTACGAACGTGCCAGGCAACCCGCTGCTCGCCACCGGGATAAGCGACAAGCGCCGGCAAACTCACCCCCGGCATAGCTTCCTTTGCGCTGTTTATATCAATCATCAACGGCATGATAGGATGCGCATAGGGCGTTACCGATAACTCAATTCGTCCTTTTCTGGCTAAGGCTTTATACCGATAAATGACTTTCGCCAATAAATCGCCAATAACCTCAACCACTTCTATCCTGTCATACAAAGTAAAGCCACTGCCTTTTGCAATTAACCGGCTTATCCGGGAGTCACCTAGTTTAACCGTCTCGCCCATCCAGATCAGATGATACCAGACCAAAATATCGGAGGTGAATTGGGCATTGACATAGTTTATCGCATCTTGATGGCTTTGCAGCCAATCGGCCATTTCGATTAACTTGCGAAACGCCGGATACCGGTTGATCTGCCTTTCCCGATTGGCTTTTTTACAGTCTTTCAACAATTTCAAGCGTTCCTCGGGATCGGCAGAAACAGTCGTTTCCACCAAAGCCGCCAGCAACGGATCTTTTATTTGAATACGGTCATGCAGATATGCGCTCACCTGGTTGGAATAATCTTCAATCTGCTCCAGCAAAATCGGCGCAAAATTAACCACCGCCTTGGCCTGCGGCGCAGCTTCCAGATGCGCCGCCATGTCGACATAATCCTTAATCACATGCAGATATGTCCACGGTAATTTAAATTCACCGCTTTGCATATCCCGATATTCAGGCTGGTGCATGTGCCAACAGAGCACCACACTCAATTTATCTGACATAATGCCTACGCTGCCCCAGCATATCAGACGTTACTAATGTCACGCCGCCGGCACTGACATAAAAACGTCTTTCATCATCCTCTCTATTTTCCCCTATCACTGTACCCTCAGGCACTTGGCAGCCTTTTTCAATAATGGCCTTAGTTATCCGGCAATGACGGGCTATGTTTACTTCCGGCATCACCACTGAATCTTTAACCGTGGTATAAGAATTGACCCTAACTTGAGAAAATAGCAGCGAATGTCTAACCACCGCGCCGGAAATGACGCAACCACCGGACACCATGGAGTCAATTGCTTGGCCCCGTCTATCGTCATCGTCAAACACAAATTTAGCGGGCGGTGTCTGTGATTGATAGGTCCAGATCGGCCAAGTATTATCGTACAAATTCAAATCAGGTTTAACCCCGATAAGTTCCATATTAGCCGCCCAATAAGCATCAATAGTACCGACATCACGCCAATAGCTTTGTTGGCCGCTTTGCAAATCCAGAAACGGATAAGCATTCACCCGGTATTTATCGATCACCGCCGGAATAATATCCTTGCCAAAATCCCGGTTAGACCCCGGCATATCAGCATCTTTAATCAATTGTTCGAACAAAAAGGCAGCATTAAACACATAAATACCCATTGAAGCCAACGCGGTATTATCCCGGCCCGGCATCACTGGCGGATTTTCCGGTTTTTCAACGAATGCTTTCACCCGTCTATTTTCATCCACATGCATCACGCCAAACTCCTTGGCGTCTTGCAGCGGCACTTCAATGCAGCCTATGGTCAAATCGGCATTATTCGCAACGTGATCGGCCAGCATTGCCGAATAGTCCATTTTGTAAATGTGATCGCCGGCCAATACCAGCACAAACTCAGGGTTGCGTGCTCTGAGGATATCTATATTCTGATAAATCGCATCGGCCGTGCCCTGATACCAGGAGTGCTCATCATGGCGTTGCTGGGCCGGCATTAAATCGACATATTCACCAAACTCGCCGCGTAAAAACCCCCAACCTTGCTGGATGTGTCGAATCAGTGAATCGGCTTTATACTGGGTCAACACGCCTATTTTGCGAATATCGGAATTGATACAGTTAGACAACGGAAAATCGATAATCCGAAATTTTCCACCAAATGGAACCGCCGGCTTTGCCCGCCAATCGGTCATGTGCTTGAGCCGTGACCCACGGCCACCGGCTAAAATCAAAGCAATGGTGTTGCGAGTCAATTCACTGACCCGTCTTTGCTGATTTTGTGAATCCACGATTGACATATTTTTTTCCCCTAGCAAAATTATTATTTCCACCAAAAACTGGTTGACGACAGAATTTATATCGACTTTTACTTGCCGCCTTACGCCATTATCGTTACTCTTCACCAAAAAGTAAAAATCAAACGGCTAAACACTGCGAATAGAACTTTTGTCCTGCCATTGCCGACCTTTTCCAAAAACAAACGCACTATAACCGAGGCCCAGCAAAATGAACAAGCCAAGCAAAAAAATCACGCTTGATTCTGACATCTTAAAAATTATTGATGCAAAACATCACGACCCTTTTTCCGTTTTAGGCCGACAAATCAAGGACGGCAAAACGGTAATTCGCGTCTTCCTGCCCTATGCGGAATCCGTAAAAATCGAAACCGATAGCATTGAAATGAAACGCATTGTCGGTACAGACCTGTTTGAATATTACCCATCGACCGAACAAATCCCCACCCACTACCAACTGTTCTGGATCGATAAAGACGGTGGGCAACATCAACATTACGACCCTTACAGCTTTGGTTCGGTATTGCCCGAGTTTGATCAGCATTTATTCGGTGAAGGCCGCCACTGGCATATTTATGAAAAACTGGGGTCGCATCTGCACACACTGGATGGCATAGACGGCGTCTATTTCGCCGTATGGGCGCCCAATGCGCAACGCGTCAGCGTGGTCGGAGACTTTAACCGCTGGGATGGACGCTCCCACCCCATGCGCAATCTTGGCAGCACTGGGATATGGGAAATCTTCATCCCCGGTCTACAAACCGGCTGTTTATATAAATTTGAAATTCTGAATCGTCAAACCGAGCAACTGCTGATTAAAACCGATCCTTACGGTCAACAGTTTGAATTTCGCCCACAAACCGCAGCGATAGTCACTGCAGAAAACAGTTATCAATGGCAGGATAAAAACTGGCTTGAACACCGTAAAAACAGCAATTGGTTACACCAACCGATGTCGATTTACGAAGTGCACCTAGGTTCGTGGCGCCGTGACAACCGAGGCAATTTCCTCAATTATCGGGAATTGGCGGATCAGTTGGTCGAATATGTCAAACAAATGGGCTTTACCCACATCGAATTACTACCGATTACCGAACATCCGCTGGATATATCCTGGGGCTACCAAACCACCGGTTATTTTGCACCTACCAGCCGCCACGGCAGCCCGGATGATTTTCGCTACTTTGTCGACACCTGCCACGCCAATCAAATCGGTGTCTTACTGGACTGGGTACCGGCCCATTTCCCGAAAGACAGTTTCGGCCTCGCCCGTTTTGACGGCAGCCCACTTTATGAACATGAAGATCCGCGCAAAGGCGAACATCGTGACTGGGGCACCCTGATTTACAACTACAGCCGGAATGAAGTCAAAAATTTCTTGTTGGCCAGCGCCTTGTTCTGGCTGGAAGAATTTCATCTGGACGGCCTGCGTGTGGATGCCGTCGCTTCCATGCTGTATCTGGATTACTCGCGCGAAGCCCACGATTGGATACCCAATATGTACGGCGGCAACGAAAATCTGGAAGCCATCGACTTTCTACGCAACATGAACGCGGTTACCCATGAGCAGCATCCCGGCACCGTCATCATGGCAGAAGAATCCACCTCCTGGCCACAGGTTACCCGCCCCACCTGGACCGGCGGACTGGGCTTTTCCATGAAATGGAATATGGGCTGGATGCATGATATTTTGTGCTATATGCAGCAACAGCCTATCCATCGTTCTTACCACCACGATCAGCTAACCTTCGGAATGCTATATGCGTTTTCGGAGAACTTTATCCTGCCGTTTTCCCACGATGAAGTTGTGCACGGCAAAGGCTCATTGCTTAACAAAATGCCGGGCGACGAATGGCAACGTTTTGCCAATTTACGCCTGCTTTATACGTTTATGTTTACCTATCCAGGCAAAAAACTGCTGTTCATGGGCTGCGAATTAGGCCAGGGCAATGAATGGAGTGTGAATCGCACCCTGGACTGGTATGTGCTGGATTATGCGCATCACCGTGGCATACAAAGTCTGGTTAAAGATTTAAATCAGCTTTATTCCTCGCTGCCGGCGCTTTATCACTTCGATTTTGATCATCAAGGTTTTGAATGGATAGATTGCCATGATGTTCAACAATCCATCATCAGTTATCGCCGAAAATCGGCGGATGAGGACTTGATCGTAATTCTGAACTTTACCCCAGTGCCCAGAAAAGGTTACCGTATCGGCGTTCCTAACCCCGGCACTTATTACGAAATTTTCAATTCCGACTCCCACTTTTACGATGGCAGCAATCTCGGTAACGGCCAAGTTTCATCACAAGCCCAACCCTGGATGAACCAGGAACATTCCATCCTCGTCACCTTGCCACCCTTGGCCGGTATTATTTTAAAAATGTAAAAAGCCCATGAAAAAAATTCTATTCGCCAGCAGCGAAGCCCATCCATTGATCAAAACCGGCGGCCTTGCCGATGTCGCCGGCAGCCTGCCCATTGCTCTTGCGGAATTGGGTCAGGATATCCGCATCATCATGCCCAACTATCAGGGGATTAAAAATTGCGAACCCGGCCGTTATCTCTGCACCGTGCGGGTCAATAACTGCGACGTCAATCTTCTGGAAACCCGCCTGCCCAACGCCAATGTCATCGTCTGGTTAGTTGATTACCCACCATTTTTCAACGTACCCGGTAATCCATACCACGACGAAACCGGAAAACCCTGGGCCAACATAGGTGACCGCTATGCTTTGTTTTGCCGAATCATTGCCGAAGTCGCCATGAACCGGGCGTATTTGGAGTGGAAGCCGGATGTCGTGCACTGCAATGACTGGCAAACCGGATTGGTGCCGGCACTGCTGTCGCTGGAACAATACCGACCGGCCACGATATTTACCATCCATAATATGGCCTATCAGGGCGTATTCCCCAGCAACGCTTATACACAATTGAATCTGCCTGGACAATTATGGCACCCGGACGGCCTGGAATACCACGGTATGCTGTCATTCATTAAAGGTGGCTTGCGTTTTGCTGATCGGATCACCACAGTCAGTCCAACCTACGCCGAAGAAATTCAGAAACCGGAATATGGCTACGGACTGGAAGGCTTGCTGGCCTATCGACGCGATAGATTGTCCGGCATCATCAACGGCATAGACACCACGATTTGGAACCCTGAAACCGATCCCTATATCAGCCAAACCTATAACGCCAAATCGCTGCCCAACAAACAAGCCAACAAAGCGGCATTGCAGCAACAATTGAGCCTACCGGTTAATCCTGATCTACCTATGTTTGCCTTGATAGGCCGACTGGTCGATCAGAAAGGTATTGATTTGGTGTTAAGCTGTCTGACGGAAATGACCACCCTGCCCTTACAGTTCGCCTTACTTGGCAGTGGCGATAAAAGCATAGAACTTAGGCTGCAGGATTTCGCCCGCCTATATCCTGACAAAATCGCCATCACCATCGGTTATAACGAACCGCTGGCCCATCAAATTGAAGCCGGAGCCGATATTTTTCTGATGCCGTCCAGATTTGAGCCTTGCGGATTAAACCAGATGTATAGCCAACGTTACGGCACTATTCCCATCGTCCGCAAAACCGGTGGTCTGGCCGACACCGTCGTCGATACCTTACCGGAAAGCTTGCATAACGGTTCTGCCAGCGGCATAGTCTTTAACGACGCGGCGCCCTCCGCATTGATTGAAGCGATAAAGCGCAGCTTGCTGTTACACGCCGATAAGCCAGCCTGGAAAAAGATACAGCGCAACGCGATGGGAAAAGACTTTTCCTGGCTGAACAGCGCTAATCAGTATCTGACCTTGTATCGGGGGATTTAATCGATAAAAATCTAACAGTATCTGATCAGTAAGTAACCTGCCGGAAAGCAGGTATCCTGCGCCATGGATGGCCAGCCTTAGCCTATGCAGGTAAATCTGCACCTGACATCTGCTTGACAATGGCATAGTCCTGCACCAACCCACTGCCAAACGCCATTCTTAGAAACCCCTCATTTCTTTGCTTAATGCCACGCCTAATTCAATCTAAAATCATAGCCAGTAGCCAACCAATCTATTTTTGACGGATAAGCTGATCTGATACCGGGGTATTCCATCAGAGGTTTAGAAGCAAGCGGCGACAATCCGGCAGCAATCAAATCGGCGTTAATCAAGCGTTGGCAATGCAGCGTATTAGACAGATATTCCAACGCAAAAGTTGTTTTTCCCACGCCATTTCCATTTGGCCCAGCGATGATCCAGCAGGTCGACATCAGAGTGTCATGGGTAGATTATATGCAGAACGCTTCTTATGCAAAAAAACACCCATCGGCTTATCGCTTAAACACCTTCTTAAACAACTTCTGCATTTCCGCCCAGGATTTTTTATCCGCTTTTGCATTGTAAGCTATCGGCAAATTATTGGCTTTGCCCAACCGATCCGCATCGGGGTTAGTAAAACCATGTACCGCACCGGGATAATTAACAAAGCGGTATTTTGCTCCGGCTTGCTTCATTTCCTGCTTAAAGTTGGCGATGCTGTCGGCAGTGACAAAGCCGTCATCAGCACCGTTTAACACCAAAACTTGTGCTTTGACTATCCCGGGTTTGGCTAGCGTTTTGGTGACCAGGTTGCCATGAAAGCTGACGACTGCCGCCAAATCGACACCGTTACGCGCCATATTTAATACTGTCGCTCCGCCAAAACAATAACCTATCGCGGCAATTCGTCCGGCATCGACGCTGGGCTGTTTTGCCAGAAATTCCTTAGCGGCCAAAAAGCGTTGCGTTCCCAATTCTTCATGTTCTAGAACACTATTCATAAAACCGGCGGCATCGGCGGCATGTTCGCTGGTTTTGCCATCACCATACATATCCACAGCCAACGCGGTATAGCCTAGGGCCGCCAACATCCGCGCCCGTTGTTTAGCATAGTCATTCAGCCCCCACCATTCATGCACCACCAGCACCCCTGGCTGTTTATCGCCTTTAGCGTCATCCCAAACCAAATAGCCTTTTAAGTTTGTATCGCCGGCTTTGTAGTCAACGTTTTCTTCGTGCAATGCCGCCTGTAAACTGGAACTGAAGAGTAAAACCAGTAGTAATAGATAATGTTTCATGAGCTGTTCCTGTTGTTAGTAGCGAGTGATTATAACTATAGAACAAGCTCCGTCACTATTCAGCATGATTTTTTAGCCTGCAAAGCAAGGTGTTATAGGATGTGCTGAACAGCGTGAAGCGCATCTGTCGCGATTGATGCGCTTCACGCTGTTCAGCACTTCCTATGCAACTTATCTATTTAAAGATTAGTTACCCCCTAATTCAAGGCAATTAATTGGGTGGCGACAAGTGAGCGGTAAAATTTCTTCCTATTTTCGATTTTGCCACATCAAAACGCGGTATCATCCGCACCTACCAACGGCTTGATATCATTGATACCTACCCTGCCACACGCTTTTAGTCGCTAATTCTGCTCTATGACCAACTACCAACTCTTCGCTACCACCCCCAAGGCAATGGAAGGCATACTTGCCAATGAAATTGCCGCTTTGGGTGGTCAAAATATTCAACATAAGATGGCCGGCGTGGCTTTTCAGGGGGATTTGGCGCTGGCTTACAAAGTGTGTCTATGGTGCCGCACCGCCAACCGCATTCTGTTATTGCTCAGCAGCTTTGAGGTAAAATCTCAGCAAGACCTTTATGATGGCGTGATGAAAATCAACTGGTTTGATCACCTTAAATCCGATGACAGCCTGGCGGTATCCTTTAGCAGCAAAAACAATCCAGCCATCAATAACACTCATTTTGGCGCGTTAAAAGTCAAGGATGCCATCGTCGACCAGATGCGTTCCAAATTTAACCAGCGGCCCAATATCGATACTGATCGCCCCAGTATTCGCGTCAATGTCTATCTGCATAATGATACCGCGCAACTTAGCCTGGATTTGTCAGGTGAAAGCTTGCATAAGCGCGGCATTAGAGAAGTCAGCATCGCCGCGCCGATTAAGGAAAATCTGGCGGCGGCCATTTTGTTGCGTTGCGGCTGGCCTGCACTTGCCGAGCAGGGCTGTACGCTGCTGGACCCAATGTGCGGTTCCGGCACGTTATTGCTGGAGGGGGCGATGATGGCTGCCGATTATGCACCGGGCTTGTTGCGCGATTATTTCGGCTTTTTGGGTTGGAAACAACACGATCCGCAGATTTGGCAAACTCTATTGGAAGACGCTCAGCAACGCCGCACTATCGGCCTGCAAAAACTGCCGGTGATTGTCGGGTTCGATCAGGACAGGCGCGCGGTTGCCACAGCCTTACAGCATATTGAAAATGCCGGACTGCAAGGTAAAATTCATGTCGAAAGACGAGAGATAGACGATGCAGCCGCGGCCGAAAGCTGGCCTAAAGGCTTAATCGCCTGTAACCCGCCTTACGGTGAACGCTTAGGCGATGAAGAACAAACCGCCGAATTGTATCGCCGCTTTGGGCAGATACTAAAAGATCGTTTTACCGGCTGGCAAGCGGCGATGATTATCAGCAATCCTGAATTGGGCTTTCGGTTGGGGGTGCGTTCGCAAAAGCCTATTACCTTATTCAACGGTGCATTGGAGTGCAAATTACTACGCTTTGCGATTGAAGAAAAAGCATTCTTTGAACCCAAAGCCAAATCCCATGCCGAGCGGATTGAGCAAATCAGCCGGCAAACTCAAGCTGCGGAAACCGACTCACCAGCAGAAATGTTCGGCAACCGCTTGCGCAAAAACTTAAAAAAAATGGTGAAGTGGGCCAAACAACAGCAGGTGGATTGCTATCGCGTCTATGATGCTGACTTACCGGAATATGCGGTGGCGATTGATATTTATCACGGTGAAAAAATCTGGGTTAATGTGCAGGAATATGAATCGCCCAAGACCATAGATCCGCATAAAGCCAACCAGCGTTTGGCCGGCATCATGGCGGAAATTCCTAATATTCTGGAAATTCCGGCCGAACAAGTGTTTCTTAAAATTCGCCGAAAACAAAAAAATACCGACCAGTACGAAAAACAAAGCGATTCCGGGCATTTTCATATCGTTGCGGAAGGCTGCTGCCGCTTCTGGGTAAATTTTGAAGATTATCTGGATACCGGCTTGTTTTTGGATCACCGCCCTATCCGTTTACTGATACAACAACAGGCCAAAGGCAAACGCTTTTTGAATCTGTTTGCCTACACCGGCAGCGCCACGGTTCATGCGGTGGCAGGCGGCGCTGTATCCAGTTTGACGGTAGATATGTCCAATACTTATTTGGATTGGGCAAAACGCAATTTCGATCTTAACCGCATTGCTGGCGACCACAAATTACTGCGCGCCAATTGCCTGCAATGGCTGGCCGACCAAGCCAGTCAAGACATTAAGCCACAGTTTGATCTAATTTTTCTTGATCCGCCGACCTTTTCCAATTCAAAAAAAATGGATGAGGCCTTTGATATTCAAAACGATCATGTCGTCTTATTAAAAAATGCCGCCGCCTTGCTGGCTCCAGGCGGCGTGTTGTATTTTTCCACCAATTTCCGCCGTTTCAAACTGGACAAACAGGCGCTGGCAAATTTGCAGATTACCGACATCAGCGCACTATCCATTCCTGCTGATTTTGCCCGTGACGGCAAAATTCATTATTGCTGGAAAATCAGCCGATGACTAAGAGTCTGCACCTAATAATTGAAGGCCGGGTACAAGGAGTTGCCTTTCGATTTTTTACCCAAAAACAGGCAAAAAAACTTAATGTGACCGGTTATGTAAAAAACTTAGCCGATGGTAGTGTAGAAATTATTGCCCAAGGCGAGCCGATAGCCTTACAAAGTCTGGTGGATTGGTGTCACCAAGGCCCCACGTCAGCACGGGTCAGCAAGGTCAGCGTCACTGCACAACTCAGCACAGAAATTTTCGCCGATTTTGAAATTCGCTAAGTAAATAACAGCAAACAAACTAAGTTATGAAGAATTTCCATGCCGATTCGGATTACAATAGTGGGTATTTACATTTAAGCGTTTGGCCGATACAGCTTGCGGCCTTGAATCGCCTAACCGGCAGGAACTATTTTGGCTGAAAAAATTATTCGCATTGCCACCCGACAGAGCCCGTTGGCCTTATGGCAGGCCGAACATGTCGCCGCCCGACTGCGGCAGGCATTTCCGTCATTGCAGACCGAACTGGTAAAAATGATCACTCGCGGCGACAAAATACTGGATGCGCCACTGGCTAAAGTGGGCGGAAAAGGTTTATTTGTCAAAGAATTGGAACAAGGGATGCTGGAAGGTGCAGCTGATATAGCCGTGCATTCCATGAAGGATGTGCCGGTAGAGTTTCCGGCGGGATTGCAACTGGCGGTGATCCTGGAGCGCGAAGATCCCCGTGATGCTTTTGTGTCTAACCGTTATCAAAGTCTAAACGAATTACCGGCCAATGCGCGGATAGGCACCTCCAGCTTGCGCCGCCAATGCCAAATTAAGGAAAAATTTCCGGCTGCGGAAATTATTAGCCTGCGCGGCAACGTCAATACTCGTCTGGCAAAACTGGAGGCCGGCGATTATGACGCCATCATTCTGGCGGCGGCGGGTTTAAAAAGACTGGGCATGGCAAATCGCATCACCGCTGCGCTGGCGCCAACCGAAAGTTTACCGGCCATCGGCCAAGGTGCGATCGGTATTGAGTGCCGGATCAATGATAGTGAAGTATTGAACTATTTAAAAGTGTTGCACGACGAGGAAACCAGCATCCGTATCCGCGCCGAACGGGCCTTAAATGCGGCATTAAACGGCGGCTGCCAAGTGCCTATTGCCGGTTTTGCCGAAATCAAGACCAACCGCCTCTATTTGCGCGGCCTAGTTGGAAAACCGGACGGCTCTTTGCTGTACAGAGCAGCGGCAGATAGTCCTCTGGATGAAGCCGAACAATTAGGCCATATCGTCGCCGAACAGCTACTGGCGCAAGGCGCTGATAAAATACTCCGCGAGTTGTATCAGTAATGCTGAATCTGCAAGGCCTACAGATTTTAGTGACACGCCCGGCGGGGCAGTCAGAACATCTGTGCAGCTTGATTCTGGCTGCGGGTGGAAAGCCATTTCGCTTTCCTACCCTAAAAATAGTGGCGGTAGCACCGGAAGCGGCGCTATTACAAACAGCGTTAGCAAGTGATTGGCTGATTTTTACCAGCCGTAATGCGGTGGATTTTGCTATCAAGGCGTTCGATGGCAAAATGCCTGAATTAAATAAGGTTGGCATTGCTGCCGTTGGTCAGTCTACCGCCAAAGCTTTGCAGGCAGCGCACTGGCGGGTTGACTGTGTTCCTGCCGACGAATTCAGCAGTGAAGGCCTACTGGCTGAAAGCCAATTACAGAACGTAGCCGACAAAACCTGTGTCATAGTCCGGGGCGTTGGCGGACGGGAAAAATTGGCAGAAACCTTGCGTACCCGTGGTGCGCGACCAGTCTATCTGGAAGTTTATAAACGCTGTAAGCCGGATGCTGACAGCGCACAATTAACAGCAAGTATTGCAGCCAGACAGCTTGACGCGGTGACTATCACCAGCGAGGAAGCTTTACAAAATCTGCTTGTAATGCTGAATGAGACATCTGTCGCCTTACTCAAAGCTTTACCGTTGATAGTGGTAAGCGACAGAATCCGGCAGACTGCCGAGCAGCTTGGATTTAAACGGATTGCTGTCAGCCGGCAGCCTAGCGATTCAGCGATTTTAGAGACCTTGACAACGTTATTTAACGGGGAAAACAGTGGCCGAAGTAATAGAAGAACAACAAGAAACTCCAACCACCACCTTGGTGGTTAAAAAATCTCGCGCCGGTTTATGGATAGGCATACTCGCCATTGTCCTGGTGCTGGGCTTGGCGGCCGCCGGTTTTTATGTACTGCAACAACTGCAGGTAAGCCAGGATACCGAAAACAATCAGGACAGCCTGAAGCTGATTGAAATCGACAAGGAGCTAAACGGTTTGCAGGGTCAGTTATCGGTATTGCAATCACAGATTGCCAATGTCAATGCAGAAATGACCGGTAAGGACAATCATTTTACCCAAACGCTGGCAGATTTTTCCAAGCTGCATGATGAACGGCTGGATACAGCTCGCAAAGACCTGGAAGCCTCTATTTTAATGCTGCAACGGCAGCTGGGTAAAACCCGTGGCGACTGGTTGCTGGCTGATGCCGAATATTTATTGACGGTCGCCAACCAGCGCCTACATCTGGTCGGCGATGTCACCACCACCCGTGAAGCATTGGAAGCCGCCGATCAACGCCTTAGAGAAAGCGGTGATGCCGCCGTCTTTAAAGTACGCGAACAAATCGCTAAAGAAATCGCTTTACTTAATCGTATTGCCGTTCCAGATATTGTCGGGATTTATGCCGGCATTCAAAATTTACAGGATGCCGTTGAAAATTTGTCGGTATTTTTACCGCACGCCGGCAAACAACCTGAAACATCACAACCCAAGCAAGATCTAACTGAACACGGCAGTGATTTACTGAACAGCGTTTCCAAACAACTGGAAGGGTATGTGGTTTTGCGCCACACCAACCAACCGGTTAACGCCATTCTAACCCCCGAAGAAGCGCATTTCATTAAACAGCAACTGAAAGTTAGACTGGAAATGATAGAAATCGCGCTGGTTCAACAAAACGACACTTTGTTTGTTAACAGCATTGTTGATGCCAAACAATGGGTGAAGAAAAATTTTGCTGAAAACAAACAAACTGATGATTTTATTGCCGAACTGGATAAACTGGCCGGCATCCAGATCCGCAGCCAATACCCTGACGTCAGCACTTCTCTGAAAATGCTGAAAGATATCGGCAAGCTTAGAATAGAAACCGATAAAGTAGTATTCAGCAACCCACCTGCGCCCGCTGAAAACACGTCTCCGGCTACGACCACTCAGGTGCCGGCTAGTTCGACTAATACCAGTCCGACAAATCTCAGTCCGACTAATGGCAATCAGCAATAAGCGAGCGGCGTCATGAAAAATTTATCTTATGTACTCGGCTCCTTGCTTGGCGCCGTCGCCCTGATATTTCTCCTACACAACTGGCTGGCAGAACTTAACGAACCCGGTTATGTCTTATTGGGTTTTGGTCACTGGTCGCTGGAAACATCGTTAACTGTTTTTGCTGCCGGCCTAGTCATCGGATTTTTTATCGCTTATTGGTTTTTCCGGTTGTTGGGTATCTTAATCCGTATGCCTGGACAATTGAGCAAGCACCGCCGCAACGTTAAATTCAACCGCTCTCAGGAAGCACTGGTGACCGGCTTGTTCGATGCCGCGGACGGCAATTGGGAACGCGCCGAGCATATTCTAATTAAACACGCCGCCAATAGCGGTGCACCATTGCTGCATTACCTGACAGCCGCCCGCGCCGCTCAATCGCGCGGCGCTTTGGACAAGCGAGACGAATATCTGAAAATAGCCGCAGAACAATCCTCCGACACCAATATGGCGGTAGGCTTAACTCAAGCGGAATTACATTTGTCCGAACAGCAGTTTGAACAAGCACTGGAAACGTTGGGCAAACTGCATTCCATTGACCCAGGCCATGCCAGAGTGCTGAAAATGATGCATCAGGCTTACCAGCACATCGGCGATTGGGAAGGCTTAAGCCGGCTGCTGCCATCCTTACAAAAAAACAAAATTTTGATGGAAACGGAAGTCAAATTATTAGAAACCCAAACCTACAGCCGGCTATTAAAACAAGCCGCGGTAAGCAAGGATCCACAAACGCTACGAAGCAGTTGGGAAAACGTACCCGGCCATATTAAAACTCTGCCGGGTGTAGCCAATATTTATTTTGCCGCGATGATAGCAGCAGGCGAAGGGCTGAGTATTGAATCGGAAATGCTGAAGCAATTATCCAAACACTGGGATAAAACCTTGCTGGCCTTGTATGCCGACATCGAAACCGGCGACAACCACAAACATTTACAGGAAGCCGAAAAATGGCTGGCCGTTTATCCAGCCGATGCGGTATTACTGCAAATCTTGGGCAAGTTGGCGCTTAAAGATCAGCAACTGGAAAAAGCCGAACAGTATTTGTTAAAAAGTTTGCATATCGACGCTTCTGTCGATGCCTATCAGTTTATGGGTGATGTGTTATTCAGCAAAGGCGAAACCGAAAAAGCCTGCGATGCTTATAAACAGGCGCTGGAACTGGCCTCTGCTGAAGTGATTAATCGGGCGGAAAGTATTTCCGGCTAAAGCGTTTTAGCACAATCCATTCTGCAAATTGGTTTGGGTAGCGAACAATGGATAAACCGCATAGTAGTGCCGATGTTGAGAAGGCGCATCAATCACAGAAAATGCGCTTCAGGCTGTTCAGCAAATCCTATAAAACCAACCCGCCTGTGCTAACTAGCTACGAGAAACCAGTCTAACATCGGCGGGTAACGAAACGGTTAATTGTGCGCAATTCTACCGGTGCAGTTAAAATTTCCAGCGTTTGGATCAAAAGCCGAAAGCATAATAGTGCTGCCGATTTGTTGTACACCAACAATCGCAGAGTTGGCAAAAGACTTACACCCCCCTAAATTATAACCACCCCCACCAGTATGCATTCCCCAATAATAATCAGCCTGGTCTGTACGTTTGTCGATACCGGCGTAATGTAATTGCTGATAAAACGGATGCCCGGTATTGATAGCGCCATTGACGACGGTAATCGCTAATGAATTGCCATAGTCATCAGTGCAATTAAACAGTGATTCTGTCCGGCCAATTTGTAAGGCGGCATTGGTAACCGTGCAAGTACCTGTGGCCGGCGTATCATTGTAATTACCCGCGACCACGCTTTTTGCTGAAACCACCGGCGATGGCACAAAGGTTACATTAGCCGTTGTCGGCACGCTGCCATTGGCGTTTGGCGTAAAATCTATGGCCAAGTCGTAATAACTGATCACGCCTTTTGAGTTGCTGATAGGCACACTATAAGCATTAACTGCATTATCAATACCGACAATATTACTGTTCTCAAACATCAGTTTGGGATTTGGCACAGCGGCATCCGCATAAACGATAACCGGCAGTAAAACACCAACCATGATCAATGGAACATTTCTTTTTGAAATTTTCATAAGCTATAGACTCCGTTTGTATTGTGATTTACCACTAAAAATAGAACCGAGCCATTCTAACGGATATAACCAGTCGGATACAAGCACGGGAACACATGCGACGGCAGTTTCCGTTTATTGCCTTCTCGCAAAAATTAGCGCCGGAGTTTTTGAGCAACGCCAATACTGAGCAAGCTAACCAAAGCACTCCACAACAACCCCGGCATCAAATAGAAATGACGCTGATAAAAAGTCGACTGCGGCTGAGAGCGAAAAGCGATCTGATATGCGCCTGCCCAACTGCTATCCAGCGGCGACAGAGCCAACACCTCGCCATTGGCCAAAGACACCGTGGAAATGCCGGTATTAGTCACCCGTAACAGCGGCCGCCGGAATTCTATGCTGCGGGCCAGAGTCATATATAAATGTTGATAAGGTTCCTGCCAAGTGCCATACCAGGAATCATTGGTGGCATTAACGATAAATTGCGCGCCTAAATCAGCCAGACCTTTGGAAAACTCAGGAAATAAACTCTCATAACAGATTTGCGGCCCCATTTGATAACCGTTGAGTTTTAACAACACCGTCGGCCCCGGCCCACGTCCAAACTGCGCCACCATCGGCAACATTGTTCGCAGCCAGGGAAATGTGTCTTCGCCGGGAATATATTCGCCCAAAGCCAGTAGAATGGTCTTGCTGTAATGCGGCTCTGTTATGGTGCCTTGCTGATCAATAACAAACAGGGAGTTTGTGATCAACCCAGATTGCTGATCTTTAGCATAAGCACCGGTAATCAACGCCATTTGCCGGTTTTTCAAAAACTCTTGAAGAAATTGTACATAAGCGGACTGATTATATTCACCGCCCAACAGCGCGGGAAAAGCTGTTTCCGACCACATCACAAAATCGACTTTCGGATTATCAGCCAGACCTTGATCGGTGATCTGTAGATATTTTTTTAAAATTTCACTCCGATAACCTTTGCCATGCTCCATCGCCTGTTTTTCAATATTACCTACATTTGCTTGTACCAACAAGGCCGATAACGACGCGTCAGGTGCCGGCAAACGGTTTTTTAGCCAAATGCCACCGCCATTAAGTGCTAAAAAGCCAAACAAAATGACAGCAAAGCCTAATTTACCGACATTTTGCGCCCGCCGCTGCCAAGCCAATAAAACCAGGAAATTTGCCAGTATGGTCAACATACTTAAACCGGTAAAACCGATGACTTCCGCCCATTGGTAAATGGGTAAACCTGCCCCATACCAACTGTAGCCAAAATTCCATTTAAATAGCATCGGCACATAGAACTCTGCCAGCGCCGTGAAGATGGTCATCAAGGCAAACGATAACCAGACAGTAGTCACACAAAACTTGCGAGTCCAGAACCACAACAGCCCTGCCACCGGCACAAACAAATGCCCAAGCAACGCAAACAAAATCATACCTATGCTGGAGACCAACCAATCCACCTTGGCAAATTCATGCAAGGTATAAGTCACCCAATTGAAGCCGATTAAGGTATAAATAAAACTGGTCAACACCCCGCTTAATACCACGCTTTTCAGTTTTTGCTGTTGCTGCCAAAATAACCACAGCGGCACAAAACAGAATAACGATGCCCAAGGCGGAAAAGGTATATAGCTGGTACCAATAAACAGACCGGACAACACCGGCAACAGCCATTGAGAATTTTTAGCCGGCCATGGTTTGCGCATATTCAGACATCCCGCCCCAAGATTCAAATGGCGACATTATACCTGATTGATTCATGCAACCGTTCCTGCACACTGCCGGGTTAATAATATCCTGCGCTTGCGGGCAGTTTGAAGCAAGCCAAAAACAAGGTAAACTAATCAGACAGACAGCGCGAAAAAATGCTGTTCCAACAGAAATTGCTAATCAAACTCTTTTCGCACCGCCATCCCTGTTCAAAAATCCTTGGCAAATAACGATCTGCGACAATTTGTCGCAGTTTTTCTGGACAGCCACTTATTTATCGGGTAATATTGCGCCACCTGATGAGGCAGAAGCGATTTGAATGAGTCGAATCTTTCAAGGGGGGAGGGAAGCGGCCGGTACACGGCAAAACAACAACAATAAACGCAACAGTTAAACTGCCGTTTTTATTTAACGGTAGACGTCCATCAAAAAACTAAAAATAACACCGGACGAAGCCCACTTATGTGGGCTTTTTTATGTCTGATTAGAAATCACCGGAGGTAGTTGCTAATCAGGAATCTTATTGAGCAACATTCAGATACAATAATTTGTAACCGGTAATTATGGCAACAAAAAAACCTTTAGTTAATCACCAGGCAATTTTAGAGCAAGCACGCTTGCTGAGTGAAAATAAACAATGGCCGGAGGCAATGGCCGCCTATCAAAAATTGCTGAAAGTTTTTCCCAAAACACCAGAACTACTCAGTGAAGTGGGTGCCATGGAAATAGAATTAGGCCATTTTGAAAAAGGACTGCTACTTTTGGCAAAATCTTTAGCGTTACAGCCTAATCAGCCAGCGGCACTGGTAATTCGCGGCGTGGCCTTGGCGAGATTAAATCGGCTGGATAAAGCGCTGGCAAGTTTTGATCGGGCATTGGCTCTCAATGCAAATGACTATACCGCCTATGCTAATAAAGGTGCTGCTCTCCATAACTTAAAGCGCTTTAACGAAGCGTTGAGCTGTTTTGATAAAGCCATTGCCTTAAATCCTGAGTGCGCCACAGCTTATTTTAATAAAGCCATGCTAAAACTCCTCCATGGCGAATATCAGGAAGGCTGGCGACTTTTTGAATGGCGCCGACAAGACCCGCAAAAGAAATTGCTTAGAAAATTTGTTAAACAGCAATGGCTAGGAGAGTTGCCGGTTGCCGACAAGCGCATATTAATTCATACCGAACAAGGTTTTGGTGATTTTATTCAATTCTGCCGCTATGTCGTTTTATTGGCTGAATTAGCCGCCAAAGTCATTGTAGAAGCACCTTCAGCGGTTTTTCCGTTAATTTGTTCGCTTAAAGGCCAAAATATAACAGTCATTGAGTTGGGTCAGCCGATTCCTGAGTACGATCTACAGCTTCCCATTATGAGCCTGCCGCTAGCCTTTAAGACCACGCTGAAAACTATTCCTGCTGTTGTACCTTATCTTTATGCTGATACCGATAAACAGCGGATTTTCGCGCAAGGTTCCGGCAATAAAACCTTACCTAGAATAGGCTTGGTTTGGTCAGGGTCAACTAAGCATAAGAATGATAGTGTGCGCAGTATTCCGCTAAAACAATTAGCCCCACTACTTATGCTACCTTTTGAATTTCATTCCCTGCAAAAGGAAATCAAACCGGAAGAGCTAAAAACGCTGGCTAAATTTAGCGGGTTACATCCGCACCAGCATGAATTGCATGATTTTTCTGACACTGCCGCGCTGATCCAGGAGATGGACATTGTTATTTCCGTGGATACCTCGGTTGCCCATTTAGCCGGAGCTTTAGGCAAACCCGTTTGGATTTTATTACAGTTTGTGCCAGACCATCGTTGGTTGCTGGATAGAACGGATAGCCCTTGGTACCCGACAGCAACACTGTTTAGACAATCTGTGATTAATGATTGGGATAATGTGATGTTGAACGTGGTAAACAAACTACGCTCCACATTCCCTTAAACCTAGACACGCTCACAGTACAGCGCCTCCTGCCAGCCAATCCGCAACAAAATGGCTATTTTGGAAGCAAAACAGCCATTCATAACGGAAGAGTCTTAGGTCTTTATCGACCATTTTTTAAAACTAAACAGGTAACTACTCAGTGTAAATAGATAAACTGCAGAGGATGTGCCTCGACGCCACGCTGTTCAGCATATCCTATAACACCTTGCTTTACAAACTAAAAAATTACGCTAAATAGTTACCTAAACTGTTAGGCAATCAATTTAAAATCCCCCGCACTCAGTTCAGCAGGATGATTAGCCACGCCAATGATGGCGATTCCCACCGCAGCGCCAGCATTGTTGGAGCCGTGAGCATCGTAGTACAAATCACCGGTAACGGCATTGTAATACAGGTAATCGCTGCCGCTTGTCGGAGTGCTGCCGATGTTGCTGAAATTTGCTGCGGTGACTGCCGTTTCGCCGGCAAATGCTGTATAGACAGCTTTCGATAACTCTATCTGTCCGGTGTTTTCCCAAAGATTATTAATAACCAGTGGGCTGCCGACAATCGGGGTGGTGTTTAATAGATAGTCAACATGGGTAATTTCTTTGATAGCGTTGTCGCCGCTATCGCTGACATAGACATTGCCGGCGCTGTCTACCGCGACACCGTACGGATTGCTTAAGCCAGAATCGAGTAAAGTGCTGACGATGTGGCTGCCGGCGGCGATTTCTTTAACGGTGTTGTTGCTGAAATTTGCGACATAAATATTGCCTAGACTGTCCACTGCTATTTGTAGCGGATCGCTAAGGCCGGTAGCTAATACCGTGCTTACTGCATGATTACCGGCGGCGATTTCCTCAATGGTATTGTTACTGGAAAAGGCGACATAGATGTCGCCGGCGCAGTCAACTGCAACCCCCGTTGGCGTGTTCAGGCCGGTAGATAACAGGGTCGTCACCATCTGTCCGCCTGCCAGGATTTCTTTACTATCGACATACTCTATACCGCCGGAGTTGACGGTACCACCGTTTCCAACGCCATTTTTGTTTACATCCACTTTACCGCCGCTGCTGATGATTTCATCATAGGCTAAACCGCCGCTGAAGACGTATTGTTGGCCGCCGCTTTCAATCACTGAACGACTGACTACACCGTTGGAATAAACTTGTTCCACGCCGTTGACGATGTCGTTATTACTGACACCGCCCTCATAAACATATTGTGTACCGCCACTAACTATGGTGGTGTAGCTATTGACTCCGCTGAGATAAACATCCACGATGCCGCCGCTGTTGATCAACGTGCTGCCGGTTGAGCCTTGGCTATATACCTCTTGCCTGCCGCCGTTACTGACCACGGTGTAGTCGGCGATGCCGTTGCTATATACATTCTGGTAACCGCCGCTATTTATAATTGCTCCGCTGCTGACGCCCTTCTCGTAAATATTGGCATAGCCGCCGGAATTTACCGTAGCGCTAACCGATATACCACCGCTCTCGACCCATTCGCTGGAGCCATTATTTATGGTTAAGCCGTTGCTGGTTACCCCAGCCGTTATGAAAGACGTGGTCATACTCTTTACTCCTTGAAACTTTTAGATAATTTAAGTCTGGGTCGCAGAGTGGCTGATGTTGATAGCTGATTCCGATAGCCTGATTTATGCAGCTCCCTACAGTGAATATTATTGGTATGGAAACGTTTTTAGGCCACCATAAACTGAGCTGTTAATAAAATTTGGAAAAAATAAAAAATATAGCGTTAATTGTCTCCCAAATTCAAAATAGCTTCAAATTGCTCAATAGTAATGGGTTTACCGAAAAGATAACCTTGAAAATATAAACAATTATTTTTAGTTAGAAAAGCTTTTTGCTGTTCAGTTTCAACACCTTCAGCAATAACGGATAACTTCATATTATTCGCCATCGCGATGATGGTTTGCACGATAATCGCGTCATCAGGATCGGTGGTAATATCGCGAACAAAGCTTTGATCTATTTTAAGTTGATCGAGCGGGAGTTTTTTCAGGCTGGAAAGCGAGGAATATCCGGTGCCAAAGTCATCCATCGAAAATTGCACGCCGATTTTTTTAAGTGCCTTCATTTTTTCGATAGTATCCTCAATATTATCCACTACACAACTTTCAGTCAGTTCGAGTTTAAGCCGTGAGGGTTCTATACCGGTTTTTTGCAAAAGCCCTAATACCTGCTGGTAAAAATCCGGTTGCTGAAATTGTCTGGCACTGACATTGACCGCCAGATGTAAATGCCGTTTTTTAGGATCAATTTGCCAACGTTTAAGTTGTTCGCAAGCGTTCTCAAGCACCCATAACCCTATCGGTACGATCAATCCGGTTTCTTCTGCTAATGGAATAAAGTCGTTAGGCGAAATCATGCCTCGCTCAGGATGCCGCCAACGCAGCAATACTTCAGCACCTAGAATATCGCCGACATGATCGACCTGCATTTGATAATGCAACCTTAATTGCACATCCGGCAAAGCTCTACGCAAACCTTCCTCAAGTGTTGAGCGCTTTTCGACTATCGATTGCATTTTGGGATCAAAAAACCGAAAGGTATTTCGGCCGGCGTGCTTTGCTTGATACATTGCAATATCGGCGCGCTTCATCAACTCTTCGACAGATACGTCGGTGCCGGAGAATAGCGCTATACCGATACTAGGGGTACTGTAATAGTTAAGATTTGTCAGCTTATAGGGTTGGTTAAGCGCAGTTAGGGTTTTAACGCAGGCAATTTCCGCTTGAATAGCGGCTTTTTCCGGCGATTCGCTTAAATCTTTCAGCATCACCACAAACTCATCACCTCCTAGCCTAGCGACGGTATCCACTTCTCTGACACATGACATCAGTCTTTGCGCCACCTGCTGCAGCAGTTGGTCGCCTTTGTCGTGCCCTAAGGTGTCATTTAAGGTTTTGAAGTTATCCAGATCAAAAAACAATAACGCAGCATGAGTGCCGTTACGATTGGTTTCAGCCAATGCTTGCTGCATTCTATCAATTAGTAGACGACGATTCGGCAGTTTGGTGAGCGGGTCGTAAAATGCCAGGCTTCTAATTTCTTCTTCGGAAATTTTCCGCAAGGTAATATCGGAAAACATCGCAACATAATTGGTTATCACGCCTCCTACAGATTTTACCGCAGTGATTTTTAGGTATTCCGGGTAATTTTCTTGGTTTTTACGTCGATTGATAATCTCCCCTTCCCATGCGCCGTTTTCAATCACGCTCTGCCACATATCAGCAAAAAATTCGGGTTCATGCTGTCCTGAATTGAGTAATCTAGGCGTCTTGCCGATGGCTTCTGCCGAAGTATAGCCGGTAATTTCCTCAAAAGCATGATTAACCCGCAGAATGACACCATTAGCATCGGTAACCATAATGCCTTCCTGAGCCTCAAAAGCTTTGGCGGCAATCCGTAGCTCATCTTCAGACTTTTTGCGGTCGGTAATATCTTCTTTAATACCCAAGTAATGGGTAATTACCCCATCGGCTTGACGAATCGGACTAATCACCGCGAGTTCTATATATTCTTCACCGCTTTTTTTTCTGTTAACAAATTCACCTTTCCAAACCTCACCTTGTTTCAGGGATGCCCACATCGCTTCAAAATGGGCTTTAGCCGTTTTGCCGGATTGCATGATGCGCGGATTTTGGCCTATCACTTCATCGCGGCTATACCCGCTTTTCTGGATAAAGGCTTCGTTAACGTATTCTATTTTTGCGTCCAAGTCGGTAATGACCACGGAAGTGGGGCTTTGTTCGACCGCGCTAGACAATTTTCGCAGGGTCTCTTCATTTTGCTTGCGTTGCGCAAGTTCCCGCATTAAATGTGACGTATTTGCCGATAGGCTCTCGTAGATAAACAAAATAAGGTCTATCAGCGCTTTCGTGCCAGCGCCCATTTGCTCACTAACGTGCTTTTTGGCGGCTTCCAGGGTCATACCCGATTGTTGAGCCAGAACCAGCATGGCAAGGTGCCGGTCACTTTCCAAAATATGGGCAACTAACCAGCGAGTGAGAAATGCCAGTGTTTCTTCAATGAGTATATTGACCGGCTTAGTTTCCTCAGCCGCTTTTAGCCGATTCACCATTTCCAAAAAGCTGTTGTGTACCTGTTTATGTTTGATTTCCAGCGCATCGCCCGGCAAGTATTGCTGCCAAATCGCCTCTTCAGTCTGAAAATGGTAGCCGGCATAATCAACCAATTGGTTGAAAATATCATTTAAGTCAGGAATACCGGTCTGAAAAGCAACATGACTCGCCAACAAATTTAATAGCTGAACCAACTTGCGATGTTGGGCATCAATTTCTGGCAATCCGGTATTGAAATTTTCATTCCAGGGGAAAATATCAATGGATTTCATTGTTGGTCTGTCATATTTGTGTTCGCCGCAAGTTGGTCGGTGATTTTTATCATTACCTCAAGCAGACGAAAAACGGTTGCCGTTTTGATCGCCCTTTGGTCATTTTGCTTGTAGTTTGCATTCTATTAAAGCTTTCCCTATGCTGATTAGACCATTTTAGCCATCGCATCTCAAGTTTTGGCGCTCAGACATTTCCAGCAACCTCGCATAAGCTATGGCATCCGGTCAACGTTGCGGCTTTTGGAGCGTTGACGGTTGAAAGGCAGACATGATAGCTTGTGCAACTAAGATGCTTTGACTGCTTCTTGCAGCAAATGTGGAATGCAATACGGAGTCGAGCATAGTGACAATCCAACCTCTTGGAGATTTAAAAATGACAGAGCCGAGTGATTTGCGTATTGACAAGTGGCTTTGGGCAGCGCGATTTTTTAAAACTCGGCAATTGGCTGCAGATGCGGTGACTGGCGGTAAAGTACATATTAATGGGCAGCGTTGCAAGCCGGGTAAAGATGTCAAAATTGGGGATGTGATTACGGTCAGTAAAGATCAAAGTATTTGGGAGATTCGCGTTTCCGATCTTAACAAACAACGCCGCCCTGCTAAAGAAGCGCAAATGCTATATAGTGAAGATGAAGCTAGTGTGGTTAAACGTCGGCAACAGCTTGAACTCCACAAACAGCAGCAGGCTATGCTGCATCCTTCAGAACGTGAACATAAACCCAATAAAAAGCAACGCCGTCAAATTCACCGTTTTAAATTAGATTCATTATAAGTTAGCTTAACTCAACGGCTTCAAACAACCATAGGCGTGGATAGGTGATGCCCATAACCAAAAAACAAACAATAGCCGCGGCTGCCGTGGTAATTATGCTTGCGGCGTATGCCATCATCGGCTTTTATCTATTGCCGGAATTAGTACGCCGTCAATTACCTATACTGCTGGCGGAAAAAACCGGTCAAAAAGTTCAACTACAGGCCGTGCGCTTAAACCCGTTCAGTTTTGATCTTGAGCTGGACGGATTTTCTCTATCCGAATCAGACGGAGAATTATTCGGCTTTGAGCACTTTATCGTGCATTTTAATGCCTATACCTCGCTGAGGCAGCAAGCCCTAGTATTTAACAATATTGCATTACATAAACCCATCATTAATATAAAACGGTTAGCGGATGGCCACTTCAATTTTAGCCGGCTGTTACCCAACCAGCAGACCAAAACCTCGGAAGATCGGCAAAACTCTCAGATGTTGCCGTTAACCATACAAAATTTGGCGATTACCGAAGGCCATTTTGATTGGCTTGATGAGGCCAGCGGTCAGCCGCAGCACGAAACAGTATTGCCGCTTAATCTTTCGGTTATTAATTTAAGTACGCAAAATATTCCAGCCGGCACTTTTGATTTGACATTCTCGCTGGCATCAGGCGGACATTTGCAGTGGCAAGGTGAATTAAATTTAAATACGCTTTCATCAAAAGGGCATATTCGTCTGGAACAGCTGGATTTAGCAAAAGTTTGGCGGCTATTTTTCCAAAAACTATTGCCTGTTGATATTGCAACAGGTAATTTGTCCTTGCAATCCGAGTACCAGGCCGGCTTTGCCGAAAATAAGCCCCAACTACTGATCAATAACGCTGATATTGAGATAAAAAAGCTGGAAATTACAGAAAAAGCTCAGAAAGATCCCTTATTAAGTTTTCCAGCAATCACGATACGCGGAATTAGTGCCAATCTTGACAAGCACGAAGTCAATCTTACTGAGTTAGTCAGTAGTGATGCTCAAATCAAGGCTAATTTATTGCAAGATGGGCGTCTTAATTATCAGGTCTTATTTGCTAAACAAGCACCTGAGGCAGAGGCAGAACCTGCGCCTCAATCTTCACCTACGGTCGCCAAACCTGGCTGGCAAATCGGCTTACAAGAATTGGTGTTGCACAATTACCAATTGCAGTTTATTGATCAAACGCAAGTTAATCCGCAACCCATGAAACTGAGCAGTATCAATTTTAATCTCCGAAAATTCAGCACTCAAAACGTAGAAAGATTGCCGGTACAATTCAGCGCACTATTCAATGAGGTTGGAAAATTAAACATTACAGGTGATATCGGTCTTGCTCCGTTGAATGCCGCGTTAACTATCGATATTAAAAACATCAAACTTAAAAATTTTCACTCTTATTTGGATGATTACCTGGCTTTAGAATGGATTGATGGTGATTTCAATACCCTAGGCAATCTGCAAGTGCAATTGGCCGATAAGTTACAGTTAAACTTTAAAGGCGATGCCAATTTTGCTAATTTGCTGACACGGGATAAAGTCAAGCACAAGGACTTTCTAAAATGGGCGGATTTACAATTACAACAAATTAATGTTGATCTGGCTAAACAGCTATTTACTTTGGATACTGTTTTGTTTGACCGCCCTTATTTACGCGTTAATATCAAAAAAGACAGAAGCACAAATATTAGCGACATACCGGTTGTGCAACCAGCAAAACCCGCAGCGGCTGCAAAAACCGATCAAAATAAAACAGACAAAATGCAAATTGAACCCACCGTTGAGATTGGAAAAATCGCGATAAAAGATGGACATTCAGATTTTGCCGATAATTCGCTGATATTACCGTTTGTTGCCGATATGACAGATCTGAACGGCGAAGCTCAGGGATTTTCTTTAAACCAGAACTCAAACATTAAACTGACACTGGCTGGCAAAGTCTATAATATAGCATTGGTTACCATTAAGGGAGACTATCAACTGAAAAGCGGAGACTCCAATATAGGCCTTAAGTTTACTCATTTGCCATTACCGCTGATCACCCCTTATATGGCTGACTTTGCCGGCTATAAAATAGAAAAAGGTCAGATGGCGCTGGATTTGCAATATCAGATCAAGCAAGGGCAGCTTGAGGCGCAAAATAAAATATTCATTGACCAATTGACCCTAGGCGAACAAGTTGATAACCCAAAAGCCAGTTCATTACCCTTGAATTTGGCTATTGCTTTACTAAAAGATGCAGATGGAAAAATCAATCTCGATTTCCCGATAACCGGCAGTTTGAACGATCCGCAGTTTAGTATCGGCTCGTTAATAGCCGATGTGTTGAGTAATCTGGTTGAAAAATTGGTTGAATCACCGTTTAAGGCATTGGGCGGCTTATTAAGCGAGAGTGACAGCGATTACAGTTCGATTAGTTTTGCAGCCGGCAAAGCCGAATTAAAGCCAGAAGAAACCGCTAAACTGGATACCTTGGGCAAAGCTTTGCAAAATAAAGCAGAATTGATGTTGGATATTAAAGGTGTTGCGTCTCAATCCCTGGATTGGCCGGAATTACGCTTTGAAGCGGTGGTCGAAATTTTAAAAAAAATGAAATCTGGCGAATTAAGAGATAAAGGTGAGAAAATTCGATCCGAATACATAACGTTATCAGACGATGAGTATAAACGTCTGCTGGCAAAGTTTTTTAAAGAAGTGTTTCCGCAGGAAATCGATACCGGTTTGCTAGGCGCACCACGGATAAAGGCACAGCCGGATGCCGATTTTTATACGATAGCCCGGCAAAAGCTGGAACTTATCATGCCGCCCGATCCGCAACGGCTGAATGATTTGGCCATCGCCAGAGCCAATGCCATCTCTAGTTATTTGAGTGAGAAAACGGGGCTTGATTTGAATCGAATTTATCTGCTTGCGCCGGAACTCGATACCGACGGTTCTAAGGGAAGTCTGTCAATTTTATCTTTGAATACCAGGCACTAGCAAACTTCCGAGAATAGGACTACTCACTTAAACTTAGAATCGGCAGCGCCGTATAGCCTGAGGCGCATCCAATGGATCTGTGCCATCTTAAGTGAGTAGCCTGAAAATAGCAAACCAACTGAGTTTTCAAGCATCAGATAGCCGCCTGCAGGAAATCACCTAAAAGCTTGCTTCAGTTTGTACTATAATTGTTTCAATGGGCAGTCATAACCAATATGGAGGCTGTCGGCCGATTTTATCGATACTTGAAAATGGAGAAAAAATGAACCGCAAGTTTTCCCGGATTTTTACGATACTCAATATAATAGGCCTCAGCGTGGTGAACATTTCTCCAAGTGCTGCTGACCCTTTGATATCCTGCACCATGACCTATTTTTTAAGCGGATTCTCGCTGGTGTATAAACAATACGACGGCTCAGGCAATGTCAGTTGCAGCAATGGTCAACAAGCACAAGTGAAATTAGCATCAAAAAGCATCGGTTTTACCATCGGAAAATCAGAAATCCAGGGCACCGGAGTATTTTCTGATCTGAAAAACATTAATGAAATCTATGGCAGCTTTGTTGCGTTGGAAGGACATGCCGGCGCCACTAAATCAGTGGATGGCCAGGTTTTAACCCGCGGCGAAATATCGCTGGCTCTATCGGGAAAAGGCCGTGGTGTCGATATAGGCGTTACCTTGGGAGCGTTGACGATTTCCCCAAAATAAAAGGTGCGTTTATGCCACCGACGGGAACCATAGCCTGCTTGGCTATTGCTGAACAACTTTGTTTGGATGCTCTTTTACCTGCGCTCTCCTGACTGGAAAGGGCAGGTTTGGAAATCCGCAAAATTTGCGGTGTACTGAGTATGCAAAAAATGTCTGCTTAGGAAAAAATGTCATTCAAATGCAAGAAGATTTACCATTATGGCGCTTTTCATGATAAAAGATAGCAACGATTTTATCTATACGCATTACACATCTGCCGGAGCTCCCAACTACCAGAATTTGATGCGCAAAGTGTATTACGCATGCCGATGCCGGCTAAAACTATTCAAAAATATTCAATGACCTCAGACAAAAGTCAGGAAACTGATTTCAAATCCTTCGAAGATCCTTTTGCTCAGCGTGAAGCTGAAAAATACGAACACCCTATACCCAGCCGCGAGTTAATTCTGCAACTCATTCACGAGGAAGATAAACCATTAAGGCGTCAACAGATTGCCCAAAGATTTTCGCTGGAAACAGCGGATGAACTGGAGGCCTTACGCAGAAGATTGCGGGCCATGGAACGGGACGGACAATTAGTGTTTAACAGCAGACAGAAATATTGTCTGGGTGATGGACACAATACTATTGCCGGACGAGTGATTGGTCATCATGAAGGTTTCGGATTTTTAAAACCGGATGATGGCTCGGACGATTTATTTCTTTCGCCACGCGAAATGAAACCGCTGATGCACAATGACCGCGTTGCCGTCCGGGTTTCCGGTATTGATCGCAAAGGACGTCGGGAAGCGACAGTTGACGGCATACTGGAACGCAATACACATCAGGTGGTCGGACGTTTTTTTCTAGAAGGCCGAGTTGCTTTTGTAGTGCCGGACAACAAAAAAATCAATCACGAAGTATTAATTGCTAAAGAAGATACCCGCGGCGCCCAACACGGACAGATTGTCATTGCCGAAATCGTCCAGCAACCTACTGCACATTGTCAACCGCTGGGGCGCGTCACCGAAGTACTGGGTTCGCATATGGCGCCTGGCATGGAGATCGAAATGGCGATTCGTTCCTACGAATTGCCTAATACCTGGCCGGATGCCTTGCTGGAAGAAATCAGCCATCTGACGGCCGACGTGCCTGAGTCTGCCAAGCAACAGCGTGAAGATATACGGCGCATTCCGCTAGTGACTATTGATGGCGAGGATGCCCGAGATTTTGATGACGCGGTCTATGCGCAAAAAACCCCAAAAGGCTGGAAATTACTGGTCGCGATTGCCGATGTTTCTCACTATGTGCATGTCGGCACCGCACTGGATGCCGAGGCCAAAAGCCGCAGCACCTCGGTGTACTTTCCAGAAAAAGTCATTCCCATGCTGCCGGAGATATTATCCAACGGCTTATGCTCACTCAATCCAAACGTCGACCGTTTATGCATGGTCTGCGAAATGCTGATCAATGACGACGGCAACGTGATACGGTCGCGTTTTTTTGAGGCGGTAATGCGCTCTCATGCCCGCTTGACTTACACGCAAGTCGCACAAATATTGGTGGACGGCGATCAAAAACTGATCAAAAAATATACAGAGCTGATGCCGCATCTGCAAAACCTATACGGTTTATACAAAGTCATGCGCAACCAAAGGGAATTGCGCGGCGCCATGGATTTTGACACTCAAGAAACCCGGATAGTGTTTGGCCCGGATCGAAAAATTGAAGAGATCGTGCCGGTGGTGCGCAATGATGCTCACAAACTGATCGAAGAATTTATGATTACCGCTAACACCGCCGCGGCCAAGTTTCTGAATCGCAAAAAAATGCCGCGTTTGCTGCGTATTCACGATGGCCCCGGCACGGAAAAACTGTTGACGCTGAAAACTTTCCTCTCGGAATTGGGGCTGCATCTGGGTGGTGGGGCAAATCCTACGCCGCTGGATTATATGCATTTGCTGGAATCAGTCAAAGAACGCAAAGACGCCCATCTGATCCAAACCGTACTACTACGCTCAATGTCTCAGGCGGTTTATAGCCCGGATATGAAAGGCCATTTCGGATTGGCGCTGGATGCCTACGCGCATTTCACTTCACCGATTCGTCGCTATCCCGATTTACTGGTGCATCGTGCGATTCGCCATGCCTTGGCCGATAAAAAACCAGACACGTTCCATTACGCTCATGCTGATATGGTGTTGCTGGGCGAACATTGTTCCGCTAATGAGCGTCGCGCCGACGAAGCCACCCGCGATGTGACCAATTGGCTAAAATGCGAATACATGATGGATAAAATCGGTCTGGACTATGACGGCATCATCTCCGCCGTAACCGGATTTGGTTTTTTTGTGGAATTACAAGCCATTTATGTAGAAGGCTTGGTGCATATTGCCTCCTTACATCAGGATTATTTTAGTTTTGACGCCACCAGTCACCAGCTCAACGGCGAACGTACCGGCCAGCGCTTTCGCTTAGGCGACGCAGTGCGGGTAAAAGTGGTGCGGGTTAATCTAGATGACAAAAAAATAGATTTTGAGCTAATCCAAGCGCCTAAAAAAGCGGCTAAGACAACCGCAAACAAACCCGCTGCCAAAAAGTCAGCAAAAAAAACCAGCGCTGCAGTGCCTGAAAAAACCGTAAAAGCTAAAACCAACGCCAAGAGACGCCGCCGTAAACCATGAGTACACAGTTATTTGGCATCCATGCCGTACAAGCAGCCCTGGAATATTCGCCGCAAAAAATTCAACGCGCCTGGATAGACGAACAAAGACTGGACGCCCGCTTAAAACCTGTGCTTGATGAACTGATCACGCTAGGTATTACGCTGGAGAAAACAGATCGAAAAAAACTAGACAAGATGGCCGACGGCAAAAACCACCAAGGTATAGTGGTGGCGGTGGAACTGCCGGCGATGCGTAGCGAAGACCAGCTAAAACACGATGTTGAGTCGCTAACCGACACCCCGTTTTATCTGGTACTGGATCAGGTGCAAGACCCGCATAATCTGGGAGCTTGTTTACGTACCGCTGCGGCGGTGGGTGTGCAAGGCATTATTGTCACCAAAGACAATGCCGCCGGGATTACCCCAACAGTCTGCAAGGTGGCCAGCGGCGCAGCGGAAACTGTGCCGGTCTATCAGGTTACTAATCTGGCGCGGGTATTACGCTGGCTGAAAGAACAAAATATCTGGATCATGGGTGCTGCCGGCGAAGCCAGCCAAACCCTGTATGACATCAAGCTGGATATGCCATTGGCTATTGTGATGGGTGCGGAAGGCAGCGGTATGCGGCATCTGACCCGCCAGCATTGCGATTTTTTAGTCAAAATTCCAATGACAGGACAAATGGAAAGTTTAAATGTATCGGTGGCCGCCGGGGTAATGTTGTACGAAGCCTTCCGGCAAAAAAGCGCATTGGCAAAAAAATGAACCGCCTGTTGTTGGGGTTGCTCGGCTTGTTACTGGTGCGTTCTAGCCTTGCTGAAGTTAACGCACAAAGCATCGCTTTCAATTGCCGAAACTGTCATCATCCAACAACTTCAGAAACAGCTCTGCCCGCGTTGGAGCAATTATCGCCGGTAGCGATGCGGCAAATGTTGTTGGATTATAAATACGACCAAAAACCAGCCACCTTGATGTCGCGAATTGCTAAAGGCTATAGCGATCAGGAACTGAGTGCGGTAGCGGATTGGCTGGGTAAAGATTAGCATGTCCGGTTTTTCCAGAAGACGTTTTCTGCAATGGAGCGGCTGTTCGGCAGCCCTAGGCATAAGCGGTTGCGGCAGTATCCCCTTTAAAAATAGCACCACCGCGCAAGTCGTGGTGGTGGGCGGCGGTTTTGCCGGCGCGACAGCAGCAAAAACTATCCGCCAACTCGATCCTAATATCAGCGTCACGCTGATTGAACCCAAAAGCCAATACATCACCTGCCCCGGCAGTAACTGGTTATTTGCCGGCATCACCGACATGACCGCTTTGACTGTTGATTATCAAGCATTGACAGCTCAATATGGCGTTAAATTGGTCACTGATTATGTCACCCGGATTGATGCTGACAAACGTAAAGTCATTTTAGCCGGTGGCCAAACACTCGCTTATGACAGGTTAATACTCTCGCCTGGAATAGCGTTTCGTTGGGATGGTTTGCCGGGATACAGTCAGGAGATTGCCCAAATCATTCCTCATGCCTGGCAGGCCGGGTCGCAAACCTTATTGTTGCAACAACAATTACAAGCCATAGCCGATGGCGGACTGGTGCTGATTTATGTGCCGCCGGAGCCCTACCGCTGCCCACCCGGCCCTTATGAACGCGCCGGCATGATGGCCTATTGGTTAAAGCAGCATAAACCCCGCTGCAAATTAATCATTCTTGATGCTAAACCTGGGTTTTCCAAACAAAAGCTGTTTGAAGCCGGCTGGACTAAGCATTTTGGCTACGGCAGCAACAATAGTCTGCTGGAATGGCATTCCATCGCCGATAATCCGCTGGTAGCGCTGGACAGCAAAACCTTGACCCTAAGCACCGATTTTGGCGATAAATTTCAGGCGCAGGTGTTAAATCTCATTCCACCGCAACAGGCCGGCGCCATTGCCGGACAATCCGGCTTAACCGATGCCAGCGGTTGGTGTCCGGTTGAACCCCAAACCTGTCGCTCCAAGTTTCAAGAAAACATCCATATCATCGGCGATGCTGCAAATTATGCGCCTATCCCCAAATCAGCGTTTGCCGCCAATTCAGAAGCCAAAGTCTGTGCACTTGCTGTGGTTAGTCTGCTTAACCAGCAAGCCGTGCCGGAAGCGCATTGGCTAAACACCTGTTACAGCCTGATTACCCCGAAACACGGCATTTCTGTGGCAGGCGTTTACAAATTAAACGCCCAGCAAAATATAGAAATGGTTAAAGGCGCAGGTGGTGTCAGCAATATAAATGATCAAACGGCGCCGGGCTTGGAAGCGGTTTATGCTAAAAGCGTGTATCGAAGTTTGGTGCGGGATAGTTTTTAGTGTTTGGGTCGCGATCTTACCCTTTTGGGGTTCCATTTAGGCTCACTTTTTCAGTTACGATAAACCTACGACAGCAGATGAGCGGTCAACTGCTGATTCTAGGGTTTATCGTTACACTATCCATGGCGCGAGCAATAATATTGGCTACCTGAATGGCTCCTTGACCTTTTATGTGACTTTTGTGGCTACCAGGAATTTCATGAACCTCTAGTTTTTCACCAACAAGTATCCTCCATTTGACATCGACAGGCTCAATATGCTCGTATTGACTATTTTGATGGTCCATTGCTTTAAATAAAACTACCCGACCCGAGTAGTTTTTTGGGGTGTATTTTTTCGTGATATGCGCAACTAATTCGCCGTTAAACCTATCGACATAGTAATGGTTTGATCCTCGAAAATAAAATGCGACTTTATTTCGGATAAACCTTTTCCAAGATTTAAAGTATGCTTTTAATCTCTTCATGAATTCGGTAGGAGTGATAAGCAAAAAATCAGCAATCTGCTTACCAATGGGTAACGATTTTACAAGAAGCTCCGGACAAAAAGTATCACTTAAAAAAACGATGGCAACATCTTGTTTAAGACTAGTCAGTTGCTGGGCCATCTCGTACGCCACCAGCCCACCCCATGAATGTCCGATCAAAAAGTAAGGCCCATTCTGCTGAGCTAAAAACAGTTGTTCGATATAATGGGTTGCCAAGCGCTCAATCGTCGGTGGAAATGAAATTGAACTTCCTGGAGGAGCGCCGAGAGCATAGCGTAAACCATAGATGGGTTTATCTATGTCCATAAGATTAATAACGACCTCCTTATTATCGAGTGTTGTGTATTCTGCCCAAAAAAGCGCTGGCGAGGGAGTACCTTGGTGAATTAGAAACAACGAGTATAAAGACGATGAAATTGCTGGTGAGTTTAACAATGCAGCCATTTGATGTATTGTTGGCGAATTAAACACTGCAGCTATTGGTATATCAGTTTGAAATTTTGTTTTAACGAGGGAAAGTAAAGTAATTGCCAGCAGCGAGTGTCCGCCCAACTCAAAGAAATTATCGTGACGCCCTACCCGATCCACATTAAGAAGGTTGGACCAGATGTCGGCAAGAGTCTGTTCGATGCCGTCTAATGGCGCTTCGTAAGCTCGAACCGCATAGGCATCGCCGTCTGGATCGGGCAGCACTTTTCTGTCGAGCTTACCGTTAGGCGTGAGCGGAAACGCCTTTAGATAGACATAAGCGGCGGGTATCATGTAGTTCGGCAGACTGACACCCAGATACGCGCGTAAAGTCTCTGCACTCAGAAATTCAGGTCCCGTGTAGTAGGCGATCAGGCGTTTATCCGGGCCGTCTCCCTGGGCTATGACCACAGCGGTACTGACCCCTGGATATTGTGACAGCGCGCTTTCGATTTCCCCCAACTCAATGCGGAAACCACGAATCTTAACTTGGTCATCGTTACGACCGATAAAATCAATATTACCGTCAGGAAGCCAGCGCCCCAAATCGCCGGTTTTGTACATCCGTGCATGGGATTGTTCGGCGAACGGGTCGAGAAGAAAACGCTCGGCGGTGAGAGCGGGGCGGTTGAGATAACCGCGAGCCACACCGGCGCCGCCGATGTAGAGTTCACCCGTGACGCCTATCGGAACGGGTTGGCATTGTCTGTCAAGAATATAGATCCGGGTGTTGGCAATCGGGCGGCCTACATGATGAGGAAAACCTGCGCCACGCTTAATTTTTACCCAAGTTGAATAGGTTGTGGTCTCGGTAGGCCCATAAAGGTTGCAAATGAAATCCACTGCGCTATTGGTAAAAATTCGCTCTACTAATGCCCCACTAAGAGGCTCGCCCGCAAGATTGATCATATGAGTAGAATTTGGAATTCTTCCCGCATCGACTATCGAATGCATAGCCGAAGGTACTGTATTGATCAGTGCGACCTCATTAATACCATGACTAGCGACGAGTTGTAACAAATTGTCTACCAGAATAAGATGCCCACCTTGTGTTAAAGGCACAAAAAATTCAAAAACAGACAGATCGAAGCAAAACGATGTTGATGCTAAAACACCTGCATTTTCTTCCTTTTTAAACGTTCCGTTTGCCCAGGAAATCAGTGCTACTGTGTTGCGATGGACAATGGACACCCCTTTTGGCTTCCCGGTTGAACCGGATGTATAAATGACATACGCCAAATGCTCTGAAGTCTGACCGGATTTGTGCCGACCCAAATTGGCGCTGGACTGTTTTGCCCAAGGGCTAGGCTCGGCACTCAGGTTCACACGAGGAATACCGGAGGCTAAGCCATTAAGTATACCTTCCGTTCCGGCTTCGCAAAGTAACGCTATCGGCACACTATCTTCGAGCATAAATTGCAGTCTTTCGCGTGGGTAACCGGGGTCTAGCGGCACATAGGCTCCACCTGCCTTAAGAATGCCAAGTAAGCCGATGATCATGTCTAGTCCGCGCTCGACGCAGATACCAACCAGCGCATCAGGTTCAACGCCAATTTGGCGAAGATGGCGAGCCAGCCGGTTAGCCCGCCGATTGAGTTCAGCAAAGCTAAGCTGTTGTTCCTTGTGCACCACCGCAATAGCATCGGGTGCTTTTGCGACTTGATCTTCAAAAAGTTCGTGTATGCATTGGTGTTTTGGGTAATCGGCTTGCGTGGCGTTCCATTCGTAGAGAACGGTTTGCCGTTCAGATGCGCTGAGTAGCGGCAGTTTTGCGACTAATTGCTGATCATCGATTACTAGGTGTTTAAGCAACGTTATCCAATAGCTCAGGTAACGTTTGACTGTGCTTTGTTTGAATAATGCGCAGGCGTATTCGATCCCTCCCACAATGGCTTCATCCCGCTGTTCCAACCACAGTGTCAGGTCAAACTTAGCCGTGTGATGCTGCGCAGTTTCAAACGGCGATAGTGTCAGGCCGCGCAGTTCAAGCTTATCTTGCGGGGTATTTTGCCAAGCGAACATGACTTGGAATAACGGAGCATGAGCCAGACTTCGCGGTGGCTGGAGAATATCCACCACTTGCTCGAACGGTATATCCTGATTTGCCTGGGCTGCAAGCGTTTGTTGTTTGACATACTTGAGTAGTTCCGCTACCGTCAACTCGTCCGATAGCTCAATGCGAATGGCCAGAGTATTAACGAAGAAACCAATCAGGTGTTCGATTTCCTCCCGCTCACGATTAGCACTGGGAATGCCGATGACCACATCGCTTTGTCCTGATAACCTAGCGAGCAGTAACGCCCAGCTTGCCAATAAAGTCATATGCAGGGTAGCACCATGACGTAAACTGAGCGCCTTGAGTTGCACTGTCAATTCAGCATCCAACTGAACTTCAATATGGTCGCCGGCATCGTTTTGTTGGGCCGGTCTTGGGTGATCGGTAGGCAATTCCAAAAGTGTCGGCACACCCGCCAATGTAGTTTGCCAGTAGGAGGCTTGCGCATGTAAGCGATCACCAGTCATCCACTGGCGTTGCCAAGCGGCATGGTCAGCATACTGCACAGGTAACGGTGGCAGTGGATCGTTTGCGCCCTCTACTATTGCACTATAGAGGGTGCTGAGTTCTTTGGCCAATATACCCATTGACCAGCCATCGGAGACAATATGGTGCTGGGTCATGAGCAGCACATATTGCTTATCTGCCAGCTTAATGAGCCGTCCACGTATCAGCGGTCCACATTTGAGATCAAATTTTTCTTGCGCCTCTCGCGTAGCCAATTCTTGCAGTAATATTTCGGCATCAGCCTGGAAACACAAGTTGTGTTCAATTAACAGAAACCCCGTATCAACAGCACTAATCCGTATCTCTGGCGCCCCATCTGTGACAATGAAGGTGGTACGTAGTACCTCGTGTCGCAGGATAATGTGGTCTAGCGCTTGACGGAGCGCTGTAACGTTCAGCTCACCAATTAGACGGACGTTGCTGGTGATGTGGTAGGCTGTACTAGTGCTATCCAATTGCGCTAGAAACCAAAGTCGCTGCTGGGCAAAGGATAGCGCTAAGCGCTCTTGACGATTAACAGGATGAATAGAAGGAAACTCGCTGACTTCAGCACTATTCAGGCTATGAGCGAAGTCGCTTAGCACCGGCTGTGCGAATAGATTGGCAAGTGTAGCTTCAACACCTAAAGCCAACCTCAAACGTGAGATGACTTGTACCGCCAGCAACGAGTGTCCGCCCAGTTCAAAGAAGTTATCGTGACGCCCTACCCTATCCACATTAAGAAGATTAGACCAGATGTCTGCAAGAGTCTGTTCGGTGTCACCTAATGGTGCTTTGTAAGCTCGAACCGCATAGGCATCTCCGTTTGGATCGGGCAGCGCTTTTCTGTCTAGCTTACCGTTAGGCGTGAGCGGAAACGCCTGCAGATAGATATAAGCGGCGGGTATCATGTAGTTCGGCAGACGGACACCAAGATGCTCGCGCAAGATCTCTGCACTCAGGCGTTCAGCTCCGGTATAGTAGGCGACCAGACGTTTATCCGGGCCGTCTCCTTGGGCTATGACCACAGCAGTACTTACCCCCGGATATTGTGAGAGCGCACTTTCAATTTCCCCCGGCTCAATGCGAAAACCGCGAATCTTAATTTGATCATCGTTACGACCGATAAACTCAATATTACCGTCAGGAAGCCAGCGCCCCAAATCGCCGGTTTTATACATCCGTGCATGGGATTGTTCGACGAACAGGTCGGGAAGAAAACGCTCTACGGTGAGGTCGGGGCGGTTGAGATAACCTCGGGCAACGCCGGCGCCGCTGATGTAGAGTTCACCGGACACGCCAATCGGTACCGGTTGTCCTTGGGTATCTAAAATGTAGATTTGCGTGTTCGAAATCGGACGACCTATCGGCGGCAATATTTGCCAGTCATTAGCATTTTGGGGCAACTCAAATGCTGTGACTACATGAGTCTCAGCTGGCCCGTATTGATTGATTAATCGACAACCTTTTAGTTTTGAGAAAAACTCTTTAATATCGGAGTTAATGCGTAATTGCTCACCAGCAGTAATAACTTCACATAAATTTTCAGGATAAATTTTTTGATTTACCGCAAACTGAGCTAACCGTTCTAAGGCAACATAAGGCAAGTACAAGCGCTGGATAACATGCTGTTCTAAAAACTTCAAAAGCAGGAAGGAATCATACCTAGCTGCATTGTCAATTAGTATCAAGGTGCCATCGGCACACCAGCTAGAAAACATTTCTTGAAAAGAAACATCGAAATTAATAGAAGTATACTGCAAAGTACGGGCTCTTGCCGTAATCCGATTATTATTAGTTTGCCAAGTGATCAGATTGAGTAATGCTTGATGCGGCATTTCTATCGCTTTTGGCTCTCCAGTGGAGCCTGATGTATAGATCACATAGGCTATATCTTTGGATGTCAGACCTGTTTCAAGATATCCTAAATTAACACTAGCCTCTTTCATCCAAGAGCATGGAAATGTGGTTATAACTAGGGTATTAAACTTGCCGACTATTCCATAAAAAATAGTTTCAGTGGATTCATCTGTTAGCACTACTACCGGCTTGCTATCTAACAGTATAAATTTAAGCCGTTCACTGGGATAACTTGGATCAAGCGGCACATAAGAGCCGCCGGCTTTAAGAATAGCCAGCAAGCTTACGATCATGTCCAGACTCTTTTCGATACAAATTCCTACTCGTGTATCAGGGAGAACGCCTAATTTTCTCAAATATCGGGCTAACTGATTGGCTTTTGCATTCAATTCACCATATGTCAGCTGTTGATCTTCAAACACGACAGCAATTGCATCCGAATTGCGGGCAACCTGTTCCTCAAACAACTGGTGGATGAGTTTATCCTTTGGGTAGTCAGCCTCGGTATCATTGAAAACCTCTAGTATCTGGTGGCTTTCGGTTTTACTCAGTAAGGGAATATCTCTGACCGTTTGCTCAGCATCCATGACCATGGCTCGCAATATCAACTGGAAGTGACCAATCCAGCGTTCGATGGTAGCCTGATCGAATAGGTCAGTAGCATATTCGATAGTGCCTGCAATCTGCCCGTCGGCCTCAGAGAGTGATAGCGTCAGATCGAACTGCGCGGTATGTCGATCTATTGCTTGTGGAACCAGGGTTAGTCCAGGCAGTTGCGGCGCTTCAGCGTGCGGAGTATTTTGAAGAACGAACATCACTTGGAAGATCGGCGCATGGCTTAAACTGCGCGGTGGTTGTATGGCTTCTACAACCTGCTCAAATGGGATATCCTGGTGACTTAAAGCGCCTAGCGTTATCTCCCGGACTTGATTGAGCAGGGTATTAACAGTAGGGTTGCCGCTTAAATCCGCGCGGAGCGCCAATGTGTTGACGAAGAAGCCGATCAAACTTTCCAGCTCGGTACGTTGACGGCCTGCAATAGCCGTACCGATCACCACCTCGTCCTGACCGCTCAGTCTGGCCAGCAAAATGGCCCAGGCGGTATAGAGCAACATGAAAAGGGTCACTCCATGTTGCTGGGTCATAGATTTAAGATCCGCGCATAAAGATGCATCCAAAGTCAGGTTAACACAGTTCCCCGCATAGCTCTGTATTTGCGGCCGCGGATGATCGGCGGGCAACTCAAGCAGGGTGGGTGCGCCAAGCAAGTGTTGCGTCCAGTAATTGATTTGATCTTCGAGTGCCTTACCGGACAACCAATGCTGTTGCCACAGGGCGTAATCGGCATACTGAATTGCAAGAGGGGGCAAGGGAGTGGCATGTCCTTCGCAGAAGGCTGTATAGAGCGCTGTGAACTCCTTGATCAATATGCCGATGGACCAACCGTCGGAGATAATATGATGCATAGCACCACCCAATACATGCTCATTTTCGCTCAAACGGATGAGACACCCTCTGATCAACGGGCCGGTGACCAGATCAAATGGTGCATGCGCAACTTCGGCTATCAAGCGATCCACCTCAGCTTCACGCGTCTCAAGGTAGAAATTACCAAGATCGAAAAATGCCGGTGTAAAGGTCGAGTGATCAGCAATAACTTGCAGCGGGGCGCCATCAATACTCTTGAAAGTAGTTCGCAACACTTCATGGCGAGTGACGATCTGATCGAATGCGGCCTGTAAGGCGGCTTTATCAAGAGTACCGATTAGACGCAAAGCGCCAGGGATATGGTAAGCAACACCCGCACCCTCCAATTGGTTGATGAACCACAGGCGTTGCTGAGCCCAAGACAGCGGCAGAGGCAACAACCTGTTTGCCGGTACGATTGGCATCTGGTCACTATACTCAATATTCTGCAATAAACGCGCAAAGTCTTGCAGTACCGGGTATAAAAATAGATCGCGTAACACCACTTGGTAGCCGAATAGCGGTTGGATTCTGGCAATCGCCTGAACGGCTAGTAGGGAATGCCCGCCGAGATCGAAAAAATGATCGCAACGCCCAACGCGTTTGATATGCAGGATGTCCTGCCAGATGACGGCCAGGGATTCTTCAATGGCACCTTGCGGGGCTTCATAAAATTGAGATTGCAAAGTCTGATCAGGAGCCGGAAACGCCTTGCGATCGAGCTTGCCGTTGGATGTGAGCGGAAAGGCATCCAGTATCACAAAGGCGCTGGGCACCATGTAATCTGGGAGTATAGCCCGTAGGGTTTTGCGTACGCTATCAATATCCAGAGCAGCGAGATTGGTTGCCCTTTCAACCTGAATTAGCGTCAGATAGGCAACCAGACGCTTATTATTCGGTACATCTTCACGAGCCAACACGATGGCTTCGCGGATATTGGGGAGACGAACAAGCTGAGCTTCGATTTCACCTAACTCAATGCGAAAGCCCCTCATCTTGACCTGATGATCGTTGCGGCCTAGAAACTCGATATTGCCGTCCGGTAGCCAACGGCCTAAGTCGCCAGTCTTATAGAGGCGTACCCCAGGCTCGGTGCTGAACGGTGAGGCGATGAATCGTTCGGCAGTCAGCTCAGGACGGTTGAGATAACCGCGAGCCACACCAGCGCCACCGATGTAGAGTTCACCGGTCACGCCAATCGGTACCGGTTGCTGATGCGTATCTAAGATGTAGATTTGCGTGTTTGAAATCGGACGACCGATAGGAACCCGACTTAAATTGCTATCAAAGCGGCAGTTCCAGTAAGTTACATCAATTGCGGCCTCAGTGGGACCATACAGATTATGTAATTTAGCTTGGGGTAGTTTTTCAAGACAATGGTTTTGTAATATCAGTGGCAGTTCTTCACCACTACACATAATATGTCGTAATCCACGGCATGAACCTGAGCTTCCTTTACCTAAAAAAGCCTGAAGCATTGATGGCACAAAATGCAGGGTTGTGATGGATTTATCCTGGATGATTTGCTTCAGGTAATCAGTATCTTGATGTCCAAGAGGACGTGCCTCTATTAAAACCGCTCCAGTCATTAATGGCCAGAAGAACTCCCAAACGGATACATCGAAACTAAACGAAGTCTTTTGCAAAACACGGTCAGACGGCGTTAATTGATATTCTTTCTGCATCCATTGCAATCTGTTGATTATCCCGCGATGCTCATTCATCACCCCCTTCGGCAGCCCAGTAGAACCTGATGTATAGATGACGTAAGCCAAATGAGTGGGGTTGAGGCCAAATAAGCATGGGTCGAGATTGGTTGTTGCTTGACTAGCGATGTGGTGCCAATCGCGATCAAGGGCAACGACACGAGCTTGGCTTGGCGGTAAGGAGTCGAGCAGACGCTCCTGGGTGAGGATCACATTCGGGTTGGCATCCTCCAGCATGTAAGCGATGCGTTCGGCTGGATACGTGAGGTCAAGCGGCACATAAGCGCCCCCGGCTTTGAGAATACCCAAAAGTCCAACGATCATCTCAAGACTACGTTCCACGCAGATAGCAACCAGCGAGTCTGGACTGATGCCTTGCTCACGTAGGTAATGAGCCAACTGATTGGCTTTGGCATTCAATTCACCATACGTCAGCTGCTGATCTTCAAACACGACAGCAAGTGCATCTGAATTACGGGCAACCTGTTCCTCAAACAGCTGGTGGATGAGTTTATCCGTTGGATAGTCAGCCTTGGTATTATTAAAAACCTCCAGTATCTGGTGGCGTTCGATCTCTGGTAAGACAGCTAGATTAAGTACATCGGTATCTGGAGCAGACTCAAGTGCAGCAACCAGTGACTCCATTGCGGTATGCAGATAAGCGGTGATCCTACCAGGTTCAACTTGGCGGCCTGTTTTAGCGACCAAATCGAAGTTTTCGCCAAAATCATCCACAGATAGGTCGAATGAATATTGGGTGTGTCCCTGTCCTGAAAGTAAAGTAATGCCAACGATGTCATTGCTTGCAGTACTTTGATCCTGTTGAGCATTATGTCGATAATTGAACATCGCACTAAAGAGCGGAGTGGTAGCCGAGACACCACTGCAACGTTGGGCAAGCGCCAAGGATGCTTGCTCATGGTTCAGCAACTCGATTAACTCGTCCTGAGTATAGTACACCATCTGTTGAACAGTTTTTCCGCATAAGGATAGGCGCAAAGGCAATGTATTGATGAACATCCCGATGACTCGGTCCGCATCGACAGTTCCTTGCAGACGTCCTGATAGTACAGTACCAAAGACCACATCGTTCCGGCCGCTGGTCCGGGCAACAACCAACGCCCAACCGATATGGAACAGGACGGCTGAACTGACCTCTAGTCGTTTGGCAAGTTGCCGAATACGTTTGGCTAACCTGGAGTCAACCGACTGGCGTACCTCTTCAATTTGTGAACCATCACCCTGTAAATTGATTAAACCAAAGGGCAAAGTCGGTTCATCAATATCGCTCAATCGAGAAGTAAAAAAGACAGCATCATCATTATGTTCTGATTGCGCTAATGCTTGGGTAACAAAGCCGCGATAAGGTAATAGTGCCGGCAAGTACTCAGGAATAGTTTTGTTTCTCATGGAGTTCAAAATCAAATACTGTGACTACCTTAGTCGACACAATTTTCATTAATTCCTCTTCGCGAAGTATTTCCGATATATCGAGAAGATTTAGCATTCTTAGCTTGTAACTATTCAGCGTGATTTTCTTAGCCAGAAAAACAATGTGTTATAGGATGTGCTGAACAGCGTGAAGCGCATCTTTCACGATTGATGCGCCTGTCGGCACATCCTATACAGTTATCTATTTACGCTGAATAGCTACCTTAGCTTAACTTTAAGTGATCTCGGCCTCGGTATAAAGCACTGGGTCATAGCTAATTTGGAAAAAGTATGCCAATTGGCTGGTGAAAACCATTCGGCGAACATTCACCTCAGCTTGCTTTTTAGTCGGTAGAACTAATGAATCACCCTACGAGCTTTCAACTCCACATAAATAGCATCTACCGAGTACTCATCGGTATTAAACGCCGATTCATCGGAGCGTCCATCCACCCATAAGCACAGCAAACCTGCCTGTTTAATCACCACCGCCAAGGCATCATCTGTTTGCTCCAATACCGTGGCTGCATGGCCGGTATCGAACAGTTTACGTTCTAATTGATAGGCGGCCTCTCTGGCATTGCTGCCACTCAAGGCGATAATATCGGCAGTTTGACCAAAGCGAGTTGCACGTTCTTCGGCACTCACCGGCGACCAATCTTCCGCATTGGCTTCACCGTTGATCATGCCGGCGCCGACCGTGACATTGCTCAATCTATCAATGATAATAAACGAGCCGGTCGTTTTGTTACGTTTATAAAGATCGAACACCAAAGGCGCATTAACCGCCACGGTGCAGACGCCAATTTCATTCAATTTTAGTTCGTTGGCATCGTGATGTTCCAGCGTATTGACATCAATTCGATGATGAATCAGCGAGATTGAACCCGGTACGGTGCGGGTAGCCAGCTTAATCAGGTACTGCCGACCCGGCGTCATCGCCTGTTCTGTCATCCAGACGATGGTGGCTTTAAATTTATCGGCAATACTCGGTGGATTTAGCTGCTCACCGATAATCACATCGCCGCGACTGACATCAATTTCGTCGGTTAACGTTAACGTAACCGCCATTGCGGCAAATGCCTGCTCCAGATCGCCATCAAAGGTGACTATAGACTTAATATGGCTGGTTTTACCGGATGGCAATGCGGTTATCAGATCACCTTTGTGAAACACACCGGAGGCTACCGTACCGCAAAACCCGCGAAAATTCAGATTAGGACGATTAACCAATTGCACTGGGAAACGGGCGTCTACAAAATTGTGATCACTGGCTATTTCTATAGTGTTTAACAATTCCATCATCGGTTTGCCGGTAAACCACGGCATATTGACGCTGGGATTAACCACATTATCGCCATCCAGCGCCGACATCGGAATAAAATGTACGTCGTCTAAATCCAGAGTTTTAATAAAATCCAGGTAATCGGCTTTAATCCGATTAAAAGTTTCCTCGCTGTATTCAACCAAATCCATTTTATTGATAGCTACAATAATATGCTTAAGGCCCAGTAAGGATGCAATAAAACTATGTCGTTTGGTTTGAGTTTGCACCCCGTAACGAGCGTCAATCAAAATCACAGCCAGATCGCAGGTAGACGCGCCGGTCGCCATATTGCGGGTATATTGCTCATGCCCTGGGGTATCGGCAATGATAAATTTGCGGGTGGCTGTGGAGAAATAACGATAAGCCACGTCTATAGTGATGCCTTGCTCACGTTCGGCTTGCAAACCATCCACCAGCAGTGCCAGATCAATCTTGCCGGCACCGGTAGTGCCGGATTTAACGCTGTCGGCCTGTACTGCCGCCAGTTGATCTTCGTAAATCATTTTGGAATCATGCAGCAAACGACCGATTAAAGTACTCTTGCCGTCGTCGACATTGCCGCAGGTTAAAAAACGTAGCAATTCTTTGCGTTCGTGTTGAGCCAGATAGGCGTTAATGTCGCTGCTGATGAGGTCTGATTGGTGGGACATTGGGGTTCCTGAAAAACTGGGTAAAAATTTAAGAGCCGGCGAATGGGAAAAATTAAAAATACCCTTCGCGCTTTTTTTGTTCCATCGAACCGGCCTGGTCGTGATCAATCAGCCGCCCCTGACGTTCAGAAGTAGTCGTCAGCAGCATTTCCTGAATAATCTCCGGCAAGGTGGTGGCGGTAGATTCCACTGCGCCTGTCAGTGGATAGCAGCCCAGGGTGCGGAAGCGCACCATTTTCATTTCGATTTTATCGTCAGGGCCGATAGGCATTCTGTCATCATCCACCATAATCAACATGCCGTCTTTATTGACAACCGGACGCTCCTTGGCAAAATACAGTGGTACTATCGGGATTTGTTCCAGATGGATGTATTGCCAAATATCCAGCTCAGTCCAGTTGGATAACGGAAATACCCGGATGCTTTCACCTTTGTCGATTTTGCCGTTATAAATGTTCCACAATTCCGGGCGTTGGTTTTTTGGGTCCCAGCGATGATTTTTATCGCGAAACGAATACACCCGTTCTTTAGCGCGAGATTTTTCTTCATCACGACGAGCGCCGCCAAACGCCGCATCAAACTGGTATTTGTTTAAAGCCTGTTTTAAACCGTCGGTTTTCATCACATCCGTGTGTTTTTTACTGCCGTGGGTAAACGGGCCTATGCCTTGCTCCAGTCCTTCCGGGTTGATATGTACCAGCAAATCCCAGCCGAGATCGTTAATCATCTGGTCGCGAAACTCAATCATTTCCTTAAATTTCCAGGTAGTATCAACATGTAACAAAGGAAATGGTGGTTTGCCGGGAAAAAAAGCTTTACGGGTTAAATGCAGCATCACAGCCGAATCTTTGCCGACAGAATACAGCATCACCGGTTTTTCAAATTCTGCCGCCACTTCACGAATAATATGAATGCTTTCTGCTTCAAGCTGTTTAAGATGAGTTAATTTATAATCGGTCATGAATAGTTCCGGCGGCAATGCGCATAGTGCTAAGAATTACAAAGTTGCCATTTTAAAGCTAAACCACAAAGGATGCTAATAACAACCGTTATGAGACAGATACATGGGCTACAAAAAATCCACCAACAACACCCGGAAAGGCTAAATGCGCAAAAACTGGCCGAAATATTGCTGTTGGATTTGCAGCAATGCTCCAACAGCATTTACGGTTGCATGGGCAATGACGACAAAATTCTGCTGGCAAAACAACACTTACAGCCGGAAACGCTGGTGTATGACAGATTTGAACAACGCCTGGATTTAAGTGTTGCCGGGATAATTATTCGTAACGATTGCGTACCACTTACCTATAGCCTACAAGGTGAATTGTTTGGCATAACTGGTCGTTGTTCTATGATAGCAAAAGTCTGCGGCGTGGATTTATACTTGGCACCAAGCTATACCGGCATCATCGGCGACAAGGCCAGTCAAAAATTTAGCTTTGCTTTAAAGTCTTTATTGCAAAATCTGTAACTATTCAGCGTGACTTTTTAGCCTGCAAACCAAGGTATTATAGGATGTTGCTGAACAGCGTGAAGCGCATCTTTCGCGAGCGATGCGCCTCCTGTCGTCGGCACATATATGGACTTCTCCCCAATTGCAAGACAAATTATGCCAAAAAAATGATTTCAACAGAGATCAAGATTGCCGCCATATATTCGGTTTCTATTAGAGGTTGATTAATTTAACCTCAGA
>Ga0316224_1000155_pt1 | contig 110163 bp, 98 predicted proteins | sample TBH18013metaG_FD_206254 | JGI IMG/M metagenome (GOLD analysis project Ga0316224, IMG submission 206254) | Freshwater microbial communities from Trout Bog Lake, Wisconsin, USA - TBH18013 | ecosystem: Environmental > Aquatic > Freshwater > Lake > Hypolimnion/Profundal zone | place: USA: Wisconsin...
AAGCTGGAAAACCTCCCAAAATTGCCCTTGTCGCCGTCATGCGCAAGCTCCTAATCCTTGCCAACGCATTGATCAGAGATGATCGAATGTGGGCTGAAACGAGGGCTTGCGCATAACGGATACTCTAAGTCCGATTTCCAATTTTATGTCGGGCCTTAAGGATGGTCGCAAATCCAAGTCCTGTAAGCTGCTTTTGGCTTCCATCTCTTGAAAACTAGCGACGGCATGACCACTCCCGTCCGCATTCAGATCAATTTTTTTAGAAACGTTGTACCCTCCTAAAATCCTGGCGGATTGAAACAAGATGGTGGCTACACCGTTTTCAACGCGAAGAATGAATTGGATGTTTGCTACCTGTCCCGGATCGTGTTCGATCTCAAACTCTCCCAAACAGGGATTTGTTGCGCACTCAACGATCGTGTCGCGCGAGCCGGCATCAACCTGATGGAATTTGACGATGATCTCGTTCGCCGAGGCGTTTGCGGCTGCATTGTAAAGTGCTGATTCAACGTTGCCCACGTAGCGCCCTTGATCGTTTTTCTCGAACAATTTGTCGCATCCGGCACCCTGGATGATGACCGCGAGGGGGGCAGGCTGGTCGGGATGGGTTACATAATAGACCAGCGGATTTCCATCGGAATCGGTGCTTTCCATTCGTTCGTAAGGCAGTCCTGGAATCACTTCCGCCCCGGCGGGATGAGCGTAACTCATCCAGACCAAACTTGACAGAGCGATTAAAGTTCTATGGCGCATAGCGGGGATATTTCTTTTTCTAGGGGCCTATCGATCCATCGTCAGCGGCGGCAAGCCGTGACCGGTCAGGAACCAGTCGACCATAAGGGTGTATTCATTCAGAACTTGCGGTCCTTTAACTGATTCGTCATCGCTGATTCCCATGATTCTGCGTACGGTTATGTCTTTCCCCAAGGATTGAAGTCGAGAGACCATCATTTCAGCGTTTATCAATCTTTCATAGCCGTCATCGTAATTATAAAGAACATATGTACGTGCCTGTGATTTGGTCATTTCATCGGCAGAATCGTATTTAAATGCAGATGACCAATATCTATATGGATCTTTGTACCACCACTTCGTTGTGCTGTCGGGGTGCAGATGAATATCTTTAAAGACAGTTTCAGCGCTGCTGATCTTTTCCTCAATGGCATCATGGTTCTTTAGTTCATTTGGGATGCGTAATCCCAAGGCGTACCATGCGTTTGGAAATCCCATCGGTGGAATCAACACGATGTCGGTTATGGTGGAAACGCGATTTGCCACTATCGGGGCAATGTCGGCGCCTTCGACGACTCCAAGCAGCAGTGAAGAACCCGAAGCCACCCACGGAAGCTTTCTGGCCTCCTCGATGGCCGACCCAATTTGCACGATTCGGTTGTCGTAAGTGTTGCGTTCAAGAAACTCCTGCGGACACCCGATGGTATCAGTAACCTTGCCTGCTGTAATTTGCTCTTTTGGAACGGCGAACGGTTTTTCAACGACTAAAATCACCAATCTATTTTTTGCGGCCTGATAAAGTGACACTTCAGTATCGCCCACGTAGCGCCCTTGTTCGTCTTTTTCGAACAGCTTAGCGCAACCAGCATTCTGGATGATGACCGCGAGGGGGGCTGGCTGGTCGGGATGGGTTACATAATAGACCAGCGGATTGCCGTCGGAATCGGTGCTCTCCATTCGTTCGTAAGGAAGTCCTGGAATAATTTCCGCCCCGGCGGGATTGGCGTAACTCATCAAGACAAAACAGGACAGAGCGATTAAAGTTCTATGGCGCATACTGGATTTCGTCCTTTTCGATGAGTGGTCAGGATTCCCCTAATAATAGGCGAACCCTGACCTATTTCACGGGATCGGTCAACGGCTGAGGTTGGTTTCAGAAGTGCTTGGTTATGCCGAGGATAATTTGTGGATTTTTGCTGGAACTATCCATGCCAAAACTACCTTCATATGTTGTTCCTCCATCCGTCGTATGACTAACGCCAACTTTAAACGATCCGTCCTGATTTCTGCTGGCATCGACTCCTGTGCTGCTTCCGTCCGTTCCCGGGACTTTAATCCCGCCGCCGACGCTATTGACGCCGTTGTCGCCTCCGCTGACGGTTCCGTCCACGGTCGTTTTCCCCGGACCGGGACCGCTTACCGAGCCGTTGTAGCCGTGGGTGTTGGTGTCGTAAGTGCCGCCCACGCCATACCCGTTATTGGTGTTGATGGTCGCGCCTACTGTTCCGCCCTGTTGCTGTCTGTCCGGCCCGGTTGAGTTCGGCGCGGGAGTGGCGGACGGAATGATGGTGACGGGTGGCGGCGCTGGCGGGGTAACGCTCTGGGGCGGCGGTTGCGGATTGGCTGGCGGCGGCGCGGGTGGACCGGCCACCTCTTGCTGAGCGGCGGACGCCTGCGCCCGTTGATTTAGTGTTGCGGGATTTCTGATGTCGTTTGTGGCGTCGGACATGGTGCCGGTATCGGTTGCGGCGAGTTTTGGATTGGCCGGTTTTGACGGTTGCGTTGACGGTTGCGGACCCAGGTCGACAGACGGTTGCACAGGCGGTTGCGGGGCATCGACGCCATCTGAATCGGGGGCCGGTTGCGGTTGGTCCCCGGATTGATCCTGGGGCTGGTCGATGGTTGTATCGTTCTCGACCGCGGGCATCGTCAAGGAATCATTGACCGCCCCGCCGCCGGTCTGGCTGGGATCTGGTGCGTTGGGATCGGGCAATCCCCAGCGCTGATTGACGGTGTTGTTGAACCCGTCGATGGTATCTTGATCGGGCATTTCACCGTAGGTGTCCACATGGTCGCCGACCATGTCGTACAGATCGCCGATGGCGGCGGTGTTTCTGGTGTCCAGATCCCAGGTGGACGGGTCCTGGTCTAAGGTGTCGTTGATGTCGGGTGTCGTATCGAAGTCCGATGATTCGGGGGCATCGGTGCTATCGATGGTATCGGTTAAGTCGGGCATGATTGGTCTCCAAAACAAAAAGCGCCCGAAGGTTTCCCTTCGGGCGCTTCCATGGCGGTGTCGCCTGTCTATTCTGGATTGGTTCCGATGTCAATAATAAAAACGATAAACGCAAAAATCGCGTCATATGGTTACGATAATGTGATCCATATCGGAGTATGGTCGCTGGCCTTGTCTTTGCCTCTGGGGTCGCGGTCGATGCCGCATTCGCCCAGGCGGTCGGCGGCTTCGGGCGACAGCAGCAGGTGGTCGATGCGCAGCCCCAGATCGCGAGGCCAAGCGCCGGCTTGGTAATCCCAGAAGGTCCAGGCGTGCTTGGCGGCGGGGTGCCGGGCGCGATAGGCCTCGGTATAGCCCAGGTTCAGCAGGCGGCGGAACCGGGTGCGGCTTTCCGGTCGGCACAACGCGTCGTTCTGCCAGCCCGCCGGATCGTATACGTCGTCATCGGTGGGGCAGACATTGTAATCGCCGGCCAGCACCACCGGCTTTTCGGTGTAAAGCAGATCTTTGGAGTGGGCGATCAGACGGTCCATCCATGCCAGTTTGTAATCGAACTTGTCGCCGGGAGCGGGGTTGCCGTTGGGCAGGTAGAGCGACGCGACGCGAATGTCGTCGATCGAGGCCTCGATCCAACGGGCCTGAGTATCGGCGTCGTCGCCCGGCAATCCCGTGCGGATGTCGGTCATCGGCTGACGGGACAGGATGGCGACGCCGTTATAGCTTTTCTGACCGTGGACGGCGCTGTCATAGCCCGCCGCCTTCAAGTCCATGGACGGGAAGTTCTCGTCCTGGCATTTGATTTCCTGAAGCAGCAACACGTCGGGCCGGTTGCATCCCAGCCATTCCAGCACGTTGGGCAATCTGGCGTTGATCGAATTGACGTTCCAGGTGGCGATTCGCACCTTGTTCAGACCGAGAAACTGCTGCCGCAGCCGCAGGTGGAGGAGGCGTTGGGATTCTTGACCTGAAACGACGACCCCATCAGATCGCTGACGAAATCCAACTGGGTTCCGGCCAGCAGCCCAAGCGAGGTCTCGTCGACCACCACCTTGATGCCGAAATCGCTGAACACCCGGTCGTCGGCGCCGATCACGTCGTCCAGGGTCATCGAATATTGAAAGCCCGAGCATCCTCCGCCCGATACGCCCAGACGAAAGTTCAAGCCGGGCTTACCCTCGGTTTCGATCAAGTGCTTGATGCGTTTGGCGGCCGCCTCGGTAAAGGTCAATTCAGGTGTCGTCGTGTTCATGCAAACCTCCGATTATCCCGGATAATGTGGTTACGATTTTTCGGGCGCGCAATAGATTTCGTGCAAAACGGTCAGTAGGCGCGCGACGTTGGGGTCCGAGACCGAATAAAAGATCACCTGGGATTCCCGCCGGGTTTTGACAAGGTTGTTATGGCGCAGCTTGGCAAGGTGCTGCGACAAGGCCGATTGGCTCAAGCCGACGGTCTTTTCCAGCTCGCCGACCGAGCGTTCGCCGTTCAGCAGTTCGCACAAGATCACCAACCGCTTCTCATTGGCTAGGTTCTTCAGCAAATCCGCCGCCTGCGCGGCTTTGTCAAGCATCTCTTGCATATCCATGACGCCATTTTAGCTCACGCTAAATTAGCTGTAAAATGTTTGTTTCATGGACATTTCCACATGTTTTTTCGGTCAACCGTCATCAAAGTGTCGCACTTGCCGTCAGGATCGGTTAAAACCGCCTTCATTACCGTTTTTAGGCAGGTGGACATGTTTGGCGTCGCCGAAATCGCCGAAGCGATTTCCGAGGAATTCCGTCACTTGTTGATGGGGCTTGACCATGGTCAGTTGCTGACGTTGAAGGACAACGCCAGCGCTTTGCGCCGCATGTTGCCCGTAGGCCTGTCCCATGGCGAGGCGAAAGGGATGATCGACGTCATCCTGCTGGGCAGGATGGTCCCCGATCCGGCCGAATAGAACCATCGGCTCCCTTATTTGATTTCCGGCAATTGGGCGACGGTCCATCCGCCGCCCAGCGCCTGGATCAAGGAAACTGAAGCCACCAGCCGGTTTTCCAGTACGGTCAAGGCGTTTTCCTCGTCGGTCAATGCGGCGGTTTGGGCGGTGACCACGTTGGTATAGGCGACCGTGCCCGCCTTGTATTGGTTCAAGATCAGGCGTTCGGCCTCGTGGGCGGACCTGACGGCTTCGACCTGGACGGCCGATTCCTGCTCCAAGACCTTCAGTGAAACCAGCGCGTCCTCGACTTGCTGGAAGCCGGTCAAAACGGTCTGGCGGTAATTGGCCACGCTTTGCTCCCAGGCGGCCTTGGCCTGTTCGACCTGCGCGTCGATCAAGCCGCCGTCGAAAATGGTTTGCGTCGCTTGCGGACCGAACGACCAGACCCGGTTGGCGGTTTGAAACAGACCGGTGGCGTAGGAACCCGCATAGCCAAAGGCGGCGCTCAAGGACAGATCGGGATAATAGGCGGCGGTGGCGACGCCGATATTGGCGTTGGCGACGGCCACCAAGCGTTCGGCGGCGGCGATGTCCGGGCGGCGTTCCAGCAGCGAAGACGGAACGCCTGCGGGTGAAACCGGCACGAACGCGGAAAATTCCATGGGAGCGATGGTAAAATCGGCGGGCGGTTTGCCGATCAGGACGGCGATGGCGTGTTCAAGCTGTCCGCGCAAAACGTTGACGTTGATCAGGCTGGCTTGGGTCGCTTTCAATTGCGTTTCCGCCTGGGCCACGTCCGCGCGCGAGGCGACGCCCGATTTGTACTGATTCTGGGTAATGCGCAGGGACTGGGCGTAAGCCTCGGTCGCCGCTTGCAGCATGCGGATCAACTGGTCCTGGACGCGCAGTTCGAAGTAGTCGATCGCCAACTGCGCTTGCAGCGACAGTTTGGCCGACGCCAAATCTCCGGCGCTGGCTTGGACGTTGGCGGTATTCGCTTCGACGGTGCGACGGATTTTTCCCCATACGTCCAAATCCCAACTGGCCGTCAGCGGCAAATCGTAGGAATTGACGGCGCGCGTTTTCTGGCTTGACGCGGCGGTCGAGCGCTTGAAGGACGGCGTTGCGTCCAAGGTCGGAAACAAACCGGCGCGGGCGGCATGGGCGGCGCCGACCGCTTGCGCATAGGCGGCCTGTTGGGCTTTCAGGCTTTGGTTGGACACCTCAACCTGTGCCTCCAGTTCGCTCAATACCGCATCGTTGTAGATCGACCACCACGGTCCGCGATCGGCATCGTCGGCCGGTGCGCCGGTCTTCCAACCGCTCAGTTCCTTGAAGGATTCCGATACGGGGGCGTCGGGCCGCTGGTAATCGGGTCCGACGGTGCAGGCCGACAAGGCCGAGGCGGCGACAAGCAGGGAAAGGTATCTCACGATTGGGTCTTTCGTTGACGGCGGACGAACCGGCTAAGGCGGTCCAGATAAAGATAGACCACCGGTGTTGTATACAGGGTCAGAATCTGGCTGACCATCATGCCGCCGACGATGGCGATGCCCAGGGGGCGGCGGATTTCGGCGCCGTCGCCATGCCCCAAGGCCAAGGGCAAGGCGCCCAGCATCGCCACCATGGTGGTCATCATGATCGGCCGAAAGCGTTTCAAGCAGGCGTCGTAGATGGCTTCCTTGGGGGGCATTCCCCGTTCCCGTTGGCTTTCCAGGGCGAAGTCGATCATCATGATGGCGTTCTTTTTGACGATGCCGATCAGCAGAAACACTCCGATCAGGGCGATCAGCGTAAATTCGGTATCCATCGCCATCAGCGCCAGAATGGCGCCGACGCCGGCCGAAGGCAAGGTGGTCAGAATGGTGATGGGATGGATCAGGCTTTCATACAAGATTCCCAGCACGATATAAACGGCGCCCAGCCCCGCGATGATCAGGATCTTCTGATTCTTGAGCGAATCCTGAAACACCTTGGCGGTGCCTTGAAAACTGCCGTGCAAGGTGGCGGGCGCGCCGCTTTCCGCCATGACCCGGTCGATGGCGTCGACGGCGTCGCTCAACGGCTTGCCGGGTGGCAGGTTGAAGGAAAGGGTCGCGGCGGTGAAATGGCCCTGATGATTGACCGAGAGCGGGGTGTTGCCGGGTTGGAAATGGCTGAAGGACGACAGCGGCACCATGGTTTCCTGGCGGGCGCTCACCGGATTGCCCTGCGGCCCCGCCGTAGTCGAGACGGCGCCCAGCGGTCCCGATGTCACCGACGGCCCGACGGCGGTGCTGATATACAGGGCTTTTAGGGCTTCCGGGCTTTGCCAATATTGCGGCGCCACTTCCATCACCACATGATACTGATTCAGCGGATTGTAGATGATCGATACCTGCCTCTGACCGAAGGCGTCATACAGGGTGTTGTCGATCTGCAAGGCCGACAATCCCAACCGTGAGGCGGTGTCGCGCTCGACAATCAGATCGGTTTCCAGTCCCTTGACCTGCTGGTCCGAACTTACGTCGGCCAATTCCGGCGAACGTTGCAGGGCGGCGGTGATTTTGGGCGTCCATTTCTCCAGGACCGACAGATCGTCGGCCTGCAGGGTGTATTGGTATTGGGCGTTGCTGGCCCTGCCGCCCATGCGGATATCCTGGGCCGATTGCAGATAAAGCGTGGCTCCGGCGACCTTGGCCAGTTGGGGCCGCAGGCGTGCGATCACTTCGTCGGCGGTTTCCGTGCGATCGGCCACGGCTTTCAGAGCGACGTATGAAAAACCGGAATTGGTTTGTCCTCCGCCGGTAAATCCGGCGGCGTTTTCCACCGCCGGGTCCTTCATCACGATATCGGTCAATTGCTTCATCTTCTGTTGCATCAACTGAAACGAAATGCTCTGGTCGGCTTGCACCATTCCGACCAGCCGACCGGTATCCTGTTGGGGAAAAAATCCTTTAGGAACAACGGCGAACAGGTAGAAGTTAAAGGCGATCGTTAGCAGCAGAGTCACGGCGGTCATCAATGGATGGCGCAGCACGGCGGTCAAACTTCGGCTGTAGGCTCCCAGCAACCCCTGGAAAATACTTTCGCTGAAACGGTACAGGCGGCCATGGTTTTGGGCGGCATGGTCGGCCAGCAGGCGCGAGCACATCATCGGTGTGGTGGTCAGCGACACCAGCAGCGAGATCATTACCGCCACCGACAAGGTGACGGCGAATTCACGGAACAGACGGCCGACCAGACCGCCCATCAACAGGATGGGAATGAAGACCGCCACCAGCGACAGACTCATGGAAATGACGGTAAAGCCCACTTCCTTCGCGCCCTGCAACGACGCTTGCAGTCGCCCTTTGCCTTCTTCCATGTGGCGGATGGTGTTTTCCAGCACCACGATGGCGTCGTCGACCACGAAGCCGGTGCCGACGGTCAGCGCCATCAGCGACAGATTGTTCAAGCTGTAATTCAACAGGTACATGACGCCGAAGGTGCCGATCAGCGATACCGGCACGGCAATGGCGGGAATCAAGGTGGCGCGGGCGTTGCGCAGAAAGAAGAACACGGTCAGGATAACCAGGGCGATGGAAATCATCAGGGTCTTCTCGACCTCGAACAACGACGCCCGGATGCTTTTGGTCCGGTCCATGCCCTCGACCAGATCGATGTCGCTGGGGATCGAGGCGCGCAATTCCGGCAAAGTCGCGCGGACCCGTTCCACGGTTTCCAGCACATTGGCGTTGGGTTGGCGGCTGACGGTCAGCAGCACGGCCTTTTTGCCGTTGAACAGCCCCATGTTGCGCAGGTCCTCGACCGAATCCTTCACCTCGCCCAAATCGTTCAGGCGGACGGCGGCGCCGTTGCGATAGGCGATTACCAGGGACTTGTATTCCTCGGCATGGCGGGCTTGGTCGTTGGTGTACAGTTGAAAGTGGTTATCGTCCTGATCGATGGCGCCTTTGGGAATGTTGGCGTTGGTCGCGGCCAGCGCGGCGCGGACGTCCTCCAGGCCGATGCCGTATTTGAACAGGGCGTTGGGGTTCAGTTCGACCCGCACGGCGGGCAGGGAACTGCCGCCCACATTGACCTGTCCGACTCCTTCGACCTGCGAGATTTTCTGTTGCAGGACGGTGGACGCCACGTCGTAAAGCTGGCCTTGGGTCAAGGTCTTCGAGGTCAGACCCAAAATGACGATGGGGGCGTCGGACGGATTGACCTTGCGATAGGTGGGGTTGCTGCGCAGGCTGACCGGCAGGTCCACATGGGCGGCGTTGATGGCGGCTTGAACGTCGCGCGCCGCGCCGTCGATATCGCGGTCCAGGTCGAATTGCAGGGTGATCCGGGTAGACCCAACGCTGCTCGACGAGGTCATTTCGTTCACGTCGGCCACTTGGCTCAGATGGCGTTCCAGCGGCGTCGCCACGCTGGTGGCCATGGTTTCCGGGCTGGCTCCGGGCATGCTGGCCTGGACCGAGATGACCGGGAAATTCACTTCCGGCAAGGGGGAAACCGGCAGCAGCGCCACCGCCAGCAATCCGGACATGGTTACGCCCATGGTCAGCAAGGTGGTTGCGACCGGTCGGCCGATGAACAGGTCCGAGACGCTCACCGGCGTTCTCCCCGCAGGCGGACGGCCAAACTGTCGAAGGCCAGATAGATCACCGGCGTGGTGAACAGGGTCAGGATTTGGCTGACGATCAGCCCGCCGACGATGGTCAGTCCCAACGGATGGCGCAATTCCGAACCGACGCCGGTTCCGACCATCAAGGGAAAGGCGCCCAGCAGCGCCGCCATGGTGGTCATCAGAATGGGACGCAGACGCAACAGGCAGGCTTGATGGATGGCGTCGCGGGGGCTCTTGCCCTCGTTGCGTTCGGCGTCCAGGGCGAAATCGATCATCATGATGGCGTTTTTCTTGACGATGCCGATCAGCAGGATGATGCCGATCACGCCGATCACGCCCAGATCGTTGCCGGTGACGATCAACGCCAGCAACGCTCCGATCCCCGCCGAGGGCAGGGTGGACAGGATGGTGACCGGGTGAATGTAGCTTTCGTAAAGCACGCCCAGCACGATGTACATGGTGACGATGGCGGCCAGAATCAGCAGCAGTTGATTGCCCAGCGACGCCTTGAAGGCCAGCGCCGCGCCCTGGAACCGGGTCATCACGCTCAACGGCATGTTAAGATCGTCTTCCGCCTGACGGATCTGGTCGACCGCTTGGCCCAGCGAAACGCCCGGCGCCAGATTGAACGAGATGGTGGCGGCGGGAAACTGGCCCAGATGGTTGATTTGCAGGGGCGTCGCGATTTCCTTGACGGTGATGAACGACGACAACGGGACTTGCCCGCCTCCCGCCCCGGTCAGATAAAGGGTGTCCAATGAATGCAGGGATTCCTGCACCGACGGATCGACCTCCAGAATCACTCGGTATTGGTTGGTCTGGGTGAAAATGGTGGTGACGATGCGTTGGCCGAAGGCGTCGTAAAGGGCGTTGTCCACGTTGGTGGGAGTCAGTCCGAACCGGCCGGCGGTGTCCCGGTCGATGGTGATCATCGCCGCCAGACCGTGGTCGTTGGCGTTGGTCGCCACATCCTCGAAGATGGGATTTTCCTTCAATCGATCGACCAACGCCTTGCCCCATTGAGACAACTCGGCCGGATTGGCGTCTTCGATCATGAATTGATATTGCGACGGACTGACCGTGGTTTCGATGGTCAAATCCTGCACTGGCTGCATATGCAGCTTGATGCCGGGGATGGCTGCGGTGTCGGCGGACAGACGGCGGATGATGTCGCTGACGGTTCCCGAGCGCTGGGATTTCGGTTTCAGGCTGATGAACATGCGTCCGGCGTTCAGGGTGATGTTGCTGCCGTCGACGCCGATGAACGAGGACAGCACGTCCACGTCCGGGTCTTTCAAAATGACGGCGGCCAGGGCTTGCTGGCGTAATGCCATGGATTTGAAGGAAATCGACTGGTCGGCCTCGGTCAGGGCCTGAATCAGACCGGTATCCTGGACCGGGAAAAATCCTTTGGGCACCGCGATGTACAACGCCACGGTCACGCCCAAGGTGGCGACCGCGACCGTCAGGGTCAGGCGCGCGTGATCCAGCACCCAGACCAGCGCCTTGTCGTAATGGCGCAACAGCGCTTCGAACCAAGCGGTGGTATGTTCGGCCTTGGTTCCGGGATGCAGAACCCTGGCGCACATCATCGGCACCAAGGTCAGCGAGATGACGGCGGAAATCAGGATGGTGACGGCAAGGGTGACGGCGAATTCCCGAAACAGCCGTCCGACCACGTCGCCCATGAACAGCAGCGGGATCAGCACCGCCACCAGGGAAAAGGTCAGCGAGATGATGGTGAAGCCGATCTGCGCCGATCCTTTGTAGGCGGCCTCCATGGGAGGGTCGCCTTGTTCGATGAAGCGCGAAATGTTTTCGATCATGACGATGGCGTCGTCGACCACGAATCCGGTGGCGATGGTCAAGGACATCAAGGTCAGGTTGTTGATGCTGAACCCGGACAGATACATGATCGCCAGGGTTCCCACCAAAGACAGCGGCACCGACAGGCTGGGGATGACGGTGGCCGGGACGTTGCGCAGGAACACGTAGATCACCATCACCACCAGGGCCACCGCCAGACCCAGTTCGACCTGCACGTCGTGAACCGAGGCGCGAATGGTGGTGGTGCGGTCGGACAGAATGGTTACGTCCGCGCCGGCGGGCAGGCTCAGCTTCATGGCCGGCAACGCCTCCTTGATCTCGTCGACCACCGCGATGACGTTGGCGCCGGGCTGGCGCTGCACGCTCAGGATCACCGCCGGGGTGGTGTTCATCCATGCGGCAAGCTTGTTGTTCTCGGCGGCTTCGACGATGGTGGCCACGTCGGAAAGACGCACGGGCGAGCCGTTCTTGTAGGCGACGATGATCGAACCGTAATCGCCGGCCGCCTTAAGCTGGTCGTTGGCGACGATGGTGAAGGATTGCGCCGCGCCGTCGAAGCTGCCCTTGGGAGTGTTGACGTTGGCCATGGCGATGGTGGTGCGCAGATCGTCCAAATTGATGCCGTAGGCGGACAAGGCCCTGGGGTTGGTGCGTATGCGGACGGCGGGACGCTGTCCGCCGCTGATGCTGACCAGACCGACGCCGGACATTTGCGAAATCTTTTGCGCCAGACGGGTGTCGGCCAAATCCTCGACCTGGGTCAACGGCAGGGTGCCGGACGATATGGCCAGGGTTAGAACCGGCGCGTCGGCGGGGTTGACCTTGGCGTAAATGGGGGGGGCGGGCAAATCGGACGGCAGCAGGTTGCCTGCGGCGTTGATGGCGGCCTGCACCTCTTGTTCGGCGATATCCAGGCTCAGGTTCAGGCCGAACTGCAAGGTAATCACCGACGCTCCCGCCGACGAATTGGACGACATCTGATTAAGACTGGGCATCTGCCCCAATTGCCGCTCCAGGGGCGCGGTGATGGACGAGGCCATGACTTCGGGGCTGGCGCCGGGATACAGGGTCTGCACCTGGATGGTGGGGTAATCGACCTGGGGCAGCGCCGACAAGGGCAGGAACCCGTAAGCGACGATGCCCGCCAGCAATAATGCCGCCATCAACAGCGAGGTCGCGATCGGTCGGCGGATAAACAGGCCCGAGGGATTCATTCATGCTGATCCGAGGAACGATGTTTATGCTTCGCCTGGTCCTGTCCCGGATTGGGGGGGGCTTGATCGGGGATAAGAACGCTGGCGCCGTCGCGCAACTTGTCGCTGCCGTCCACGACCACCCTTTCGCCCTCGGCCAGGCCTTCGAGGATGGCGACTTTGTCCGGCGACGACGGGCCGGTTTTGACCACGCGAACCGCGACGGTGTTGTCGTCCTTGACCACATAGACGAAGGTTCCGGGCGCGCCGCGCAACAGGGCGGAAGCAGGAATGGTCACGACGTTTCCGACGCTGTCCAGATTGACTTTGATATTGACGAACTGGTTGGGGTAAAGGCTTTCGTCCTGGTTGTCGAACACGGCCTTGACCTTGACCGTGCCGGTGGCGGTATCGATTTCGTTGTCGACGGTCAGCACCTTGCCGTCGGCCAATTTAACGCTGGCGCTGCGGTCGAACGCGCTTACCGGCAAGACCGCGCCCGCATGGTAACGCTTCATGAACGCCGGGATTTGGTCTTCGGGAATGGTGAAGACTACGGTAATGGGCTGCATTTGGGTGATGACCACCAGACCGTTGGCGTCTGAAGTCTGCACGTAGTTGCCTTGGTCGACCTGTCTCAATCCGACCCGGCCGGTGATGGGTGAGACGATATGGCAATAGGCGATGTTCAAGCGGGCGTTGTTGACCGTGGCCTTGTCGGATTCGACGACTCCCCGGTCTTGTTGAACCAGGAAGGATTGCGTGTCCAATTGCTGGCGGGCGATGGAATCTTCCGCCACCAAGGTTTTGTAGCGTTCCAAATCTACTTCGGCGTTTTTCAGCAAGGCTTGGTCGCGCAGCAATTGGCCTTGGTATTGTTCCAAAAGCGCCTGATAGGGGCGGGGGTCGATCTGCGCCAGAAAGTCGCCTTTTTTGACCATTTGGCCCTCGGTGAAGGCCACCTGCGTCAGTTGTCCGGCGATTTGGGTCTTGACCGTGACCGTGGCCAGGGGAGTGACGGTGCCCAAGCCGTTCAAGGTGACCGGCATCTCGTCGCGTTTGGCGGCGGCCACCGCCACCGTTACCGGTCCGCTGCCCCGCTTGGCCTTGGCGGCGTCGGTTTGCGCGTGATGGGTGACGATCCAGGCGACGCCCCCGGCGACGATAAGCAACGCCGCGATTTGAACCAGGAATTTTCTGAAAGAAGCTATGCGCATGGTTTCCGCCGTAAGGGATGACTTATTGGCCGTTCAACGCCGCCACCAACGGCTCCAGATAGGGCGCGTAGTGGCGGTTTCTGCCGACCGACGATTGGTACAGGGGCTGACGAACCTGGGCGGCGCTTGCGGTTCTAACCGTTCGTTGGGTCTGGTGAAAGGACAAACAGGACGGGTTCCAGTCCAGGCCCGCGAATTCCACAAGCCGCCGTGCTTGGCCTTCCAAATCGTCGACCAGCGCTTCATAGGAAACGTCCAGCCAAGCCGACTTGGGCAGCACGCGGCGCCAATGATCGGTCAACTGGGCGTAGCGGCGCCAATAGCGGCCCAACTCGGACAGGTCGTAACTGAACGGCTGGTCGCCGCTGAACAGACGCGAAAAGCACGACAGGCAGGTATCCACCGGGTCGCGGCTTAAATGAACGATCTTGGCGTTGGGCAGGGCCATATGGATCAAACCCGCATAAATGAAGTTGGACGGCATCTTGTCGATAATTCTACGGAATTGTGTCTGAACTATGCCCAGATCGCCGATATAGGCGCTTCCCAATGCGTCGAACCATTCCCTGGTCGAACCGGTGGCGGGAAAGGAACCGGCGTTGGACAGACAAGCCTGGAAGGTCATCAACTCGCCCATGCCGTGGACGCCGGGGATCGACGACAGGATTTGCTCGACCAGGGTGGTGCCAGACCGAGGCATGCCGACGATGAAAACAGGCAACGGCGACGGATTGCCATAGCCTCCGTGTTCGGCCAGGAAAGCCGGGGTGACGGTTTGCTCCATGGCGTCGAACACGCTCAATACCCTGGCCTCGTCATAGGGGGTTGCCGCGCGCTTCAAGGCGTTGCCGCGCAGCAGATGCGTCATGGCGCTGTCGTAGCGTCCGATATCGTCATAGGCTTTGCCCAGGGCGAAATCCAAGTGCAATCGGTTTTCAGACGGCCATTTTTCCGCTAAGGGAAGCAAGTCCTCCATCATCGACAGATGGGGGTCGCCCGGTTGGTAGCGATGCACCGCCGACAGGCTGCGATGATAGGAACCGTCGTGCGGCGACAAATCGATGGCGCGGGCGTAGCCCCGGCCCGCCTCGTCGGTCCTTCCCAGTTCCAGGGCCGTATTGGCCAGATTCATCCATAGCTTATGGTTTTCGGGCATGGATTGGGATGCGGCCCTGAATTGTTCCAAGGCCTGTTCGTGTCGTCCGGTTCCTTTCAGGGCGTTGCCGAAATTGTTGAGAAGTTCCGGCGGCATGCTTATAAGGGCTGCGGCTTTGCCGCACAGATCGACGGCGTCTTGAAACCGCCCCAGTTCGTTGTAGGCGGCGCAAAGATTGGCGACGGCTTCGGGCGAACGGGGCGACAGCTCAACCGCTTTCCTCAGCATCGGCAGGGCGGCGGCGTGCAGCCCTTCGTTGCACAGCATGGCGCCGACGTTGATCAAGGCAGTTACATCGGTCGAACACAGCCCCATCGCCTCGTCGATCATTCCACTTTTTGCATATGCGAACGCTCGGTCTAAAAAGGCGGAAAATGGCATGGACGCTCTTTATGAAGGTTAATGATTGAAGGGCACTGTTCCAAGGTAGGAGCTTACGATATGATATGATAAATTCCCTCCGCGAGAAAGGGAGTCTCCTATAGAGAGCGTATCGATGTCGGTCAGACGGTATTTCGCCAAATTGGGGCTTATGGGGGGCAAGGACCCCCGTCCGGCGTCCGTTTGCGACGAAAAACCCTTTTCACCCACATTCGATTTTTACCGCACCATCGTCGAACAAACCGCCGATTGCGTTTACGCCCGCGAGGACAGCGCGCCGGGCCGTTTCGTTTACGTCAACGACGCCATGTGCCGTCATTTGGGTTATGGCCGCGATCAGTTGCTGACGATGAGCGCCGCCGATGTCGATGCGCAGTTCAGTCCCCAAGAATTCGGAGATTTGCGGCGGCGTCTTACCGGCCAGACCCAGCCGCTTCGTTTCCGCACCCTTCATCGCCGCTCGTCCGGCGAAATCGTGCCGGTCGAAATCAGCGCGTCGCGAATTCTTTTCGGCGACAGGGCGCTGGTGTTGGGAGCGGTTCTTGACGTTTCGGATCGCACCAATGTGGAAGTCGCCCTTAAAGCCAGCGGCGAGCGACTAGAGTTGCTGGCGGCCAATGTGGCGGAAATGCTGGCCGTTTTGGATTTGCAGGGGTGCTTACGTATGTTTCTCCGGCGGCTTATACGCTTGGCGGGCAGTTGCCGTCGGATATGCTGGGGCATTCCGTCAGGGAGTTCGTCCATCCCGACGATTGGGCCAGTTTCGATGCCGGCATGCGCGAGGCCCTGGGAACCGCCGGACGATCGTCGCGAACCTACCGGCGCAGGCAACTGGACGGGACATACCGGTGGGTCGAAACCTCGATGCGCTCGGTTCGCGGCAGGGACGGCCGACCGGCCGAGCTGGTGGTTTCCGTCCGCGACATTTCCGACCGGATCAGGCAAGGCCAGCAAGACGTCTTGCGCAGTCAGTTCTTCGAACAACTGGTCCGGCGCAACCGGCTCGAGGACATTCTCAAAATACTGGTCGCCTTCGTGGAATGTTCCCATGACGGCCTGTCGTGCATGATCACTCTGATCGACGAGTCCGGTCGGCGCCTTCATCATGTGACGCCGGACGACCGCTTGAACGCGTTGCTTTCGGCCGCTGACGGCGGTTGCGAAAGTTCCGGCGACGCGACGGTCGCGATGTCGGTTCCGATGGGTGAGCGGATTATGGTCGAAGACGTCAAGGACCATCCCGGCTTCGACGCGCTCAAGGGGGTTTGCCAACAAATAGGGTATCGTTCGTTCTGGTCGGAACCCATCAAGGGGGACGACGGCATCGTTTTGGGGGGGGGTGCCGCCTTTCGAAAATTTCCGTCGCTGCCCGGTCCCGACGATATCCGCACCTTGGAATCCGCCGCCGAGCTGGCCAGCGTCGCCGTTTCGCGGCGTCGCCTGGATGAAGAGCTGCAATTGGCCATGTCCGTGTATACGGTCAGCAAGGAAGCCATCATGGTCACCGGCCCCGACAATCTCATCGTCCAGGTCAATCCCGCTTTCACCGCCATCACCGGTTTTTCGGCCGAGGACGTGCTGGGCCAAAACCCCCGGGTGCTCAGTTCCGGACGCAATCCGCGCGCAACCTACGCCGCGATGTGGAAGGCCCTCGAGGAACAAGGCAATTGGCAGGGAGAAATTCTCAATCGCCGCAAGAACGGCCAGGAATTTTACGAATGGCTGACCATCAGCGTGATTCGCGGATCGGACGGGAATCCGCTTCGCTATGTGGGGATGTTCGCGGATATCACCGAATGGAAAAACGCCCAGGACGTCATCGTCCGCCAAGCCAACTTCGATACGCTGACAGGTCTGCCCAACCGAAGACTGTTCCGCGACCGCCTTGAAATCGAAATGAAGAAAATGGACCGGGACCGCGGTCAATTGGCCTTGATGTTCCTCGATCTGGATCACTTCAAGGAAGTCAACGACACCATGGGGCATGACGCCGGGGATCAATTGCTGGTCGAAGCGTCCAAACGCATGGGCAGTTGCGTGCGCGCATCCGATACCGTGGCAAGGCTGGGCGGCGACGAGTTCGCCGTGATCCTGGCCGGCGTCCCCAACGCCCAACTGGCGGAACGGGTCGCGAGCGAGATCATTTCCACGCTCGAAGTGCCGTTCAGCATCAAGACCGAGCCTGCGCACGTTTCGGCCAGCATCGGCATCACCTTTTATCCGAACGACGCCGAAAACGCCGAATCGCTGATGAAAAACGCCGATCAGGCCATGTATGCGGCCAAGAACCTGGGACGTCACCGCTTCAGTTGGTTTACCGATTCCATGCAGAAGGAAGCCGAGGAACGGCTGCAACTGGCCAACGATCTGCGGGAGGCCTTGGCCACCAACGGACTTAGAGTTTATTACCAGCCGATCGTGGATCTGACGACCGGCCGGGTGGTCAAGGCCGAAGCGCTGATCCGCTGGAATCATCCGACATTGGGGGAAATCTCGCCGCCCCGTTTCATCCCCATCGCCGAGGAAACCGGCCAAATCAACATTCTGGGCAGTTGGATCTTCCGTCAGTCGGCGGTGGTGGCCAAGAAATGGGTGGATTGGGCCGAATCCCGTGGCGATGAGGAACTGGCCAAGATCATCAAGATCAGCGTCAACAAATCGCCCAAGCAGTTTCACTCCCATTCCACCTTCGGAAACTGGGTCGATATTCTCAAGGATATCGGCTTGGACCCGTCGCATATGGTCATCGAAATCACCGAAAACCTGTTCCTCGGCGACCATGTGGACATCGCCAAGAAGCTGCAACGCTTCCGGGACGTCGGCATGGGATTGTCGCTGGACGATTTCGGAACCGGCTATTCATCGCTGGGGTATTTGAAAAAGTACGAGGTCGATTATCTCAAGATGGATCAAAGCTTCGTGCGCGGGATGCTCGAACAAGCCAGCGACCGCGCCATTGCCGAGGCCATCCTGGCCATGGCTCAGCGGCTTGGGTTGGATGTGGTGGCGGAAGGCATAGAATATCCCGAGCAACGCGATTTCCTCGCCAAGGCGGGGTGTCGTTACGGGCAGGGGTATCTATTCTGGAGGCCCATGCCCGAGGCGGATTTTCTCGCCTTGGTCATGCAGGAGCCGTTTCCTAACGTTATGGAACAGTCTCAACCGGACAAACGATAAGAGGCGGAATACATGATAAGCGTCGTGGTGTTGTATCTGACCGTGGGCGTGGTGGTTGCCGGACAATCGCTGTCGCGCGGCCGGGTGGGAACGTCGGGCATTTTGTCCAGTTTCCTGTTTCAAACCGTGTTATGGCCGCTGTTCGTCATCGCATGAGCGTCATTCGAACGACAATGATCCTGGTCGCGGCCTTGGGATTTTCCGGCAAATGCCTTGCCGATCAGCGTGAAATCGTGTCCGTTCGCAGCTATCCCTGGAGCACGGTCGCTCGGGTCGGTTTCGGCCATGGCTGGTGCAGCGCCGTGCTGATCGGTCCGACCCTTGCGGCGACGGCGGCGCATTGCTTGTGGAACAAGGCGACGGGGCGGGCCATGGCTGCCCAGGCGCTTAATTTCGTCGTGGGCTGGGATCGCGGCACGTTCCTCGACGGGTCAGGAGTGGTCCGCGTCACGCTGCCTCCCAAATGGGTGCCCGACGAGGTCGAGCATTACGGCGTCGAACAGGCTGGACGGGACTGGGCGTTGTTGGAATTGGATAAACCCTTGGGGAACGCGGCGGGGTGGGTGGCGCTTTCCGACGACATCAAACCCGGCATGACGGTAGCGGCGGTCGGCTATGGCGAGGACCGCAAGCATGTGGCGACGGCCCACCAGGGCTGCCACATTCTGGACCATTTGCCGACCGGGGCGTGGACCCACGATTGCGACGCGGTGCACGGCGATTCCGGCGGGCCGGTATTTTCGTGGGACGGCAAGGCTCCGCATGTGGTTGCCATCAATGTGGCCCGTTTCGGGGGAAGACTTGGGGGGGCGGTGGCGGCTTTGGACTTCATCGACGAAGCCAGGAAATTGGGCGCGCCCAAGGACAACGGCCCAGGAAACCAAGCGCAGGACGATTCTTTATCGAACCATCCTGCCGCCATTGGCCGGTAATACGGTTATTTTACTTTCCGACGATGTTCTGAGCCACCATGCAGTACAGCATGGCCAGGGACAGCACGGTGTTGGTCCGCGAGGCCAGCATGGCCATGCGGGCGGCCTTGGCCTTGGCGTCGGCGTCGGCCTCGACCATGCCCAGCGCGACCTTTTGGTTCGGCCAAATGATGAACCAGACGTTGAACGCCATGATCAGGGCCAGATACATGCCGACGCCGATGGTGACGTAGCCGTCCGCGAAGGTCAAAGCCAGCGCCAGATATCCCTTGTGAGCGGCGACGGCCAAGCCGGTGATCACCGTGGCCAGCGCGCCGTAACGGAACCAAAACAAAGCCGACGGGGCGATGAACTTGCCGATGGCGGGTTTCAGCTCGGCGGGGATCTTGGGCATGGTGGGGATTTGCACCAGATTGAAATACCACAGCAAACCGATCCACAACACGCCGGAAACCACATGCAGCCAGACGGCCACCGCCAACGGATAGATTTCGCCGCCGCCGACGCCAAGCAGCACGACCGCCGCCAGAATTACGGCAGCGAGAATAGCAAAATTCAATTTCTCAAGAACGATGGTCATTTGGCACACTCCCGAAAGCTGACCGGATTGATAAACTAAACCACTAGATAAGATTATCAATCAACGATGTGAAGAGCTTTTTAGAAATATTCTTTAAAAAGAAAGGGGCTTTGGCGACCGACATGCCTCCGAAGCCGCGGCCGCTCCCGAAATCAAAGCCGCTTCGATAGTACACGGCCACGGCGATTTTAGCCAGTCTCCGGCCAATACCATGTTGGGGTAGGGGGTGGACGCGCCGGGGCGGGCGGCGACTTGCCCGGGGGTGTGGGCCAGGGTGGCGCGCTTTTCCTTGACGATGCGAAAAGGGGGAAGCCGGGCCGCATTGTCGCCGATCAATGGCGACAATTCCCGCCACAGGGTTCGAGCGATGGCTTGGGCGTCGTCTTCGACCACGTCCTCCGCCGCCGAAATGGTGACGGACAGCAGCCGGTCGCGGACGGATACCCATTGCCCCAGTCCGCCGGTCAGTCCCAGCCACGGCATGCCGCCGGGCAGGTCGGGCGGGGAATCCAACAAAAAATGGCCGTTGACGATGGAGCGGGTGGCCGCTTCCGGCAGGTGGGGGAATAAAGTTCTGGCGGTCCACGGCGGCAAGGCCAGGATCACTCGGTCTTCATCGTGCAATTGAATGCGGCGGCCGTCGAAAATCAGGGCGTCGCTTTCCACGGCCCGCAGGCGTTGATTGAAATGGAGATCGGCGCCCAGTTGCCGCAGGGTCGTCACCGCCGGTTCGACCAGGGCCGCCGACAAACCGTCGGGAAATATCCACGGATTAAGCGACGACAGACCGCGTTTCAACGCCATTCTCAGCAATTGAGCGAACAGTTTGGCCGAAGCCTGTTCTGATTTGGTGTTCAGGGCGGCCACGCATAACGGGTCCCAGATGGTGGCGAAGGTTTTGGTTTTTCCCAGGGTCAGGGCCGTGGTGGCGTCGTCGTCGATGCCGAATGCGCCCACCGCTTTCAATAAGTCCAGGGGGCGGCTGCCCAACGCCCATGGCGTCAAGGTCCAGCGTTTTCCGGTGGCGATGTCGGCGAACGGAAAGATCGGCTTGCCCTGGCGCATATGGGGCAATCCGCCGACGGCGCGGGCGAAGTCGACGGCGGTGCGGTTGACGTCCATGACCAGATGGGTGCCGTTGTCGATGACGATTCCCAGGGTCTGATCGAAGAACGACCGGCAGCGTCCGCCAGCGTGGTCCGAGGCTTCATACAAGACGACCCGGCGTCCGGCGCGGGCTGCGGCGACACTGGCGGCCAACCCGGCCAATCCGGCCCCAACCACATGCAGCATGAAATCGACCTCCACATCCCCATCTGTTTGTGACATCTATATCATGCTTACCGCCGTTCCAAGGGGTGTTATGACCGATACGCCTGTTTCCTCGCTGGCCCTCGACGTTCGCCGCCACGACCGCGAACGGTTCACCACGGCGTTGTTCATACCGGAACGGCGGCGCGAATCCGCGTTCGTTCTGTACGCCTTCAATGCCGAGGTGGCGCGGATCAAATCCCTGACGCGCGAGCCTTTGGCCGGAGCGATCCGGCTGCAATGGTGGCGCGACGTCGTCATGCAAGACCGTCCGAGCCGGGAAGTCGCCCATCATCCGATCGCCCAAGCCTTGACCGAACAGCTGGCGTCCGGACGGGTTCCCGCCGATTTGTTGCTGGGGCTGATCGATGCCAAGGAACAAGATTTGAACAATCAGCCGTTCGAAAGCTTGGCCCAGATGCTTGCTTACGCCGACGCCACCGCCGGGAATTTGTCGGCGGCGGTGCTCCACGCCCTGGATGCCTGCGACGATTCAAGTCTTGCCGCCGCGCGCGGCGCCGGTATCGCATATGCACTGACCGGGTTGGCGCGGTCCATTCCCGTCCATCTGGCGCAGGGTTGGATCAGCGTGCCTCTTGATCTGCTAAAGGGATTCGGGATCGACCCGCGAACCCTGTCGGCCAAGACCGACTTGACCGGGCCGGTGCGGCGCATCGTGGAACAATCCCTGTCGACCCTGGACATCGCCCGCGAAAGCCAAGCGGACAAAGCGGCGGTCCCGGTCTGTTTGCTGGGAACCTTGGCCCAGGGCCACGGCAAGCTGCTTCGCAAGGCGGGATGGAATCCCTTCCTGTCCCATCTGTCCGCCCCCCATCCCATGCCGTTGGCGCTGGCGTGGCGTTGGTGGCGGGGGCGGTTCTAGCCTGTCCTAATCCTTCTCTTTGAAGTCGTCGTGGCAGCCTTTGCACACTTTGCCGACCGTGCCGATTTGCGCCTTGATGGTTTCGGCGTCTTTGGCCCTGATCGCGTCGGCCAGCTTGACGGCTTCCTTGTTCAAGACCTTGAACCCTTCAAGGAATTTTTCCTTATGGGCGAAGGCGTCGGGCTTGGTGCTGGATTTGGGAACGTCTTGATTGCCCCACGCCACAGGCAGAATATTGGCCAGCGCGGCGATGTTTTCGGCGCGTTGCAGCGCGTCTGCGGGAAGATCGCCTTCGCCTTTGGCATAAGCGCTCAACGGACCGTATTGGATGCGGACGGTCTGCAACAGGCCGTGGCGCGATTCCAGATAATCTTCGGGTTTGGGTCCGGCGGCGGCCAGGGCCACGCCCGCGACCAGCGACGTCGTCAACAACGAAATGGCGATCAGATGCTTGAACCGCATGGTACTCTCCGTGTCAGAGATACGTTCCGGCGGTCTTTCTATCAGCCGTCCAACCTGTTAGAAAGAGCCGTATTGTTAAATCGGGTTAATCATGCGGCATGCTTTTCGCGTTTGGGATGGACCGACGCGGTTTTTCCATTGGTGCCTGGCTGCGTTGTGCGTCCTTTTGATGGTGACCGGCGAAGCGGGCTGGTTGCGGGTGCACATGCTGACGGGACCGGCGGTTCTGGCGTTGATCCTGTTCCGGGTCGTTTGGGGGGTGATCGGCAGCACCACCTCCCGGTTCGCTTCTTTCGTCAAGGGCCCCACGGAAATTTTCGCCTACATCGCCGTCGTCAAGGCGGGGGGGCGCTGGCCGGGCGTCGGACATAATCCGTTGGGAGCCCTAAGCGTTCTGGCGTTGCTGGCCGTTTCGGCGGGCATGGGCCTTACCGGATTGTTCACGTCCGACGACATCGAGACCGACGGGCCCTTGGCGCCGCTGGTTTCATCGTCCATGGTCAAGCTGGTGTCGGGCTTCCACCGTCTGGGCGGAACGGCGGTATTGATCGTGGCCGGGGTGCATCTGGCGGCGATTTTGTTTTATCGGTTCGGCAAGGGCGAGGATCTTATCTTGCCGATGATCACCGGGATGAAGACGTCCGAGGGGGAAAACGTCCCCAGCCTAGACTTCAAATCATGGCGATTGGCCGCGATGGTTTGCGGGATTTCCGCGGCCGTCGTGTGGGGCTGTATTGGTTATTTAACATCATTGGCGGAATAATTATGTTGCTATGCAGCGGAATTTATGGTGTTTATCGGGCATGAGAAGCGGGGCCTTTCCCGCTTTTTTTGTTTTGAAAGACACAGCTTGACTACTTTTACAGCTCTCGGCTTGGCCGAGGCTATTCTTCGCGCCGTTGCCGAAGAAGGCTACGACACCCCCACCCCCATTCAGCAGAACGTCATCCCGGCGGTAATGGCGGGGCACGATGTTCTGGGGATTGCCCAGACCGGAACAGGGAAGACGGCGGCTTTCGTTTTACCGCTTTTGAACAGCTTGCTCGACAACAAGGAGCGCCCGGCCGAGCGCACTTGTAAAGCCTTGATCCTGGCGCCAACTCGCGAGTTGGCCAATCAGATCGGCCAATGCATTCGCACCTACGGCAAGCATATGCGGGCGTCGGTGACGGTGATCGTCGGCGGCGCGGCCATGGGTCCGCAGATTCGCGCGCTTTCGCGCGGCGTGGACATCGTGGTGGCTACTCCCGGTCGTCTGTTGGACCATATGGGCAGCAATCACATCAAATTGTTCGGAACCCAAATGGTGGTTCTGGACGAGGCCGATCAGATGCTCGACATGGGTTTCATACCGGCCATCCGCAGGATCATGGGGACGTTGCCGCTCAAGCGCCAAACCCTTCTGTTGTCGGCGACCATGCCGCCCGCCATTCGGGCGCTGGCCAACGACTTCCTTCGCAGCCCCAAGGAAATCGCCGTGGCGCCCGCCGCCCGGCCGGTGGATAAGATCGAACAGCGGGTGATGCTGATGGAAAGCGGGGCCAAGCGCGATGCCTTGGTTTCGGTTCTGTCTCAGCCCGACGTGTCGCGCGCCATCGTTTTCACCCGCACCAAACGCGGAGCCGATCGGGTCGAAGCCCATCTTGAATCCGCCGGGTTGTCCTCGGGCGCCATTCACGGCAACAAAAGCCAAAGCCAGCGCGAACGGGCGTTGGCGTCGTTCAAGGACGGGCGGATCAAGGTGCTGGTCGCCACCGACATCGCCGCGCGCGGCATCGATGTCGACGGCATTTCGCACGTAATCAATTTCGAGCTTCCCAATATTCCCGAATCCTACGTTCACCGCATCGGGCGCACCGCCCGGGCGGGGGCCAGCGGCATCGCCATTTCCTTTTGCGACGCGTCGGAAAAGGCGTTTTTGCGCGATATCGAGAAGTTGATCGGCAAGGCCATCGAATCCTCGGGCGATTTCGGCCATCAGGGCCGCCATCACCAGGGCGAACGCCCGGCAGGTTCGCACGCCAAGCGTCCGGCGGCCCGTCCGGCCCATGGCAAACCCAAGGAACAAGGCAAGCGGAAATCCGCGTCGCCGTCCGCGACCGCGTCCGCTTCCCAATCGGGGCATGCGGCCAAGGACGGAGCGACGCCGATGAAGCGCAGGGCGATGGGACCGGCCGGTCACGCCGCGCCAAAGCCGTCTTCCGCCGGACCGCGTCGTCCCCACAACCGCGCCGCCTGATAGCATCGCGTAAAGCAGTCGTTAACCCTTGAGGTATATCCCGTATACCTTGGACGCAGAAACCTGTTTATGCTACTACGACTTGGGCGGGAAATGCGCAGATCATAAGGGAAGGTTCCATGACCATTGCTTGGCGGGATGCAATGTCGACGGGTGTTCCTGTCTTGGACGGTGAACATAAGCGGCTGATCGCAATGATTAACAAGTTGGGCGAGGCCATGGCGGAATCGACCCATGCGCAGGTTGAGCATGCCTTGTCCGGCTTGATGAACTACGTCACTGTTCATTTCGCCAACGAGGAAAAGGTGTTTTCCGCCCTGGGTTTTCCCAATCTCGAGGCGCACCAGAAGCTCCACGCGGCGTTTACCGCCAAGGTCCACCTTCTGGACGAAAAGTACGAGGCCGCGGCCACGGATGAAGAACGGCTTCGGATCGGCACGATCCTGTACAACCTGCTTCAGGATTGGCTGGTCAACCACATTTTGAAGGAAGACCTTAAGGTCAAGCCGCTGGTTCCGAACCGGCCCAACCAAGCCGCTCAACATTCCAAACCGGCCCAGGAATGGATTCAGGAACGCGCCGGGATGCCCAAGGACCAAGCGCCGAAAGTCGATCGCAATCGCGATATCGAGTATTCGGTGCCGCCCGAATTGGAGCGTCTGCTCAAGCGGATCGAATACGTGGTTCCCGATATTCCCGAACCGGAAGGCGGGTTCGAAAGTTTCGACAAACTGTGCGAGGCGGCCATCAACCGGCGAATCGACAAGGTGCTGATTTTCTTTCAGCGCCATAATCCTTCGGTTCGCCGTCAGTTGCCCCCGTTCTTTCTGGCGTCTCCCGAATTTGCCGAAAAGTTTCATCAGGCCGTGGTCAAGTTCATTTTCCCGGTGATCTGGGAAAGCCGCCAGATCAAGGTGCTGTCGACCAGTTTCGATTGGGCCAACAGCAACACCGAGGACTTTTGGAAATACGTAAGCAAGCAGCTTCAGCAAGTTATTCTGGAAGGCTGGAACGTCGGCTGGGACAACTTGAAGCTGGTCGAGGTCAAGAAGCCTGACGGAACCCTGGTTTATCAGGTCAAGCCCGAGTTGAAAGAGCTGCGCGAGTTGTTGCAGCCCTCATCGCCCGAATCCTACGATCTTCCCAGGGTGAACAACCGGGACATCGATACGTTCAAGTCATTGCTGGACCCGGCCGAGGATTGGTGGGACATGCTCAATCGGGCGTGGCAAACCTGCCACGATTTGTACGAGCAGGAAAAAGATCCCCGCGTGTTTCAGCAAAAAGCCCGCGAAGGCGCGTTGCGCGACAATCTGATCGCGGCTTTCAATCGCTATCCCGAGCAATGGGCCGACTTTTTGGTGTTGGCTTGCCATCGCGTTTTTCCGCGTTTCTCGACCGCTTTCCTGGAAAGCTTCTCCCGCAATTTCGGTCGCAACGAGGCCGAACGAGAAGCGCATCTGCCCTATACCATGCGTTATTTGCGGCATACCTACGAGCATCCGGAAATCGCTCGTAACGAACAGCGTGAAGAAGACGAGTGGAAAGAGCAGATGCAGATGCTTAGCGATTACCTTAAAGAACCGCAAGCCGGAAGTTTGATAAGCTGTGTAAGATCAAGTATATGGACGTAGCTTTGCCGTTATCGTCCTCGTCATCCGGTTGGGTGTGAAGAGATCCCGCGCTTGCGCACGGAGTGGTTCATCCCCTCGATTTATTGCCTAAACTGCTTGGGGTATGGCCAATCGGACGCTGGCGAAACTCGTTGCCGTTCGCAATACGATGTCCGTCAGTACGCGACCAGCCGATCGGCACCGCCCGGACCATCAAAATACAGTTTGTTGCGCAGGATGTACCCGCGCCAAGTCTTGCCTTGGTAGCCATTGGTCAGGAATACACTAAGGTGGTCCTTCGATTCGGCCCAGCGGCCTCTGATCGCCTTTCCGTCCCCCTTCCAAATAAACGACCCATTCGGGTCCATGAACAATTGCAGTCCTGCCGACGCGCCCGGCGTGATGACTAATTCATCAACGCCCTCGGCTCGATTTCTTGATTCTACGACGCTGCCAGGGACACCCAAGTTCCACCAACGCCCATAAACTTGGAACGGAGCGGCGTGTCTGGTCTGTTGAGCGGTAGGGGGGGGATCATCCGCAGCGGGAACGTCCCGTCGGCTGCCGCCACCGATTTGATACCGGTCCATCGCCGTGGCATGAGCAGCCGAAAGCACGAGAATAATCACCGCTGCAAAGAAAACCCTACGCAATTTCATGATGATTTCTCCAGAATGTTAGTCCGTTCTTGCCCGTGCGGGCGGTTCATCAGTCTTTGGTTAACGCCAGAATAGCTGGATTTTCGTTCAACTGAAAGATTGTAAAGCGTGGTTACGACCTCAATCGTGGCATGATCGCCACTTCGTCCGCCTGGACCGGTCGCGGCGTCTGGTTTCCCACTTATTTTTGCAACAAGGCAAACGCATTTCTTGTGTCGATCGATTGCGCAATCCTTCGCTACTTTTCACCCAAATGGGTCGTTGCCCAATGTAGCTCCTTCAGCTAATATATATCTATAACCTACTAGGAAGGTGTATATATGGATGCCAACTCGCAAGCCCTCATCGAATTTTTCAACCATTCCGCCGGGCGTCCCTCGCATGTGGATCAATGCCTTTTATTCGCGGATTCCGGTGTAAGCGGGCGATATTGCGGCCTTAATCTCAAATCTTTTTTTCAGCCGTTGGCGGATACCGTTACGCTTAAGCATGTGGCGTTCGAAGCGCTGTTGCGCGCCCGCCTCGACGACGGACGGACGGTAAGCCCCGAGCAGGCGTTCACGCTGCCCAAGCATCCCGACGGCATTGTTTTTCTCGACCGGTTGTGCCGCACCATGCACGCCTATAATTTCGCGGCCCAGGCTTATCCGGGCGACATGCTTTATCTGAATGTTCACGGCAAGCATCTCATGAACGTGGAAAGCGGCAGCCACGGGCACACGTTTGAAACGTTGCTGGGTCATTGCGGACTGTCGCCGTCCCAGGTGGTGCTCGAAATACTGGAATCGGACATCGAGGACGAGGCCCGTTTGGTCGAGGCGGTGGCGACCTATCAGGCGCGCGGTTACACGATCGCCATCGACGATTTCGGCTGCAAGCATTCCAACTTCGATCGGTTATGGAAACTGACGCCGGACATCGTCAAACTGGACCGCAGCCTGATTCTGCAATCGTCGGACAATCCCAGGGCGCGTAAGATATTGCCCAAGTTGGTCGGTATCTTGCAGGATCTTGGGGCCAAGGTGGTGTGCGAAGGGATCGAAACCGGCCTGCACCATCGCATCGCCGTCGATGTCGGTGCCGACATGGTGCAGGGGTACTTCTACGCCAGTCCCGGTTCGTGCTTGCATGCGCCCCCCGAAAGGCAGGCGGCCAATTCGCCGCCGCTTACTTATTCGGCAGAGTCGCGCAGTCGGTGCGTCCCTGCATGACGCAATCCTGAATGCCGCCGAAATGGCGGATCGAGGTCGAAATAAACCAAGCGATTCCCACCAGCACTCCGGCGACCACAAGCAGGGTGGTCATCGACGGGCCCCCATCGCCGCCGCCATCGCCCCCATCGCCGCCGCCCTCGTCCTGATTGCGGCCGTCGGAGCTATTCACCCTTGATCCTTTCGATGCGGGCGCCGCAGGCCGCCAATTTTTCCTCAACCCGTTCATAGCCGCGGTCCAGGTGATAGACGCGGTTCACCATGGTTTCGCCGCTGGCCGCAAGTCCGGCCAGGATCAAGGAAATCGAGGCGCGCAAATCGGTGGCCATGACCTGAGCGCCCGACAGGCTGGGAACGCCCCGGACAATGGCCGAAGCGCCGTGAACGGTGATCCTGGCGCCCATGCGCATCATTTCGGGCACGTGCATGAAGCGGTTCTCGAAAATGGTTTCGGTGATCATCGAGGCGCCGTGGGCGGTGGACATCAGGGCCATCAATTGCGCCTGCATGTCGGTGGGGAAGCCGGGAAACGGCTCGGTCATGATATCGGTGCCCAGAATGTCGCACTCGTCGGCCTTGACGCGCACGCCGCGTTCGGTTTCGGTGATGGCGACGCCGCTGTCGGTAAGAACCTTGATCACCGATTCCATCAGGTTCGCTCGGGTGCCGACCAATTCCACGTCGCCCCGGGTGATGGCCGCCGCGACAGCGAACGATCCGGTTTCGATGCGGTCGGGAACCACGCCATAACGGGCGCCGTGCAACGACGGGACGCCTTGAACGCGCATGGTGCCGGTGCCGATGCCGTCGATTTTCGCCCCCATGGCGACCAGGCATTGGGCCAGATCGACGATTTCCGGTTCTTGCGCGGCATTGGCGATGACGGTTTCGCCGTCGGCCAGCGTCGCTGCCATCAGCGTGTTCTCGGTGCCGCCCACGGTCACTTGCGGAAAGATGATATGGGCGCCTTTAAGGCGTCCGTCCACATGGGCGTTGATATAGCCGCCGTCCAGTTCGATCTTCGCGCCCATTTGTTCCAGGGCCTTGATGTGCAGATCGACCGGTCGGGTGCCGATGGCGCAGCCTCCGGGCAGGGAAACCCGCGCTTGACCGTGGCGGGCCAACAGCGGCCCCAACACCAGAATGCTGGCCCGCATCTTGCGGACCAGATCGTAAGGCGCGGTGGTGTTGGTGATGGCGGCGGCGGACAATTCCAGAGTGCGTCCGGACGGGCTGCCTTTGTGGCTGTCGCCGTTCAGCGCCAGGGATACGCCGTGCTGGGCCAGCAGATTGGCCATGGTGGTGATGTCGACCAGATGGGGCAGATTGGACAGGGTCAAGGTCTGGTCGGTCAGCAGACAGGTGGGCATCAAGGTCAAAGCGGCGTTCTTGGCTCCGCCGATGGCGATGCTGCCTTTAAGCGGCACGCCGCCCGCGATCCGTATCCTGTCCATGTTCGAAAAATCCTAGAAATGTCCAATGCCTTTCGTTTAGCCCGGCGCGGGGGCACTGGTCAAGCGGGGGCAAAGCCCGCTATGATCGGACGGGTGTTTTAGAACTGGGGAATACGGATATGCGTTTGAAAACGTCGGTGCTGGCGCTGATGGCGGTGGTGGCGTTCGGAGGCGGATCGGCCTGGGCCGGGCACAAGACCATCGACATCGCCAATCTTAAAAAGCAGATGGATATGCCCGCGGGGGGATTCGGCGAATCCTTCGACTTTAAATTGGTGGTTCAGCAAGTGTTCAATCCGGGCATGTCCGACAAGCGCGGCTGCCGACTGCAAGTCTATTTAACCAATCAAAGCAAGGTTAAGATCAATTTGCGGGTTCACGTCACCACCTACGATTCCCAGCCCGAAATCGCCGACGTCAATCTGGTTCCCAGCGGCGATCTGGGGCCGGGCCAGCAGGCGATGCGGCTTTACTCGTGCGTTCCGGCCGATACCGTCGAAGTTTCCCGGGACAACATTTATGCTTGGCCCAATGTCTGCGACATCAACGGCGCCGAACAATCGCCGTGTCCGGTGGCCATTCATTTTTCGTCGACATTGGGAATCATGGAACAAAAATAGACGTGACCGGCGGACCTGACAAAGCGTTGAAAACGGGATGGACCACCGGGGCGTGCGCCACGGCGGCGGTGCGGGCTTGTCTTAAGGCATTGACGGGCAAGGGTTTTCCCGATCCTGTGGACATCGTCTTGCCCGGGGGCGGGACGGCGTCGTTCGCCCTGGCGGAGTCTCAGCTTGGCGACGGCTGGGCCAAGGCGGGGGTGGTCAAGGACGCCGGCGACGATCCCGACGTGACCCATGGCGCCCTGATCGTCGCCACGGTGCGCTTGGCCGAGGCGGGAACCGGTCTTGTGTTCAAGGCCGGACCGGGAGTGGGAACCGTCACCAAGCCGGGCTTGCCGTTGGGCGTGGGCCAGCCCGCGATCAATCCGGCGCCGCGCCAAATGATGGCGGCTCAGGCGGCCCAAGCCGGATTGGCCGATCTTTCCATCGAGATATCGGTGCCGGGGGGCGAGGCCATCGCGGCGAAAACCTGGAATCCCCGGTTGGGAATCATGGGCGGAATTTCCATCCTGGGGACTACCGGGATCGTCGTGCCCTATTCCTGCTCGGCCTGGATTCATTCCATCCAAAGCGGCATCGACGTGGCCCGCGCCTGCGGATTGACCCATGTGGCCGGGTGCGTCGGCAACACGTCCGAGGAAGCGGTCAAGGCGCTTTACGGTCTGGGCGATCAGGCGATCGTCGACATGGGGGATTTCGTCGGCGGCATGTTGAAGTATTTGCGGACCCATCCCATCGACCGGGTAACGGTGGCGGGCGGTTTCGCCAAGCTATCCAAGCTGGCGACCGGGGCGATGGATTTGCATTCCAAGCGCTCGCAGGTCGATAAGGCGTGGTTGGCCGCTCGGTTGGAGGATTTGGGGGCCGATCCCTCCGTCGTCGTCCAGGCCCGTGCCGCCAACACCGGGTTGGAAATCCTCGAATTGGCGTTGACCCATCACGTGCCGCTTGGCGACGAAGTCGCCAAATGCTGCGTCCGGGTGTGCAGGGACGCGCTGGGCGACGCCCCGGTCGCTGTCGACGTGGCGGTATTCGACCGTTCGGGCGGCTTGGTCGGACGCGGCGGTTAGCGCGGAGTCAATCTTTAACGATTGATTTTGTTGGCTTTCCCCGCCAGACGGCGGCGATAGCAGCGGTCAGATTGGCGGGCTCCAGCGGCTTCTGTATAAAGGCCATATTCCCATTGGGTCCGACCGCTTTCGAAACAAGCTTCTCATCGTACCCGGTACACAGGATGCAGGGTATATCCGGCGTTATGGATTGAATTTTGTCGATTAAATCCTGACCGCGCAATTTAGGCATGGTTTGATCGGTAATCACGATGTCCCATGCCGTTGGTTCGGATGAAAAGGCCTCGTATGCCGCAATCGGGCAGTTGAAATCCGTCACATGCCATCCGTGACGTTTCATCTGTTCCGTAAGCATCTCTTTAAAGTCTTTGTCGTCATCGACGATCATGGCGTTTTGGCGTTCATATTTCAAGGCGGGGGAGGGGGGGCGATCCGGCTGCGTCGGATCGTTTTCGGTATCCGTGCTCTCGACCCGCGGGAACAGAATGCAGAATTTCGTCCCCGCGCCTTGGCGAGAACGCACCGTAATCACGCCCCCATGATTGACGGCGACGCCATGGACCACGGACAAGCCCAACCCCGTACCCTTGCCGACTTCCTTGGTGGTGAAAAAGGGATCGAATAGTTGATGCAATACCTCGGCGCTAATTCCGGTTCCATTATCTTCCACCGATAACTCGACATAGGAACCGTTCTCATTGCGTTGGCCAAGAATGAAAAACTGGGCGTCGGACGGCGTTTCAGGCTCGGTATCTTCCGGTAAGGTCCTGACGCCGATGGCGATCGTTCCCGTCTCGTCATTCAACGCGTCTCTGGCGTTGAAACACAGATTCATCAACGCTTGTCCGATTTGGTTTTGATTGCCCTCGACGACGGCATCGGGCGATGCGATGTCAACGGTCAGATTGATTGAAGACGGTATGGCGATGTGCAAAAGCGCAAGCGATTCGTTGACAACTTGGGCGAGCGGAAACCGCGTGGTTTCCACATTTTTCCGTCGCGAGAACGTCAGAATTTGATCGACGATTTCCCTGCCGCGCTTGGAAGACGAAAGTATGCGTTTCGCATATTTTTGCGTGGGGGACGTTTCCGGGGTGTCTTCGCTTATGAATCTGGCGTAACCGGAAATCGCGCCAAGAATATTGTTGAAGTCGTGGGCGATTCCGCCCGCCAAACGGCCGAGCGAATCAAGCTTTCTGGCATCTTCTATCTGAATCTCCAGGCGGCGCCGTTCTTCCTGCTGTTTGCGGATTTCTGTGATATCGCGCGCCAGCGCAAGGACCGTTACGACCTGTCCTTCGGCATCGCACTCGGGCGCCAAAAGCATGTGGAAGGAATAGCTCTGAGCGTAGGGACTGGTGTAGTCGACCTCGATATGTTGGATTTCGCCGCTCTCAAACACGGTGCGGATGGCCTCGGACACCTTCTTGCGGTGTTCGGCGGAAAGTCCGACCACATCCATCGGCGATCCGCCGATAATTTCCTTTATCGGTTTGCCGCTGACTTTGCTCGCCGAGGGATTTGTGTAAAGACGGCGATAGGTGCGGTCGTACCGGAAAATGGGGTCGGGGCTGTTTTCGGCCAGGGTCCGGAATTCTTGTTCGCGCCTTTGCAGGTCTTCTTCCAGGCGCTTGCGTTGGCCGATATCGGTCCAAATGGCCACGTAATGAGGTCTGCCGTCAATTTCGATTCGGGTGACATTGACTTGAACCTCCTGGTAAGAGCCGTCCTTGCGGCGGTGACGCATTTCCAGGGAGGTGCTGCCGTTGATATCAATTTCCTTATTACGCTGCTCTAAATGATTTCCGGATACGTCGGCAACGTCGCTCAGGTTGATCTTTTCGAATTCTTCCCGGCTGTAACCAAGGTCGCGGCACGCGGCATCGTTGAACTCGGCGAAACGCAACGTTTCGTCGTCGATCAGAACGACGGCGCTGGGGGCTTGACGCGTAATGGCCGAAAGCAACTTCTCGCGGTTGTCCAGCGCCTGCTCGGCCTCGACCTCTTTTGTGACGTCCAGAACCAGCCCTTCGGCTATCAGTTCGTCGCCGCGCCGTTCGACCATGTGCTCGTGGTATTCGAACCATCTGACTTGGCCGTCTGGGCGAATGAAGCGCGCGCGGCTTACGATCTCGCCCTCGACGTTCATGACTTTCCATCGGGCGGCGAAAGCTTGCCTGTCGTCGGGGTGCACCATCTCCAGTCGTTCGGCCAGCGACATGGACATGAAGCGTTCGGCGGGCAATCCGTATTGACGCTCGAATGCTTCGCTAAGATAGGTCAGTTCCCGAGCCGTCGGTGTCAGCCGCATTCGATAGACGACGCCGGGCACATTGGCCAGAATCGCGTTTAGATGCGCGCTGACCGCTTTATGTTCTGCCGCGGCCAAGTCCGCCTTGCTTCGTAATGCCCTGTTCCAGAAAAGCAGGGACAAAACAACCAGCAAGGCGAAGCTGCCAAGCATGGCGGCTTCCTTCATCCGGCATTTCCCATAAGAAAATCCAATCCGCCAAATTCGGCGTTATCGTAACCAATCAAGGGGCGGTTGTGTATGCAAATATTGCGAAAAAACGCATTCGGTTCCGGCACGGTTCACGTCTTCACCGCGGTGAAAATCACCACCGGCAGGGCGGCGCGCCAGATGGTGAATTGTCCCAAGGGCTCGGGATGGCTGACGGCGATCTGGCAAAGTTCTCCGCCCCAGGTCTTGTGCAGCGCCATCGCCAGGGTTTGACTTTCGACGGTGACGGCGTTGACCACCAGACGGCCGCCGGGTTTCAGGGCCTCCCAGCAAATTTTCGGGACGTCGAGAGCGGTCAGTCCGCCGCCGATGAAAATGGCGTCGGGTTGTTCCAAACCCTGCAAGGCCTCGGGCGCATGACCGGCGACGACGATAAGGCCGGGCACGCCCAGGGCCAGCTTATTGCGCTCGATCAGCGCTTGGCGGCCGACGTTGGCTTCGACCGCGACGGCGCGGCAGCGGGGATGGGCGCGCATCCACTCGATGCCGATCGAGCCGCAACCGGCCCCCACGTCCCACAACAGATGTCCGGGTTCGGGAGCCAAACGGGCCAGGGTGGCGGCGCGCACGTCGCGTTTGGTCAATTGTCCGTCGTGGAGATACGCGCTTTCGGGTAGACCCGCCAGGGCGCACAAGCCGCCGTGACCGGCGCAATCGATCGCGACGACGTTCATATCGGCGCTGTCGGGATGGTGCCAAGTGGCGGCGCTCCCGTCCTGGCGGCATTCCGACGGCGATCCCATATGTTCCAGCACCGCCAGCCGCGACGCGCCGAAATGTCTTTGGGTCAACAACTCGGCCAGCAGTTTCGGGGTATGGCCGCCATCGGACAAAATCAGCAGCTTCGCGCCCGGATGCAGATGGGGGTGCACCAATTCCAGGGGGCGACCGTGAACGGATAGGCAGACGCAGTCCTGCAACGCCCAGCCCAGCCGGGACGCCGCCAGGGAAAAAGCCGACGAAGCGGGAAGGATCAGCATTTCTTCAAGCGGAATGCGCTGCGACAGGGTCGCTCCGACGCCGTAATGCATGGGGTCGCCGGTGGCCAGGATGCAGACCGGGCGACCGCGCATTTCCAGCACCATGGCGATGCCCTTCGAGAACGGGCTGGGCCAGGACAGACGCTGCTGCCCTGCTTGTTCGGGAACAAGGCGCAGATGCCGTTCTCCGCCGACCACGATCGTGGCTGCGGCGATCGCTTGGCGGGCGCGGGCGCCCAAGCCGTCAAGTCCGTCCTCGCCCAGTCCGACGATGGTCAGCCACGGCGCCGTCAACGCTGTCTTACGGTCCGTCATCGAGTCCATGGCCGCGTATCCATCAATTTATGTCTTTTCGAATTTACGACTTTCCCCGCCAATCTCAATCCTATATTACAGGTCCCACCGCAGGATAAGGGAACACGGGACTTTAAGCCGTGGCTGCCCCCGCAACTGTACTTGGCGAGCATCGTCCCAACAAGCCACTGGGAATGCCTGGGAAGGCCGGACGAAAGCGATGACCCATAAGCCAGTAAACCTGCTTGCGGCATTGTCGTAGGGGGACTCGTCGGTCGGGGAGTATCGGCGCCGTCTTTATCCGCTGAAAGCTGAAGCGGATTTCTGTCCTTGCGATTTGCTTTATAGTCAAGGCCTTATGATCGTTTCTTCATATACGGTTCATGGTCGGAGTTGACATGATCGACTACGTCAAGGATGGGCAGGAAATTTATCGGCGGTCCTTCGCCATCATCAGGGCCGAGGCCAATCTGGCCCGCATTCCCGACGATCTGGAAAAGGTGGCGGTGCGGGTGGCCCATGCCTGCGGCATGCCCGACATCGTCGACGACCTGACCTTTTCGCCCGGCGCGGGCGCGGCGGGCAGGGCGGCGCTGGCGGCCGGCGCGCCGATTCTGTGCGACTGCAAGATGGTGGCCGAAGGCATTACCCGTTCGCGGTTCAAGGCGGGCAACCGCATTCTGTGCGCTTTGGGCGATCCGTCGGTCGCCGAGATCGCCGAACGGATCGGCAACACCCGCTCGGCGGCGGCGCTGGATTTGTGGCTGCCGTTGCTGGACGGGGCCGTGGTCGCCTTCGGCAATGCGCCGACCGCCTTGTTCCGTCTTTTGGAAATGTTGGACCAGGGGGCGCCCAAGCCCGCCTTGATCCTGGGTTTTCCGGTCGGTTACGTGGGCGCGGCGGAATCCAAGGATGCGTTGGCCGCCGACAGCCGGGGCGTTCCGTTCATCGCGGTCAGGGGGCGGCGGGGCGGCAGCGCCATGGCGGTGGCTGCCTTGAATGCCTTGGGCACGGAGCGCGAATGACCATGAGCACAGGAAAGTTGTTCGGTCTGGGCGTCGGTCCGGGCGATCCCGAGCTGATCACGCTCAAGGCGCTGAAACGGTTGCAAGCCGCGCCCGTGGTGGCCTATCCCGCCGCCAAGGGCAAGAAGGGCAACGCGCTGACCATTGTCGAAGGGTATTTGCGTCCGGAACAAATCCTGGTGCCGCTGATCTATCCGGTGACCACCGAGAAACTGCCGCCGCCGTTTTCCTACGAGGATTCGCTTCGGGCGTTCTACGACGATTCCGCCTCGGCCGTCGCCGCTTACCTGGACCAAGGGCTGGACGTCGCCGCCATCTGCGAGGGCGATCCGTTCTTCTACGGTTCGTTCATGTATCTGCACGACCGCTTGGCCGAACGGTATGAAACCCAAGTGGTGCCGGGGGTTTGCTCGATGCTGGCTTCGGCGGCGGTGCTGGGCGCGCCGCTGGTGTACCGCAATCAGGTGTTGACGGTGTTGTCGGGGGTGTTGCCCCTGGATGAATTGATCCTTCGTCTTAAGAATACCGAAGCGTCGGTGATCATGAAGCTGGGAACCAATTTCGAAAAGGCCCGCGCCGCGATCGAGGCGGCGGGTTTGTCCGGGCGCGCCCTTTATGTCGAGCGGGCGACCATGGCCAATCAGCGGGTGGTGCCGCTGGAACGCGTCGATCCCGCTACTGTTCCGTATTTCGCCATGATCGTCGTGCCCGGCCTTAAATGGGAGGCGTGATGGTTGCAAACGTCGCCATCGTCATTCTGGCGCAGGGCGGTTTGGAAACCGCCTTGCGTATCAAGGCCGCGCTGCCGCAAGCCGTGGTCCACGGACTGAGCGGCCGGGTTAAGGGCGCCGACGTTGACTATGCCGAGTTCGGCACGGTCATGCGCGATCTGTACCGGCGCAATACTCCCATCGTCGCCCTGTGCGCGGCGGGCATCGTCATCCGCACGCTGGCGCCGTTGTTGGCCGACAAGCGGGCCGAGCCGCCGGTGTTGGCGGTGGCCCAGGACGGCAGCGCCGTGGTGCCGCTGATGGGGGGCTTGAACGGCGTCAACGATTTGGCGCGACAAATCGGGGCCGCTTTGGGTACCGCGCCCGCCATCACCACCTCGGGCGAAATTCGGTTCAACGCCACCTTCGAGCGTCCGCCCGACGGGTATCGGCTCGCCAATCCCGAGTCGGCCAAAACCTTCATGTCCGACCTGCTGGCCGGGGCGGGGTTGTTCATCGACGGACACGCGCCGTTTCTGGACCTCTCACGGTTCGTCCACGATCCTTTCGGCCTGCGGCGGCTGGTGGTGACGACCGGCGTTCACGAACCCCGTCCGGACGAATTGGTGTTTCATCCGCAAAGCGTCGTGGTTGCCGCCACCGGCGACTGGGACCGCATCCCCCAAATCCTGGCGGAACACAACCTGTCGCCGTTGGCCGTTGCCTTCGTGGCGATGCCGGAATCCGCTTTTAACGTTCAGTCGTGGCCGATCCGTCTGGTTCCCGGCCATCCTTCCGCGCTCGACATGGCAAGCCAAGCCGTTCCCGATCCGCTCGATCTGTTCGATCACGGCGCCGTGGCCGTCGGCGTCGCCCGTTCGCCCGCCGCCGTCGTCCCGGTCGGGCACAAACGCGGGCGTCTTGCGGTGGTGGGGCTGGGACCGGGATCGCCGGATTTCCTGGCTCCCGCCGCCAAGGCCGAGTTGTTCCAGGCCGAGCACATCGTCGGGTATCAGACCTATGTGGATATGGCGGGTCCGTTCCGCCCCGATCAGACCGTTCACGCCTCGGACAACCGGGTCGAGATGGAGCGCTCCCGCCACGCTTTCGCTCTGGCGGCGCAGGGATGTCACGTGACGGTGGTGTCGTCGGGCGATCCCGGCGTGTTCGCCATGGCGACGGCGGTGATCGAGGCCTTGCATCAGTCCGGCGATCCCGTTTGGCACGGGGTGGATCTGGTGGTGGTGCCCGGCATTTCCGCCGCGCAAAGCGCCGCCGCCAAGGCGGGGGCGCCGCTGGGACACGATTTCTGCGTGCTGTCGCTGTCGGACAATCTGAAACCGTGGCCGGTGATCGAGAAGCGGCTTGAACTTGCCGCCCAGGCCGATTTGGTGCTGGCCTTTTACAATCCGGTGTCCAAGGCTCGTCCGTGGCAATTGGGCCGGGCGCTGGAAATCGTGCGGGCGCATCGGCCGGGAAGTGTTTCCGTGGTGCTGGGCCGCGACGTGGGACGGCCCGGTGAAACCGTAACCACCCTGACCTTGGACGCGCTGACGCCCGACCAAGTGGATATGCGCACGGTGGTGATCGTCGGATCGTCGGCCACCACAACCTTTCCCCGCGCCGACGGCGGGACGTGGACTTACACGCCCCGCTGGTACAAGGATCGCTGATTACCGGATGGCCCGGGCCAAGGTATCGGCGATCCGGTCCAGATCGACGGGTTTGCTGAAAAAGGCGAAGACGCCGGATTCCGCCCGCTTCGCTTCGCGGGTATAGGTTTCGTTGCCCGAGCACAGCACGCACGGCAAATCGGGCCGGATGGTTTTGACCTCCCGGATCAGATCGATTCCGTTCATGTTCGGCATGGTGAAGTCGCTGATCACGGCGTCCCAGCGGCCGGGATCGGCGCGAAGCACGGTCAATGCTTCCAACGGATTGTTGCTGGACGTGATTTCGAAGCCCAGTCGTTCCAAACCGATTTTCAGCATCGCCCCGAAATCGCGGTCGTCGTCGACGACGAAAATGCGGCCCGTGGCGACGGCGGATCGCAAGGGGTGGGACGAAGGCTTTCCGATTTCGACCGGCGCTTGGCCTTCAAACAACGGCAGGATCAATTCGAAGCGGGTGCCTTCGCCGACGCGGCTGGACACCGACAGAGCGCCATTATGCGCCACGACGACGCTATGGACGACGGCCAAGCCCAGCCCCGTTCCCTTACCCTTGGCTTTGGTGGTGAAGAACGGCGTGAATATCTGTTCCAGCAGCGCGCCGTCCATGCCGCATCCGGTATCCGACACCGTCAGGGAAACATTCTTGACGGTCCGGTTCAGTATTCCCGTGACCGCGTGGGCGGCGCCCGTCTGGTCTTCCCAGACCTCGACGGTTTTTGGGGTCTCGCCTTCACGGCGTTTTCGCAGTCGGCCCAGGGCGATGTCGTCCATGTCGGTGGGTTTCAGCGTCAATGCGATCGTTCCCGGGCGCCCGGCGAACGTATCGTGAGCATTGAGGCACAGGTTAAGGAGCACCTGGGTTAATTGATCGGGATCGCCTTTGATCTCCGCATCGGGAAGATCGCATTGCACGACGATCATGGTGGACGAGGGAATGCTGGCATTCATCAGGATGCGGATATCGTCCAAAAACCGCGACAGAGGCACGCGCTCGCGCTTGACCTCGCCGTGACGCGCGAACGACAGGATTTGTCCGATCAAGGCTTTGCCGCGCTGACCGGCGGTAGTGATGCGATGCGCGTAATGGTGAATTTGCGTGTCGTCGTCGCTATCTTCCGAGATGAAGCGGGCAAAACCCAAAATCGCGCCCAACAGATTGTTGAAGTCGTGGGCCACGCTTCCGGCCATTTTGCCAAGCACCTCCATCTTTTCGGCTTGTCTAAGGCGGGTGGCCGTTTCTTCGTGCCGTTTTTGCGCGCGCAAGGCGTTGACGCCATAGGAAAGGTTGTTGGCAAGGTCGATCAGCAAAGCCGTTTCCGGCTCGCGAAAAGCATTCGCCTCGGCCGCGTAAATGGCCAAGATGCCGAAAATATTCTTATCGGTTTTAAGCGGCAGCGCGATCATCGAGCGATACCCCCGCGCATTTGCGGGCGCTTTCCACGGCGCCATTCCTTTTTCCGTTTCGATATCGACCAGGATTTGGTGACGGCCCGAGCGGACGCATAAACCGGCCGGTCCGCATCCCCACGCATTGTTTTCATCCCAACTGAAGAAAGAGGTGGTCAGATATCCCTCTTCATGACCGGAACAAGCCACGGGGCGAATGGTCTTGGCGGGATCGTGTTCGACGATGGCGACGCACGCCATGCGATATCCCCCCGTTTCGACAATCACCCGGCACATGGTCGCGAACAGTTCTTCTTCGCCGGAGGCGCGTATCAATGCTTCGTTGCCCTGGCTCTGGGTTCGAAGAACGCGGTTCAACCGCTCCAGGGCGGAATTGGACTGGTTCAAAGTTTCGATGGTCGATTTTAGCGTTTCATTCCGGTTATTGATGGCGGCCACCACATGGTCCAGTTCATCCATCGTTTCCGGTTTCGGCCTATCCAGGCGAAGCGGTGACGACCGACGGGGATCGTAGTCCACTGCGGCCGCGGCGATATCAAGCAGATGCCGCGTGATCCGGCGATGAACGACGAAGAAAATGAACGAAGCCACCAGCAACGTCTTCGCGCCAAGGGTTGTAAAAATGACCGCGGCCCGGAAGATCAGGTTCCGATAGATGTCTTCAAGTGTCGCCTGGATGCGGAAAACGCCGATCTCCTCGGCGTTATCGCCGCAGCAGCGCAGAATGACGTCCCGGCTTAGTATGTTCTGATTTTCCGGGCGGCCCGCCGTTACGGTCAGTGGGGATAGGCTGGTGCCGGTTTCCTTGACCTCGGCCATCCGCACGGACGGCAGTTTCAAAATGCTGTTCAGCTGATTGTCCAGGCTCGCGCGATCCATAACCCACAGCGAACCGGCAAGAACAGTCGAATAGCTTTGTTCTATTTCATCAAGTCTTCTATTGATCTGCGCTTTTTCGTCCTGGTAGTCGATGTAAAGCTGGATGACGGTAAGGCACAATGTTACGACAGAACTGAAGATCATGATGTGAAGAAGCAGGACTTTAGCTAAACGATTTCGCTTGGGAAACGCCTTGCTCGTTCTTATGGCACTATCTCTTAAGTCATGGTTCAATTGCGGAAAGCTCGTATCGTTACATGATATAAATTGATCATCATTAATCGTGCATTGATTTAAACGCAAGCCACACAGTGGCTAAGAACAAGGACTTTAACCTACAATTAGAACAAGTTGTAATGGAATTTTCGTAAATTGCGACGGATTTCCAGCTTTATCGATAAATCAATATTAACTAAAGTAAAGCATGGGCATAGGCGCACCAACTCAACTTATAGCCTTAAAAAAAGCTGATCTCGACTAATTCGGGAAATCCACCGTCTTCAAGGCTCGTGCCGTTTTATCGGCGCTCCACGGATGGGGGAACGAGGGCGGACCGCCCAATGACCTGATTTCAATTCCCTGTCCGGGGGTAAGGATGGCCGTGCCGGTCGGGGTGGTGATGGATATCGATCCGGCGATGGCCACCATGGCGAAGGGGTCGTCGAGCGGACCTCCCCAGAAATCGGTGCCGCGCACGCCGACGCTGGCATAGGGGGTGGTTAGTTGAAACGGATGGTCGGGTAGTTTGGCGATAGCGCCGGTGATGACCCGAAAAGCCCCGTCGGGAATTTGCAGCGTCGCTTGGCCCGTTGCGGTCGTTGGGTCATAGATCAAACGGTCGATCACCAGATGGGCGTTTTCCCCCAGGATCAAATCCATGCCGTCCACGAAGCGAAGTTCCAACCGGGCTCCGTTTTTAGTGACGATGGCGTCGCCGACGGACACGTCGGCTCCTTGGGTTAGAACGCCGGGATGCGGTTGCGTGATTTCAGCGTCTCCGACCAGACGCGAAACGGTCGCCACCGGCTCGGCCCAGGCAAGCCGCGCCACGGTTGATAGGATCGCAAAAACGAAGAATCCCAAACGGCTCAACGTCTCCTCCCAGAATTTTCCGGCAGTATACGGCGTCCGTTCAGCCCAGCGAGAAAATTTTAGCGATCACGACAATCAGACCGGCCAGAACCAGCCCGATCATGCCCTTAAGGACGGCAAGGTCCCGTTTCAATTCGGCCTTCAGTTCGCCGATGTCGGTCTTGCTCGCCAGCTCTTTTCTATCCAGTTTGAAGACGCTCATGGCGCGCGTTTACCCCGCCCGCCGGTTGGACAGACTGGTATAGGCGATGGCGTCCTCGGCGGCGTGCAGCAAGGCGCGGGCTTTGTTCAGGCATTCGGCGTGTTCCGATGCGGGCACCGAATCCATGACGATGCCCGCTCCGGCCTGAACGGTCATGACGCCATCCTTGATCAAGGCGGTGCGCAAGGCGATGCAGGTGTCCATGTTGCCGTTGCCCGCGAAATAGCCGATGCAGCCCGCATAAAAGCTGCGGCGAACGGGCTCCAATTCGTCGATGATCTCCATGGCGCGGATTTTGGGAGCGCCCGACACGGTGCCCGCCGGAAAACCCGCCATCAGCGCGTCCATGGCGTCCGAGCCCTGGCGCAGCTTGCCTTCGACGTTCGAGACGATATGCATGACGTGGGAGTAGTATTCCACCTGCATTTTCGAGGTGACGGCGACCGAACCGATTTCGGCCACCCGCCCGACGTCGTTGCGGCCCAAATCCAGCAGCATCAAATGTTCGGACAATTCCTTGGGATCGGCCAGCAGATCGGCGGCCAATTCCCGATCCTCGGCGGCGTCGACGCCGCGGCGGCGGGTTCCGGCGATGGGGCGGATGGTGACTTTGCCGTCGCGCAGCCGCACCAGGATTTCCGGGCTCGATCCGACCAACTGGAACGTGCCGAAATTCAGATAGAACAGGAACGGGCTGGGGTTGCTGCGGCGCAAGGCCCGGTACAGCGAGAACGGCCTTAGCTTGAACGGCACCGAAAAGCGTTGCGACAGCACCACCTGGAATATATCGCCCGCGGCGATGTATTCCTTGGCCTTGGTGATCATGGCGGCGTATTGCTCGGAACTGGTGCCGTGCACGGGCGTGGGGACGTGATCGGATCGTTCGATCCATTCGCCGGCGTGGGGCAGGGGCTTGTCCAGGGAAGCCATCACCGCGTCCAGCCGTCGGGCGGCGTCGTCCCAAGATTGCTTGGCGTCTTTGGCGCCCGGACGCACGGGGGTGACGGCGGTCAGCGTGCCGTTGACGTTGTCGAACATCACCAGCACCGTCGGCCGCACGTAAATTCCGTCGGGAATTCCCAGCGTGTCGGGATTGTCGTCGGGCAGCCGTTCCACCAGTCTGACGGTGTCGTAGGACATATAGCCCACCAATCCCGCCGACATCGGCGGCAGGTTGGGCGGGATGTCCACTTCCGACTGGGCGATAATCGCCCGCAGCGAATCCAGCACGCCCGATTTTTCGGCGATCGGGCAAGGCGTGAAGGAATCCGGGTCGGCCAGCGGATTTTCATTGATCCAGGCCTTGTTCCCCTGGGCTTTCCAGATCAGGTCGGGCTTCAGGCCGATCATCGAATAGCGCCCCCGATGGGCGCCGCCTTCGACGGATTCCAGCAGAAAGGAAAACGGTTCGTCCTGCCCCAATTTCAGAAAGGTCGAAACCGGCGTTTCCAAATCGGCCACCACCGTGCGCCACAGCAATTGCGGGCGGTTTTGGGTGAAGATGGTTTGGAACGTCTGAAAATCGGGGTGAACGGACATGGAGTTTATTCTTCGCGGGTCAATTGGCTGCGGTCGATCTTGACGCCGATCTTGGCTTCTTCCGCGGCCAAGAAAGAATCGGCGAAATCCCCGGCGATGGCTTGCGACATCATGCGGCGAACCGCCTGAATCTTGTCGGGATGATCCGCGGGGTTGACGGGTTTGATTTGGGCCAGCCGAGCGACCGCCCAGCCGTCGGCGATTTCCGAGGTGAAGATTTCGCCCTCGGATGCTTCGAACGTTTTGCCGATGACCGAATCGGGCACGCCCGAGGCTTCACCGGCATTGCGCGAGAACGGTTGCGAGGTTTTGACTTCGACGCCCGGAATTTTGTCCACCGATCCAATCGGCGCCCCCTTCAATTGCGCGGCCAAGGTTTCGGCTTTGTCCTTGGCCAATTGGTGGCGCTGGGCGGCGATCCATCCGGCGGCGGCTTGGTCCTTGACCTGGGCCAGCGGATGAGGGGCGGGAGCGGTGACGCCGTCGACGCGGATCAGGAAATAGCCGTCCTGACCGTTTTCGGCCATTTGGCTTTCGGCGCCTTGATCGGTGTGAAAAGCGATGGACAGGAACGACGGGTCCTTGGGCAGGGAATCGACGGGCTTGCCGTTGGGAGCCAATCCCTTGGAATCGACGGCGTCGAAGGACGCCACCGGCAGCGAGAAGCGCCGGGCCGCTTCCTCGATCGAGGCGCCGCCGCCCAGGGCGTCCTCGACCTTGTTGGACAGTTCGGCCAGCAGATCGGCGGTCTTGTCGCGCCGCAGAATTTCGGTCAGGGCGGTTTTGACTTGGTCCAAGGTTTTGTTTTGGGCGGGAACGATCTGATAGACCTTGATCACATGCCAGCCCAGATCGGATCTGACCGGTCCCGTGGTGACGCCCGAAGCGGTGTTGAACACGGCATCCTGCAATTCCGGCGGCAGCTCGTTTTTGGCCAAGGTGCCCAACTCGATGACTTTCACGTCCAGGCTTTTGGCGATCGCCGACAGATCGCGGCCTTGCTTGATCAATTCGACGGCCTTGTCGGCCTTGTCCTGATCGGCCAGCAGAATTTGGCTGGCTTGGCGCTTTTCCGGAGTGTTGAATTCGGCTTGGCGCTGATCGAACGCCTTGGCCAAATCGTCATCGGTGATTTGGATGTCGCCCGCCACGTCCGACGGACGCAGGGTAAGGACGGTCAAGGCCCGGTATTCCGGGGCCATGAATTTCGCGGTATTGGCGTTGTAATAGGCTTCCAATTCCGCCTGGGCCGGGGCGGCGGGGGCCGGAACGGCGTTGTCCGACACCAGCGCCAGTTCGGCGACCCGTTCTTCATACCTGCGCCGGACCAACGGATCGACCAGGGTCATGGGCGCGATCACGCCGCCGGTCATCGCCTGGGCCAGTTGATTGCGCTGTTGTTCGGCGCGGGCGACTTTCAAGAATCCCGCTTCGGTCATGCCCATGCGGGTCAAGGCGGCGCGCAGCCGTTCGCGGTCGACCACGCCCTGTTCGTTCTTCAAATTCGGATCGTTGGTCACCGCTTGCAGGACGGCGGCGTCGGAAACCGCCAATCCCAGCTTGCGGGCGGCGTTGTCGACCAGCAGGCGGGTGGTGATGGTCTGAATGGTTTTGTCCAGATAGCCGATCTTGCGGGCCAGTTCCTCGGTCAGATGGCCTTTGAATTGCTCCTGCTGCCGTTCGACCTCGCGCTTGAATTCCATTTCCACTTCGCTGGCCGAGACGTCGACGCCGCCCACCGAAATGGCGGGGCCGGTGCCCATGGCGCTGCGGCGGACGAAGTCGCCGACGCCCCAGGCGACGAAGCTTAGCGCCAGCAAGGCGAACAGAAGTTTGACGACCCAGGTTTTGGCGGCATTGCGAAAAGTGTGAAGCATGGAGTCCCAGACAGTGGCTGATACGAAAAAAAGATCGCGCATCATAAGGGCGCGATTTAGGGGGGGCAACAATGGATTTGAGGCTTTGGATATGTTAAGCCGTAATTCCGACACGACAATTCCCAGGATGCCGAAATGAGCAGCAGACGACCCTTGATCGCAGGAAACTGGAAAATGAACGGTTTTGGCGCCGACGGCAGGGATCTGGCGCAAGGAATCGTCCGATGGTGCGCAACTCATGGCGCCGACGGTGCCGACGTGGTGATATGCCCGCCGTTTACCTTTCTCGCCGAAGCGGCGAATTTAACGAAGGACAGCGCGGTTCGCATCGGCGCCCAGGATTGTCACGCCGATCCGGCGGGGGCGCATACCGGTGATATTTCCGTGCCGATGCTAAAGGATTGCGGCTGCGGTTTCGTCATCGTCGGCCATTCCGAGCGCCGCTCCGATCACGGCGAGACCGACGCGATGGTCGCGGCCAAGGCCTCCGCCGCCCATAATGCCGGAATGGTCGCCATCGTCTGCGTCGGCGAGACGCTGGCCGAGCGCGAGAGCGACCGAACCTTCGACGTGGTCAAACGGCAAATCCAGGCCTCGGTTTCCGCCGCCGCCGCCGCCGCCAATACGGTGATCGCCTACGAGCCGGTATGGGCGATCGGCACCGGCAAGGTCGCCACACCCGCTCAGGCGCAGGAAGTCCACGCTTTTATCCGCGCCACTCTGGCCGAGCATTTGGGGGCGTCGCAGGCTGAAGCCATGCGCATTCTTTACGGGGGCTCGATGAAGCCCGACAACGCCAAGGAGCTGTTGGCCCTGCCGGACGTGGACGGCGGACTGATCGGCGGCGCGGCGCTGAAAGCGGCCGACTTCACCGCCCTGATCGTTTTGGCCCAGGGGAAATAGCATTGACATGTAATCGGAATCATTAATTTCGACTGCGAAGTCATGAGCGCCTTCTGAACGGGACTCCCATTGGCTGGGCGGAATTTTTCCATCCGAACCGATGCCGACAAACGGACCGAGATCGCTGCGCTGTTTGGGCACTTCGAAAATATCGTCAGCCCGCGCAAACGATGAATCTGCGCTGGACCAACCCGGCGCTAGCTCGGGATGAAATTAAGGAGAGTCATCCCGCGATTGCCGCCATTGAGGCGGCGGCCAAGGGCGCGGAAGCGCCCGCCCGGCGAGGGCGAAAATGAATCGAGAGCATTATGATATCAACCATATCTCATAATACTCTAGTCTACTGAGTAAAGTTAAGTCACGCTTGCTTGGCGTCGATGATGGCGCGACGGACGGCGCGGGTGGTGGCGAACTTTTGTTCCAACACGTCGCCCTCGCCCCAACGTATGGCCCGTTGAAGCTGGGTCAAATCCTCGGTGAAACGTTGGATCACTTCCAGCACCGCCTCGCGGTTGTTCAGGAAGATGTCCCGCCACATCACCGGGTCCGAAGCGGCGATGCGGGTGAAATCGCGGAAGCCCGACGCCGAGAATTTGATCACCTCCTGGGACAAGTCGGCTTCCAAATCGGTGGCGGTGCCGACGATCGTATACGCGATCAGATGCGGAAGATGCGAGGTGATGGCCAACACCCGGTCATGGTGCTGCGGGTCCATGATTTCCACCTGCGCGCCCACCGCTTTCCACAGCGTCACCAGTTTTTCCAGCGCTTTTTCGTCGGTTCCGGGCAAGGGCGTAAGAATTTCCCAGCGGCCCTTGAACAGACCGGCCAATCCGCTGGCGGGTCCGGAATGCTCGGTTCCGGCGATGGGGTGGCCGGGAATGAAATGAACGCCTTCGGGAATCGACGGCCCCAAATCGCGGATCACCGCCATTTTGACCGAGCCGACATCGGTAACGATGGCGCCTTTTTTCAAATAGGGGGCGATGGACAGCCCGACAGATTCGATGGCGCCGACCGGCGTGGCGACAACCACCAGATCGGCTTGGGGCACCGCATGTGACGGTTCGGAATCGACGCAGTCGACAATTCCCAATTCCAAGGCGGCCTCACGCGCGGTCGCCGAGGAATCCACCGCCAGCAGGCTTCTCGCCAAGCCGCCCTCGCGGATGGCGCGGGCCAGCGATGAACCGATATGACCGATACCGATGAAACAGACCGTATCGAACAGGGGATGGGCCAGGGGATGAGGCATGATGGATTACTCCCGTTTGGCGGCGAAATCGGCAAGGGCTTGGACCAAAGCCTCGTTCTCCTGGGCGGTCCCTACCGTGATCCGCAGCCAGTTTCCCAGCTCGTAACTGCCCATGGCGCGGACGATGATGCCCCGACCGCGTAGATAAGCGTCGGCGGCGGCGGCATCGCGCCCGGATCGTTCGGGAAAATTGACCAGCACGAAATTGCACGAGGACGGGGTATGGACCAGACCCAGGCTTTCGATTTTTTCCGTCAACCAAGTCCGCCATTGGCTGTTATGGGCTTGGCACGCCGCCAGGAACGCGCCGTCCTCGACGGCGGCCACGCCCGCAGCCAAGGCGGGCCCTGAAACGTTGAAGGGATCGCGGATGCGGTTCAACACTCCCGCCACCGGTTCCGGGCAATAGCCCCAGCCCAGCCGAATTCCGCCCAAGCCGTAGATTTTAGAAAAGGTTCGGGTCACCACCACATTGGCGCCGGGACCATCGACCAAACCGAATCCGGACGCGTAATCGGCGGCGGTGACGAATTCGGCATAAGCTTCGTCAAGGACCAACAACACCGATGGAGGCAAATGCTTCCGCAACCGGATCACCTCGTCCTTGGGGATGAAGGTGCCGGTGGGATTGTTGGGATTGGCGATAAAAACGATGCGGGTTCTGGGCGTGACCGCCGCCAGCAGGTTGTCGACCGAACCGGTTAAATTGGTCTCGTCCGCCGCCACCGGCGTGGCCCCACACGCTTCGGCGGCGATGGGGTACATGCGAAAACCGTGACGCGAGTACAGAACCTCGTCGCCCGGCCCCACATAGGCCCGGCACAACAATCCGATGATCTCGTCCGACCCGACGCCGCAGACGATCCGGTTGGAATCGATGCCGTGCGCCTTGCCCAGGGCCTGACGCAACAGCGCGTGATTGGCGACGGGATAACGATGCAGCGTCTTGACGGCGTCCAGGTACGCCTGCATGGCTCGCGGGCTGGGTCCCAACGCGCCCTCGTTCGAGGACAGCTTGATCACCTCGGCGCGACCGGCCAGGACGGACTCGCCGCTGACATACTCTTCGATATCCATGATCCACGGACGGGGTACGGGGGCGCTCACGACACTGTTTCCTTAACTTGATAGAGGAACGGGATAACCGCCGACGATGGTGACGTGGGTGATTTGGTCCCGTACCAAGGCGGCAAGACGGGGGTCGGCCGAACCGACCCATCCTTCCACTTCGACGAAATGCAAAACCACTCCGCCCATGCGGGTCGACGCCGGATGGCCGGTGGGGGTGAACCCCGCTTTCGCAGCCAGGGCGCGCGTGCCGTCGATACTGACGCCGGCCGCCGTTTCGACGACCAGGAAAGTCCGGTCGTTGCCGGTTTCGTCATGCGGGCGTTTTGCGACCACCAATCCTTCCACGGGGTCGTTGCGGTCGTAAGGATAAAAGGGCAGCCGCAAAATGATTTTCGGGGCGGTTTCGCCGGTCAGCGCCGCCCACCACGGTTCGTTGCCATAGGGCGCGACGCCTGGAAGGGGGACCACGCCGACGGGAATCTCGTCATTGGCCACCAGCTTGACCACTTGGCCGGCGCTGGGGATGATCTTGACGGCGGGCGTGGTGCCGAAATGGTCGCGGATCAATTCGACGAACCCGCCGGAACCCGACCCCGGTCCCGATCCTTGGGCGACGGCGATGGACAGCGGGCATTGGACGTTGGTCAGACTGCCCAGGATTTCACGCCAGATGCGGACGATCGCGGATTTGGGGAAAACGCCCATATGGCGATCCGACAGACGGCGCAGGATTTGAGCCTCGCGGCCCGGGCGCAAGGCGAGATTGGCGTCGCCTTTCAAGGTCCCGATTCGTTCGACCAGGGATGCGCGCGCCATCAGCAGGTCGTGAATCTGTTCGTCGATTCGATCGATGTGGACACGTAAAGAGTCGATGGAGGATGTGTTGGTTGACGACATGGTGATTGGAACTCCGAACCACATAGGTGTAGTGTCCTCGTGATCGTAAATCAAAGAAAACATGAGCAGGTTATAAACGCGTCGATGAATACCTCACCAGAGTCACCCCAGTCAGCGCAGGTTCAAAGCTTGGAAATTGGGGGCGATCGCCCCATCCGTTTGGATTGCGGCGTTGAATTGGGGCCGGTCACCGTGGCCTATCGCACCTACGGTTCGTTGAATGCGAACCGCTCCAATGCCGTCTTGGTCTGTCATGCCCTGACCGGCGATCAGTATGTGGCCGATCCGCATCCGATCACCGGAAAGCCGGGGTGGTGGCATGAAATCGTCGGCCCCGGGAAAATATTGGATACCGGCCGCTATTTCGTCATTTGCTCCAACGTGCTGGGCGGATGCATGGGAACCACCGGTCCCAGCGACGTCAACCCCGAAACGGGACAACCGTGGGGCACCTCGTTTCCGGTCATCACCATCGGGGACATGGTTCAGGTCCAGGCCCGGTTGGTCGAGGCTTTGGGAATCGACCAGTTGTTCTGCGTGGTTGGCGGATCGATGGGCGGAATGCAGGTTCTGGAATGGTGCGCCACCTATCCGGACAAAGTCTTCTCGGCAGTTCCCATCGCCGCGGCGGCCAAGCATTCGGCCCAAAACATCGCATTTCACGAAGTGGGGCGCCAAGCCATCGCCGCCGACCCCGACTGGTGCGGCGGCGCCTATCAAGTACAAGGCAAGACACCCGACCGCGGTCTGGCGGTGGCGCGCATGGCCGCGCATATCACCTATCTGTCCGAACCGGCCTTGCACCAGAAATTCGGACGCAATCTTCAGGAGCGCAAAGGGTTCTCATACGGGTTCGACGCCGATTTCCAGGTCGAAAGCTATTTGCGTCACCAAGGCACGGTTTTCGTCGAGCGCTTCGACGCCAATTCCTATCTCTACATCACCCGCGCCATGGATTATTTCGATCTTGCGGCCGAGAACGGCGGCGCTCTGGCCAATGCCTTCAAAGGAACCAAAACGCGGTTTTGCGTCATCTCGTTTTCCAGCGATTGGCTGTTCCCCACTTCGGAAAGCCGGACCATCGTAAGGGCGTTGAACGCGGTGGCGGCCAACGTCAGCTTCGTCGAGGTTCAATCGGATAAGGGGCATGATGCGTTTCTGCTGGACGAGCCCCAGTTCCACGCCACCTTGAAAGGGTTTTTGCAAGGGGCCGCCGATCATCGGGGGTTAGGGAAATGATCGTATCGTCTTCGTCAATGGCGCTGCGCGTCGATCTTGGGCTGATCGCCGATATGGTCAAACCCGGCTCCCGCGTCCTGGATGTGGGATGCGGCGACGGCGTATTGCTGGAGTGGCTGGGCCGCCATAAACAGGTGGACGGCCGCGGCATCGAACTGAGCATGGACGGGGTTTCCGCCGCCGTTTCCCGCGGATTGTCGGTGGTGCAAGGCGACGCCGACACCGATTTGTCCTATTATCCCGACGATTCCTTCGACTACGTGATTCTCAGCCAAACCCTTCAAGCCACGCGCGACCCGCGCAGCGTGCTGGCGAACATGCTGAGAATCGGCAAATTCGCCATCGTGTCGTTTCCCAATTTCGGCAATTGGCGCATCCGGCTGTCCCTGTTGCTGAACGGACGCATGCCGGTCACCGGCAGCCTGCCCTTTCAATGGTATGAAACCCCCAATATTCATTTTTGCACCATTCGGGATTTTCTGGTTTTGTGTCAGGATATGGATATCGGGATCGAACGATCCATCGCCTTGAACGGCCGGGGTGAGGTGCTGACCAATTTCCGCTCCAACCTTTTGGCCGCGCAAGGATTGTTTCTTTTAAGTCGGGGGGCTTAAGGAATAATGCTGTCGGGATTAGACGTCGTTATCGGCAAGTTGCTGGCGGACGGTTCGCTCGCCCAATTTCGCGTGCGGGTCGTCTACCGACTGCTGGTGATCTTCTGCATCATCGGGTCGACCGGCATCGCCATCGTCGATACCGTTCCCGACTTCTGGGGGTCGTGGCATATTGCCGTGCATCTTCTGGAATTGTCGGGCCTGATCCTGTTGTGCCTGGATTATCTGTTCCGGCTTCGGTTGGCTTGGCTGGGCGACGACAGCGACGAACCGGAGCAGCGCGGCCTGCATTCCATGACCAAATACGCCCTTAGCGCTTATGGCATTTTCGACTTTCTGGCGGTTTTTCCGTTTCTGCTGGAGGTTAGCGTTTTACCGCTGTCGCCGGACGGTCACACGGTGTTCGGCATCTTGCGCTTCTTGAAGCTGGCCCGGTACTCTCCGGCCATCGAGATTCTGGGCACGGCGGTGCTGGAAGAATTGAAGCCGCTGGCCTCGGCATTGTTCATCATCGCGTTGCTGGCCATCGCCGCGGCCACATCGATGTATTTTGCCGAACGGACGGTCAACGAACATTTCCGAACCGTTCCCGACGCCTTGTGGTGGGCGATCATTACCCTGACCACGGTGGGTTACGGCGATGTGGTTCCCATGTCGGTGCTGGGAAAAATCCTCAATTCCTTCGTCGCCGTCTTGGGATTGTGCATGTTCGCCTTGCCCGCCTCTATCCTGGCGACGGGCTTTTCCGAGGAAATGAAACGGCGCAACTTCATGTCCACATGGACTCTGGTCGCCAAAGTGCCGATGTTCTCGGGAATGCATGCCGGGCAGATCGCCGAAATCGCGTCGCTGCTGCGGCCTCAGCGGGTCTCCAAGGGCGACGTCGTGGTGCGCGAGGGCGATGTGGGAGACACCATGTATTTCATCGTCGCGGGCCAATTGGAGGCGCGAACGCCGCATGGCAATTTCATTTTGCGGCCCGGCGATTTTTTCGGCGAAATCGCCATGGTCGAACGCAATCCCCGCACCGCCACGGTGGTGGCAACCACCCGCAGCCAATTGCTGGAACTGGCCGTCCTTGACTTCCAACGTTTCGTTGGGCGTTATCCCGAGTTGCTGGAGGTGATTCGCAAAACGGCGAAAAGCCGACTGAAGCAATGATCAGGGATTTTTATTGCTCCAGTCGGGATCGGCAATCGTGTGGTTCTTGCGCTGACCTTTAAGACGATGAATATGCGCCAAATTGCGTTCCGCCACTTGGGCGGGTCCTTTCGCCCCATGAGCGCGGAAAACGGCGAGTGCGGCTTCGATGGATGCTTGCGCCTCGTCCAGATGTTCCTTGCCGCCTTTGTGGCGATCGAACAGAAACAAAGCGGCGCCCAGGGTGTTTTTGGTTTTGGCCCAAGACAGCGGCGTGCGTTCCTGTGAATAAATCTGAAGAACCGAATCGCAGGTTTCGATGGATTTCTTAAGGACTTCGGGACTTTTCAACTGATCCCCGTAAATTTGCAGAATCTGGGCCATGTCGTGCATGGTATCCGCCCATTTTTGCGGCGTTTCCGTGCGGGAATAGACTTGCAGAGCGCCTTGCAGGGCTTGCAGGGCTTCACGCAGAAGCTCGCTGTCGCCGGTCACCAGATCAAGGCGGTACAGGGCGTTGCTTAACCGGATTTGCGATAGCGCCCATTCTTGCGGCATGCTGGCGCGGGTCAGCGATTCCACGGCTTGCCGCCATTCTTCCACCGCCTCTTTGAAGATGGGGATGGGTTCTTTGGAATTTTCGGCCCGCGTGGTCAGCGCCGAGCCCAAATGGCGATGGATCAAACCGCTTTCCCAAACGGGGTCGTTGCGGTCGACCCGCTTTTGGGCCGAGCGATACGAGGTCACGGCGCGTTCGAACCATTCCGGCGCCTCGCGTTCCGAGACGCAATCGGCGGCGGCCAGAGCGATGTGACCGTAAACGATTTGAACCGATCGCTGTTGAGCCATGGACATTTGCACCGAGGGTCTGCTGGCCAATTCTTCGGCCTGAAGCGCGGCCGTCGGCAGGGCTTGGCGAATCCAGCTTTTTTGCGATTCGGTAACGGCTTCCATGGCGGCAAGCGTGGCGGCATACAGAACGTTGATGGCAGGTTCGGCGAAGGTGACAGGCAATTCCAATCGGGTTCTAAGACCGAACGCGCCGTCATCGGCCTGCGCCGTTGAAAAGCGCAGTCGGTATCCTTCCGGGTTCATGCCGCCCCAAATCATCAGATGCCCGCCTTCGGACGCCACCGCGTGACGCAGGGCGGTCTGCAAGGCGGACGCGGCCAGAGGATCTTCCGGCGAATCGAAAGCAAAGGATTTGGGATAGGGTTGCAGCTTCAGCGCCGTCCGGTTGGCGAAGGATTGGATCAAATGGGCCTGAGCCGATCCGTCGACGTCGGCTTCCAACCCGGCGACAAGAACCTTGAACAGGGACTGTTCCAACTGAGGAGGAGGGGGAGATTGCATGCCGGACGAATGCGACGTCAGCAGGTCGCCGATCATCCGCATCAGGCGCGCCAGAACGGATGTCGCGGACGCGCCGCCGCTTTTGAGTTCGGCATCCTTGACCGGCTGAGACACGGGAACCAGTTCGGAGCCCTTGCTGAGCGGACGCACCGGCGTAAGTCCGGTCGCGCCGGACTGCTTGGCTTTCTGGTCGTCGATCTCACTCATTAAGCGCGGCCCATTCGTCTTCGTTGAGAACCGGAACGCCCAACTTTAGCGCGTCCGCTACTTTTGATCCAGGGTCGGCACCGGCCACAACAAAATCGGTTTTCCTGGAAACCGATCCCACCACTTTCGCGCCCATCGCTTCGGCCCGTGCCTTGGCTTCCTGACGCGTCATGGTGACAAGCGTGCCGGTAAACACCACCGCCTTCCCGGCGATGGCCGAGGTCGTGGCGGTTTGCGTTTTCATCGGTTCGACCGTGACGGCGGCAAGCAGGTCCGCGACGGCTTGACGGTTGTGATCCTCGGCGAAGAAATCGACGATTTCCCGAGAGACGGCAGGTCCGATATCGGCGATGGACAGCAAATCGGCATAGGCTTCCGAGGTTGGATCGGCTGCTTTCGCCATGGCGTCGATCCAGGCGGGGGCGGTCAAATAGTGGCGGGCCAGACGCTTGGCGGTGGCGGCGCCGACTTGCGGAATACCCAGGGCGTAGATCAGCCGGTCCAGCGGAACGACGGCGCGGGCGCGGATGGCATCGTACAGTTTCTCCACCGAACGCCGCCCCCAACCGTCGAAATTTTCCAGCCGGAACAGTCCTTCCTTGTCGGTTTGCTCCAGGCGGAAGATATCGGCGGGAGCGCGGATATAATGTTTGTCCCACAGGAACTGCACGTTCTTTTCGCCCAGCCCCTCGATGTCGAAGGCGTCGCGGCTGGCGAAGTGAATCAACCGTTCGGTCGCCTGGGCCGGACAGATCAAGCCGCCGGTGCAGCGCCACACCGCTTCGCCTTCCAAACGGATCGCGCGGCTGTGGCAAATGGGGCAGACGGGATGGTCGCCGCCCAATGCCTCGGCCATGTGGAAGGGGACGGGGCCGCGTTCGGTTCCCGGAACCGGGCCGACCACTTGCGGGATCACGTCCCCGGCGCGTTGCACGATCACCCAATCCTTGGCGCGGATGTCCTTGCGGGCGATGTCGTCTTCGTTGTGCAAGGTGGCCCTGGATACCAGAACGCCACCTACGTTGACCGGTTCCAGTTCGGCCCATGGGGTCAGCACGCCGGTTCGTCCCACCGAAATATTGATGGACAGCAAACGGGTGCGGGCTTGTTCGGCGGGAAATTTATGGGCGATTGCCCAGCGCGGGCTGCGCTCTTTCATGCCCAACCGGTCCTGCCAATCCAAGCGATTGACCTTGTAGACGACTCCGTCGATATCGTAGCCGAGATCGGCGCGGCCGTTGCCGATCTTGGCATAGAACTCCAGCAAAGCGTCGGCTCCATGACAGCGGCCGATCAGGGGATTGACCGGAAACCCCCAGGCTTTCAGACATTCCAGGAAGTCCCAATGGGTCGAAGCGACGGGCTTCGAACATTCGCCCAAGGCGTAAGCGAACAGGCTTAACGGCCTTGTGGCGGTAATGCGGGGGTCCAGTTGGCGCAACGATCCGGCCGCGGCATTGCGGGGATTGGCGAAGGGCTTTTCGCCAAGCGCGGCTTGCCGTTCGTTCAGCGCCAGAAAATCGGCCTTGGACATGTACACCTCGCCGCGCACCTCAACGACGTCGGGCGCGTCGGCAAGGGTTTTCGGAATTTGCGCGATGGTCAACAGATTGCGGGTAACGTCCTCGCCTTCCTCGCCGTCGCCGCGGGTGGCGCCCTGCACGAACCGTCCTTGTTCGTAACGAAGCGAAATGGACAGCCCGTCGATTTTCGGTTCGGCGACAAAGTCGATGGAATGGTCGTCGGCCAGCCCTAAGAACCGGCGGATACGCGCGATGAAGTCGCGCACGTCGCCTTCTTCGAAAGCGTTGTCCAGGGACAGCATCGGCTGGGCGTGACGGATTTTTCCGAACCCTTCCAACACGACCGCGCCCACCTTGCGAGACGGAGAATCCGGACGGATCAAATCGGGAAACCGGGTTTCGATGGCGGCGTTGCGGCGAACCAAAAGGTCGTAAGCGGCGTCGGAAACGATCGGGGCCGACAAGGTGTGATAGGCCCGGTCGTGTCGAGCGATTTCCTTGGCCAGCCGGTCCAATTCCATTTCGGCTTGGGCCGGTGTCAACGCCTCGACCGGGATTATGTCGGGGATCATTGCGGCAGTCCTTGCGGCAAGACCAAATACCCTCGGGCCGGACGGGCGTCGCGCACGCCCGTGGCTGCGTAAATTTGTTTCGACGCTTCGACGATGTTCACTCCGGCGAAGGTCTGAAACAACCGCGCGGTTCGTTCCAGGGCCGGAGCCAGCCGCAGCAGGGTTCGGGAATTGGTGGGAGGGAAAATCAAGGCTTCGGTCTTGTGGATGGGCGTAAACAGATTTTCGCGCAAAATTCGGTTGAGTTGGGAATGGGTATAAGGCCTGCCGTTGCCGAACGGCGTCCGTTCCAAACCGGCCCATATGCTGCGGCGGTTGGGAACGATGACGATCAGGCGTCCGCCATCGGTCATCACCCGCCAGATTTCCCGCAGCATGGCGCGGGTCTGTTCGGTGGATTCCAACGCGTGGATCAGCAAGATGCGATCGATGGAGCGATCGGGCAGGGGCAGTTCGGTTTCCTCGGCCAAGGCGGTCAGGTTGGGGCCTTCGGGCGGCCACGCCAGAACGCCCTGGCTGGCGGGCATGATGGCCACGACCCGTTCGGCTTCGGTCAGGAACGGCTGCAAATAGGGAGTGGCGAATCCTATACCCAGAAGCCGCTGCCCGACGACGCTCGGCCACAACTCCCTCACCTTGACGCGGATCAGTCGCTTGGCCATCTGCCCCGAACTCGATTCATAGAAATCCCGCAGATCGACCACGTCGGTCCACATGGCCGGATATGACATTGGATCAGCCCCAGTTCCGTCAAGCCCCTATTGGGCGGCCATATTATCCGCAGACGGCTTCCAGGTCCAATGTTCGTCAAGCAGGGCGGCCGAGCGTTTGATCAACTCGACGGCGGAAATGGGCTTGGCGATAACGTCGTCGATGCGATTCTGCCACGCGTGTTCCAATACCGAGTGATGCATATGGGCCGACATGGCCAGAATGGGCATTCTGGGGGTAAACAGGTCGCCCGAACGGATGCGGTGAACCAGCAAGATGACCTCGGTGGGGTCGCTGGGCCAGTCGATGATCATCAAATGAGGGGAAAACGAAGCGGCCGTCAGATCGGAAAGCGATCTGGCATGAACGACGCTTTCCAGAAAAAGACCGGACAACAGGGTCGTCACCAGCCGCCTGACATGGGCGTTGGAATCCAAAACCAAGACTCGACCGGCGGATCCATCGTACACGAGCGCTTCCTATTTCGGATCAAGGGGCTATGTCTTCGAATGAGTTTAGTCGGAAGGGTTCTCGTCAACAAGGGTAAAGAGTGCGTATCTTCGAAAAATTGAACCAAAGTCCATTATTTCCGTTTGCCCCGCGCTCGCGCCGCCGTGCCGCGTCGGCGGATGTCCTGGAAAGTGGCGTCGATGTGGCGCCCCTGATACAGGGAAATTCCCAGCGATCTGCCGAAATCGATCGAGGACTCGGTATCGCACCGGCAAAGAATGATCCGGGTCACTCCCGCGCGGCGCAAGGATTCCGGGCGGCTTTGAGTTTCGACGGATAGATTGTTGTCCCAAACCAGCTTGATTAAGTCGGCGCCCAGACGTTCGCGGTCCACGAAGGACAGCATCGAGTAGGATAAACCGTCGATGCAAATGCGGTATCCCCGTTCGTGGGCGAAATCGCGCGCGAACAGATAGGAAGACAGATCGGCGAAGATATCCACCTTTTGCAATTCCAGGACGATGGTCCCGCGTTTGCTTGTCTTGATGTTGTCGTCGAAGATCAGAAACTCCTCGGACAACAAGGTGGCGACATTCAAATTGATGCTGATATCGCCTTCCAGGGTGCGGTCGTCGTGGCGATTGAGCAGCGACAGTACGCGCCGGTCCAAGGTCTCGGTCAACTGCTGAAACAGCCAAGGGCTGGACGCCATGTTGACCGAGGGCATCAAGGTTTCCCGCAAGTCGCTGATGGAAATGAATATCTCGTGGAAAATGGGTTGCGGCGGACCGTTATCGACCACGGCGCAAATGGGCTGGCGCCGCATCAGATTGGCGATGTCGGCCTGCGACAAGGCGTTTTCCGTGCGGGCCAGCAATTCCGGCGTGAACGGTTTTCCCTTGGGGGCGGGACCGATGCCGACCCGGGCATCTTGAATGCGTTGCTTGCGCTGGCGGGCCTCTTCTTCCTGACTAAGACGCTGCGCCAACGTCATTAGTTGGTCGAACTCCCGGTCGAGCGAGTACCAGTCGCAAAAGCTGCCGGCGGTGTTCTCGTCCATCAGCAGGTCGTCGTCGGCGAACAGATACTTGATCTTGACGATGGCCGCCTCCATGTCGGCTTGGACCTGAGCCCGATAGACGACGATCATGTCCTTGCTGGTTAAACAGAACAGTTGGGCATTCAGCATCTTGATCAGATTGTCGAAGGCGCCCACGGCGATCCGCATGTGATGGTCTTTGCGGTTGTTGGGGTGCAAAAGCGAAATGTGCACATGGACCGCGCGGCGATCGTGACGGTGCCGCTCCAGGCGGCCCAGGTAATCCACAAGCATGGATTCTTGGGTGCCTGCCGGTGCTTGGGGCCCTGAAGGATTCTGCATGATGATCAACCGATGGCGTGCAAGGGTGGAAACTCGTCAAGCTTTTCGTTGTTTCCGCACTCGGCGCGGGGGCGGCCCGAGATCACGGCATGGCGCTGGGTGCATTGTGCGAAGGTGCAAGGGGCCGCGTTGGGACATTTCGCCATGGTAACCGCAGCCACCATGGAATCCAGGAACCGGCCCTGATACAGACGGATGCCTCGGTCCAATCCCCACGAAATGGCCTTTTCATTGTCGCATCTGGCCAGGATCACCCGGTCGAATCCCACCGGCCCAAGCGCCTGTTGCAACTCGGCGGTTTGAATGTCGGTGATCATGTCGTTGCTCCAGTTCACCTTGACGAAATCGGTGTCGTAAAGCTCGGCGTCGACGAATTGCAGCATCAGGGAAGTCAACCCGTCCAGAACCGTGCTGATCTGCTTTCCGCGCAATTCGTCGCGGATGCGGAAGAATTGATCCATATTGTTCAAAATGTCCGGCAGTTGAAATTCCACATAGACGCCCGACTTGCCGCGCGCGGCGCCGACGAAGTCCCGGAATTGCGGAGTCTCGACCGAAGTCATGTTCAAGTTCAGGGAAAAGGCCACCGGCGGAACCTTGAAATCGGCTTTGCGCAGCGCCGTCATCACCGACACGTCCAAGGCTTGCGACAGGTGCTGAAACAGCCAGCGGTTGGCAAGAATGTTGACGTCGGGGGCCAGGGCCTTTTGCAGGTCGGCGATCGACATATAGAATTCTTGAAACACCACCTCGGCGATGCGGCGGTCATTGATGTAAACGCAAGGCTGCCGCCGGACCACGCTGGCGATGTCGGTTTGGGCGATGCGTTCGATCACACGGCCCAGCGATACGGCGTCCAGGTCGTTGATCTTTGGCTTGGCGCGATCGGACTTGACCCGTTCCTTGGCTTCGGCGTTCATCCGCTTGCACAATTCAAGGAAGTCGTCATATTCCGATTCCAGGTCGAAATACGAAGCGAAGCGATCGTCTTCGGTATCGCCCGAGAAGGTCAGCGGGTCCTTGGAGAAAAGCGCCCGCAACTTGTAGACCACGGCGTCCAGATCGGCGATGCGCGCGTCCTTGCACAACAAGACGATGTCGGCGTTGCTAAGCACGAACATCTGACCGTGATAGGCATCGACCATGGTTTCGAATAAACGCGCGGCGATACGGACATGTCCATCGTCGCGGTTTTGCGGCTGAAGCCGGGACAAATGGATCTGGACCACGACGCGACCGTCGCGTATCCGGCCCACCCGCTCGGCGGTCTCCACCAGCACGGTTTCCGGAAGTTGCCGTTCAGGTTGAATTTCCATGCAGAAGGTCATGGGCTGCCCTTTCTCCAAGCCAAGATAGTAAAATCAACGCCATGACTGTTTCACGAGCGCCGCCATTGTGCAAGCCGGTATTGTCTTTAGAGCCTTAGACAATTCCCACGGGGTCGCGATGCTGACGAAAATGCCGTAGGCACGAGAAGAGTGCCGCGACGTTATGCCGTTTGCATCACGAGCGGGGTCTCCGCGCGAATGGTCAAACTGGCACTTACAGCGGCAGTATACCAGATCGCGCGGGTCATGGCTTTAGGGGTGTTGGTAACGAATAAAATCTGAACAAAAATCTCCCGTCCGATACGAACCCCACCTCACCTCCCGATAGAATCAAGCCAAAAAAGCAAATCCAAGCTCCGCATTTACCGCAGCATTTAGTGCGTCAATGATTGAGTTTACAATTATTTGGGCCGCCAAAACGGACAAGGCGATCATTGTCTCGACCAATGTCTCGATGGCATCTTCCTCGGAATCTATCAGTGCCTTGGCGGTAATATCCGAATAAGTGCCAACTTTATGTTTCTGAATTATTGAGGCAACTTGTATGGATATGTCCATTAAGTGTGGAACAACGAATTTATTAACATCGTCGTTCAGATTGGCCCCTGCAGCACTGGCTGCTGCCGCACCGGCATTGGCGCCGGCTTGAAGAGCTTTATAAATGTCATCGGAAATTGGCATGATCTCGTCTCCTATTCTACTTAGATGCCACGGGTGCTTGGCGACCTTCTCGATAAATTATCGCATCAAGATCGGTTATGAGAGAGTCAACTATAGTGGAATGTGATGTGCCGGGTGTTTGCGTTAATGCGTTCAGGCATCTATTCTTGATGTCGGCTTCTTCATTTGTCGATGGCACCCTTTGCGTGGCGGAGTTGGATTGAGGTCGCGCAGGTAATGGCGAACCTGCCGTCGCCTTGCCTTCTTTCATTTGCGTGAAATAATCGTCTTCAAGCCAAGGAATTTTACATTGCTGTTCTAAAATTATTGGCACACCGACCTTATCATCGCCTTTATTTAGTTCTTTTGGAATTCCAACGCTTTCTTTATTTTCTTTATTTTTTATTCCACCTGAAACCTGAACCATCATCTTGGTAAAGATTGAAGGGAGTGTTTCACAATGTGTATAAGAATTCATGTCAGAACTTAGAATTGACACTTCTTTTTGGAGTGTCAATTCTAACTGACCAACCCCTTTGCTAATTGATTGGAGAAACGCATCGCAAGATGTGGATCCAGGATCAATGCCGATTTCAATTTCGCTCATTGCCTCTATTTCGCCCTGCCATTTTGCCAGCTGAGCCTGAACGTCAGGATGCCTTGGATCGGCAGCGACCGTTCCTGCGACACTACGCATATGAGCTTCCCATGTAACCACTTCTGATAGCATATCCGTAGCCCTCTTTTGGAGGTCCGCGCTATATGGGGAAACCCATTGCATATGGCATGCCGCCAAAGTCAGAGTTGATACGGCCGTAATGGCGAATTTGGTCCAGTGTGTACTCATTGTCTCCTCCTAACTTGCTCCCGCGAGCATTCCGTTGATGCTGTTGTTTCGTGCAATACTGAATGATTAGCCTGGAGGTCCTAGGGTTTGAGACGTCGTGACCGACGGAGCCTGGGAATTTGAGCTTCCTGGGTTATTCGGAGGGGCTTGAGTACGATTACCACTGGGGACGAATTTCGCCGTCAAGTACACTCCATTGCTGATACCCATTAAAAGCTGATACCCCTCTGGAATCTCGGGGATAGAACCGCTGGATAATACTCGCAATATTACGAAAAGAGCGACGATGACCGTAAAGAAGAGCATCTGGACGCGGGTCACATCGATTTCATTTTGATCATCCGCGGCAATCACTAAGTCAGACCATTGGGGCTTCCGTGTCTGACCCTGTACAGATCCCCCCTGTTGAGGTTGAACTTGTGCCCCGACGACGGCAATGCCGCTGATTCCCAGAAGGACAAGCGTTCCATTAGTTATTATAATAAGGTTGCCTGACAATGCCATTACGTATACCGCTGAAGCGCCTACTACGAATGACCACAAAACGATTTGAAGCTGTGATAAGCTGGCATAGCCGTCTCGTGTCGCGATAATTTTGAGGAGTGGCGAATTTCTTCCGGGCACACCTCGGGAAACGCCAAACAGATGAAGAGCCGTGGCGGCGATAAGGACAACCAGAACGGCGATAAGGAACGAAAACCCGACGCTGGTAATGCCAAGGGGGTGGGTCACGTCGATTTGGCCACTGTTTGCGATTACCCGGAAATCTGCCAGAGGAACGACCCATAATCCCGTGGATGCGCTTTTCCGGTTTCCAGCAAAATCCATTGCACGGTCCAGCCACCAATATTTGGGTGGACTCATGTTCGGCACCGTCGCAGCGAATGCAAATGTTCCTTGCGTGTCATTATTCACACGGCGGATGGCGGGGCTGGGCATGGCGACAGTGCTTCCAGATTCCTCCCATCGGAAGCAGGCGATCATGCCTTCAGGGTCGAACCCAGGGCCAGTAACGGTAAATTTAACCTCGCCACCACGCGGCTGCCAGATCGTCATCGTATCGATTGCGACGATGACGTTACCCTTTACCGTATCGGTTACTGGCATGTCGCAGGCGGATGATGGGAGTGCCGCATTCTGCGCCGAGGCCGCCCCTCCAAAGAGGCAAAAGAATAAACCGAGAACAAGAACGAAATATTTTACGCGAATACGCGTCATCACCCCCCCCCTTTACCCGTCCCCACGGGTGACCGTCTTGCGGTCAATTCGACGCGTATTTACACGCATCGAACAATTAAAATACCGTACCACGAATCATTAGAAGAGAAAATATAATAATTTACCCTACAGCGTGTGTTCCTCTGCGGCCCGATCCGCTGGCCTTGCCATCGCGCAAAACGCAGCGCCGAACGGGATTTGCGGCAAACGCCGAATTGTGCTAACGCGTCGTCGTTCCAAACTCTGGTTCGGCAGATTTTCCGAATACGACCCGCTGAGACAAGGAAACCGACGATATGGCCAGTTACCAATACATCTATGTGATGAAGGATTTGACCAAGGTCTATCCCGGCGGGCGGGAGATTCTAAAGGGCCTGCGCCTGTCGTTTCTGCCCGGCGCCAAGATCGGCGTGCTGGGCGCCAACGGCGCGGGCAAATCCACCTTGCTGAAAATCATGGCGGGACTGGACCGGGATTTCGGCGGCGAGGCCTGGGTCGCCGAGGGGGCCAAGGTCGGCTATCTTCAGCAAGAGCCGCAATTGGACCCGTCCAAGGACGTGCTGGGCAACGTCATGGACGGCGTGGCGGAAACCAAGGCGTTGTTGGATCGGTTCGATGAGGTGTCGGCCAAGTTCGCCGAGGAAATGACCGATGATCAGATGAACGATCTGATCGCCGAACAAGCCGAACTTCAAGAGCGCATCGACCATCTGGACGCCTGGGATTTGCAGCGGACCATCGAAATCGCCATGGATGCCCTGCGCTGTCCACCGTCCGACTGGGACGTGTCCAAGCTATCCGGCGGCGAAAAGCGCCGGGTGGCGTTGTGCCGTCTGCTGTTGTCCAAACCCGATCTGCTGCTGCTGGACGAACCGACCAACCATCTGGACGCCGAATCGGTGGCGTGGCTGGAGCATCATTTGCACGATTATACCGGAACCGTGGTGATGGTGACGCACGATCGCTATTTCCTGGACAACGTGACCGGCTGGATTCTGGAGCTGGACCGGGGACAGGGCATTCCCTACGAGGGCAATTACTCCGCTTGGCTGGAGCAAAAGGAAAAGCGTCTGGAACAGGAAGGCCGCGAAGAAAGCTCGCGCCAACGGACCATCAAGGAGGAATTGGACTGGGTGCGGTCATCGCCCAAGGCCAGACAGGCCAAAAGCAAGGCGCGCATCAGCGCGTTCGACGCCTTGGTGGCCAAGTCGCAGGAGAAGCAAACCGGCAACGCCCAGATCACCATTCCGCCCGGCCCACGCCTGGGCGCCAAGGTGATCGAAGCCGATACCATCGCCAAGGCGTTCGGCGACAAATTGCTGTTCGAAAATCTGTCGTTCAAACTGCCGCCCGGCGGCATCGTCGGCGTCATCGGTCCCAACGGAGCCGGTAAAACCACGTTGTTCCGCCTGATCACCGGACAGGAAAAGCCCGATAGCGGAACCTTCGCGGTGGGCGATACCGTGGTATTGGGCTATGTGGATCAAAGCCGCGACAGCTTGGCCGGCGACAAGACCGTGTTCCAGGAAATCTCGGACGGCCAGGAAGAAATCGATTTGGGCCGCCGCAAGATCAACGCCCGCACCTATGCGTCGCTGTTCAATTTCCGCGGCCCCGACCAGCAAAAGAAGGTGGGCATTCTGTCAGGCGGCGAGCGCAACCGGGTGCATTTGGCCAAAATGCTGTCGCGTCCGGCCAACGTCATACTGTTGGACGAACCCACCAACGATTTGGACGTGGATACGCTCCGTTCCCTGGAAGAGGCGTTGGACGAGTTTCCCGGCTGCGCGGTGGTAATCAGCCACGATCGCTGGTTCCTGGATCGTCTCGCCACTCATATCCTGGCGTTCGAAGGCGACAGCCGGGTGGTGTGGTTCGAGGGCAATTATCAGGAATACGAGGCGGATCGCAAAAGACGACTGGGCGCCGACGCCGACCAACCGCACCGGATCAAGTACAAACCTTTGGTGCGTTAAAGGACGATTCAGACATTAGATCGACGCGCAAGCGTTCCGATCTAATGTCGTCGCTCTCTAGCAGCACCGCCCGATCTTGCCCCCGCCGTAGCGGCATTCCTGACGGTTGCGAAAGAATTCCTCGTAGGTCATGACTTTCTCGTCGGGATGATGATCCCGGCAATGGCTGACATAGTGCTGATAATCGGGAATGCCGACCATCAGCAGCACCGTCCGCTTCAGCTTGTTCCAGAACGCCTTAAGCATGGACCTCGGCTCCCGTCACTTCCACCGCCGTCGCCGTCCCGCTGGCTCTGGCCCGGCGGATCGAGACAATGCCGAAAACAAGCAAAGCGACGACCACAGCGACAAATCCGGCCGACAACGCCGCGTTGACGTAGTCGTTGAACACCACCTGCGCCATTTGATCGATGGTCTTGGCCGGAGCCAGCACCTTGCCCTCGGCCAGGGCCGCGCCAAATTTCCTGGCATGCGCCAAGAAGCCGATGGCGGGATTGTCCGACAACAGTTTTTCAAGACCGGCGGTAATGGTGCAGATCAGCAGCCATACGGTTGGAAGGATCGTCACCCAGGCGTACTTGTCGCGCTTCATCTTGAACAGCACCACCGTGCAGGTAATCAGGGCGATGGCCGCCAGCATCTGATTGGAAATGCCGAACAACGGCCACAGCGTATTGATGCCGCCCAGGGGGTCCATAACCCCGACATAAAGGAAATATCCCCAGGCGGAAACCGCTAGGGCGGACCCGATCACATTGTTGCTCCAGCGTTTGGTTTCGCGGAATGACGGCACGAACGATCCGCCCAAATCCTGAATCATGAATCGGGCGACACGAGTACCGGCATCGACGGTGGTCAAAATGAACAACGCCTCGAACAGAATGGCGAAATGATACCAGAACGCCATCAGCGCCTTGCCACCGATGAAATCGGAAAAAATCTGGGCCATGCCCACCGCCAAGGTGGGAGCGCCTCCAGCCCGCGACAGAATGGTTTTCTCGCCCACATCGGCGGCGATGGCGGTCAGCATGTCGGGCGTGACCATGAATCCCCACGACCCGATCACCTGTGCCGCTTGATCGGCGGTGGCCCCGATGACGCCCGCGGGCGAGTTCATGGCGAAATACACGCCCGGCTCAATGACCGAGGCGGCGATCATCGCCATGATCGCCACGAACGATTCCATCAGCATCGCGCCATACCCCAGAAAGGGGATCTGGGTTTCGTTTTCCACCATCTTGGGCGTCGTCCCCGACGAGATCAAAGCATGGAATCCCGACACCGCCCCGCAGGCTATGGTGATGAACAGAAAAGGAAACAAGGCGCCCTTGAACACCGGACCGTCGCCCGAAACGAAATCGGTAACGGCGGGCATTTTCAAGGTCGGCATCACCACAAGGATGCCAATGGCCAAAGCGGCGATGGTGCCGATTTTCAAGAAAGTGGACAGGTAATCGCGAGGCGCCAGCAGCAGCCACACCGGCAGCACCGAGGCGACGAATCCGTAGCCGATCAACATCAGCGCCAGTTGATCGCCCCGAAAGGTGAAAAGCGGAGCCAAATCGGGGCTTTCCGAAACGGTTTGGCCCATGAACAACGCCGCCAGCAGCAACGCCACTCCGATCAGGGACATCTCGCCCACTTGACCGGGTCGGACGAAACGCCCGTACAGCCCCATCAGAACGGCGATTGGCAAGGTGGCGAATACGGTGAACGTTCCCCAAGGACTGCCCGCCAAAGCCTTGACCACGACCAAAGCCAGAACCGCCAGCAAAATGATCATGATCATCAGCACACCGATCTGGGCGACAATGCCGGCTTGTTGCCCCAACTCGCTGCGAATGATGTCGCCCAACGAACGGCCGTCCCGGCGGCTGGACAGGAACATCACCGTCATGTCCTGAACGGTGCCCGCCAGAACCGCGCCGATCAGTATCCATAAGGTGCCGGGAAGATAGCCCATTTGCGCGGCCAGGACCGGCCCCACCAACGGACCGGCACCGGCGATGGCGGCGAAATGATGCCCGAACAGAACGTATTTGTCGGTGGGCACATAGTCCAACCCGTCATTGTGGCGCATGGACGGCGTCATCCGCGCCCCATCCACCTGCAACACCGTCTTGGCCACGAACAAGCCGTAGAACCGGTACGCCAGCGCATAAGTGCACAGCGCCGCCGTCACCAGCCATAGAGCGTTTATGTTTTCACCGCGGCTAAGCGCCACGACACCCAACGCCACGGCGCCAACGACGGCAACCGCCAACCATCCGATCTTCTGCATGATGCTCACCGTTTCCCCAGAAGTTTTCTTTGATCGTACCACTTCCGGCGCCGCCTGTCATCGTGCCAAGCCAATTCGGGCCAAATGACGACCGCAGTCCAAAAGCCAACTACTCCCCATACTTCGCCGACATCATAAAAAATATTTTAGTTATCGGCGAAGGCAGATTGTAACAGAATTCATATAAATACTTATGCACACAGTCACGCTGCATGATTAGTTATTCAATAACCTCATTTCTCGATTATATGAAACACCATCCTTTTAGATAGCAAAATGTATCCGAAATGTATCTCTATGCCATTACTTGATTATGCGCGATAAGCTTCTTACAGGGAATCCCCCCCTCGAAACTCAACGTCATTTCCACACGTCTGCGACATAAGAAAACAATGCCCCACCCACTCGTCAAAAAAGAGCTCGTTTTTACCGTCACCCCAGGCAGAAGCGGGACCAAATACCTGTCAAAATTGCTGGAAACCGTTCCCGCGCTAAGCGCCCATCACGAGCCGGATCCCAGTTTCTCGCAGGTCATGCGTCTGATCCAATCCGAACCGCTGACCGCCTACAATTATCTTACCCACTACAAATTCCCCGCCATCAACGACAGCCCCGGCCGGATTTACGCCGAAACCTCGCATATGACGTGCAAAGGATTCCTTGAACCCATGATCCGCATGGGACTGAGACCCTCCCTGATCATCCTTCGCCGCCCTCCGAGCGAAGTGGCATGGAGCCTGCTGGAACGAAACTGCATCCCTTGCCGGACGGCCGCGGGCGTTCAAACCCTTTTGGACCCCCGCGATCTCGGCGTCGTGCCTTTGCTGAATTGGGACATGGCGTCCAACTACCAGCTTTGTTTCTGGTACGCGCTGGAAATGGAACGCCGCCAGCAGGTCTACACCGAAATGGCCCTGAAATTGGGCCTTAAGGTGGTGGACGTCACCAACCGCGAACTGAACATCTGGCCCGCCTACGCGCGATTGCTGTCGCTTTTGGATCTTACCGCCGACGCCGACGCCCAGTCGTCCCACGCACGGATCAGCGCCGAGACTCATAATCCCAATTCCCATACCCTGAAGCAGGACAAACCCGGCGATTTGAAGGAAGAGGAAGAGACCGTATGGATTTCCGTCGGTCACTTCCAGCCTTTGCTGAGGGACACGATAAACGCGCGTTACGGCTTGAAATAATGTTAAGCCGATGTGCAGATCGAAGGAAATCGGATATAAACAGTCCCAAGATGAGCACACCGATCGCAATTAAGATTCTGCATATCGACGACGATCCGGCCATATGCGATTTGATCCGGCCCGTTTTCAGTCAACACGGCTGGACGATCCATCCGGCCGCGACCTTGTCCGAGGCCGTGGCCGCGATCGGCTCGAACCGTTTCGACGTCATGGTCGTCGACCGCACCATGCCCGACGGCGACGGCCTTGAAACCCTCCGCAGACTGCGCCAGGGCGGATTGACCACGCCGGCGATCATCGTCAGCGCCATGGGCGATGTGGACAACCGCGTCCTGGGCCTGACTTCCGGCGCCGACGACTATCTGTCCAAGCCTTTTGCCGTTGCCGAGTTGGCCGCCAGAGTCAAGCTGTTGTTGGGCAGAAGCCACGGCGCAACCGAAGTGGTCTTGCGATCCGGTCCTTTGGAACTGGATTTGGAGAATCTTCGGATGCGCCGGGGCGACCGAGTCGAGATATTGCTGTCCCGGGAAGCTCGTCTGTTGGCTTATCTGATGCGCCACACGGGCACGCCTTTGACCCGTCCCATGCTGTTGAGGGACGTCTGGAACTTCAACCTTTCCAACGAGACCAACGTTATCGACGTCCATATCAGCAAGCTGCGCAAAAAGGTCGATTGCCCCGGCGAACAGCCATTGATCAGAACCATCAAGGGCGTCGGATTCATTTTTGCCACGGACGGCATGTGATCATGCCGGTCGGATTTCGAAACACGCGGACATTCAGGCTGGCATGCCTGTTTTCAGTCGGCATTTTTGTTTTGATAACGACGATTTCCGTCTTGATTTATTGGCAGATCGCCATGGTCATCTTGCACCGCTCGGACGGCGCGCTTTACCGCAACGCCTATTTGGTGGCGGATGAAAATTCCGATGACGCGAAACACGACATCGAACGCATGCTGGACGCCGAGTCCCGCATCATCGTCGCAGCCGGCCTGTTCGACCCGCACGGGGGATTCATCGCGGGCAACATCCACGAACTTTCTCCCAACCTGCCCATCGACGGGCTGACCCACCCGGTTCCGGCATTCCCGGACTGCTGCGGACATCGCACCAACGGCAACGGACGTTTCCTGGCGCAAACCCTGGCCGACGGGCGCATTCTGTTGCTGGCCCGCAACATGGATACCCTGGACATGGTCGGCCAGACCATTCGCGATTCGGCTTTAACCTAATTGATTCCCGCCATTCTGCTGGCTCTGGGCATTGGAACTTTTCTGGGGCGGAGAACATCCAACTGGATGAACGACGTCCAAACCATGACCGCCCGCATCGAACACGGGGAAATCTGGCAACGTCTTCCCGTTCCCATCGGCGACGATTCGACGCGCTGGCTGGTGGAAAGCGTCAACCGCATCCTGGACGGGATCGGCGATGTGATCGACACCACCCAGTCCACAAATGTCCAACTCGCCCACGATCTGTTGTCGCCCTTGGCCGGCGTGCGGTCCCGTCTGGAACGCGCCACCGCTCAATCCACCGATTTCGAGGACCTGCGCGAAACGGTGATCCACGCCATTTCCGGGTTGGACCACACGGTGCGTCTGGCAAGCGCCTTTCTGAAGCTGGGAACCATCGAGCGCGGCCACATCCGCCAGCATTTTCAACCGGTGCGCCTTGATCATGTCGTCATGGAAATCGGCGAATTGTTCTCGGTCATGGCCGAGGAAAAATCGATCGCGCTTGCCGTCCAGGCGAACGAGATGGCGGTCGTGCCGGGAGATCAGGACTTGCTGATGGAAGCCATCGCCAATCTTGTCGACAACGCCATCAAATTCACTCCCGAAGGCGGAAGCGTCGCGCTTTACGTCAGAAGGGACCGGGAGCATTTCGTTATCGGCGTCAGCGACACCGGTCCGGGCTTGCCTGTCGATCAGCACGACAAGGTCCTGGACCGGTTCTACCGCCTGGATTCGTCGCCCGATGCGGCAATTCCCGGTCACGGCTTGGGATTGAGTCTGGTCGACGCCGTGGTGCGCCTGCACGGCCTGACCCTGCGCCTTAAAAACGCCTCGCCCGGATTGGTGGTCGAAATCCTCTGCGCGGTTTAGGTTATTCGATGGACAAGGAAGGGCTCGACGACAACCGGTTTTGGGAACGATCCTGGCAAACCTCTCTTGCCGTGCCCGTTTTTTCCGTTCCGCCCGGATCGAGATCGTATCTTGGACCCAAGACCAAACGCCTGCGGGTCGGCATTTTCCTTGACGATCTTCCCGCCCGATTACCGCCCGTGGCCGATGTGGAGTTCTTCGACCTGGGTAAGAACGGTCCTTGGGGTAAGAACGTTCCTTGGGGCAAAACGGACGATTGGGCCGCGGTGATCTCCCAGTTGGACTTGGTGATATCCGTGGATGCGCCGGCGGCCTATTTGGCTGGTCGAATAGGCAAACCGACATGGGTGCTGCTACCCGCGAACACGGAATTTCGCGGATGTTTAAAAGGCCGGGACGCGCCCGGCGATGAGAACCACATCCTGATCAAACAACAAGATGGTCAGGACTGGGATTCCGTCATCCAATCCGTCGCGCGCGCTTTGACCGAAGTGGCCGATGCCATTCGCCCGGACGATTGGACCGCCTGGAACACGCTGGGCGGTTCCCTGCTGACGAGTGGCGACGAAGTCAAGGCGGAAGCCTGTTTTCACAGGGCATTGGCGTTAAACCCCGGCCACGCCGACACGTTGTGCAATATTGCCAAGGCCTTGCACCGGCAAGGCAAAATGGAACAATCCATGGAATTCCACCGGCAAGCAGTCGCCGCCGCCCCGGATTCCGCCCAATGCCATACCTTCATGGCGCTGACGCTGCTGACGATGGGCCGGTACGAAGAGGGATGGCGCGAGTATGAATGGCGCTGGCGGGGGCATCCGGCTTTTCCCGATTTCATGAAGGAAAGGCCGTGGAAGGGAGAACCGCTGGGCGACGGGACATTGCTGCTGCATGCGGAACAGGGGTTCGGCGACATGATCCAATTCATTCGCTTCGCATCCTTGCTTAGCCCCCTGGCCAAACGGATCGTCCTGATCTGTCAACCGGAATTGGCCCGATTGATGGAAACCGTAGCGGGGATCGACGAGGTCCATGTCGAAGGACGGGCCCCGCCCCCGTTCACCGCCGGAATCGCGCTGTTAAGCGTTCCCGGATTGATGAAAGCGGGAACGGGTCCCATACCCGATCCGTCGCCCTATCTGTCGGCGCCCGGGGACGCGGGGTTCGATTTGGGTCCGAAATCCGCCCGGCTGCGAGTGGGATTGGCCTGGGCCGGACGTCCCACCCATCGGGACGACTGCCACCGCTCCATTGCTCCCGCCATGTTGGCCCCATTGTTTCAAGTCCCCGGAGTTGAATTCGTCAGCCTGCAAAAGGGCTCGGCGGATTTTCCACCGTCTTACCCGATGCGCGACGCCGGTTCCCGATGCGTCGACTTCGCCGATACCGCCGCGATGATCGCCCAACTGGATTTGGTGATTTCCGTCGATACCTCGGTGGCGCATTTGGCCGGAGCGATGGGCAAGTCGACATGGCTGATGCTGCCCGCCGTGCCGGATTTTCGCTGGCGGCTGGAAGGCGACCGGACGCCCTGGTACAAAAGCCTTACCCTGTTCAGACGCGAGCAGGGCCGAGGATGGGAACCGGTCATTCTGGCGATCCGGCACGCGCTGAACGATTTGGTGCAAGAGCGCCCGGCGTTCGATTGACCATCGTCAAGTCCGGAACGACGCGATCCTGAGAAATTGGAACGGAAGAGCGTTTCAACCTCGTCCCCCGATGCCCCCATGGTCAAGCAACTGCTTAAAAACTTCGTTCCCGCTCCGAACCCCGCCACCTGGGTCGAACGCGGCCGCGCGACAGTCAGCGCTTTCGTGGGGCTGTTGCTGACCTATGCGATCAGCAGATACTGTTTGGGGCCGTCGTCGGAATTGCCGATTCTGATCGCGCCGATGGGCGCTTCCTCGGTCCTGGTGTTTTGCGTCCCGGCCAGTCCGATGGCGCAACCGTGGCCGGTATTGGCGGGCAACGTCGTTTCAGCGCTGATCGCCATCACCTGTCTTAAGACGATTCCGGACCCGGCGGTGGCCGCCCCGCTGGCCCTGGCGCTGGCGATCGCGGCAATGTTCCCGTTGCGCTGCCTTCATCCCCCGGGCGGAGCCGTCGCCTTGACGACGGTGCTGGGAGGACACGCCGTTGCCGCCGCGGGTTACGATTTCGCCCTGGCTCCGGTCGGGCTGAATTCGTTGATCCTGATCGTCATGGCGATTGTTTTGAACAATGGCTTGCGCCGCCCCTATCCCCACCCGCAACAAGCCCCGCACGTCAACGTCCATGGATCGAAAGACCCTCCGCCCGCCGAACGCGTCGGAATCAGCCAAGCCGACATCGACGCGGTTCTGGCACATTACGGGCAGTTTCTGGACGTAAGCCGCGACGACTTCGAAGACTTGATCGCTCAGACCGAGATGCTTACCTACCGCCGCCGTTTCGGCACAATAACCTGCGGCGACATCATGACGCGCGACGTGTTTTTCATCGCCCCGGAAACGTCGTTGCTGGACGCCTGGAATTTGATACGGGATCACGATGTCTGGGCGCTTCCCGTCGTCGACGCTTCGACAAGAGTTATCGGTCTTGTCGGACGGGAAAACTTTTTCGGGAACCGCCGATTGGATACATCCGAACAAGACGAAACGGCAGCCCGGATCATGAACCCGTCAACCGTCACCATTGCCAACGACCGGCCGTTTATCGAACTGGTGCCGCTGATGACCGACACCGGCCAGAGACACATTCCCGTCGTCGATGAAAACCGGCGTCTGGTCGGCATCGTCTCGCAATCGGATCTGATCGCCGCGCTTTACCGAAACGACATCGTCAAGGCCCTGAATTTTACGTAAGCGGCGGCTCGCCTTGACAGAAGCGCCGCAACGCGTCGGGATCGCCGATGACCACCTCGTTGCGGTTGGACGTCACCCCCAGGGGCTTCAACCGCGCCATCACCCGAGACAGGCTTTCCGGCGTGATGCCGATCAGACTGGCCAAGTCCGCCATGGTCAAGGGCAATCTGACGCTGTCGGTGGAAGACCGGCTGCGCGCCAGTAAATACAACCCCACTCTTTGCGCGGGGGACCGGCCCTTGAGATCGGCGATTTCCCGGGTCAACCGACGCTGCCACCGCGCCATCGAGGCGAACAGGAACGATGCCAAGGTCTTTCTTTGTTCGAGCCGGGCAAGAAACGATCGTCCGGGAATGACCAGCAATCGCGTACCCGCCGCCATTTCGGCATTGACAGGAAAACGGGCGTTCATGAACATCGCCGCCTCGGCGAAAATTTGCCCGCTCTCCATCACTTGGATGATGGTATGCGCGCCGTTCTCGGCCAGGACGAACAGATTTACGCGGCCGTCCAGCACTAGGTAGAAGCGGTCCGCCGGATCCCCCTGGCGGAACAACGTCCCGCCATCGGCATGGCATTTGACTTGTCCGTCGGATACCAGCCACAAAATGGTTTCTCGATCCAGCCCCGAGAACAGCCGGGCGTCGGCAAGCAATTGTTCATCGGCGGGGTCCAGGGTCGTAATCATGACGGCTCATCCTCTCCGCAGAAGGCTCGCAAGGCCGAAAGATCGGAAATTTCGACCGAGGAATCGGTGCGGCTGTGAACTCCTATCGTCGTCAAACGGGCCAAGGCGCGCGACAGACTTTCGGGGGTCATTCCCAAGGCCTGGGCGACAAGCCGCTTGTCGTAAGGAAATCGGGCGGTAACAACGCCGTCGCGACTTTCGGAGACGCCTAAAAGAAATCCCGCCAGCCGTTGCGCGGTGGACTTTATCTTCAGCGACGAAATTTGCTCGACCAATCCATGCAGCCTTAAGGACATTGCCGCCAGCATTCGCAGGGTCAGATCGAACCGCTCGAACAAAACCGCGAGAAACGAAGGCCCAGGCACCACCAGCAACCGGGAATGACCGACGATCCGGGCCGATTCAGAATACAGTCCGTCGCCGAACAGCGCGGCCTCTCCCACCATGGCCGGACGTGTCGCCACTTCCAAAACGTTCCGCACGCCTGCGTTTTCGCTGAACAATTCCACATGTCCGTCGAGAACGACATAAAAGCGCCCAGCCTGCTCGGATGCGTGAAAAAGACTCCATCCGTCGGGAAAATGCTGCACCCAGGCGTCGGCAAGAAGCAACCCCAGATCGGTCGGACTGATCTCTCGGAAAATCGGAACCATGACGATATCCACCAGAGGATACCGCGCATCGGCAATGATCGCGCCTTCCGCGTTCCTGATGGGAATGAATCGGGGATCACGATCCGGCACGGATTGATTCACCATAGTCGTTCTCCTTGCCCGCCCCGTCTTTTCGTTCGTTCGGCAGTCCAACGAAACCCTGTCACGCGCCCTAATCCGCAAACACGATGCGTGCGGTAATGGCCAGAGACATAAGAACCAGCAACGGCCGGACGATGACCGCCCCTTTGGCGATGACCAGTCTGGAGCCCAGTTGCGCCCCAAGCATTTGCCCCGCCGCCATGATCAGTCCGATTTGCCATTGGATTTCGCCTCCGGACAAAAATACCAGGAAGGCGGCAATATTGCTGGAAAAATTGAGAATTTTGGTCCGGGCGGTCGCTTCGGTCAAAGGCCAGCCGGACAGGACGACAAGACTCAAGACCATGAACGACCCCGTGCCGGGACCGAAAAAACCGTCGTAGAACCCCAATGCCGGGGCGATAAATAGGGCAAAGCCCTTCTCCCCCACATGGATGGTCGAACGCGCCGTTCCGGGATTGGGCATGAACAAGAAGAACAAGGCGGCGCCAACCAGCAATATCGGGATGATGCTCCGCAACACCCCCTGGTCCAAGATTTGAACGCTGCCCGCGCCCAGCGCCGAGCCGATGAACGTACCCAATATCGCAGGCAGGAACCGGCCCGGGTGAACGGTTCCGGTCCGAATGAAATGAACGCTGGCCGAACCCGATCCGAAACAGGCTTGCAGCTTGTTGGTGGCAAGAGCGTGGGCGGGGGGCAACCCCGCCCACAACAAAGCCGGCATGGTCAGCAATCCCCCGCCTCCGGCGATGGAATCGACGAACCCGGCCACATTGGCGACCAGAAACATGCCGATCGGCAGCATGGCGTCGGGAGCAATGGGCAGGACGTCGAACATGGGGCGGTTGCTTCCCACAAGCGGTTAAATCTATTACTGACACATAACATGGGAGGAACCGATCATGGCTATGGAAACGCCGGTTTGCGACTTCGGCTGGAAGCCCCCCGGCTTCATCCTGCCCTCGGTTGACGGCAGGACGTACAGCTTGGAGGATGTCGCGGGAACCAACGGCACTTTGGTGATGTTCATCTGCAACCACTGCCCCTACGTCAAGGCGGTGATCGACCGTATCGTCCGCGACGTCAGGGACCTTGAATCGCTAGGAATTGGCACCATCGCCATCAATGCCAACGACGCGGCGACCTATCCCGAGGATTCGTTCGACAACATGGCGCGCTTCGCCGGACAGCATGGGGTTTGCTTTCCCTATGTTCACGACGAAGATCAAGCGGTGGCCAGGGCGTGGGGAGCGGTCTGCACCCCCGATTTCTTCGGTTTCGGGGCGAAATCGGGACTTCAATACCGGGGCCGTCTTGACGCGTCGCGCAGTGTGGCGGGGCCGCCGGATGCGCGGCGCGACCTGTTCGAGGCCATGCGCGTCATCGCGGCGACCGGCCGCGGCCCCACCGAACAAATCCCGTCGATGGGCTGTTCGATCAAGTGGAAGGAAGAATGACATTGGATCGATGCCCTTGCCTTCACTTTGGGGCGAGTTCGCCATACCAGTAGGCGGCGGTTACGCCGCCGTCCATAAGGGAAGTCGCTGCCGGTGATGAACGCGCCGTCCGGCCCCATAAGAAGCGCCCCGACAGTTCCCACTTCATCCGGTGTACCGGCGCGCCCGACCGGGCATAGTTCGATCATCCGCCGATAACCTTCGCCACGGGGGCCGGACAATTCATCTTTGGCAAGCGGAGTAATCACGATGCCGGGGCTGATCGTATTGACCCGCGCGCCGCGCTTGCCCCACCTTACGGCTTCGGCCATCACCCGCAGCGAGTTTCCACGTTTGGAAAGCTGGTAAGCGTGAAGAGTGTCCTTTACTTGGCTGGGCCGAAGCATGGGAAGAGACAGAAGTTCGTCGGCGGGTGTCGTTGCCAGGGCCTTGTTCTGCTCGGCCGTCAGCGCACCCAGTCGATGCCCAGACTGCGATGCGATGACAACGCAGGCACCGCCTTTGGCTATGACGTTACCGAACTCTTCCAGCACAAGCGCGGTTCCATAGAGATCAACCTTCAGGATGGTTTCCGGCGACGCCTGCGAAGGAGAGACGCCCGCTGCATGGATGAGTCCGGTGACATCTCCAAACGCCACGGCGGTTTGGACCAGCGCGTGAACCGACTCGCGCGAAGACACGTCCACGATTGCCGTGCTGACCTCGTATCCGGCGTTGTTCAAAACCTCGGCGGCCGCATCGGCATTCTTCCGGAGCAGGTCGGCAAACAGAACGTGCTTTCCGACTCCGACCCGCCGTGCGATCGCCTGACCGATCGATCCGGCTCCGATGACGACAATGACGTTTTTCATGGCCCCCCCTTTCGCTAATTGGGTTCCGTCTCGATCAAATATTGCGCCTCGCTCACGTCTTCCATCCAATCGACAACCGTGCCGTCAAGCACTTCCGCAATCGCGATATGAGTCATCGCCGTGGTGGCCGCGGCTCCATGCCAATGTTTCTCATCGGGTTCGATCCAGACAATATCTCCGGGACGGATTTGCCCCTTTGACCTGATCCTGAACCGACCGAAGGTAACGTCCTAAGATTTCAAAGTGGCCATGTCGATGACAAAGCGGTACTTCACATCGCTCTTGACGGTGCGGTCATAGGCTGTATTGACATCTTTCATGGCGACCATTTCGATGTCGCAGGTAATGTTGTGCTGGCCGCAGAAATCGAGCATTTCCTGCGTTTCGGGCAGACCGCCGATCAATGATCCCGCCATCGAACGTCTGCGAAAGATAAACGGCACCCCGTTCACATTGGTCATAGGTTCAACCGCCCCCACGACCACCATCGTGGCATCGCGCTTCAACAGCGCCATGTAGGGATCGGCATCGTGGCCGACGGGAATTGTATTGAGCAGGAAGTCAAAACTGTTTTGGGCCGCCGCCATCGCATCGGCGTCTTTCGACAACAAAACCTCGTCCGCGCCAAGCATTTTGGCATCCTCGCCCTTCCTCGGTGACGTTGTGATCATGACCACATGCGCGCCCATGGCACGAGCAAACTTCACGCCCATGTGCCCAAGCCCGCCAAGGCCGATGATGCCGACTTTCTGCCCCGGCCCAACTTTCCAATGCTTGAGTGGCGAATAGGTCGTGATTCCCGCACAAAGCAACGGTGCGGCAGCGGCTGGATCGAGGTTGCCCGGAACGCGCAGCACAAACCGTTCTTCGACCGTAATCTTGTCCGAATACCCGCCAAAGGTCAGTTTATGCGAGGTGCCACCGATCTTGTCTTCGCTTCCATATGTTCCCGTAAATCCATTGTCGCAATATTGCTCTAGTCCTTCGTTGCAAGAAGGACAGTGGCAACAGCTATCGACGAGGCATCCGACGCCAACCAAATCACCGATTTTATATTTGCTTACTTTATTGCCTACGGCGGAAACGCGACCAACGATTTCGTGTCCGGGGACGAAGGGATACTGTGTCCATCCCCATTCGTTACGCGCCGAATGAATGTCGGAATGGCATATGCCGCAATAGAGGATATCGATAACCACATCGGTAGGGCGCGGATCCCGGCGATCAAACGTAAAAGGGATAAGTTCGCTGGTTGCGGAATGGGTAGCATAGCCTTGTGTTTGGATCGTCATCTTTACTCTCCTGGTTTCAAGCGTGTGCTTCAGAACGGTTTATGAACGCCCAAGCTCTTGCGGCTTTCAAGACCGGGCGTCATGACAAGTTTGAGAACGAGGTCAGCCACGCTCTTTCGTGACACGGTCGCGGAAGGGTTCTTGAACGGTTCACCTTTTTGCGTCGTGCCATAGTCGATTTCGTCACGATCATTCAGCCACTCCGGGCGCAAGATCGTATAATCGATATCGGATGCCTCGATGACCCGTGCGGCATCCCGATAGGGATCAAGGATATCGCGATAGCGTTCATTGGGCACTTCGCCATAAATCCCCATCGAGCTGACGAAAATCAGGCGTTTAACGCCAGTTCTTTGCATTGTTTGAACAATGGCTTCCGCCTGTTCTTTCAGTCGCCCCGACAGGTTGGCGTATACACCGTCTTGTCCTGCCATGGCGGCTTCCAACGCCGACAGGTTCAGAACATCGGCATCGACGACATGAACCCTGTCTTCATAACCGATAGTCTTGAGGCGCTTGGCATTCCGTAAATAGAGGGTCAGTTGAGCCGCCGTTTGTTCGAGCAACAATCGCGTCGCGACACGGGCAATTTGCCCGTAGGCACCAAGAATAAGAACTTTGGTCATGGCGCGTTTCCTTTGGGGTTCCGACACGAAAACTTTTCGCAAAGCGGAGCAACTGAACGCTCCCATAATAGGCTGGATTATATTTAAGAAAATCGGCATATTTCTTCATGTTCTTATAAGTGTGGCTTTACAATGTATCACAATCAGCTCAACGGCCTGCTGGCCCTGAAAATCGTAGCCGACACGCGCAACTTCACGGCCGCGGCTAAAGCACTCCGCGTTTCGCCCTCCGCCGTGAGCCAAACCGTCAAGCAGCTCGAACAGCGGCTGGGCGTGGCGTTGCTGTCCCGTACAACGCGCAGCACGAGCCTGACGGAAGCCGGTGACAAGTTTCTGAGCCAAGCAGGCCCCGCGCTTGATCAAATTTTGGCTGCGCTTGAGAATGTGGGTACTTATGCGGAAAAACCGTCAGGCCTTCTTCGGCTCAATTTACCCAGACAGATTTATCCCTTTTACGTCGCCCCGCTGGTAGCGAGCTTCATCAAGAAGCACCCCGAAATAACGGTCGATCTTTTCTTTGAGGATCAAACCTCGGACATCATCGAGAAAGGTTTCGATGCCGGCATCCGGTTATCGGACATTCTGGCGAAAGATGTCGTGGCCATAAAATTATTCGGCCCCGTGCGCTTTGTCACGGCGGCTTCGCCACTCTATTTGGACAAGATGGGACGCCCCAAGCATCCCAAAGACCTTCTATCCCATAACTGCATACGCCCAAGGTTGGGGGCCGGAGTTTATGAGCGGTGGGAGTATGAACACAAAGGCAAGGCATTCCAGGTGCAGGTTCACGGCTCCCTGATCGTCAATGATTCGCTTTTGATGCTGGACGCCGCCGCGGATGGTAACGGCGTCGTGTATACGACCGAAGACGCTATTAAAGATGAAGTCCGCACGGGAAAATTGGAAATCGTGTTGAACCAGTTTGCCTGCACCAGCGCAGGTTTTTACCTCTATTACCCCAAGCGGTCGCAGGTTCTGCCGAAACTTAGGGCCTTCATCGACCATATTAAAGACGAAAGCAAACTGGCCGCGGGGTAACGCCCCCCCCACACACACAACAGTCCAATCTTCAGCCTTGCCGAACGGGGATCTGAAGATTGAATTGTATGGTGGCCTCGGCGGGACTCGAACCCGCACGATCGAAATCGCACGATTTTAAGTCGTGTGTGTCTACCAATTCCACCACGAGGCCATCTGGGCTTGCGCCCCCGGATAGTTATCCGGGGGCGACCCTACCAGACGCTGTCAGCGTTGAGAAGAGCGGATCATTTGCCGTGCTTCTTCACCGCGGCTTCCAATCCGTCGCAGATGGTGGAAATGACCTTGACGCGGGCAAACGCCTTGTCGTTGGCTTCGACCAGGGTCCAGGGCGCGGCCAGGGTCGAGGTACGTTCCACCATCTCGTTGACGGCCTGTTCGTATTCGTCCCATTTCTCGCGGTTGCGCCAATCCTCTTCGGTCAGTTTCCAGCGCTTGTAATCGATGTCTTCGCGGTCCTTGAAACGCCGCAACTGCTCGTCCTTGGTAATGTGCAGCCAGAACTTGACCAGCACGATGCCGTGCGCGACCAGTTGCGCCTCGAAATCGTTGATCTCGTCGTAGGCCCGCCGCCATTCGTCCTCGGTACAAAAACCCTCGACCCGCTCCACCAGAACCCGTCCGTACCAGGACCGGTCGAACACGATCACCTTGCCGGCACGGGACAGATAGCGCCAGAACCGCCACAGATAATGCTGCGCCCGTTCCTCGGACGACGGCGCGGCGAACGGCACCACTTGGGTATCGCGGGCGAACAGGGCCGAGGTCAGGCGGCGGATGGCGCCGCCCTTGCCCGCCGCGTCCGATCCTTCGAAAACCGTCAGCACGGTCAAGCCGTTGTCCTTGATCTTGCGATGAAGCTGGGACAATCGTCCGCGCTGTTCCTGTAGCAGATGACCCGCGTCCTTGGGATCGAGTTTCAGGGACATGTCCAGCGACGATAGAATGGTGGGCTGTTTGCTCAGCACCACCTCTTTGGCCGTTTTGGACTTCTTTGCCGTTTTGGCTGCCGCCAGGCTTTCCTTGAACGCGGCGCGCACGTCCAGATGGCGATTGACCGCGTCCCGGATGGTGGTCAGCACCACCATCGACCGGTAGCGAGCATCCTCGCCCTCGACGATGTTCCATTGCGCATGGCCCTTGCTGGTCCGCATGATGGCGTGTTCCGCCGCCTCGACGAATTTGTCGTATTGCTTCCAATGAGGCCAGTCGTCAGGACCGACCCGCCATTTGGTCAACGGGTCCTTTTCCAGTTTTTTCAACCGGGTCTTTTGCGCCTTCTTCGACAGATGCATCCAGAATTTGACGATCAGGGCACCGTCATCGGCCAGCGTCCGCTCGAAACGGACGATCTGATCCAACCGGTCGTCCATCTCGGCTTGGCTGATTTCCCCGTAAGCCCGGCCGATCAGGGGCGAATGATACCATGACGACAAAAACAGACCGAACCGGCCCTTGGCGGGCAGATCCCGCCAATAGCGCCAGTATTCGGGCCGCTCCCTTTCCTCGTCGGATGGCGAGCCGTAAGCCCGGGTCACCACCCACCGGGGATCGAGCCACTCGTTCAACAGATTGACCGATTCGTTTTTACCCGCCCCATCCACGCCAGCGAACACCACGATCACCGGAAAATCGGCCTCGCGCAATTTGACCTGCAAATGCAGCATCTCGGCGCGCAACGCCGGAGCCGCCGCCGCAAACTCTTCTTTGGACAGCTTTCGTCCCAATTCAGCCGCTTCGAACATGTTTCCCCCGCAAAATGCGTTACTGATTTACCCAGTATTACGCATTCCGGCGGCCAATGCATTGATTGATCGTAACAAAGGCGTCACCCAGGCCGCATTGTCCTCGGAAACATTGGTCGAGCGGGTACGCGCCAGCGCCGCCACTTGGATGTGGTTGATGGGGTCCAGGTAAGGATTGCGGCGGGCCAGAGACAGGGACAAGGATGGATTGTCGGCAACCAGTTCCTTGGATTGGGTGACGGCCAGCACGGTATCGACTCCCCGCCGGTATTCGGATTCGACGGTTTGGAACATGCGCTCGGCCAGTACCTGATCGGTGCACAGCTTGGAATACTGGTGGGCGATGGACATCTCGGATTTGGCCAAGGCCATTTCGCTGTTGCTGAGCAACACCCGGAAGAAGGGCCATTCCTTGTACATGCGGCGAAGGATGGCAAGTTTTCCGTCATCGCCGTTCCACCACTGTTCCAGAGCCGATCCCAGACCGAACCACGCGGGCACGATCTGCCGCGATTGGGCCCAAGCGAACACCCACGGGATGGCCCTGACCGAATATTTCGAGCGATCCGCCTTGGACCGGTGGGACGGCCTGGAACCGATGTTCAAATAGCCGATCTCGTTCAGCGGCGTGCTTTCATAGAAATAATCGATCATGCCGGGCGTATGGTCGGTGAAGTCGCGATAGGATTTTTCTCCCCTTTCCGCCAGTTGATCCATCACGGCATAGAATTCGGTCGGCTCCGTCCGGGACGTTCCGGCAGCGGAGCAACTGGCCTTCAGCAAACCGGTAAAGCCCATGGTCAATTCCCATACCGCCGTTTCCACGTTGGAATATTTGACCGACAGCACCTCGCCCTGTTCGGTGATCTTGATCTCGCCGTCGACGGTTCCCGCCGGCTGCGCCATGATGGCGTCGTGGGTCGGGCCGCCGCCCCGGCCCACCGTGCCGCCGCGACCGTGGAACATGCGCAGCTTGACGCCGTATTTGGCGCTGATCGCCGCGATAGTGCGTTGCGCCCGATGCAGGCCCCAGGTCGAGGCCAGAATGCCGCCGTCCTTGCACGAGTCGGAATAGCCCAGCATCACTTCTTGCAGATTGCCCGAAACCGCCAACACGTCGCGGTAAATGGGCAGACTCAGCACCGCTTCCAGAACCGATTCGACCTTGGACAAATCCTCGATGGTTTCGAACAGCGGCGCGATGCGGATTCGACAGAACCGGGCGCCGTCGGTGCCGGTCCCCACCAATCCGGCGAAGCTGGCCAGGAACAATACCTCGAGAATATTGCTGGCGTTGTGCGTCATCGAGATGATGTAGGCGCCGAACGCCTTGGGCGAGATATCCTTGCCGATCTCCTTCATGGTCCGGAAAACGGCCAGAACTTCGATGGTTTCCGGGGACAGGTCGTCGCCGTAGATCAACGGCGCGCCGCCTTTCGACAACAGACCGGCCAGCACCTTGACGCGTTCGGCTTCGCTCAAATCCCCATAATCGGGCAGATTGGGAGCATGGGCGAACAATTCGGTCACCGCCTGGGTATGCCGTCCGGAATCCTGCCGCACGTCCAATTCGGCCAGGAAGAACCCGAAGGTCTTCACCAGCATGATCAAATCCTTAAGCTCGGCATCGGCCAAGTTGGCGTCGCCGTGGCTGATCAGCGAATCCGCCATGACGTTCAGATCGGACAGGAATTCCTCTTCGGCGGCGTAGGCTCCGATCGCGCCGGGATCGGGTTGTCCGTCGATCAACGCTTGCAAGTGATTGATCTGGCTTTGGATACGGAACTGCATCAGCGCCAATTTCCGCCGATACGGCTCGGTGCCGTAGTGGCGTGGATTGTCGGCGAAACAGAGCGGCGCGATATCTCCGTCCGCCGCAAGGGAATCCATGAAGGTCTGCGACGGAGTCACCAGCGACGAAGAATGGGTCAAGACCCCTTCCAGCCAAACCAGCCGTTGCCGGTATCGGAGCAGGATTTCCCGCGACTGCATGCGGACGGCCAGCGCGGTGACTTGGTGGGTCACAAAGGGATTGCCGTCCCGGTCGCCGCCGATCCACGAACCGAAGCGCACGAACGGCGGCAACGGATTGGTCCTTAGGTTCCAGGCGTCGCCGTAGATATTGCCGATGGCCCGCTCGAAATTGCGATACAGCAGCGGAATCGCCCTGAACAGGGTTTCGCGGAAATAGAACAGGCCGTTGTTGATTTCGTGAACCACCTCGGGTTTGTAAACCCGCACTTCGTCGGTCTTCCACAAGACCTGAATGTTGTTGAGCAAAGCCTGTTCGACCGCGCGCCGCTGATGGGTCAGCAAGGTGTCGTCGTTCAGTTCGCGGACCAGATCCCACAGCCGCTTCCGCGCCTCCATGATGGCCCGGCGCTTGGCTTCGGTGGGGTGGGCGGTAAAGACCGGCTGGTAACGGAAAGCACCCAGTTGTTCGCACAGGCTTTCGGCGGACACGCCGTCGGCCTTCAGCTGCCGTAAAGTGTCGTCGAACGACCCCACCCACAACCGCCCGCCTTTTTCCACCTGCGACCGGCGGGCGCGCAACGCCCAATCCTCTTCGGCGAGATTGATCAGCAGAAAATACAGGGCGAAGGCCCGGATCACCTGCGAACAGATTTGCGGGTCCATGGCGGAGATGCGGTCGGTCAGGGCTTGACGGAGCTTGGGATCGTCATGCTGGCGCAATTCGATGAACCCCTTGCGAAGATCTTCGACCGCCGCCAGAACGTCCGGATGCTCTTGAGCATGCAGCACATCCCCCAACAAATTGCCGAGAAGTTTCACGCGCGCGCGCAGTTCCTTGTCGTCTTCCACGGGACATGCTCCAGTCGTTAAAATGTCAGTCTGTTCGGACAGTGGCATGTTGCAAAGCAAAAGACACCTCCCCACCGGAGTAGGGCATCGATCAAATCGGGTAGTTCTTCCGTGGTTTTACCCTACCCCTCAAGGTGGTCAGTGAATCGTTGACACTGATCGGCGAACAGGGTTAGAACGGCGGTAGCACATTATTCTGCCGGGGTAGATTTCATGACAACAAACGCCCGTCCCTTATCGCCGCATCTGCAAATCTATCGTTTGCCGTTGCTGGCGAAGTGTTCCATCACCCATCGCATCACCGGCGTCGGACTCGCCCTTGGGATCGTCTTGCTGTCATGCTGGCTGGCCGCCGCCGCCAAGGGGCCGGATTCCTATCAGTCCATCCACGACCTGATGGTGTCGCTGCCTGGGCGCGTGGTGCTTTTCGGATTTACCGCGGCCTTGTTCTTCCATCTGGTCAACGGCATCCGCCATTTGGTTTGGGATACCGGCAAAGGCCTGGATTTGGCCTGCGCCAAGGCATCCAACCGCATTGTCATTGGCGCCGCCATCGTTTTGACGGTGGTCACTTGGCTTATCGCACTCGCTTAGGAAAGAGGATGCACATGATCCTTCGTTCTCCCTTGGGCCGCGCCCGCGGTCTTGGCTCCTCGCGGTCCGGTTCGGATCATTATTGGGCGCAGCGCGTAACCGCCGTCGCGCTTATTCCCTTGGTCGTCTGGTTCGTGGCGTCGCTGGTCGCCGTCACCGGCGGCGAACTCGCCGAAATCAAGATCTGGGCCTCGAAATCCTATAATGCCGCCTTGCTGCTGCTGACCCTGCTTACCGGCATATGGCACGGCGCGCTGGGTCTGCAAGTGGTGGTCGAGGACTATGTCCACACGGCCATGACCAAGCACGTCGCCTTGATCTTAATCCGCCTGATCGCCGCCTTCCTGGCGATTTCGGTTTCCTTGTCAACCTTGAAACTGGCCTTGGGGGGCTAATCGAATGGCTGCTGCCTACACGTTTGTCGATCACACCTACGATGTGGTGGTGGTCGGTGCCGGCGGCGCGGGTTTGCGCGCCACCATGGGAATGGGACAGGCCGGGTTCAAAACCGCCTGCATCACCAAGGTTTTCCCCACCCGCAGCCACACGGTCGCGGCGCAAGGGGGAATCAGCGCGGCGCTCGGCAACATGGCCGAGGACGACTGGCGCTGGCATATGTACGACACGGTCAAGGGTTCGGACTGGCTGGGCGATCAGGACGCCATCGAATATATGTGCCGCGAGGCCATTCCCGCCGTTTACGAGCTTGAGCATTTCGGCATGCCGTTTTCGCGCACCACCGACGGCAAGATCTATCAACGCCCGTTCGGCGGCCACATGCGCAACTTCGGCGAGGCTCCGGTCCAGCGCGCTTGCGCCGCCGCCGACCGCACCGGCCACGCCATGCTGCACACGCTGTATCAGCAGTGCCTGAAGCACCAGTGTCAGTTCTTCGTCGAATACATCGCCCTTGATCTGATCATGGATCAGGACGGCAATTGCCGCGGCGTGGTCGCCTGGAATCTGGACGACGGCACCATTCACCGTTTCCGCGCCCATCAAGTGGTTCTGGCCACCGGCGGATATGGTCGCGCCTTTTTCTCGGCGACCTCGGCCCATACCTGCACCGGCGACGGTCACGGTCTGGTTGCCCGCGCCGGACTGCCTTTGCAGGACATGGAATTCGTGCAATTCCATCCCACCGGCATTTACGGTTCGGGCTGCCTGATCACCGAGGGCGCGCGCGGCGAGGGCGGCTATCTGACCAACTCGGCCGGCGAACGCTTCATGGAACGCTATGCTCCCTCCGCCAAGGACTTGGCCAGCCGCGACGTGGTGTCTCGGGCCATGACCGTGGAAATCCGCGAAGGCCGCGGCATCGGCAAGGATAAGGACCACATCCACCTGCACCTTGAACATTTGGGGGCGGAAACATTGGAACTGCGGCTGCCCGGCATCAGCGAGACCTCCAAGATTTTCGCCGGGGTCGACGTCACCCGCGAGCCCATTCCGGTCCTGCCCACCGTGCACTACAACATGGGCGGCATCCCCACCAACATTCACGGTCAGGTCATCCGCCCCACCGCCGACAATCCGGACGCCATCGTCCCCGGCCTGATGGCCATCGGCGAAGCGGCTTGCGTCTCGGTCCACGGCGCCAACCGCCTTGGCACCAATTCGCTGTTGGACATCGTGGTATTCGGCCGCGCCGCCGCCAAGCATGCCGAAGCCACCCTGGCTAAAAACACTCCGCACAAGCCGTTGCCCGTCGACGCCGGACAGAACGCGCTGGCCCGTCTGGACCGGTCGCGCCACGCCAACGGTTCCGAACCGGTGGCCCGCATCCGATTGTCCATGCAAAAGATCATGCAAAACGACGCGGCCGTGTTCCGCACCTCAAAGACCTTGGCCGAGGGCGTGGGAAAACTGAGCGAGGTCGCTCGGCAATTGCCCCAACGCAAGGTCGGAGACCGTTCGCTGATCTGGAACTCGGACTTGGTCGAATCCCTGGAACTGGACAACTTGATGGACTGCGCCTTGGCGACCATCGTCTCGGCCGAGGCCCGGCACGAGTCCCGCGGCGCCCATGCCCACGAGGATTATCCCGACCGGGACGACGTCAATTGGATGAAGCATTCGCTTGCCTGGGTGGATAACGGCGCGGTCAAGCTGACCTATCGCCCTGTCCATACCTGGACCTTGACCGACGAGGTCGAATACATCCAACCCAAGAAGCGCGTGTATTAGGAGACGCAAACCATGGTCGAATTCGCCCTTCCCGCCAATTCCGTGGTCCAGACCGGAAAAACCTATCCGGCCCCGGCCGGCGCGACCCGCGTAAAGGCTTTCAAGCTGTACCGTTACGATCCCGATACCGGCGCAAATCCGCGCATCGACACCTATTACATCGATCTGGACGATTGCGGTCCGATGGTTCTGGACGCCCTGATCAAGATCAAGAACGAGATCGATTCGACCCTGACCTTCCGGCGTTCGTGCCGCGAGGGGATTTGCGGATCGTGCGCCATGAACATCGACGGGACCAATACCCTGGCGTGTTTGAAGCCGATCGACGAGATCAAGGGCGACGCCAGGATTTATCCGCTGCCGCACATGCCGGTGGTCAAGGATCTGGTTCCCGACCTAAGCCAGCCTTATGCGCAATTGACGTCGGTCAAACCGTGGCTGGAAACCCATTCCGCCCCTCCTCCCGACGCAGAACGCCTGCAATCCGAGGAAGAGCGCGCCAAACTGGATGGCCTGTGGGAATGCATTCTGTGCTTCTGCTGCCAAACTTCGTGCCCCAGTTACTGGTGGAACGGGGATCGCTATCTGGGACCGGCGGTATTGTTGCAAGCCGCCCGCTGGATCAACGATTCCCGCGACGAATCCACCGGCGAACGATTGGACGCCTTGGAAGATCCGTTCAAGCTGTACCGTTGCCACACCATCATGAATTGCACCAGCACCTGTCCCAAGGGCTTGAATCCGGCCAAGGCCATCGCCGGGATCAAGGAAAAGATGAACGAACGGCGCGGCTAGAGCAACGCGCATTCACACAGAATCATGTTGCCCTTGCCGCCAAGCAAACCGGAAGGTTTGCGCCCGGCGAGGGGCATGACGTTTTCCGATTTTACAGAAAACGTTACTCACCGATTTTCATGGGGACTTCGTCGTCCTGGCGCCCGAGTTGGTCGTCGTAATCGGGCAGGTCGCGGATGGGACCGGCATAGATTTCCGAAATGGGCTTGCCGGTCAGGGTCGCCTGCTCAATGCGCCAATCGTGAACCGATTGCTTGTTGAACGGGTTGACCCAAACTCCGCTCTGGAACCGCATCTTCGGATCGTAGCATCGAAACGTCACCCGATTGGGGGCGGACAGTTTGCACATGTCGCGTTCGATCCGTCTTTGAAACGCCAACAGCCCGTATTCCTTGCAAACGCCGACGGCAAGGGCGCGGGCTTGTTCCAAATCCGGATCGTGATAGCACACGCGCACCATCCCCATCCTGACAAGCTCGCCCTTCTGCTTGTCGTTGGTTATAGCCTGATCGACATAGACGAACGGCGCCTCGGCGAGTCCGCAAGCCCCGAGAGCAAACACCATTCCGATAAATCCCGGGATTCTACGCAAACGAACACCTTGCAAAATTGTTTTTTCGTTCTTATCAGTCTCTTTGCTCACTGTCACGCTTCAGACTCTGTTGTCTCGTGGAGCAGAGAGGGCTATTGTTACTGAAACGGACGTTGGGGGGTAAGATTATGGCAAATGGCGGTGCGAAATTTCGTCTGGTGACCCGCAGTGACTTCGATGGGTTGGTCTGCGCGGTCCTGATGAAGCATATGGATATGATCGACGACATCAAGTTCGTCCATCCCAAGGACATGCAGGACGGCGTGGTCGAAATCGGTCCCAACGACGTGACCACAAATCTTCCTTTCGTGGACGGCGTTCACATGGCCTTCGACCACCATCTGTCGGAAACCATCCGGGTGGGCAAGCACGCCAATCATATCATCGACCCCAAGGCGCCCTCGGCGGCCCGCGTGGTATATGAACATTTCGGCGGCGCATCACGCTTCCCCACCGCTTGGGGCGAAATGATGAGTGCCGTGGATAAAGCCGATTCGGCTAAATACACCCTGGACGAAATCCTCAACCCCACCGGTTGGACCTTGCTCAACTACGTCATGGACGCCCGCACCGGCCTTGGCCGTTTCCGCGATTTCCGGGTTTCGAATTACCAATTGATGATGGACCTGATCGCTTATTGCGGCGGTCACGACATCGGCCAGATCATGGAACTGCCCGACGTAAAGGAACGCACCGACCTGTATTTCGAGCATCAGGACAAGTTCAAGGAACAGCTGCGCCGATGCAGCACGGTAACCAAGAATCTGGTGGTGCTGGACCTTCGCGGCGAGGCGGTGATCCACCCCGGAAATCGCTTCATGATCTACGCCCTGTTTCCCGATCAGAACATTTCCATTCACGTTTTGTGGGGACTTCAGCGTCAAAACACCGTATTCGCCATCGGCAAGTCGATCGTCAACCGCACCTCGAAAACGGATATTGGACCGTTGTGCCTGATTTATGGCGGCGGCGGACATAGCAATGCCGGAACCTGCCAAGTTCCCAACGAAGCCGCGGAGCGGGTTTTGACCGATCTGGTGAATCGTATCACGGCGGATGGCTGAAGGTCCTCTTTACGCCTATCGTGACTTGGTCCGGGACGGCACGCTCAAGGCCGACCCGGCCCAGCAATTGGCGGCGGAAAAGCTGCAAAGCCTGCATCTGGCGCTTGGCAACTATCACCCGGACGAGGGGACGGGGGGATGGCTGAAGCGCTTTGGCCGCGGCGCGAAACCGTCCTCGTTCGCGTGGCGTCACGGCGACGCGGTCGATCAGGAACCTAAACAAGGCCTGTATATGTTCGGACAGGTGGGCCGGGGCAAATCCATGCTGATGGATTTGTTCTATCAAACCGCCTCGATCCGGTCGAAGCGGCGCGTGCATTTTCACGAATTCATGCAATCCATCCACCACCAGATCCATCACTGGCGGTCGCAGCCGCAATCGGGCCATGCCGACCCCATCCCCAAACTGGCGAAAACCATCGCTCAGGACTCATGGCTGCTGTGCCTGGATGAATTGCAGGTCACCGACATCGGCGACGCCATGATCGTGGGGCGTTTGTTCCAGGCTTTGCTCGATAACGGCGTGGTGCTGGTCATCACTTCCAACCGCCCGCCCGACGATCTTTACAAGGACGGTTTGCAGCGCGAAAGGTTCCTGCCGTTCATTCGTTTGCTAAGCACCCGGTTGGACCTGCTGCAACTGGACGCCTCGGCCGATTACCGGTTGGGCCGCGTCCAAGGATTCAAGGTGTTTCACTTTCCCCTGGCTCCGGAGACCCGGAACGCGATGGACCGGACCTTTTTCGATTTGGCCGATGGCGAACCGGTCGGCCAAAGTCTGCTGACGGTCAACGACCGCGTCGTCCCGGTCCCCCAGGCGACCGGGTCGATGGCGCGGTTCGATTTCGCCGATCTGTGCGCCCAGGCCTTGGGCGCGGGCGATTATCTGGAATTGTCCCGCCGGTTTCCCGTGGTGATGATCGACAACATCCCGACCCTGTCGTCGTCCGCGCGCGATCAGGCCAAGCGGTTCGTCACCTTGATCGACGCGCTTTACGAAGCGAAGACCTTGCTGATCTGTTCGGCGGACTGCCCGCCGCAGTCTCTTTATCCCGAAGGCGACGGTGCGTTCGAGTTCCAGAGAACCGTCTCGCGGCTGATCGAAATGCAGAGCGAAAGTTATATAAAACAATCCTTTCCCCAACTCTGAATACTGGCCCGGCAGGTAGGCAAACCCACCCCATGGAACAGCTCTTTTGGGTGGCTTGTTTCCAATCCGGGTGGGTTCTTGGCGGTATCATCGTGAATTTTCCGGTCCGTTCCCGCCCGAAAAAACGAAAATGACAGGAATTAGGCACATTGCGAATCGATGATTCCTGCCAAAATCCGACTTAAATCCCCTTGCCCTTGGCGCGGAATCGGCGTACCAAACAGAGAAGAGACAATGCTGCAACGCATTCTCAACCCACCCGTTAGATTTGGATCATAGGGAGGCATCCATGGCGCGTAAGAAAATTGCTCTCGTAGGCTCTGGCAATATCGGGGGCACTTTGGCCCACTTGGTCGGCCTTAAGGAACTCGGCGATGCGGTTCTATTCGACATTGCCGAAGGCGTGCCCCAAGGCAAGGCCTTGGATATCGGCGAATCCACCCCGGTCGAGGGCGTCAACGCCCGCTACTCCGGCGCCAACGATTATTCGGCCATCAAAGATGCCGACGTGGTGATCGTCACCGCCGGCGTGCCGCGCAAGCCCGGCATGTCCCGCGACGATCTGGTCAGCATCAATCTGAAGGTCATGGAAGCTGTCGGCAAGGGCATCAAGCAATACGCCCCGAACGCTTTCGTCATCTGCATCACCAATCCCCTGGACGTGATGGTCTGGGCCTTGCAGCACTATTCCGGCGTTCCCGCCAATAAGATCGTCGGCATGGCCGGGGTTCTCGACTCCGCTCGCTTCCGTTACTTCCTGGCCGAGGAATTCAACGTATCCGTCGAAGACGTCACCGCCTTCGTGCTGGGCGGCCACGGCGATACCATGGTTCCGCTGGTGCGTTATTCCACCGTCGCCGGCATCCCGCTTCCCGATCTGGTCAAGATGGGGTGGACCACTCAGGCGAAACTGGACGCCATCGTCCAGCGCACCCGCGACGGCGGCGCCGAAATCGTCAACCTGCTGAAGACCGGTTCGGCCTTTTACGCTCCCGCCGCGTCGGGTATCGCCATGGCGGAAGCGTATCTCAAGGACAAGAAGCGCGTCATGCCGGTGGCCACCCTGGTCAAGAAGGGCACCTATGGACAAGCCGACGACGTTTTCGTCGGGGTACCGGTGGTGCTTGGCGCCGGCGGCGTCGAACGCGTCGTCGAAATCACCTTGGATGCGGACGAACAAGCCGCGTTCAACAAATCCGCCGATGCGGTCCGTGGATTGGTCACAGTCGCCAAGGGACTGATGGCCGGTTAATCTTTGGGGGTTTCTATGAATATTCACGAATATCAAGCGAAGCAACTGCTGTCCAAATTCGGCGTTGCCACGTTGAAGGGCGGGGTTGCCTACACCCCCGCCGAGGCGGCGCGTATCGCCGGCGAGCTGGGCGGATCGGTCTGGGTGGTCAAATCGCAGATTCACGCCGGTGGACGCGGCAAGGGCACGTTCAAGGGCGACACATCGGGCAAAGGCGGCGTTCGCGTAGTCAAGTCCGCTCAGGATGCGGGCGAAACCGCCAAAGCGATGCTGGGCAACATTCTGGTCACGCATCAAACCGGACCGGCCGGCAAGGAAGTCAAACGCGTCTACATCGAGCAAGGCTGCGATATCAAGCGCGAGCTGTATCTGGGCCTTTTGATCGACCGCGCCACTTGCCGGGTGACCATCATGGCCTCGACCGAGGGCGGCATGGAAATCGAGGAAGTGGCCGCCAAGACGCCGGAAAAAATCTTGAAGGCGGTAATCGATCCCGCCACCGGCTTTCAGCAGTTCCACGCCCGCCAACTGGCGTTCGGCCTGGGGCTTGAAGGCTCTCAGGTCAATTCCGCCGTCAAGTTCATCGGCTCGCTGTACAAGGCGTTCATCGAATTGGACGCTTCGATCGTCGAGATCAACCCCCTGGTGGTCACCGGCTCGGGCGACGTGCTGGCGCTGGACGCCAAGGTCAATTTCGACGACAACGCCCTGTTCCGCCACAAGGATATCGAGGAACTGCGTGACGAATCGGAAGAAGACCCGACCGAATTGGAAGCCGCCCGCCACAGCCTGAACTACGTCAAGCTGGACGGCAACATCGGCTGCATGGTTAACGGCGCCGGATTGGCCATGGCGACCATGGACATCATCAAACTGTACGGCGGCATGCCCGCCAACTTCCTTGACGTGGGCGGTGGCGCCACCAAGGAACGGGTCACCACCGCGTTCAAGCTGATCCTGTCCGACCCCAACGTCGAAGGCATTCTGGTCAACATCTTCGGCGGCATCATGCGGTGCGACGTGATTGCCGAGGGCGTTGTCGCCGCTGCACGCGAAGTCAGCCTGAATGTTCCCCTGGTGGTCCGTCTGGAAGGCACCAACGTGGATCTGGGCAAGAAGATCATGTCCCAATCGGGACTTCCCATCATTGCCGCGGACAATTTGGCAGACGCCGCCGAAAAGGTGGTCAAGGCCGTCAAGGAGGCACGCTAATGGCCGTTCTCGTTAATTCCCAAACCAAGGTTATCTGCCAGGGCTTTACCGGCGCGCAAGGAACCTTTCACTCCGAACAGGCCATCGCCTACGGCACCAAGATGGTTGGCGGCGTCACGCCGTCCAAGGGCGGCACCAAGCATCTGGACCTGCCGGTGTTCAACACCGTGCACGAAGCAAAGGCTAAAACCGGCTGCAACGCTTCGGTCATCTATGTGCCGCCGCCGTTCGCCGCCGACGCCATTCTCGAGGCCATCGACGCCGAAATCGAACTGGCGGTCTGCATCACCGAAGGCATTCCGGTGATCGACATGCTGGCGGTCAAGCGGGCGCTGAGCGGATCGAAGACTCGTCTGATCGGCCCCAACTGTCCCGGCGTCATCACTCCGGGCGAGTGCAAGATCGGCATCATGCCCGGCCATATTCACAGCCGCGGCAAGATCGGCATCGTTTCGCGTTCGGGCACCCTGACCTACGAGGCGGTCGCGCAAACCACCGCCGCCGGCTTGGGGCAGACCACCTGTATCGGCATCGGCGGCGATCCGATCAACGGCACCAATTTCGTCGATGCTTTGGAACTGTTCCTGGGCGACCCGGAAACCCAAGCCATCATCATGATCGGCGAGATCGGCGGTTCGGCCGAGGAAGACGCGGCTCAATTGCTGAAAACCGCCAAGGTCAAGAAACCGACCGTCGGCTTCATTGCCGGCGTCACCGCCCCTCCCGGACGCCGCATGGGTCATGCCGGCGCCATCATTTCGGGCGGCAAGGGCGACGCCGGATCGAAAATCGAAGCCATGCGTTCGGCGGGTATCACCGTCGCCGATTCTCCTGCGGCGTTGGGCTCGACCATGCTGAAGGTTCTCGGCCGTTAAGCGCCGAAGGAAGAAGAAGGCGGGCAACCGCCTTCTTCATCGACATCTTAATCAGGGTGGCAGGATCAGATCATGAACAATCCGATCGACGAAAGTACAATTTTAACCGGCGGCAACGCCGTTTTCATCGCCGAACTTTACGGCCAATACCTTATCGACCCCTCTTCGGTGGATCAGTCTTGGGTTCATTTCTTCCATGAACTCGACGACGAAAGCCGCGCATTGACCCTGGATTTCAAGGGCACGCCCGGCCAGAAGCGCGATTTGAAGATCATCGGCGCGGTCGACCCCGACGCCCCGGTTGCCAAAAAGCCCAACGGCAAGGCAGCCCCGGTCAGCGAAGAGGCCAACAAGCAGGCGTTGGTGGATACGGTCCGCATTCTGATGCTGATCAGAAATTACCGCGTCCGCGGTCATTTGCTGGCGGATTTGGACCCGCTGGGCTTGGCGCCCCGCGCCTCGCATCCCGAACTGGACTACCGCAGCTTCGGCTTCGCCGACGAGGATCTCGACCGCACTTTCTTCATCAGCGGATTCCTGGGCCGCGACTACGCCACCCTGCGCGAGGTCGTCACCTTGCTGCACGCCACCTATTGCGGGCACGTTGGTTTGGAATTCATGCACATCCAGGACCCCGAGCAGAAGTCTTGGCTGCAAAAGCGGATCGAACAGACCAAACCGGATTTCCCGGTCGCGCACAAGCGGCACATCCTTGAGAAACTGACCGAGGCCGAGGGCTTCGAAAGGTTTTTGCAAGTCAAATACACCGGAACCAAGCGGTTCGGTTTGGAAGGCGGCGAAAGCACGCTGGTGTCCCTGGACGCCATGGTCGAACGCGGCGCCGAACTGGGCCTTGAGGAAGTGGTGGTGGGCATGGCCCACCGGGGCCGTCTGAGCATTCTGACCAACTTCATGAAGAAGCCCTATCAGGCGTTGTTCTCCGAGTTCCAGGGCAATCCCGCCAATCCGTCCGACGTGCAGGGTTCGGGCGACGTCAAGTACCATTTGGGCACTTCCGCCGACCGCGACTTCAACGGACACGCCATTCACCTGTCGCTGACCGCCAATCCGTCGCATCTGGAAGTGGTCAATCCCGTGGTTGTAGGCAAGGTCCGCGCCAAACAGAACCATCGCAAGGATGCGACCCGCACCCGCGTCGCCGGTCTGCTGATCCATGGCGACGCCGCTTTCGCCGGTCAAGGCGTGGTGCCCGAAACCTTGTTGCTGTCGCAATTGAAGGGCTACACCACCGGCGGCACCATTCATTTGATCATCAACAATCAGATCGGGTTTACCACCGCGCCTCAATATTCGCGGTCGGGTCCCTATTGTTCGGACATCGCCAAGGGCATCCAAGCCCCGATCTTCCACGTCAACGGCGACGATCCGGAAGCGGTCTCGTATGTTTCCAAGATCGCCATGGAATTCCGTCAACAATTTCAGACCGACGTGGTCATCGATCTGGTCTGCTATCGTCGGCACGGCCACAACGAATCCGACGAACCGGCCTTTACCCAGCCGCAAATGTACCAGGAAATCGCCAAGCGCCCGACCACGCGGACCCTGTACGCACAAAAGCTGGTGGCCGAGGGCAGCCTGACCCAGGAGCAGACCGACGCCGTCAACAACGCTTTCCAGGCGGTTCTGGAAAAGGACTTCGAAGTTGCCAAATCCTACAAACCCAACAAGGCCGATTGGCTGGAAGGCAAGTGGCAGGGTCTGGTGCAGTTGTCCGAGGAAGAGGAATTCCGCGAGGAAACCACCGGATTGCCGCCCGCGACTTTGAAGGAACTCGGGCTGGCTTTGTGCCAAGTGCCAAGCGACTTCAATCTTAACCCCAAGATCGCCCGCCAGTTGGAAGCCAAGAAGGTCATGATCGAAACCGGCGAGGGTATCGACTGGGCCACCGCCGAGGCGTTGGCGTTCGGCTCGTTGCTGGCCGAAGGCAAACCCATCCGTCTGTCCGGTCAGGATGTGGGACGCGGCACCTTCTCGCAGCGTCACGCGGTTTTGACCGATCAGGCCGACGAGAAGCGGTTCGTTCCCCTCAATCACGTCAAGGACGGACAGGCCTTCTTCGAGGTGATCGACAGCCCGCTGTCGGAAGAGGCGGTGCTGGGCTTCGAATACGGTTATTCGCTGGCCGACCCCAATGGCCTGACGTTGTGGGAAGCTCAGTTCGGCGACTTCGCCAACGGCGCCCAGGTGATTATCGACCAGTTCATCAGTTCGTCCGAATCCAAATGGCTGCGCATGTCCGGTCTGGTCATGCTGTTGCCCCACGGCATGGAAGGCCAAGGCCCCGAACACTCGTCGGCCCGCTGGGAACGGTATCTGCAAATGTCGGCCGAAGACAACTGGTCGATCGTCAACATCACCACGCCCGCCAATTATTTCCACGCGCTGCGTCGCCAGATGCACCGCAATTTCCGCAAGCCGCTGGTGGTGTTCGAACCGAAAAGCCTGCTGCGTCACAAATTGTGTGTGTCATCGCTGAGCGAATTCAAGCAAGGCGGCAGCTTCCAGCGCATCCTGCCCGAAACCGACAAGCTGGTGGCCGACAAGAAAATCCGCCGCGTCATTCTGTGCTCGGGCAAGGTCTATTACGACGTTCTCGAAGAACGCCGCAAACGCGGTATCGACGATGTGGCGATCGTCCGTATCGAGCAACTCTACCCGTGGCCCAAGGACACCTTGAAACAGCAACTGGCCCGCTATACCAACGCGGATCTGGTCTGGTTACAGGAAGAACCGGCCAATATGGGACCGTGGATGCATGTGGACCGGCGTATCGAGTTCGCGTGCGACGAACTCAAGATCAAAGCCCGTCGCGCACGCTACGTTGGGCGCAAGGCGGCGGCGTCACCGGCCACCGGCTTGGCCAAGACCCATGCCGCGGAACAGGCTAAAATTTGCAACGACGCTCTGGTCGGCGATGTGGAAAAAATGCTGCAACCGTTCCAACGGGCGACTAAACTTTCGACGCTGACGGCGTAAGGGGAGAAACCAACCATGAGCATTGAAATCAAAGTGCCCACACTGGGCGAATCGGTAAGTGAAGCCACCATCGCCAAATGGCTTAAGTCGGTAGGCGATGCGGTCAAAGCCGACGAGCCGTTGGTGGAACTGGAAACCGACAAGGTAACCGTGGAGGTTCCCGCCCCGTCGGCCGGCGTTTTGGCGGGCATCACCGCCGAAACGGGTTCCACCGTCGGAGTGGGCTCCGTTCTGGGCGTCATTTCCGCCGACGGCAAAGGCGTTGCCGCGGCCCCCGCCAAGGCCGCACCGGCAGCCGCTGCCGCTGCCGCGCCCGCACCTGCCGTTGTTAAACCCGCGGCGCCCGTCGCCGGTTCGCCGATCGTTCTGCCCGCCGCCCGCAAGGCAGCCGCGGATGCCGGCGTCGACACCTCGGCGCTGACCGGCACCGGCAAGGGCGGACGCGTCACCAAGGGCGACGTGCTGAACGCTCCCGCCGCCCCGGCGCCCGCCGCCGCCAAGCCCGCCGCTCCTTCCGGCCCACGCAGCCGCGCCGACCGCGAGGAACGGGTACGCATGACCCGTTTGCGCAAGCGCATCGCCGAACGGCTGAAGGACGCGCAGAACACCGCCGCCATGCTGACCACTTTCAACGAAGTGGACATGACCGCGCTGACCGAGTTGCGCGCCTCCTACAAGGACAACTTCGAGAAGAAGCACGGGGTCCGTTTGGGCTTCCTGTCGTTCTTCGTCAAGGCGGCCATCGCCGCGTTGAAGGAATGGCCCGCCGTCAATGCCGAAATCGACGGCGAGGATCTGGTCTATAAAAGCTACTACGACATCGGCGTCGCCGTGGGCACGCCCCAAGGCTTGGTGGTGCCGGTGGTGCGCGACGCCGACCTGCTGTCCTTCGCCGGGGTGGAAAAGACCATCGGCGATCTGGGCAAGCGCGCCCGCGACGGCAAGCTGGCCATGGACGATCTGCAAGGCGGCACCTTCACCATCTCCAACGGCGGCGTTTACGGTTCGCTGTTGTCCACCCCGATCCTGAACCCGCCGCAATCGGCCATCCTGGGGCTGCACAAAATCCAGCAGCGTCCAATGGTGATGCCCGACGGCAGCATCAAGGCCCGACCGATGATGTATCTGGCGCTGTCCTACGACCATCGCATCATCGACGGCCGCGAAGCGGTCAGCTTCCTGGTGCGCGTCAAGGAATCCATCGAAGACCCGTCCCGCATCCTGCTCGACGTTTAACACCCAAGACCCGCGGAGTACGGGGGCGCTTGCACCCCCGTACTATCCTCCGCCGTCCTTTTTCTATTTTGTGCTTCAAAGGGGTTATCATGGCTGAACAAACCTTCGACGTGGTGATCATCGGGGGCGGCCCCGGTGGATATGTGGCGGCGATCCGCGCCGCCCAATTGGGCATGAAAGTCGCCTGCGTGGAAAAGCGCGGCGCGTTGGGCGGCACCTGCTTGAACGTCGGCTGCATCCCGTCGAAGGCGCTGCTGACCGCTTCCCACCATTTCGAATCCGCCGGTCACGAACTGGCCGCTTTCGGCGTCAAGGTCGGTTCGGTCGGACTGGACCTGCCCGGCATGCTGACCCACAAGGACAAAGTGGTCGGCGACAACACCAAGGGCATCGAATTCCTGTTCAAGAAAAACAAGGTCGCCTACGTCGTCGGCGCGGGCGAGATCACCGCTCCGGGCAAGATCACCGTCACCGCCAAGGACGGCGGCAAGACCCAACTGGCGGCCACCGCCATTATCATCGCCACCGGTTCCGACGTGACGCCGCTGCCCGGCATCGACATCGATGAAAACACCATCCTGTCCTCTACCGGCGCGCTGGACTTGTCCAAGGTGCCGGGAAGCATGGCGGTCATCGGCGGCGGCGTGATCGGGCTGGAACTGGGGACCGTGTGGCGGCGCCTGGGCGCCAAGGTCACGGTGGTGGAATTCCTGGATCGCATCTTGCCGTTCAACGACGGCGAGATTTCCAAGGCCGCGCAAAAGATTTTGGCCAAACAGGGCTTCGAGTTCAAACTGTCCACCAAGGTGGTGGGCGCGACCAAGGCCAAGGGCAAGGTGACCCTGAAGCTGGAAGCCGCCGCCGGAGGATCGCCCGACACGCTGACCGTCGATACGGTTCTGGTCGCCATCGGCCGCCGTCCCTATACCGATGGTCTGGGGCTGGATAAGGTCGGCATCGCGTTGGACAAGCGCGGTTTCATCCCGGTCGACGCAAATTTCCAAACCGCCGTGCCCGGCATCTTCGCCATCGGTGACGTGATCGGCGGCGCGATGCTGGCCCACAAGGCCGAGGAAGAAGGCGTCGCCCTGGCCGAAATCCTGGCCGGTCAGCATGGCCATGTTAATTACGACGCCATCCCCGGCGTGGTCTACACTTGGCCGGAAGTGGCCTCGGTGGGCAAGACCGAGGAGCAATTGAAGGCGGAAGGCATCGCTTACAAGGCGGGCAAGTTCCCGTTCAGCGCCAATGGTCGCGCCCGGTCGATGAACGAAACCGAGGGCTTCGTCAAAATTCTGGCCTGCGCTTCGACCGACCGGGTTCTGGGGGCGCACATCATCGGCCCCAACGCGGGCGATCTGATCGCCGAAGTGGTCACCGCCATGGAATTCGGCGCCAGCGCCGAGGACATCGCCCGGACCTGCCACGCCCACCCGGGTTTGGGCGAGGTGGTCAAGGAAGCCGCCCTAGCGGTGGACGGACGACAGATTCATTCGTAGGTGCGATTTCACTTCCAGCATTATGGTCGGGCTCTGCCCGACCATTTTTGTGTTTGAAAGGTCACATTGTCTTGCTTCATTGATTGGGCTAATCAGCCTACGAGATAGAATTAGACATATATCACGAAACGATATACCTTGAACGACAGTTTAGAGCGGTTGCTTGCTTATGATCGCCGTCGTTACTGGCTGGTCAACGGATGGAGCGTATGGTTCAGAATACGGCCCATCCAATCGTCGTTGGGTAAACCATATGGCATCAAATATTCCTTCACCCTGCATGACATTGATGGAAACCGGATATTGGCATATGACAACGCCCATCGCATTCCGCGACGAACCGAGCATGACCATTGGCATCAATTCCGCAATATCGGGAAGCGCGCCCCTTATGAATTCGTCGATGGCGATAAACTTCTTGCCGACTTTTTCGAGGCGGTTCGGAACGCCTGTAAGATCGAAAATGTCAGCTTTGAAATCTGCAACGAAGATTTGATCGGTACCGACGAGGAGCCAGACGATGACCAAGAAGACGCTCAATGACCTGGAACTGGAAATGCGTTCGGTTGCGCGGGGGGAGCGTGAACCGCCGTCCGCCCCGCATGAAAACGCCCCTCGCGGCTTGCTATCGATGATCCAAGCCAATCTTGACCTGATGCGCATGATCGCCGAACGTCGCCCCGAAAACGTGTCCGAACTGGCCGAACTAATGGGACGGGCGCAGTCTAATGTCTCGCGCTCGTTGCAGGAACTCGCCCGCCAGAATATTGTCCGCTTGGTCCGGGAGGGCCGATCCATCCGCCCGATCCTTGCCGCCAGCCATGTGGACATCGATCTGGAGGCAGGCACCTGTCGCATCGTACCGATTATCGAGGCGGCGGAGTAGAGAAACCGCCCTAGCGGTGGACGGACGGCAGATTCATTCGTAGGTGAATTCTCCTTGTAAGTAAGGCTCTATCGCCTTACCATCCCATGATGAAACATAGGATTCCATCATGGGTACGCTGACCGTCACCGCCAAAGGGCAAGTCACGTTGCGCAAGGATATCTTGCGGCATCTTGGCGTTCATCCTGGCGAGAAAGTTAGCGTGAACAAACTGCCAGATGGCAGAGTCGAGGTAAAGGCTCTCCCCCCTACGGGGCGGATATCAGATGTCTTCGACGCTTTCGATGCTGACGGCGCACCCGCTTTGTCGATTGATCAAATAAACGAGATCGCGGCAAACGGATGGGCGGGGAAAAGATGAAAATCACCGCCGATACCAATGTATTGGTACGGGCCATGGTCAAAGACGACCCCGAACAACGTAAACTTGCCCAGAATGAATTGTCCAAGGCGGAATTGATCGCGGTGACGCTGCCCGCTTTGTGCGAAGTGGTTTGGGTTCTGTCGCAAGGCTATAAAATTCCCACTGCCGACATTTCAAAGACGTTGCGCCGCTTGATCAACAGCGCCAATGTCGTCATAGACCGCCCCGCCGTCGAGGCTGGTCTGGATGTGCTTGATGCCGGCGGGGATTTTGCCGATGGAATCATCGCCTACGAAGGACGGGCCATAGGCGCCCAGGTTTTCGTTTCCTTCGACAAGAAGGCGGTAAAACTGCTGGCCAACCAAGGAATCGAGACCCGCCTGTTGTTTTAGAGTCTCGCCGACCTTATCTTCGCCACCGCCAGCGTATCGAGCGCGCTTAAGAACCGCGAGCGGTCGGCTTTGGCGAAGCTTGCGCCCCCGCCCTTGTCCATGCCCAATTCACGCAAATGACGGCTCAGCTCCCGTCCGGCCAGGGCGTTGCCGATATTCGCCTGACTCCAAACTTTGCCGTTGAAGGCCAAGGCGCCGGCGTTCTTGGCCAAGCACCGCGCCGCCAGCGGAATGTCGTTGGTCAGGCAAATGTCCCGCGCGGTCACACGCTCGGCGATCCAATCGTCGGCGGCATCGGCGCCGTCGCCGACCAGCACCATCGAGACGTTGGGCAGACCCGGCGGACGGATCGGGCGCGACCCGTTGCCGACCACATGAACCCGCAAATTCAGCCGGGTGGCGACGCGAAAGATTTCCTCGCGCACCGGACAGGCATCGGCGTCCACGTAAAGCTCAACCATTTTATGTTCCCTCGATCGCCGGGCCCGGACATCCGTCCGCTTGGCTCGCGCGCGAACGGTCGCGCGGGCGCTCAATGCGCCAACCAAATTTCGATGCGTTTCGATCATCGAAATTTGTCATGATTCACTCCAGCAACCCGTGAAGACTGTTCTTGCGCGGTGTCCAAAGCCCCCGACCGATGGCGTCTTTCAGGCGGGCTTTGATCTCGTCCAACGCCGCCGGATTATGAGTCTTCAGGAATTCCAGCACGTACGGATCGCCCAGGTAGGTCTCGGCCACCAGATCGAATTGATGGTCTTGAACGGCATCGGTGGTGGCGGCGAAGGCGAACAGGTAATCCACCGTGGCCGCCAGTTCCGCCGCGCCCTTGTATCCGTGGCGCATCATCCCGGCAATCCATTTGGGATTGACCGCGCGGGCACGGACCACCCGGGCGATTTCTTCCTGCAAAGTGTAGATCTTCGGCGCGTCGGGCCTTGAATGATCGGCGTGCCATTGCGCCGGATTCTGGCCCGACACCATGGAAACCGCCGCCGCCAATCCGCCTTCGAAGTCGTAATATTCGTCCGAATCAAGCAAATCGTGCTCGCGGTTGTCCTGATTGTGGATCACCGCCTGCACTGCGCCCAACCGTTCGCGGAACGAGTCGTGAGCCGCCTCGCCGTCCGATCCCGCCCCATAAGACCAGCCGCCGCTGTGCAGATAGGCCTTGGCCAAATCGTCGCGGCCGGTCCAGTCGCCATGATGGATCTTGTCTTGCAGCCCGGCTCCGTAAGTTCCCGGCTTCGACCCGTAAATACGCGATCCCGCCGCCGCGCCCAGCTTTAGGGTATCGGCTTTTACCCGGGCCGCCAGGGGATTGACGTCGTCCGGTTCGTCCAGCGCCGCCACCGCCCTCACCGCCGCATCGAACAGATCGATCAGGGCCGGAAACGCATCGCGAAAGAAACCGGAAATGCGCAAGGTGACATCGACGCGGGGACGGTCGAGCAGACCGGCGGGAATGATTTCGTACCCCGTCACTCGGCCCGAGGCGCCGTCCCACAACGGCCGCACCCCCATTAGCGCCAAAGCCTGGGCGATGTCGTCGCCGCCGGTGCGCATGGCGCTGGTGCCCCAAGCCGACAAAGCCACCGTGCGCGGCCATTCGCCGTAATCCTGGAAATGCCGCTCGGTCAGCAGCATCGCCGATTTCCAGCCCAGCGACCACGCCGCCTGAGTGGGCACCATGCGGGTATCGACGGCGTAAAAATTCTTGCCGGTGGGCAGGGCGTCGGGACGGCCTCGGGTAGGAGCGCCAGACGGGCCGGGCGGAACGAAGTTGCCGTTCAGTCCCTTCAGCAAACCCGCCATCTCCGCCGCGCCGCAAGCATCCACCGCCGGAGCCAAACGCGTGGCGATTTCCTCCAGCACCACCCCGGTCGCGCTCCACGACGGGTCCGGCGTGCGAATCCCCGCCACCAAATCCCGCGCCAGAAGTTCCAGCCGTTCGACCGTGTCGCCGACACTGCGCCATGGCGTCTTTTCGTCCTCGCCGGTCAGAACCGCGGGCGTGGGGCCGGCCCACGGTTCGGCCATCGCGCATTCCAGCGGATCGAATCCCAGGTTCAGGTCAGCCGCCAACGCCCGGTGTAGCGATTTGTCCGCCGCCCCGGCACCCCGGTCGACCCGTGCCAGCGCCGTCAGCAATCCGATCCGCTGTTCGCCAACCGGACTTTGGCCGAACACATGCAGCCCGTCGCGGATTTGCATTTCCTTCAGGTCGCACAGATGGGCGTCCAGTTTGGTCAGAGCGGCGTCGGGACTATCCTTGGGAGCGATGCCCAATTCCCGGTCCAGTCCCATGGCGGCGATCATGGTCAGAATATCCTTGCGCAGCACCGGAATGCGCCTGGGGTCCAGGCTGGAGGCGTCGAAATATTCGTCCACCAGCCGCTCCAAGTCCTTCAGCGGTCCATAGGTTTCGGCGCGAGTCATCGGCGGCGTCAGATGATCGACGATTACCGCCTGGGCGCGGCGCTTGGCTTGGCTGCCTTCGCCCGGATCGTTGACGATGAACGGGTAAAGATGGGGCACCGGACCCAGACACACTTCGCTGAAACACTGGTCGGACAAGGCGACGCTTTTGCCGGGCAGCCATTCCAGATTGCCGTGCTTGCCCACATGAATCAACGCATGGCAGCCGAAGCTGTGCCGCAGCCAGAAATAAAACGCCAGATAGGAATGGGGCGGCGCCAGAGTCAGATCGTGCGCGGATTTGAGTGCATCCAGCCCGGCCCCCCGCGACGGCTGGATACCCACCGCCACCTTACCCAATTGAAACACGGACAGGCGAAGGCCGCCGTCTTGAAACAACGGGTCGTCTTCCGGTTCGCCCCACCGCTCCAGGATGGCGGCGCGCGCGGCGTCGGGCAGCGCCGCGAACGCCCGGCGATATTCGGCAATGGGCATGATCCGAATGGCCCCGGTCACCGTCTTGATCAAACCGTCGCCGTCGGCGGGCATCCGGGGCGCGTCGTAACCGGTTTCGGCCAGCGCCCGCAAAATGCCGATGGTCGCGGCGGGCGTGTCCAACCCGACGCCGTTGCCCACCCGTCCGTCGCGGTTGGGATAGTTGGTCAGCACCAGTGCGACACGGCGGTCGGCAGCACCGGTCCGGCGCAGCGCCACCCACGAGCAAGCCGACTGCGCGACGAAAGCGACGCGGTCGGCGATCGGAGCGTGCCGGGCGATGTCGCATTGGGTCGGGCCGTGACGGTGCGCCGACTTGAACGAGATGGCGCGGGTGACGATGCGCCCGTCCACTTCGGGCAAAGCCACGTTCATGGCAATGTCGCGGGGGCCGAGGCCCGCTTTGCCGTCGCGCCAGGATTGCTCGGAGCCCCCGGACAGGATCGCCTGCAACACCGGACAATCGGCCCCGGAAAACGGCGTCGCTCCTCCCCGCCCCGGCTCCGAGGCGGCGAAGGCGGTCAAGTTGACGATCACTTCCGGGGATTGCCGCAGGACGATTTGTTCAACGAAGCGCGCCGACTCGATATCTTTCAAGCTTTGCACGTAAAGACCCCGCGCCGCCAGCCCGCGCTCGTTTAGGGCTTGCAGCAACGCATCCACCGGGGCCAGATCGCCCGCCAGCATCAGCGCCCGGTAGAACACCACCAGCGCCCCGCCTTCGGCTTGTTCGGACCGATAGAGTCCCGCCTTCGGCAGTGGCGCTGGTCCGGCCGCGTGGTCGCGGGGATAACCCAATATTGCCGCGGCTTCGTCCAGCACGCGCGCGGCGTTGTCGATGCCGCCCAGGGTCAAGGCCGTCCAGATTCGCTCCACCGTCCGCCGGTCGACGGTACTGAAAGAGGCAAGATCGTCGTCGGGTTTGTCGTCGCCGGGCAGAACGACCAAGGGGGTTCCGTGACGGGCGCAGGTGTCCGCGACCTGTTCCAACCCATAGGGCCAATAGGAGCGTCCGCCCAACAATCGCACGATCACCAACTTGGCGTTCGCGATTACCTGATCCGTATAAAGATCGACCGACATGGGATGGAACAGGCGGGTCAGGTTGGCCAGCCGCACCGTGAAGGGGTGCGCCATCCGGTCGATCGCGGCGGCCAAACAGGCCAGTTCGGTGTCGGCTGCCGACAGAATCGCCACGTCTCCGGGACTCTGCCCCAGATCGACCGCCCCGCCGTCCTCTTCGATAATTCCGGGCTGAGCGGCTAGAAGGTGCATAACGCCTGTTCGATCCGGGCGCGGTCAAGCCCGCGCTGACCGATCACGACCACCTTGCTTTCCGGCGCCTCGCCCGACTTCCACGGCCGGTCGAAATAACGGTCCATGCGCGCGCCCACCGCCTGCACCACTTGGCGGGTGGTCTTGCCTTCGATCGCCAGAAATCCCTTGATGCGCAAAATATCGTGACCGCGAATGACATCCAGCGCCTTGGCCTCCCAGCGGGCGGGATCGGCCATCACCGGCAGACGGACGGCGAAACTGACGAAATCGTCATGATCGTGTTCGCCTTCCAGGTCGTGAACGCTGGGACGAGATTCAAGATCGTCCTCGGCCCCGGCGGACAGCCCCAGCAGAACCAGCGGATCGACCGCCCCGTGGCGGGTGGCCAGCACCTTGACGCCGGGTCGCACCTTGCCGCGCAGTTCGGCCAGCAGCGCCAGCCGTTGCGGTTCGTCCACCAGATCGGTCTTGTTGAGCAGCACCATATCGGCCGAGGCCAACTGGTCGCTGAACACCTCGTCCAGCGGATTGTCGTGATTGGCGATGGTTTCGGCCGTTTCGTCGAACCGCCCGGCAACCAAGGCGACGCCGTCAGCGACCGTCACTACTCCGTCCACGGTCACTTTCGAGCGCACGTCCGGCCATTGGAACGCCTTGATCAAGGGCTTGGGCAGCGCCAGCCCCGAGGTCTCGATGACGATGTGCTCGGGCGGCACGGCGCGAGCCAGCAACGCTTCGATGGTAGGCAGAAATTCGTCGGCCACGGTGCAGCACAAACAACCGTTGGCCAGTTCGATGATGTCGTCCTCGCCACACCCGCCGACCCCGCACGAAGCCAGCAAATCGCCGTCGACCCCGATGTCGCCGAATTCGTTGATGATCAAGGCGATGCGCCGCCCCTGGGCGTTTTCCAGCAGGTGCCGGACCAGCGTGGTCTTGCCCGCTCCCAAAAATCCGGTGACGATGGTGGCGGGGATTTTACGTTTCGAGATCATGCCTCGTCCTTCAACACCAGCGGCAAGCCGGCAGCCACGAACACCACTTTCGCGCAGGTCTTGGCCACGCGCTGATTGACGTGGCCTTGCAAGTCCCGAAAATTCCGGCCCAGCGGCGTTTCCGGCACCAGACCCATCCCCACCTCGTTGGAGACCAACACCAGGGGAATGGCGGTAATGGTAAGGGCCGCGCACAGCGCCTCGGTCGCCTGGGCCACATCTTTGCCAGCCGCCATCAAATTGGAAATCCACAAGGTCAGGCAATCGACCAGAATCCCGGAAAAGGTGCCGTTATGGCGATAAATCGCTTCGGCCAATTCCAGTTGTTCCTCGACGGTGATCCATCGCGGCCCCCGCCGGTCGCGATGCAGTTTGATACGCTCGTCCATTTCGGCATCGTCCGCCGCGCCCGTGGCGATGTAAAGCAGCGGGGCCTTGGTCAGCAAGGATTCGGCGTAAACGCTTTTTCCGGATCTGGCGCCGCCCAGCACCAAAATCGAGTTTTGCGCAGGTTTCAACATCAGTGCGCCGGATTCAAGGAAACGGCGACCGTCGTCTTGGGTTCGGCCAAGGTCACCCGCGCTTCGGCGCTAGTGGCCAAAGGCGCGGCGACCGTACCGGTCACCGCCTTTTCGACGGCATGATTGACGGACCTCTCCTCGATGGCGATCACGCCGTAAAGCCCCGGCGACAATCCCAGGAAAGCGGTGGTCAAAACCCCGTCCCTGGCGGCGGCAAGGTCGACGTTGCGGGACTGAGCCTGTCTGGCGGCGCCGTTGGGATCGGTGATCACCACCACCCGAATGACGCCGCGAGGCTGATCGATGCCGGTCACGGACACGATCAAATCGGCGGCGAAGGTCGGCGTCGAGCCAAGAATGACGAAGGCCAAAGCGACAAATCGGAGAATCGTTTTCATGCTATTCCACCAAGCCCAAGGTTTCCGCCAGTTCCTTTGCCTCGCGCTTGGACAATCCATACTTGCCGGCATCGCCGATGGTGGCGGTTCCGGCCAGAATGGCGCGAACCAGAGTCAAATCCAGACGGGACAGCTTTACCGCTTCGAACTGATAATCGGTAAAGGCCTCGGCGGTCAACGGCATCCAATCGGCCAGGATGTCCATGATCTTTTGCGCGTAAACCCGGATTTCCCACTGGGAATGCCGATCGGCGCGCAGCCTCAGGAAATGCAGTAAATTGTGCGCGTTGATCTGCCAGTACATTTGGGTATAGGCGGACAGCGGCAAGCCGATCCGGGCCAGTTCGCGGGCCAAGCCCACGCCGTCGGCATCGATTTCATTGCCCTCTTCGTCCTGATTGAGCAATTGGTGATAACTGGCGAAGGCGTGACGGGCGTCCTGCTCCAACAAATTGCGCACCGCATCGGCCTGCTCGGGACTAAGCCCGGTCCCCCGGCCCTGCTTGTTATCGGCGGATTGCTGCGCCAGATTGTCGGCGTCGGGCATATAGAACTCGTCGGGCATCACCGAATAGCGGGCCGAGTATTCGTTAAGCGACGCGGTGCGGTGCCTGACCCATTGACGCATGACGAAGATGGGCAGCTTGACGTGCAGCTTGATCACGCAGCCCTCGAACGGGCTGGTGTGCATGTGACGCATCAGATAGCGCAGCAGCGCCCTGTCGTCCGAGACGGTCTTGGTCCCCCGCCCATAGCTCATCCGGGCCATGTCGAGAACAGAGGCGTCGTCGCCCATGTAATCCTTCACGGCGATGAAGCCGTGATCCAAAACCGGATAATAGACGTCCAGATGTTTTTCCATGCCGGACGCCACCGGGCGCAGGGTGGAAGCCGACACGCGCTCGGGCTGATTCGAGTTTGTCATGTTACCTAGTCAGGTTGCGGATGTTGCGGACGAAAATGTTCAAAAGACCGCGAATGAAGGGGTCCGCCTTGGACAGCTTTTCGTTAAAGCTGTCGCGGCTGATGATCACCACGGCCACGTCGTTCGCCGCCACCGCCGTGGCCATGCGCGGCTTGTCGTCGATCAGCGCCATCTCGCCGAACAATTCGCCCGGCCCCAACGTCGCCAGCGGCATCTCGTTCTTGATGATGTCGACATTGCCGCTTTGAATCAGGTAGGCGCGGTCGCCACGGTCCCCCTCGGCGAAAATTTTCTGTCCGGAGTAAAAAACCTTCCGCTCGAGAACGCGACTTTGTTGCTGCATCCGCCACCTCCATCTTCGCCAGTTTAACCATGAACCCTTTCCAGAGCAACAAGCCGCTTCACCGCCGCGCCACAATACGCACACCGCATAACCGCATTGACAGTCACGACGGGGTCGTATATGCCTCTGCGCCTTGGCCGGTTAACCCGGTCGACGCACCCGTGCCCTGGTGGCGGAATTGGTAGACGCGCTAGTTTCAGGTACTAGTGACCGAAAGGTCGTGGAAGTTCGAGTCTTCTCCTGGGCACCATCTTCTTAAAAGTGGCGGATTTAAGCCATTTTTGAAAAAGTCAATCCCGAAAATTATTTATTTTGTGGGAAGTTTTGTGGGAAGCTTTGTGGAACACCCAGAACGGGTTTTGCTTTCCATCAAGTCGCCCTCTAATCAATGCCGAATCAGTGTCCTCCTACACCACCGGCACCAATCACCCTTTATAATTCCGCCCAGCTTCAAATGCCGCCTTCAAGGCGTCCCGGATATTCCAGACCGCACAATCATGGAAATCGAGGCTGTCGGAATGACGAGTTTCAAGGGTTTCAATCTTCAGCTTGGTTTTGGCGATTTCGCACAGGATAGCCAATTGCTGTTCGTTCATGCTGACCTCCAAATCCATCACATCGCCATCTGGTCATCATCGACAAAATCCAATAATTCATCGACGGTCATTCTACCCCACGGCACATTGCCGGAACTGATGGGCAGGTCTTCAGGATTCAATGACGGTGGAATTGCCAAGAAATATCCTGCCTCTTGGGTTGGTGATCCATACGCCCTCCAACCTTGTTCCCTTGCGATATAGGCAATGAACCCTGCCCAACCAGCATAACCAACAACCTTGCCTGAGAAGGCATTCTTAAAGGTGATCGTCTGGTCGTATGCGGTGTGGCTGATAATTGGTTGGGTCATGATGTGCCCCTTTCCTTCAAATGAAGGAAGATTCCCAAAATGATGATTCCGGGAATCTTCGA
>Ga0316224_1000157_pt1 | contig 109752 bp, 99 predicted proteins | sample TBH18013metaG_FD_206254 | JGI IMG/M metagenome (GOLD analysis project Ga0316224, IMG submission 206254) | Freshwater microbial communities from Trout Bog Lake, Wisconsin, USA - TBH18013 | ecosystem: Environmental > Aquatic > Freshwater > Lake > Hypolimnion/Profundal zone | place: USA: Wisconsin...
TATAGGTAGCTGTACCGCCATTTGCATAACCTGTTCCACCATTAGTAGGTGTACAAAAAGGTATCCAACTAGAAATATAGCCATTAGTAATATTAATAGTAGCAGTAGGCATAATACTAGGCAGTGTGCCGCTATAATAATTTAATGGCACGTTTGTATAAGTAGCTGTACTGGTTGGCGTATAGCCAGAACCTGAATTAGTAGGTGCATATGACATGCTACCTACTATTTGAAATACGTACCATGTATTAGGATTAGCATAAAATATTTTAGCAGTTTGTATTTGATTTTGAGCTTGTCTTTGATAGTTATAGTTTTGATAGCTTACTGTTATTGTTTGGGAGTTACACCCACTATAGCCTCTAAATCCATTCCCACCAGTAGCAGCTGGTACAGTTGTACCAGTACCTGCAAAAGGCTGATTAGCAAAATATAAAACATTGGCATAACTAGAAGGTGCAAAAACAGTACCATCAGTAAACCCAAATTGATAACTCTCTGAGGTACTAATGTTGGGAAAATAAACACAAGTTTCATACGTTACTGTAGTGCCATTAGGATTTAGTGGTGAGCTAGTAGGAGCTGGTGATAACGCGCCCATTTCAGATATAATAGCATTTCCAGCATTAACTATAGTAGATGATGTCGCTGCAGTAGTCGTTGTTAAACTAATTACGCCAACATTATTATTATTTTGTAATGATGTATTAGCGTACCAATATGGAGCAGTAGTCTGTACTGGGTAGAAAGGTGATAAATAGTTAGCGTCGTTATAACCTGATATAAAGTCACTAAATAAAATAGTGGTATTTCTACTAAAGCCACCTGAGGCGCCTGCTGGCCCTATAGGGCCAGCTAAGCCAGGTGCACCTGTAGCACCTGTAGCACCCATCATTGTAATAGAAATAGGTAATGAAGTGTTATATGTAACACCACCATAAATAACAGATAAGTTAATAGCGTTATTACCTAAAGACTGACTAAAATTAGTAGTCAGCGTAGGTGTAAATGTAGCACTAGTAGAACTACCTGATAGCATACTAAGACTAGGGTTAGCAATTGACCAGCTTTGACCAGTAATACCTGATGTAATAGTCGTGCCATTAATACTCAATATATACGAATATGCAGTAACACTAGGCGTAGGACTAGTGCCTAATGCGTTATAGATATATGTAGTAGAGCCAGAATTAATAAATAATTGAGGCGTTGATCCATTAGTGCCATTAGTACCACTTGTGCCATTTTGTCCAACTTGAGTGATTGTAATGGGCAATGATGCTAAATAAGATATGCCATTATATACAACGGTTAACAATATTGTATTGTTTGCTAAACTACTATTAAATGTAGTAGCCATATTAGGTGTAAAAGTAGCAGTAGCAATGGCATTATTGGTACAAGATAACATACTAGTAGATGGGCTTAAAATAGACCATGTTTGTGTAGCACTACCCATAGCAGAAGTAATAGTAGTAGCACTACTGCCCGTACCAATAGCCAAAGTATAGCTATATGCTGATAAGCTAGGGCTATAACTAGTACCAGCCGCATTAAATAAAAATGTTTGAGGACCACTAATGGTTAACTGTACAGTTACCATTTGCTGTGGGTTACTAGGGTCAATAAAGATATCCCCATACTGTGGTAATGCAGGCGCTGTAGAGAAATAGACTTTACTAGATAATGAATTAAATCGACTATCATTGCCTTGTGCAAATGTACCAGCAGTAGTACCAAATATAGGTGCAATATTATTGCCGTTTGTTGAAAATGCTGTAGAGTAGGTTACTGATGCAGCTGATTGACTATTAATGTAGTTAATGGCTGATACAATATCGGTTCTACCACCAGGTAAAAAAGCAGTATCACCTACATACGTTTTAATAGCTTTTACGGTTGGTATATGTAAGTCATCTACTGCAGTAAAATCAGTAGCTGTGGTAGCTTTTTGTATCCAGCCAGCACTAGTAAGACTATAAGTAAAGCCTGTATCTTGACAGGTCGCTGTCATGCCTATAGCTAAACGAGCAGCTGGAATGTTAGCAATGCTTGTAAATGTATCTACTGTTTGATGACCGCCCGCGCCATAGTTGGCGTAATGGGTAGGGTATCCATCGTTTGTTGTAAACGGTACAATAGGTGCCGCTACATTTGTTCCTAATATATTACTCATTATTGCCAATCCACAGTTAAGGCTGATGAAGTTTGTATGCCATTAAAACGCAATACATAATAGTTTTGACTATAACCGCTCAAATTAGTAACTGATACAACATTATATGTCCAGTCTGAAAAAGATAATCCACCTACTCTAACATTTGTTGGTAATCCTAAATTAGCAGGATAACAATAATAAGGATACATGCCACCAGTACAATTATAAACAGCACCTAATAACGTATAGCTAGTACAAAAGTTACTATTGGATAAGGCTAATATATCTGCATTAGCTAATGCCGTATTACTGGATGCACCATAATAATATTTAGGATTAAACTTAATAGTTGTATTAGCCGTAGCAGTAGTAGTGCCATCATTAACTGATAACGTATAGAGTGTATTTGTATTGATTGATAAACTATTTAATGTTAAACTCGTTTGATTAGCGGTTAATGATACACTCCCTATACCTGACAATGATTGTGAAACCATTGTTTTTGATAATCCCCATGTTAATGTAAACGATGAAACAACTGATCCTATTTCTGCAGTACCAATAGTGTTTGTAAAGTTAGTAATAGCAGGATATTTATAAACAGATAATACGCCATTGACTATTTGAAAATCGTTACTGACTGTAGTAAAGGGTAATCCTCTGCCTGTAGCAGCATTAATAGCTGCGTTAACAGCAGCTGTAGTAGGATAGTGATAATTATCATTACTGGATAAATCAATAGCTTTATTAAAACGATTTTCTTGATAAAAACAATTCCAAGCACCATTATTTGAAACAGCAGTAGCCGTATCATATTGTGATGTTAAAATAATATTATTGGTAGGTGAAATAATAGGATGTGCTAATGAAGCTACTACAGTAACCGTATTAGCACTTGTATCTGTTTTAATAATAGTGCGTTTAATATTTGGATAAAGCGATGCATTAGGCAACTCCATTGAAAAGCTACCATTAGATGCATCACAGTAAATGAAAGCCTCATTAGGTGTACCTGGAATAGCATAGCCTTGTGTACCCGTTAACATAGCTGGCGTATACGTTGGTAATATTACGCTGCTAATAGGTTTTGTTTTAATATTCATTTTTATTGACTCGCTATTTGAATTATAATATAGTTTCCTTGATCGTCTACAAGGTAATTACCTTGATCATCTGTAAGGTATGCATAGCCAGCAGGTAATTGATTAGCCATTACAGCGCCTTGATTCTGTGTTCTGTTTAAAAAACGTAATTTCATTTTAATTATCCTTTATAGTAAATATCTATATAATTAATATACAACTAGGGACATCCATAAAATAACACCCTTACTCTATCACTAGAGTAAGGGTGTTATAGAGGATTATTTTACCACGCTATACTTTGTACTGCATTAATTATTTCTTGTACTGTGCCTGTATTATTGACTTCAGACACTTGATTTTTTAAAAGTTGTGCTTTTGCAAAAGCAGCTAGCCCTTGATCATATACCAATTTAGCTAAATTTTGTACATCGGTTAGTGTAAAAGGAACAGGCGTTTTATCTTCAGCTTGCCAAAAGAAATCAGACGACAATTGCCCACTAGACCCAATGAGTGTTGCTTGTAAGTAATTAGCAGCTATATCACTTGCTGGATATGTTTGTGTAATTCCACCAACACTTGTATATGTTACTGGCTTTGTTTTTGCTATTTGATAATTAGCTTCGATAATAGCACATTGATTAGCCTGCATAATGGATAAAAAATATGATGGATTTTTTGGAGTTATTGACAATACACCAAATCCACCCATAGTAAGTGGCGGGTTAAATGAATAACTATATTCACTGGGTGTTAAATAAATGGCTTGACGAGCATCCCAGTTATAGACTAAAAAAGCATCACTTGGTATTTCTGTAGTATCTGTTAAATAACTTAGATCAGTAACATCTAAGCCTACACTATCATTATAAAATAAATTTGTACTTGGAGAATATAACATCAGTAGCTTACCCTATATTCGATGTCGATCATTAAATAAACACTGTTATTGCTATTGATATTTGCTCCAGCAATATTTAAATAAAGACTAGGCGCCATAGTTTTGACAATTTCAGTAGATGGCCCAGTAACTAATGTTGTTAAATAACTTCCTGCGGCTGAGTTAATAGCTGCAATGCCTGTTGCTGCAATTAAATCAGTAGTGCCACTAGCTGTGCCTAAACCAACTGTTGGACTACCAGATGACGTTAAGGAGGTTGCGCCACTCGCAAAAACAACGCGGCATGTAACCATTTTAATGATAATGCTGCCGCCTAAATTATTAATTGGCAGATTTCCCAAAAAACTGTTGCTTACATTTGTAAATCGAGAAAAACTGATATTTAATGTAACGTTATTGCCATCGGGCCAAGTGTACATTAAAGTTGCTGGTGGTCTAAGAACAGTAGTAACCAACGCCGGATTATTAAATATATAGCCAGCGGCAATTAACGAGTTTTGGCATAAATTCGCTGAGCCATACAGTCGCCAAGGAATTTGACGCGCATTAGTGTTATTGCCATACATGCGAATAGGGCCACAATGACCAATTGTATAAATTGTGTTAGTCGCATTAGTGCTATTGTAATGTACGCCGTAAATGTACGTATTTGTCCCTTCAATTTTGCTTTCTATGTAATCAACATTTACACTTGATGCACTATCAGCAGCAAGTTCAACACACTCATAAGCTGCTGCGTCAGCAATGTTGACCAAGCCATTCACCTTAGTTGACACATGCACATCGGTCATAGTGCCACTTGACAAAGCCACAGTAACTGCCGCACCACTTCCGGAGATCAATCCATAACCATTGGACGATAATGCAAGCTGTACTGATGTTGTTGCAGCAACATATTTATTACCGTATAAACCAATATTTATAGCAACAATGCCGCCATTTACCACGCTAACAAATGCGCTCGCGCCCGTTCCTGTTGCACTATCAATAATGTTTACTGTTCCATAGCCATAAGCACTTAATGTTGGTTCACTTGTAGATCCATTTTGGCTGTAAGTGTCCCAATAGTTACCATAGCTATCTGTGCCTTTTGCAACTACATAGCCTGACCCACAATTGGTTATTGTCAACGCATTAACTTGGCCTTTCATGGCGCTTATCATCGTGCCAATTGCGGTTACATTAGTATTGACGGGCATAACCTGATTGATAACGTTATTGTCGGTTATGTCACAGGTGTTAATGTTACCACACGAATAATAAAATTGATTGCCACCGCAACTAATAGCCGTATTGCGCCTAACGTGGGTGCGTAAAGGACTACCGTCAACCTTTACCATACCCTGGCTAAACCCTACGCCATGGTTTTCATAAACGTCAACATCAGTGGATGAACCGTAAATCTGAATCGCCCATGCTCCGGCTTGATTTATGGCAAAAAACCAGTTGTCATGTACTTTTAATTGTTGTCCTAGCGGTGCGCCACTATTCTTACCCTTAATATTCATTGCCGCCGTATTGGTCGTGCAATCAATACCGATATTACCAGCAATATCACCAGTGTTGGCCTTAAAGTAAAAGCCTCCACAGCTATTGGTGATGTTTTCTGAATTTGCGTTTATAACAATATTATTATGAACATTGACACAATAGCCCATAATAATAATCACTTCAGTAAACGTAGTAGTGCTGACGCTTGGGTTATAAACGTTTCTTAAAATATTGCCTTCACAAACAATATTGGTGGTTGCTGCCTGTATTGCCGTGCCAACATCATTAGTGTCACCAATACTGATACCAAAAACATTAAACTCGCTGCCAATTACATAAGGCCAAACAGTATTGTCGCGCCCTATATTATTGCCTAAATTGTTTAAAACAATAACTGAACCCAGCGTACACCGGACATAACACCCTTGTGAATTTTCAATGTCATTATTGCTGAAATTATATTTATCTATATAACCAGTCCACCCATTACAAGCATCTGCCGCATAAACACCATACCCACGGTTTTGGTATAGTTTGCAATTGGTCATCGAGACATTGTCACAGTTGCCGTTATAAACAGTTGCAACGTGACTCCATTTTGCAAACTGCAACCCGTCAATTACAATTTGCGAGGTAACGCTCGAATCGGTCGATACAAAATCTACCGCATTTCCGCCTGTACCCGGCCCGATCAATATCGTGCTGTTGCGGTCAGTGCCAATTAATCGCACATAACCCAATGTTAGTGTCGTCCAACTTTTAAAATTGTAAACCCCAGCCGCAAGCTCAATGGCATAGTTCCCTGCACTTGCCGCCGTTAATTCAGCCGCTAAAACACTGGTCTGGTCTGCGCCAGTATTAGGCACACATTTACTTTTTACCGCTATTTGCGTGGCGGTGGTAATTTGAGCTAAAAAATTGGCATAACCGACACTGCTCAAAATATTGCTTGCGGCGCTGTCCACAATCGCCAGCAAATCAGCAGGTAACAGCGTGGATTTTGTCGCTGCATTGACAATAGCACCAATACTAGTTGCTGTTTCATTACCTGTGTTAATTCCAGACAGGTTTGGAGCAGCGATGTTTCCGGTAAACGTATCGCCCGCTTTGTTGGCTGGGGTATAGCCTAATGCTGATTGTTTGCTGTTAAATGCAGCATAATCAGTTGATGATAAATAGCCTGATTGCGTAGTACTTGATTTTGGAATACTAAATACACCACCTACATTATCATAAGTTAATGGTGTTGTAACTGATAAGCTAGTTAACCCAATGCCTCCTAATCCTGATAACGTATAAGTAGGATATGGCGGTATAGTCAATACATTATTTGTATAATTAGGATTTCCACTGCCGTTTGTAGAAATAGTAAAAGCAGGTTGATAATTTGATAATTGAGTAGTGATATATGTATAGATACCTGATACTGAAGGATACTTAGTAGTACTTGTACTATTATCAGTAATATCACTTGTAATATTGCTAGTTAATTGAGCTAATGCAATAGCGTTAGTATTTGCAATAGCAGTAGCATTTACAGTTGATATTTGTGATTGTAAGTCATCTGTTTTACTGGTTACAAAATTATAGGTTGCTCTAGTACTAGGGTATGTTATATCCGATATAGTTCCATAAGTAATACCTGTTAATAGATTTGCTATATCTTGTTTAGCTAAAACAGTAGCGTATAGCCCGCCTATAGAGGCATTATTTATAAAGCTATTTAACGCAGTATACTCAGCATTTGTTAAGTGGTAGTATTCTCCACCTAACGTTGTGTATTTTCCTCCTTGAAGATCTGTACTTTGATTATGCGGCATTCTAAATGTGCCTGTACTAATTAACTCGCTCATTACCTGTGAAACTAATGCAGGTAAGGTATTTTTTATACTGCTAATAATAGCTAATAAATTATTATACTTAGTATAAAGATCTTTTAACCGGTCATTATCAATTAAACTCATAGATTATCCTTGTAATAAAAGCCCACTACATACTATCAAGTATGTAGTGGGCTACTAATTAATATATTAAAATGATTATCCTGTAAAGGATGGTGTAATTGTAAAGTAAGTAGACTTACGTGTAACTGCAGCACTCGTATTACCAATTGTTTCAGTAGTCGTTGTACTGCCGTCACTAGTAAACGCTATAGCTGTGCTGCCACCATCTATAACTATATCTAAAGCATTTGTTGAATCGTGATAAACATATAATTCAAATATATCACCAGGCAATACAGTAATAGGTTGTGAGTTTACTGTTTGTACAGTTATATCAGAATATGTACTTACATTATAGTAATAAATAGCACCAGCTGCTGGTTTTGTTGATATGCCGGCGTATGATGTTGCTGGAGATGATATTGTACTTATTGTCCCACCTATATTGCTATAAAATGTAACACTACAATTTGGATATAAAGTAGCATTATGATAACTATTATATAAGGCATTATAAGCTGATGCATCTGCTGCAGTACCTAACCAAGTCATTGTACCGCCTTGTAATGTAGTGGTATTATTCATTGCAGGAACCATAGATTCTGCAATAATAGTTTTAGCACTTGAACGTGTTTGTACAATAGCTAATCTACGATTACCAGTAGATTGTCCTGATGTTAAATCAGGAGACCATGCTACTGATGCGCCAAAGTTATATTCTCCAGAATAGCTATCATTAATACAGAATACAGTAGGCTGACTAATATAACCTAATGTAGCATCATCTGCTGAAATATTAATAGCTGCATTACTAGTAAATGTAAATGTATTTGCATTTACTAGTGTAGCTAAAACAACACCATTAGCTAATAACCCTATTGAATTTAAAGTAATATTAGTGCCTGTAAATCCAGATAACCGTACATTGGATATGTTATATGATCCAGAAGTAGTAGTAGCGGTAGATAATGGATAAGGGGTAGTAATAGTTGCAGTTAATGCAGATGATGGTTTAGTTGTTACTGAGCTAGGAAATGTAATAGAAAATGCAGTAGCTGATATCCATGTTGCTGTATAAGTACCATTAAATGTAGCATTACCAGTATCTGATAATATTACTGATGTATTAGGATTATTATACCCATTATTGGTAGTGATTGTTAATATAGATGATGCAGCAGGTACATCAGTTGCTGTTTGAATACTGTATAATGCGCCCGATACAATTGTATTCGCATTAGCTACATATACACGAGTGACTTGTTTATCATATACTAATAAATCTGCAGTTACTGTACCTGAAGTACTAGTTAACGTTATTCCTTTATGACTACCATCCACATACCCACTGCCTCCATTAGTTGGTAATGTGTTAGTCGTACTACCTGTCCAAGTAAACCCACTGCCTGAATAAGTAGTTAAAGTAGCTGCTGATATAGTATCTACAAACGTATTATCTTTTAGTGTAACAGTAACAGTACTTGTATTACCAGCAGTTACTGATGACATGCTTTTAATAGCTGCAGATAAAATGATTGATGAGTTATTAACTGAACAATCTGCAATATTTGAACCAACATAGTTATATAAATACGTAAAGCTAGTACCACTTGTTACCCATACTGGATAAGTGCCATTGCCAATTGATACGCCACTACTGTTACTTGCATTTGATACAGTTACATATTGACCTGATGATAAATTATGATTAGTGCCACAGTTAACTGTCATATAACCTGATACTACAATGGCCCAATTAGCAGCTGATTGGCCTGGGTTATTAACTAATGCATTATAAATGTTCCATGTATTTGTAGTGCTAGTGACTACATTTACTAGCCAGAAATCACCTTTATTAATAGCACCACTAGTACCACTACCTCCAGTACTAGGATATGTATTAATAGCATAACTAAATATACCCATATAGTTAGTTAATATTAACGTTGTACAAATACTAGGCTTAGCAGTAATACCTGATAACGTACCATTAGTAGCTGCTGTAAACGTGCTGTTAGCTGCATAAGTAACACCACTAGTGCCAGCAATAGTATTCCACTGTGCTTGAGTTACTGAGCCTGTACCACTATTCAATGAGTTAATAGTGTAGTTTACACCTACTACTAAACTGCCTAAAGCTATTGTATTGCTAACAGGCGCAGTATATGCCATACTACCATCATTAATAAAATGCGTATAACGATTAACATATGGTGATCTAGTATCGTTACTCGTATCCCATGCTATTACACTATATTGCTTTATACTAGATGGTGCTACTGCTGGAATTTGTAAATTCTTATTATTTAATGTTAATGTATCAAAACGGTATTTAGCATTACTGGTAATAACGTTACTTTCACTTAATGGTGATACCATAGCAACATGATAGGGCTTAGTAATTGAAGTATTTAAACCATGTAATGTATTATTTGCAGTACTAGCTGCATAAACAATAGTACCTGCTGCAGTAGTATATAGAGTACCATCATAAACAATATCTTTAATATCCGTTGGTGTGATAATTAACATATCTACATCAAGCTGATTAGTTGTTATGTCATTAATAATGTTTGCCCCTACACCACTATAATTTCTATTATTAACATCAGTTACTGTTAAGTAATTAGATGCTGTTAAATCCGTATCACTTAATAATCTAACACGGCTACTCCATTCACCATAACAAACACCAGCATCATACGCATTACTAGCACTATTACCAGAAGCACTAACGTGTGACAGTGTCATTAATCCACCACCTGCTATATAAATGCCATTAAATGAATTTGATGAACCAGGCTCTTTCCAAAAAATAGAGTTACTAATCCAGCCACCAGACATCCAAGTAATATAGAGTGAATTTATATTTGTATTAATATTACAATTACTGATGTTAATGCTATCACTACCTGTTTGATAGTTTACTACAATCCCATAGTTTGATCCAGCACCTACTACGTTAGCAATAGCCAAACCTTCACTGTATTCAGAATACAGTGTACCTAATGCTATCCATTGTTTAACTGGTGTTTTAACAGAGGTTAAATAATCATCTAATATATACATTAGCACATAGACATCGCCAACATTAGGGAATATAGCGTTTTGTCCTGATGCCATGCTGGCTGCTAATGGATTAGTTAAAGTAACTTTTACAGTATATGGGTCTATTACCGTTAATGTAGAATAGTATTGCATATTGCTACTACTGTCTTTATAAACCGTATTAAACGCAGTAGGAATAAAACCTGATGTCATACAGTGATAATTCCCATTACCATCTGGTGTACTATCCATATTTAATCGATGTCCTATGTTATCATAGGTCACTGTAATGTATGCTGATGCACTGCCTACTGCTGGTGTATAAATGGCTGATATAATTTTACTAATAGAGCTACTGCCTGCTAAAATAACACCATCATAACCAGTACAATTTATGTTACTATATATACCACCTGTACACATGTTATCGCTATACAGTGCTACTGAATTAACGCTATCGTACTGCGTAGCATTAGGCGAACTACCATTAGTCCATATGTCATTGACTTTACTATAGGGTATGTTTTTAACATGAACAGCTGTAGTAATAGAAGCAGTTGGCTGTGTTGTTGCACTACCACCTAGACTAGTAGGCGGATTTATTTGATACCATGGACTTAATACAGAGTTAAAATTAATACGCTCAATAATAGCTTGTGTGCCACCTACACCTACTGATCCCCATGCAGTACTTGATGCCATAGCACAAGTAATGCTAGTAGGTCTAGGTGCAGCTAACTGCGTGGCACTCAATTTAAACGTATAGCTATAAGGATCACTGATATAAGTAATTACATCGCCATTACTCATTGCAGCATAGCTAGTAGTACTGTTATTTAAACCACCAATAATAAAGTCTGCTACACTGCCAATAAATCTGCCATTTAAATAGAGTGCAGGATAATCCCTGTACTTTGCTGCTACAGCCATGTAATTGGTAATGAATGTATTAAAATCAGTTGCCAAATGTCCAGTGGTAGTGCCTTTAATGAATTTAGCTATAACTGGTGTAGCAATAACGCCTGGAATTGAATAGCTTGTACCAATTACATCAGAGTTATAAGGGCAACTATAATCACTATAAGTTATTACATCACCAGCTGCTAAACCACTATTATAATCAGGCATAGCAGTTAAAGTAGTTGCTACGCCATTTTTTGTAATAGTTATATTGCTACTGCCATAAACTCTTAAATAAACCTGCTGTAACTTAGTATAGGCTGCTGTATATGTAGCATAAGTATCACTTGTAGAGCCATTGTAATTAAATGTTTTTGTTTGAACAGAAGTGCCTGTATTTTTAATACCGGTAATATTAACTAAACGTCCTATAATACTGAACTCATGTGGAAATGCTAATGTAACAGTGGCTGTAACATTATCACTGTTTAATGAAACAGAATTAATAGGTGTTGTAGGTCTACCGCGCGTATTACCTGTATAGACCATTGAAAATGGTGCTAATACACTAATGCCATTATTAACAGTCCCACTAGATCCTGCTCCTAACCAACCATTACTAAGTGCGTTCCATCCAGGTGAAGCGGGTGCAGGATACATGCCACCAATAATACTAAGGTCATGACACCTAATCGTAACGTTTCCATCTTCAGGTATAATAGTAATGCCATTAGAGCCAGTAGCACCTACTAATGTAATTGTACTGCTATTTCCATTACCAAATAAAGAAAATGATTTAGCTGCACGTATTCTGAGTATATCTATATCTAATTTATTAGCACTAGTATTAGTCAATAATGTAGCGGCATTTATCCAAAAATTACCATCAGGTACAAATATAGAAGTACCATTATTACCTGAAGAGGCTAATGCTTTTGATAAGTTTTTTGCATTAGTAATAGCAATATCAGATAACTGCTGAGTAGTTATATTAAATCCACCTGCACCTGTCATAATAGTCCATGTAATTGAACCATCTGTAATAGTAGTAGTGCCGTCAGTTACATTACTAGGCCAAGTAATGCTATTGCCACTCGTCCAACTACTACCACTAATATAGCCAGTAGTACCATAAGCAGTCACGTTAGCTATCCATAAATAACTACCACCAACAACAATACTGTATCGAGTATATGATGTGTTTTTAGTCCAAGATGGATAATTAGCACTGGTTTGATAATTTGTAAGATTAGTTACAATAGACTGAGTACCGCTATAATAGCCTGGTGTAATAGCGACTAGCCCATAATCTACTTGTAAATTTTTAGTAGTACTTGATGAAGATGTTGTAGTACTAGTAGTAGTGCTTAGTGAATTAACAGTTGTTTGTAATGTTGATATTTCTGTACTGATTGTTGCTACAGTACTAGCTACGCCATTAATTGCTTGTGCTAAGGTGACAGGTGTTCCAGTAGCAATAGTTGATGTAACCGCAGTTGTTAGATCGGTGGTAGAGCCTGTTGTTGTACTCAATGCATAGCTTGATAAACTAGCTATTGTAGCAAAGCTTTGTAAATACTTACCTAACATTCCAGCACTATAATTCACTAGCGATCCATCTGTATTAGTTAATTTAATACTTTGATTACCTAATCCAGTACTGATCTGACTAGAAATAAAAGTACCAATATTAGTTTGCAAGTTATTACTGCTACTTGCAGTCAATGCTGTATTAACAGCAGCGACAGCTTCACTATCAATCAATGCATTAATCTGACTAGATAATTCACCCCATGTAGTATAACCTAATGCAGTAGAATTATTTTTAGTATCAATTAATGGAAATTTATCAGTTGATAAATAGGATGACTTATCACTACCACTTGTAATTGCACCAGTAACAGATGACGAATTAACTAAATTTGAAAGATCTTCCAAACCAGCAAATGTTATTGACTTATTAGGTAATTTATAAGTTAAACCACTTTGAGTTGCTATACCAGTAATGTAATTAGTATATAATGTACCACTAACAGAATTAGAAATAGTAATGTCATACCCATTTAAACCAACATAGCCATTTGATTGGTTCTTATTAGCTTGATTTTCTGGTGTATAACCAATAGAATGTAATGTAATTACCCAAGTAGCATTACCACTGCCATCAACGCCTGTACAAGTAACTGTATCGCCACTACTTACAGTATTACCAGAAATACTACCACCTGTTCCACTAACTATCCATACCATGCCTGATGCTAATGCAACATCACCCACTGTATTTGCACTAGTAGGATAACTAACAGCACCATTAACAGTATAAGTACCTTGAATCCTATAAAGACTAGAATTTGCAGCAGTTAGTTGCTGTACTGTTACTGCATCAAGACTATTAACACCATTTGCGTGTAATGTCAATGGCCCTGTTAATGTGCCACCATTTGTTGTAAAGGCTGTTTGTCCAGCTGGAATGTAAGCAGGTATAGTAAGTTTTGCTGTAGCTGAATCATAGGTTGCAGGGCCACTAGTAGCGCTAGTATCTAGTGTAATTGGCGATTGATAATCAGTACCTGCGACAGCTTGCTTAATATTGCCATTGCTAGATACACCATACATCAATCCATCTATTGTAGATGCTGCACTAACTGCACCTGTAGTCGATACAGTAACTTCCACACCATTAGATGTAGCTGATAATGAATTATAAATATCTGTTTTAATATTACCTATTGTTATATTAGATAATGCATTATCATTACTTACATCAACTAATGGTAATAAATCGCTATCACTAATAGATGTAGGCGCATTAGTTGCTACTGTACTAGCCGCAATATCTGTACTGCCCCCTGTAGGTGTATAGCTACTTAATGCAGTTGTTAATGCCGTTGTTGTTACTAAGTTACTAGTAGCATTAGTTAATTGAGTACTTGTAACATAATTACTCATTGCACTAGAGACAATTGTATTTAAGCTTTCTGAAATAGTACCCGTACTACTAATGCCTAACACTTGTGTTAAATTAGCAGATAGCTTATTAAAGTCATTACGTTGATTAGCGATTAATGCAGCAATACCATCAATACGGCTCTGTAGTGCAACGCCTGCTAATGTTAATGGTCTACTGTTTGTTAAAGCACTCGTAATGTCTTCTAATGCATTGCGTAATGCTTCTAGGCTTGTTAAATCAGTTAAGATATTATGTTGATGTGCTGCGGGTGGATAAGTAGAGGGTTTATTTTGTACTGCACTCCAACTAACGCCTAAGCTATTATAGTAAGCGACTTGATTACGTAAATCATTAACTAAGCCATTTACGCCACCTTGAATACCGCCTACGCACTGATACTGTAAATTAATACTACCAGTAATACCATCATTAATGAGTGCAATAGCAGCACAGCACTCGCTACCTGTCATTGCTGTAATGACTTCATCAAAGCCTTGATAAGTATAATCAGTATTTAAAACTAAAACACTGTTATCGCTAACACGTGTAACAACTAATGATGTTGTATAGTATAATCCTTGATTAGCAACCACTAAACGAGATGTTGCGTTTGATAAATCGTGTGTTTCTGCAATAATTAAATTGCTTCTACTATGACCAGTGCGATCATAGGTATAACTAGGTGTAACAGTAGCCATAGTGAGTAATCCTATATGCAAACAAAAAATACAGTAATTTCTGTAATAAATAAAGCTTTTTACATACAATCATATACATATTTTTATTACTTCTACTTCTACTAGGTATTCCTAGTAGAAGTAGAAAAAGATATATTTAAATTATTTACCTATTGCAATCCAGCCATAGTTAGTAGCTTCATAGACTTGACAATAACCACCACCCCAATCGGTATTAGAAGTAACAGTGCCTGTTGATAATGTACTGCCAGTAAGATATGTTGCACCTGCGTTACCAGCTACAAATACGCTGCCATTGGTCGGTGTAGTACTAACCGTACCTACTGTTCCATTATTAGCAGCAGGAGTAACAAACTTACCATTAGCAGAAACCGCTTGCCATTGAGCTGTCGTATTATTTCCAATATTACTAATTGTATAACTGTTGCCTGGTACTAGATTACCTAATGTTAATGATGTATTATTACTGCCTAATACAGTTAATGATGGTATAAACGCATACGCTGCAAACTGTTGTAAATTAGTTAATGTAGGTTGCGCAGTATAGTTATTAATAGGATAATATTGAGGCACTATCATGCCAGCGCTATTACCAGGATTACAACCAGGCCATACATTACTTGAATTAAAGCCAAATGTCATGCCAGTAATGCGCGATCCTGGACCTTGATCTGAAGGTATTAACGTATATATAGCAGTTGTAAAAGGTATAGGAAACGTAATGGTATCGCCCATACCAGTAGGCAATAGCATACTGCCACCTTGTATTAAAAAACCACCTAACCAACTAGGCAATTGTAGATACCAATTTCCATAATTAAAACTAGTAGTGACTTTCCAAGCATTACCAGTAGTACCTGTTGCACCAGTTGGATGAGTAGCAGTTGCTTGAAACATATCGCCTACTGCAACAGTCGTAGCAGTATTTGGATAGCCTACTGATTGCCATTGTGCTAATGTAGTAGTACCTACGCTATTAATAGTATAATAGTTATTTACTACTAAAGAGTTAACACTGACTGTAGCTGAGTTATCATATACCCATGGATTTGTGTGAGTTTCTGACCCTGTAATATAGCCAAATCTAATGCCCCATGTTAATGCGACTGGCGTTACAATACTTGTATTATCTGTTAAATCAGTAGTGCCTGTTAAAGCGCTTAATATTGACGCTGTTGCTGTTTTAGCAATACCCATAATGGTAGAGGTAGCCTGTGCAATTGCACCTAATGCAGAGGTAGCATTGGGCGTATTAGGTGTACCTCTTGTACCAGGAAAGAATGTAGGGCTATTGCCAGGTACAGTAATAATTGCACTGGTATTTGCAATATAATTATAGCCTGTTACAGTGCCATTACTGCCACCCACATTAATAGTGCCACCAAGAGCAATGATATTTGCATTGGTATCCGCATAGGCAAATGCGTGACAAATGAAATTAAATGAAGGCTTAATAGTTATTGTAGGTGTTTCGATCGTAATATTACCTGATTGTAGACTTCTTAAATGTTGTCCTGCATGGCCTGCAATGATAATGCCAGTACCATTATAAGCTACATTACCGTCTTGTAATGCTGCAATGTGTGCACCATTAGGAATAAATGTAGCAGTTGATCCACCTGTACTAAAGGTAACACCTGACATTACTGAATTACTAGGTACTGTAAAATATTGACCAATATAAGGAGAAGCTGAAGTACCTGTACAAGTAAGCCATTGTGCTGTAGTATACCCAGAACCTAAACTAGTAATAATGTAACTATTACCTGCTACTAAATTAACCATGTTAATAGTAGGACCCATTTGACCAAACGTAACATTATTTCCAATGGTTACTTGACCACCTTGTCTTGCACGAATAGCAGTAGGGTTATTCAATGTAGCATTATCTTGAAGATAAATGTTTTGATAAGTAACTGCATTAATACTAATATTTGATGAGCCATTTAAAATAACATTATTTACATTATTAGGTGCTGTAAATGTGTAGTTACTGCCTGAAGCAGTAGCACTATTATAACCTTGAATAATAATATTAGTTTGACTAGGTGCACTAAGAATATCACAGTTAGTATACGTATTAGGTGTAGATGTACCTTCTAATAAACTAATGTAAATACTTACACTAGTAGCAGGCGTAGTCACTGGATAATAGTATTGAATTAATTCAATAGCTTTTGCAAAGCTAGCTACAGGTGATGTAGGCGTAGTACCCGTATTACTATCGCTGCCTAATGGAGAAACAAATATATAAATATTGCTTGTTACCATTTGCATGTAATTTACATAGTATGGCTGATAGCATATGTAATGAGGCATAGATACAGTGCCTGATACAGTATTTGCTAAATTAGGTACATTAAATTGACCTGTACCAGCAGTAGTATAATACGTATTTCCTATTTTATTATAAAGCAGTGAATAGGTTGTTTGTGATACCGCTGAGCCATCACATGGAATCCAATTTGAAGATATTGTAGATAGGCTACCGCTATCTATTTCAGATATTAGCTTAATATCACCTACTGATGCAATAGTAGGTGCAATTTGCAATGAGGTTAAACCAACCCCTTGTGTTAAGTTATTAATATCGGCTTGTAAAGAGTTTACTGTTGATTGTAATCCAGTTACTTCAGAATTGAGTGTTGATATATTAGTATCTAATGTTTGTTTATAGCCATTAGGGGCTTGTAATGCTAATGCAATGCTATTTAAATTACCCGATAGTATATTTACAGTATCTGTATTTGTTAAACTGTAATTACTGCCTACTTGGCCTAATGTAGCTAATTCACCTGTAAATGTTTGCCAGGTTTCTAAATTAGTTTTATCAAATGTGCCTGCAGCTACTATTTGATTAATTAATACTGTATCAGGATCACCACCGACTGCTTGATAGTTTAATGTAATGCTTGTCCAGTTAGTATAGTTAATTAATAAAATATAAGAATAAACTTCTTTACCTGTATCTGCAGAACGGGTTGCAAATAATGGACTCATTACATAATCGGTAAACTCTACTAATGCAGTAGGCCCTGATGTTGAGCCTACTGCAATACCAGTAACAGATAAACCGAGTTTATAAAAAGGAGTAGATGCAGAGCTACCATCACTGCTATTAGTAACGAGTTGTGAAGGCCAAATATCGGGCTCTGTAATAGGGCTGTGTATTTCATTAGTAATGGAATTACTAGCTAGTAACCCACTAGGGTCATAAACGAGTGTCATGCGGTTAATCCTATGGCAAAGTATGTAATCAATCGACGAGGGTTAGTGCCTACAGGTGGCACTGCTAAATTAGTAACGGTAGGGGTATGGTATTGAATAGTACAGCTTACTTTTGTAGGCGTAGGTACACCAAAGAATATTTGATCTTGTGTAGGTGGATCATAGCTATTTGATGAAGTAACGTTACCAATTGCAAACAATGGCCTGCCTGACATAGGCGGATCAGTAAAAAACAATTCAGTAGGCTCTTTACCTATTTCATATTCATAGCGACCTGTTTTAAATACAAAGTTACCAAAATAAGGAATATTATAATGTTTATCAGTAGTACTAATATTCGATAAACTCATTTGTGGTTGTAAAAAAGATAACAATGATGCAATAGCTGTATCACTGTTATTATTAATTATACCGATAGCACCCATTAAATTAGCAATAGGATTAACAGTCGCTTTTAAATTAGCAAAAGCAATATCAAATACATCATCAAACATAATGCCACTAGGTCGTTTAGTAACAGCTGCAGCAATATCATAAAGTGCTTGATATATTTGTGTCATGCCAACGATACCCGATAACTCATGCTTATGTGGTATCGATGGGAATGTGGTCGGTGCAGTACTCCAATCAACATTAACATATTGATTTAATCCACCACAAATACCAGACTGAATAGTATTTAATGGTGTCGTTACATATTCGCCACCAATTGTTCTATAGACTAATCTATAATTACCAATTAAATAACCATTTTTTATTGTAATGCTCCCATATACATCTTTACCAATATTAGTGCTAGCTTCAGTCCAATAATGTGATAAAACATAATCGCTATTTACATTAAGTGGCACGCCCGTTGTGTCAATAACAACCATGCTATCGCCATAAAATGGCGTAGCATCAGGTATAATAAGATATGCGTTTATTCCATTAGCTGTATTAATTGTAACTACTTCATTATTAATGTAGTTAGAAGAAAATGTACCAGTAGGATCATACGGATAAGCAATCGCTGTCATGTTGTGTCCTTATTAATTATAATTTCATATGATATGTGCTTTATAACCGTTTTATAAATAGGATTAATTATGCTAACCATCACCTCTATTTTAGCTAAAAATTATCCATCTTGGATAAATTTACCTGATACCACTTTAGTTAATACATTGCTTAATCAATACACTAGTGTATTGATTGATATATCAGATAGTACAAATACACCATTAGGACAATTTAATATAAGAAACCTAATAGGAATTAATGATGTGCCAAATACAGTAACAATCAGTAACTTTATTGCTAATTATAGCTATATTTTAATAAACGAAATAACTACACCAAAATCATTGTTAAATAAAAAAAGAATACTCTGTATGCAGCCTTGGTGGAAGAATGTAAATATAGATGCAGGTAATATGCGTTTACAAGCTGTTAATGTATCAGGTAATAATGATGATGTAGTTGTACATTTTAATCAGCCTAATACTTTAACAATGAATGATTATCATAATTACTTTTTAATGACTATTAATGGATTAATTTTCTTTGAAACTATTTTAGGTAATTATGCTTATTTACCTAATGGCATGAAATACGTTTGTAAAGAAGAATTACAAGGTTTTTCTTTATTAGATTTTTCAGCAGTGTCACCTATTACTAAAACAGTTATTGAAAGTAACCATATTACAATTAGCCATAAAACAGTAGTAGGCTGTACAGTAACATTAACAATGCCTACAGCATTTACTAGTACTGCATTCTTTTTAGTTTTAAATGGTAGATTAAAGTATGCAAAAAGTGATACGTATATTATTAATAGCAATAGTATTTCGTTTCCACTTTTATACAGTGAAATGAGTAAAGAAGCAACAGGCATTGATAGTTTAGATAGGGGTTGGATTCCTGCTGCTGATGGTTATGGTAAAGGGTATAACTGTTCAGCAATCAATGTTATTAACTATTTAACAAACGGTATGACAGGCATTATTAGTTTATCTGTTAAAGATTTGTGCTATGATTTATTACCTTGTTTACGTACTGATTTAAAAGGTACTTATAGATTGCCATATGGCATAGCGACTAATGGATTTTTAGTTTTATCAGATGGGCGATTAGCAGAATACAATGCAGTGCAAAAAACAGGTTATGGTACAGTACTCAATACAACGAATACTAAATACAATAGAGCAGCTACACGTACACAGCCTATAAATAAAATAAAAGTTGACTTATTAGCAAATTACGATTATAAATCAGATTACACAATGGGCAGGTATATTGACTTTTATGTTTTATAACCTATTATTATTGTGTGTAATCTTTAAGGAATTAAAATGACAACACATACCGTAACATTATATACTGATGGCAGTACAGCGCCTAAAAACCCTGGCCCATCAGGCTATGGGTTTTATGCTGTATATGAAGATGGATCTGCTTATGATGGGTATGGTCCAATAGGAGAGTTAAAAACAAATAATGTAGCAGAATTATTAGCTGCTTTTCATGGCATTAGTTTTTTATTAACATTACCTGATATTAAAAAGATTATTGTTATTTCAGATAGTAGCTATTTTATTGATGGTACTAAAAGTTTAAATAAATGGAAATTAAAACAATGGAAAACGAGTACTGGAAAAGAGGTTGCTAATAAAGAAGAATGGATACTATTAGACAATCTATTTAGTACAGCTAAAAACAATACTATTGAATTAGTCTTTAAATGGGTTAGAGGACATAATGGTAATGTAGGCAATACACGTGCTGATAATAATGCTAATCTAGGTAGAAAAGCAGTATTAGATAAAGCATTAGAACCTGTTATAATTTTTAATGAAGCCAGTGATAAATCGATTGCAATCATTACGGATACAGCTACTAAAAAAGCTAAAGCTAAAACAATTACTGAATCGCGTATTAATCCATTAGTCAATGCGAATAAATGGATGTTTGATACTAATAGGAATTATTTTGATACTGCTACTGGCTATTATGTTTATACTTTATCGTCTTATAAAGAGAGTGATAAATTAGCAGGTAAAAACATTGGTAAACCTAATCCTAATACACGCTATAGCATTGCCTTATTAAAAGAACCTATTAAAGAATTAGAAAAAATTAAAGTAATGTATAACAATGCTTTTGAAGGTGGTAATGTGCCTATTAGTGGTGATTTAGCTAAAATTACTCAAAGTAAAATTTGGGGTACATTAATGGATGATAATGCAATGACATTAAAAGGCAGAACGATTGTACATGAAAGTAGTACAGCATTATCTAAAATCATCTATCCACCTTTATTAGTATTTAGATTAGAAGAGATATTTACTAAAGGTATGCTATTATTAAGTAAAGCTTTCATTAGTAAAACAAATACAGATTCATTTATTGTTGATATTACTGATAAATTAATTGATGTATCTGATAAAGGAAAGCTTTCTGTTAAATCTAGCTATACTAACACAGCACGCATATTAGAAATTAATGACATTGCTATTAATGAGGCTATTCCTACATTTGATGTTAAGCTAATACCAGGCACTGATTTAATTACCCGTGGTGGATTATCCAATCTAATTAAGTATTATAAAACAGATATTAAACTGTATTTGTTATTGACTGATTTAGTAATTAAAGATACACCTATTAAAAGTTACAATGTTGCCACTGTGATTGAAGCCGGTGGTGATAAAGCTATTTACTATTCCGCAGACTCCAGTTATCGCATCATTAAACAATAGGACGCACTTCATGCTATATAATACCTTAACTATTGCAGCTTATGTTAATAATGCTGCCAACACTATTAGCCCTATTGGGGAATTTAGTGAAAAGTCATATACCTTTGCAACAGATACTATTCAAACGTTTGCTAGTGGCGTTACATTAACGACTTATGATTGTGATAGTGCAGATACGTATACTATTAATAATAGAGCAGCTGTATCTCAAGCAGTTGCTAATTTAATGCCAGCTGTTATTACTGCTATGACTACTGTGACTACTGGTGGTGCATTAGCCATCATTAGTGCCGCGTTAGGTAATACAGCAAACAATGTAGTTACTAGCAGTATATTAGTCCCTATTAGTGTAACATCAAATGGTACTACGACTACCATTGATTATCCTGAATACTTTAGTTTTTATTTATCAATAAACAGCAGTACTGTACCTGTTACTGTATTTTTAGCAGATGAAGCTTTTCAAAGAGATTATCCATTTGGCACTATTCAAATAATCTCGCCTATTAATTTACAAACTATCTTAAGTAATTATAGTGCTGCTGCCGCTACTGTAAGCGCTATGACACCTACTACATTATTGAGTTTAATTAATAGCACGGTTACTAATCCAGTAACTAAAATAGATGTTATTAATTTACAAGTTTACAATACTAATAATCCATCACAATCATTTGATCTGCCATTAGCAGTAGCCTGTAATGGTGGTAATACGTATTGTACGATGTCAAATTACTTAATAACATTACAAAACTTATTAACAAGTAATGGAAGCTATACGACACAACAATGGCAGGCCGTTATACCTGGCTTATTACCTAGTAATACCTATTGGATTATACCAAATTGGGCTAATGCAGCTATTAGCAATATTGCAGTAGGTTATCCCATTATCAATCCTACAATTCCTATTAATTTATATAATACAATAGCGACTAATTATTTAGCATGGTATCCATCAAGTGATATAGTCCCTAATATGTGCTATACCGTTGCTCAGTATAAGTCAATAGGTTTATTTATTGTGCCTGATACAGGAAATACAGATGGCATTATTAGTTGGTTAAGTAAATTCCCTGACTATTTCTTGGTAGCGAGTGGTTCACCAACGGCAGGACAAATGAGTGCACTGACATTAGAAACAGTAACCTTATTAAATGCTTTGTTAACTACTGCTGAACATTATTCAACAGGCACTGCACTTGCTACAGGCATTTCCTTAGTAATACAAGGCACTAATGCTAGTGGCAATACAACTCATTACTTATCACAAAAAATTACTACAGCAGCAGGTACACCAGGCGACATTACATTAAACATTTTAGTTAGAGCGGATCAATGAGTAATGTAGTAATAGCCATTAATACCTATGGCATATTTACAGTAGCATCGCCCTTTACAATAGCCAGTGGTAATTATAGATGTGGATCAGTACAATTAATTAGCGCATTAGTATCCAGTGGTGTAGATGTTTATAATACCTATTATGCGCCTAATAGCATTAGCTCAGCAGCATTTAATACTGATCTAGCTAATGGGGTAACTATTGTTGTTTTGATTCCTGATAGTGGTGCTACAGTCAGTATTCCTAGTAGCTACATTACTAGTGCGCCTACTGACCTAGCAGTACCTTATAGTAAAATAGTATTATCTATTGATATTGGTTTATTACCTGATAGTTTAGACTTAACACAATTAATGAATGACCTATCGGAGTTAGCACAAACAGAAATGGGTATCACTACAGCTACTGCTCAATTGCATAAAATTTCATCTAATTTAAATTACACGGTAGCAGAGAGTCAAGTATTGGAAGCTGCAAGATTAGCTAATATAGAAAGTTATGTATCAAACATTACAGCAAAGAATAATGCATTGACTGAACTAGTAGCGTGTAAACAAAAAGTACATGATTTAGAATTAGCATTAATAAATAAACCCTAATAAATAAAATTCAAATATTTTTCATATGGATATTGTGTTTATGAGTAAATAGCTTTACTCGTTTCTTTAGTACCTTAGGAGGTAACTTGAATAAGAAACAAATCATTGAAACGCTAAAAGCGTTTCACGCCGAAACAAAAGTGTCAAGAGTAGAAATGCTCATTGGCGCTGGATCGGCGCTTTGTTTGTATGGTCTTAGGGAAGAGACCAGTGATATTGACGGGGCTTTACCCCGTCACTGGTTTGAGAAATTCGTGAGGGAAGGGAAGCCTACTCACGAATTTAAAATTCATGGCACCAGCGTGCCAGTGTGTGAATGGTCAGAGGTAATTGACCTGCACATCCTGGCTGCAGGAGCCTTAAATAAAACTAGTTGGGTTGAGGGCATTCAGGTGGAAACACTTGAGGGCATCTTGGCCCACAAAGAATCTATGAAACGTTCTAAGGATCAAGAGGACATTCGCAGAATCAAAGAGCGCCTAGGCATTAAGTCCTAGGCTTTATTAACCTCTTAAAAGGAGGACTCTATACTACCTATGAAGGTAGTAGGCCTGCTCATTACCTTTATAGGTATCTGGGCAGCAACAGGATTATTGGGCATCCTGTTGTTTATAGCAACATTGCCCCAATAGGCACCATGACATGGATGTCGTGGATTTATTAATCATTTCCACGATGAGTGGAAGGAGATTCAGATGAATCTTGTAAGGCGTACAAACTTGGACAATGCTGTAAGGGGCATGTGTCCAAGACCTGTTCAGGATGAAGGGGTCTTTTTAGCTATGGATGGCATCAATGATTTACGTATACTGGGACAAAATCCCGTGTACGTAAAGTACGCCAACCTAGACCACCTACTTAAAGTAGGAAAGGTTTGGGTTGGCAAAGCTGGGGTAGATCCTGAATGGATGGAAATAAGATCTGTTAAGGATCTACCAAAATTTGCAGTATACGTCATCGAAGACTACGATGCGTGCGCTGCAAAAATCGATGCGGCACCTTACATGCCGCAGTTCTTCTTTACTCCTACCAATTTTAGAGGTAGGAAAACACTAAAAAGAATCCGCTGATGAAGCGGAAGGATGTAGTATGAAAAAAAAAGATTATGGAGTCTTTTGGTCAGGGTGGAACAACACCCTGATCGGTATCCATCAGGATACCACGCCCGTGTAATGCGGGCGTTGGAATTACGCAGGAAGCGTGATTCCAAAATTTGGCTATGGAGAGCCAAAGCTGCTGAAGAGTAAAACTCTTTTACTATAGACTGATCTATTAATAGATCAGTCTATAGTCAGCAGTATTTTTTTTTGTATTTAAAAAATATTTAATACATACATTATTTAAATGAAATAACATCATTAATAACTATTGAGGGTAAAAAATGAATGAGGCTTAAGTTTATATGTGGTAGAATTGCTTTACATATGTGCGATGAAAGAATATGTATATATATTGGCTGGTGTACTGGCTTTTATATATTAAATAAAAGAGGAAATTATATAATCCAAGGAAGGATATGGCATGGAGATTTCTTTCCTGTCTATGTAGATTTTAGTTTTTACGATTATTATCGAGAATACTGCTTTTTTCGTTTTCTTGAAAAATAACATTTTTATGAAAGGAGTAATAAATGAGCGATACATTTTCAGCAGGCACATTTTCACCAGCATTACCGATTAATGCTGTTAGTGAATTTGAAATTAAATTACTACAATTATTTGGTATTGAAGTAAAGATTAACAATGATAGCATTACTGATGCTTTTTACTTTTATGTACCAGATGGGTTTAAATCCTTGTATCTAGACGACATTAATATTGAATATTGCTGTAGCAATCTAGTAAACAACTATGCTAACTTAAATGATCCTTTAGCATTACGTTTGCTAGAAACAGCAAATAAGCTAAAACATAAAGGACATACGATAGCTTCAATTATTTCTGCATTTAGTAATTGGACAGCTATTTTTCAAAAAATACTAAATAAGCCACCTTGTAAAGATATAGACTACATTAGTTGTAGTGGCAGCTACTGGTCTAATAAGTATTTACCTGATGAATTTGGTGGCATATATTACGTTATCACAAAAACAGGGTATCAGGAAATATATGGAAGAGAGGTTATTGATGAGTTACTAGAAAGAGAACAAAGAAAGAAAGATTTAATTACTGTAGTTACTTTCATGGAAAAATTATCCATAGTAGATAAAGAGTTAGACAACACATTGTATCGATTAAAAGAACACATAGGCGATTGCTGTGAATTTTCCGACGGCTATTCAATAGAAGAGTTACCAGGTCTTTTTCAACCAACTGAGGAATTAAATGTTTAAATTATATATTAAAGATATTGATCTTATAGTTTATGCGGATAGATTAAGTACTATCCTAAATGTAGTTGAACTAGCACGAGTACATACCGACGTTACAGCTACGTCAATTGAAAGGGTAGAAAAACTGCCATACTTTAATACGGTTATTAAATATACCACACCTGGCAGACTCGACAATTACATAAATATATTTAATGAGTTATGCAAAACGCATACTTTGTTTATAATGGCTGTAGTTAAAGATGGCGTATACAATGATGCGCTCTATTACGCAGATAAAGAAAAAAGCAATTCTATACCGGATAAAGATGCTGAAGATGCTTTATACGAAACACTTAAAAAACTAGATGATTTACAAAAAGCAGTAATTGAAACGTTTTACTACATAGGTAAAAAGGAAACAAACGCCGTAGATGGTATATTTCATATTTTTGAAAAAATAGAAAATTTGAAAACCACAATAAAATTGATAAAAGAATGTGGATCTGATAACTTGGTAAGACTAGATCCTTTAAATGAATCTGAAAATCAAAATAAATGCACTAAAGATAATAATAGATGGAATCGGGCTGCGCCGACATCATTAGGTAGTTATTTAGCTAGGTGCTCATGCAATATCCCAAGAGACTTTATTTCAATAGATGAGCAGCGTTTAAATCAGATAATTGCCAAAGCAGTTTCTGAGTCTATTCGGGTATTACAACCGTATAAACGTAATTAATCTAATTTAGTACTTTATCTTTTACCATACACATGCATTTAAATGCATGTGTATGAACTTACCCTTACCACAATAGGAAAAAACAATGGCTGCTAAAAAATCTACTAAAACCGAATATAACTTTGATGAAAAAAATGAAATAAAACCAACATTTAATGATCTAATGAATAATTGGAATAATTATTTATATCATCAATATCATGCACATAATGCTTATAGGCAGCAGCAAGAGCCCGTCACCCCATTAACTGCAAGCGTACAAAATTCACCTTGGTATACACCAAATCACCCACAAGCATTTTATAGCATTAATGTGCCATTTGGCAACGTTACTATTAAAGATGTTATTGCTGGCATAACCTTTAAAGTTAACTCAATTGATGAGCGCATAGTTTTAAATACGCAGTTTCCTGAAAATAGCATTATCTATAAGATACTGTACTATTCACCACGATCACTCATTGATAAGGGATGGAAAACAGGGGATATTAATTATATATCAGATAGCGATATAGTTAAGTGCTTCAAAAAACTAGAAACTGAAGCTATAGTAAATGTAGAAAATTGGATATATGAATGTGAAGAATATGGTAAGCTTATAAGTCATTTTTACTATTGTGTAAAAAGAGAATACGCAAAAAGATATTTAAATGACATAGTATTGCCACATGCCTTTGAGTTTGAATTGCAGTATCCAATAATCAAAGAATATGTAGCAAAGTGCCTAACACTATACATGGATGAATACTTTGATAAGTTAAAAGATTCTGTAAAAGAATAATCATTAATACTGTTGTATGTAGTAACCTAAATAAACTTTTACCACAATCAATTAAGGAAAAAATAATGAACAATATTGCTAATACACAACCACTGTATATTGTTAAAACTAACTCACTCACAAATCTTTTTGTAGGTCAAGATAGCGTGCAACATGCGCTTGAGGTACATAGAAGGATGTCTTATGTTGTCAATGAATTTAGTATTGACATTTATGATTCACTATCTGACCCACGTAAAACCATGCTTTTGGCATCAGAGAAGATTCACAATGACCATATTTTAGGTGATTCTTTTAACATTTATTGTAGTGAATTAGTTGATCCATTATCAAGAAATAATAAATGTATTTACATATATGTTAAAAAGGATTTAAAAGAAGATGATTTAAGTGAGCTGTATAAAATCCATGATAAAAATACCATATATGGGTATATTCATGGCTATGCTAATGCTTTAAAATTAAAAAATGATATATTAAAAGTATTATCTAATCATGCTAATGATATATCATTAACAAAAAAAATATTATCTAATTTTGCTGAAGAACCAGAAGAATCTATTAAAGTTTTATTAGACGTACCTCATATTGAATATGATAAAAATGTTTATAATGGGTTAATACCTTTAATTGACTATACAGACGACATTAGTATTATGGATTATGACCTTTATAAAACATATAAATATGTTATTTATACTAATGAATATAATCATAAAATATTTGTTCCAGAAAAAGATATAAAAGAGTTTAAAGAATGGTTAGAGTCAAAAACATTAATTGAGTGTAGAGATGAGATTAACTCTTTAGAGCATAACTTTTGTACTACATATGGTAATAATAAGTATGATAATGCGTTAAAAAAGGATAATATGTCTACTTTATATTTACTATCAGGAGAGTTTTTTGGATATGTTCATGGATATGATAATGCAATAAAGGTAAGAAACATTGTAGCAAGCATTTTAAATATAAGTAAAGACTTAATCAATGTTACTGAATTTAAATGTGAGGAAAGTGTTAATATTTATAAAGAATCACTAAAAGTATCTGAAAATGGATTAATTGAAGGGCATACATTACATACCTTGATGAAAAAGCATAACTATAGTATCTACACAACTGATAGTATGCGCCCCATAATTATCCCATCAGAAGATGTAGAATGTTTTGATAAGTGGCTAATGTCAGACTCTAAGTCTGATCGTGGTGCCACACCATCTTTTGCTATAATGGATGAAACTAAAAACAATCTATTAACTAAAAACATTAGAGATAGAGCAACTTATGTTGAACGCGGTTTAACATCAATAACTTATACGCAGGTATTTACTGGCTATGTCATTGCTGAATATCATGATGATAATGACGATAACTCTCATGTAACGCGTATATTAGTAAAAGAAGACGCATTTAGTTGGAATAAAGAACCATCGTCAGAGGAATGCTACATAGTCATTCAAGATCACTATGTTAACGGGAATCTTAGCAGCCGAAAAGCAGCAGAGCTTGATGCACGCGATGTGCCTATGTTAGTAGGTTACTTTAGTCTAAAAAAGGCATACCAAGCAGGAATAAAACTGAATGCAAATGAAGATGTATTTGATAAATCCAATAAAGAAAAAGAACTTGCTGAACTACGTAAAACCATCCATGATATAGAAAGATGGTTAATTGACAGTGATATTGAGTTCGTAATTGATGATCTAATTAGTTAAACGACTATACGTACTCTAGACTGGGATATATCCCAGTCTAGAGTACTGTTTTTTTGGTTAATTATACCCATCATACTATGTCACTTTAGGAGATAGTATGAAAATCTTATCGGTATATTTACGAGGATTTAAACCATTAGCATTACGAAATATCAATGAAATCACTATTGATTTTACAGAACAAGTCACTTTAGTATTAGGTAGAAATGGTTGTGGTAAATCATCATTATTAAGAGAATCTACACCATTGCCTGCTGTCATGGAAGACTATTATGAAAATGGTGAAAAACGAATTACATTAGAGCATAATGGCCATCACTATGAACTAGTAACTGTATTAAAGAAATCAGCTAAACACAGTTTCTATAAAAATGGCATTGCTTTATTAGAACACGGCATTACCAGTACACAACAAGCTTTAGTAGAAAGCGAATTAAACTATACTGATTTAATACATAAACTATTAATTGGTAAACTAACATTTACTACTATGTCAGTTGGTATGCGTCGTGATATATTAACAATGATTTCACCTTTAGATTTAAATTATGCTATTGAATTACATAATAAAATTAAAGTACAAATTAGAGATAATCAAGCTATTATAAAACACCTTAATAGTAAACGTGGTGAAATAGAGCATAAGTTAAAAGACCTTAATCAATATAAGTATATTGAAGAGCAAAAAACTAAATTAGAAAATGAACTATCAGTAGTCATGCCATTTGCTTTATTAAAGTCATTACCTAGTCATCAGATACAAAAAAACATTAATGAAAGTCAACACTCATTAATGAGTTTACATAAACAACTACATAAAGAAGATGGATTATCAGTGCCTACTCGAGGTATTAATAATGTTACTGACTTAACAACTTACATTGGTCAATGCAATGGTGAATTAAACGCACTACAATCACGTATAAACGATCTTTATACAGAACTTGATGGATTAGTAGGGGTAACACAATCGCTCTCTAATAATCATTTATCTACAACTGATATAGAAAGCTATATAGCACAATGTGATGCTATTATTAACGATTTTGTTGCTATGCAAATGCCTAATGTTGATGGTAATCTATCACTCTATAGTGACCAGTTAATTACACTTTATGATAGTTTTATTTCATTAGATGACATGTTATCTAAAACACATTACTTTACAGTAAATGAAATTAAAGACATTAATCATGCTTATAATAAAATAAGTACGTTACAAGCACATGCTATTAATGAATTAGATAGCATAAAAGAAAAAGGTAATCATTATAAGAATAATCATAGTGCTATTGAATGTCATCAATGTAAAACTAAATTAACATTAGAAGGGCAATCAGTTGAATTAGTCATTAATGATTTACGTAATAAAGCAACTGATTTAATTAAACAAATTAAATCATATAAAGAACAATTAGACATACTCACACCACAAGTAGAACATATCCAATTATTTAACCAAGTCACTAATAGTCTTATTACATTAAAAAATAACATTACATTACCGAGTTTATTTTGGAATGAATTTACAATAGAGTCAATATTACAATATCCATCACTATTTTCTACGCATATTGTAAGATGGCAAAAAATAATTGAACAAACAAAAATAAAAAATAAAGCATTAGCTGATAGAGAAACTTATAAAGATGCATTATCAGCTTATCAAAAATGTGGTGGTAGTGTTAGTATTCATATTGAAAAACAAAATAAGCTATTAGATCGTTTATTATTAAAACAACAAATTATTAAAAAAGATTTAGTCATTTGTCAACATGTATTAAAACAATATATGCATTATACAGAAATGCATGATAAACATATTCAGTTATCAAGCTATATAGACATTCAATATAAATCGTTAATTAATGCTTATATAAAAGAAGATGCTGAAGAAAAACGATCTAAGCTTTACCAAACATTATCAGATATTAACAATATCGTTACTAAAAAAGAAACATTAACTAATGCACTTAATGAACTCAATAAAGAATACCATGCATTGTGTGGTAATCAAGAATGTTTATTACTATTAGAAAAAGAACTATCACCTAAAACAGGCATTGTAGCTGAACAAATGTTAGCGTTTATTACTAGTTATGTTGAACAGCTTACTGATATTTGTTCTCAGGTTTTTACTTATGATTTAACTATTAATCCTTGTAATATGGATAATGGTAAGTTGGATTATACATTTAGTGTATTAGTAAAAGATGCTTTAGTAAAAGACATAAATATTCTTAGTTCAGGTCAAGCTGAAGTTGTTAATTTAGCGTTTATGCTAGTGCTTAGACAATATTTAAATCTAATGGATTATCCTTTATATTTAGATGAAATTGGTATTCATTTTGATTCACAGCATCGCAATAATCTTTCATTGTATATTAAACAAATATTACAAGAAGGTTGTTGTAGTCAGTTGTTTATTATAGAGCACTATACGCATGTACAAAACTTTTTACCTAATCATGATACTATTGTGTTAGATGCTACTAACATTACTGTACCCGATAATTATAATCAACATACCACCATTAAAACAGGAGTAGATTAATGACACCTAATAGTAACTTAGTATCAGTAGGCATTGGTACTGTAGCACAAGATAAAAATGATAATAGTCGGTTTATATCTGTTTATTTATCAGAACAACATCCTTTTTATGAAGGTGATGTAACGAATGATGTTGCTGAAATAGAAAGAACGGTTATAGATGAACATGGCAATAGTACTAAACTAAATCTCTATAAAACAATGGCTGTTAAAGCTGATTGGTTAGAAGATGAAAGTAATAGAGAAACAGCACCCCATGTAAAAAAAGGTGAATCCGTTAATGTATTTGAAAAGAAAGATACAAGTGAATACTATTGGCAGCCTCGTAAAAAGAATAACCCTACGCGTAGAGCTGAAGCCGTTACGTTTGCATGGAGTGCTGCTAGTCAAAGTAATGACATAGATATTCCTAAAACAGCAGATAATCATTATAGCGCTACTGTTGATGGTATTAATGGCCATATTACCATTACTACATCGAAAGATAATGGTGAAGTAGCTAAATACACTATACAAGTACAAGGTAAACAAGGACATGTTACTGTAGCAGATGATTTAGGTAATCTGATTCAACTAAACTCATCTACAAAAACAATTACATTATCTAATGGTGATAATACTTATGTTCAATTATCTGGCCCTAATATACTAGCAAATGCAAATGAAACTATTTTATTAAAAGCAAATAATATTGTATTGGACAGTAGTACCGTATCTATAACAGGTACAACACAAACTAACAATAACGTTAATGTAACCGGTGATGTTAGTGTAAGCGGTACTACTACAACAAATACAATTAATGCTTCGACTTATATAGGGGATAATGATTAATGAGTACTAAAGTGATAGATAAAGAAATAGTAAGCTATAGTATTAAAAAAACAGAAGAGTTGACATTATCTGCTAAGCCTATTGTTCCTGAAGAACGTCCTGAATTATTAGAAGGCGTTACTTATAAGTTTAAAGCATTAGAGTTTGCTTATTATGTTACTATTAATGACATGGTACTAGAGAATGAAGATGGTAGTAAAACATATATTCCTTATGAAATATTTTTAAATAGTAAAAATGTAGAACACTATCATTGGATAGTGTGTACGATGCGAATTATTTCTTTATACTTTAAAGCTAATGGCGATATAGTTAAATTAATTAGCGAATTAAAAGAAACACACGATGCTAGTGGTGGTTATTTTAAGAAAGGTGGAGGCAGAATGCCATCTGTTGTAGCTGAGTTAGGGTTTGTATTAGAAAAACACATTAATCGTTTTAAATCTGGAGATAAAAAATGAACATCAATCAAATCGATCAAGTGCCTGTAGCAGTGTTGCCTAGCATATTGCCTTTAATAACTGCTGCTATTAAGTCAGATATGTTCATTAAATTATCTATTATTGATAATGAGTTAGATAGCTTTGAATTAAAATCTAAAGAAACAGGAAAATGCCTTTATATGGATCCATTAAAGTTTTTAAATGGTGAAACACATGCAGAAGCTTTAATACCTACACCACGTAATATTCCTGAACATAATCCACATGCCGTATATCAACCAAACATTAATGTAAGAAAGTGGGATACTGAAGGACTAAAAATCAGTGATTATCCACCTGGTGCATCGCCCAGTGTATCTACTGTAGCTACTAATAACTTTCCAATATCACGCGCATACTAGCATAGTAACGCAGTTTATAAATTCAAATAATTTTAATATAGATATAGTTTACATGAATAAAGAATAATCTTTATTAACGTATCGTTACGTTTTAACGAATTAAATCCCTGATGAAGGGAAGGAAATAACATGAAAACTTTATATATCTGTAATGCCTTTTCTCTTCAAATGCTTGCGTTTGAAGAGAACATGATACGGGTAACCCCCGTACCATCTCCAGCCGCATGGTTGGAGAATGTCGAACCATTGTTCGACATTCTCCACTCTGCCGTCGGCCATGCCGACACAGCTGCTATATTTTCTTCCGTATTAAATATGGAAGTAAAAGAAAACAGGACTTCAATATCGATGTCGAAAGACATAGAGCTATTGGTGGGCCAGTACAGCGGCCCACGCTTGCCAGAGGGGGCAACAACGCTCCCTCAGGGAGCAACAATTAAGTGGTTCCATGTTAAGCTAGTATAAGCTAGCTTAACATGGTTAGCTAGGCATCAGTGATTAATCACTGATGCCTAGCCACTTTTCTTTTTTCTATTTTTTTTTTCATTTACATTATATAACTATATTATTACTAAGGTAAATAACATATCTATTAAGTTTAGGAGTATAAATAATGGATACGTTTTCAAAACCTAATACCAAAGAAATCATATAATGCAGTATATCACAATAAGGAATGAGTATAATGAATTTTAATTCTCAACAAGCAAAAAATAACACAATAATACATAAACCATATACGTCTTTGTATTTAAATCAGTTATTAGCAGATAATAAGTTAATACTTAATTCGCGTAGTGAAGAAGTATTCTTCCCGTTAGAGATTGCACCTGCTAACGCATCAGTTAAAATTCCATGTCTTTATGATAAATCTATTTGTAAAAATAAACCAATATCTTCTAAATGGTTTTATAAAATGGAAGATCTGTTTAATGATTTATTAGATGAAGAAAACTGGGATTGGGGTTTACCTTATCCTACATTAAATGCGTTTCAAGCTTTCTTTAACGTGCTGAATGATTTAGACCCACCACGTAAACCAACTATTGGCGTTACATCTGATAGTGCGTTAACAATGTATTGGATTAATACAAGAGCTACTGTAGTCATTAAATTAAAAGACATCGATAATATAACTATGCGGTTTAAAGTAACTAATGATGATTTAGTAGAGCTAACATCCGATTACATTAATAAAGCAGAATCATTTAAATGGATTTTTGAAATTCATAATTTAAATGATGTATTACTGGATATTAAAATAAAGTATAATATTATACCTAATGTTTTTAAAATTGACGGTTTAATTAATTAAAGGAAATCAGTTATGTCTATTAAAGAAATACTTAAACTATTTGTTTATACATTAACACTATTTATTGCTGTTAATGTTTTGTTTTATATTCAATTAGCAACAGTTGATGCAGAAACACTTATTATATCAAGTATAGTTTGTGATTTGTATTTTTTAATCGTTTATCTTTATCGAGTGAGATTTCTATGGAAATGATTAGGTATGTAAGATTTTGTATGATCCCTATAGTAATTGGCATAATCGCATTTTTGATTATTACTTGGGATGGATGGAGTGATGACAATGGCGACGATTACAAGCATGATATATAAGGAAAACAGATTATGAAAAAAATAGCATTAGTAATAGCCGCTACTGAAGATCATTTGATTGGATTAGATGGCAAAATACCCTGGCACATTACAAAAGACCTACAGCGATTTAAACACGTCACTATGGGCGGTGTCGTTATCATGGGCAATAATACCTGGAAGTCATTAAACTGCAAGCCATTACCAGGTAGAATTAATATTGTTATTACACATGAAGATAATCTATTGCCTATACCTGAAGTACCACAAACAGATGTAGCGTATAGATTTATGTTTAATTCAGATACACCTACACCTGAAGCCTTATTAAACTTACCACAATTTAATGATTATAAACTATTTATTATTGGCGGCGCTAGCCTATATAGTAAATTCTTTAAATACTGTAATGAAATACATTACACTCATATCCATGATATATTAGGTACTGAAATAGATCCTGAACATAAAGGCGTTTATTATGAGTTACCTGAAATACATGAAGATGAATGGACTCAAGCTATTGTAAGTGACTATACTGATCACTCCTACGAACTCTTTATAAAAGCCAAAACACCTGATACACTTGAAGAAGCGTGGAATAGGTTTTATGATATTTTAATATCTAATAAGGATAACTACGATGAGCGTTTTGTAAAGGCCGTTAAAACGACCTATATGAAAGGTGCATTAGATGCATTACAGATTTATTCATTAATGATAATGGATGGTAAATGTGATTGTCCATCAACTATAACTGAAAAATTAGTTGGTCCTATCACAGTAACACTGGGTGTCGATAAATTTATTGGGTTATTGACTAAGCTGATTATGGAACCAACTGCAGAGAATGAAAATGAGTGATGATAAATTACCAAATACTCTTATACCCATTCCAAAGAGAAAAAAATAATGAATGACGATTACTTTATTTCAAAGAAAGCAAAACTTTTATTTATCTTGTTTAATACATCAGGTAAACTACGAAGAGAATTGTTAGGTGTAACTTATACTACGTATATAACTGTAGCTTCAGCTAAGCTGTGGTACGATGGTACACTTGCTGTATTAGAGTGTCCAACCACATTAAATGAAAATGAATGCGATAGTGAGGCAATGCTTTCAGCTAAACTACAATTAGCACGTGTATGTGAGGATGAGGGCGTTTATCATCCTGAAGTCATTTCGTCAGCAAAATCCATATTACGTTGGATTTATAAAGAAGAAATTTTAACCTATCATCAATCTTACTTACAAACAAAATAATGACATTAGTTATTCAAGAAAAATACTTCTCATTTGAAACAGAAACCATTAAAGAAAAAATAGAACGATTAACAGTACATCGCAATAACCTCATGGAGCAATATGGCAATACTGCTGCAAGTGAACGAGAGAAATGCGTGTTATTAGAATTTGATAAAGATATTAAAAGACTCAAAACACAATTGAGTCCTAAAAATGCTGCTAAAGAAAAAATAGAAAAGGAAGAAATTGATAAAAAGAATTGGGGATATTTAGGTAAAGTACATGGTTAAAAAAGATATTGTTCTTGGCGGAACAAGATATAATGTTACATATGAGCAAAAAGAAAATGAAATCATAATTCATTCTTTAATTGCTGGTGATAAACCCATGTCAGTAAATCTTTGTATGCCTAGCGTATTAGCGTTAATTAAAAAGAAGTTAACAGAATAAACTAACCACTATACTAGATGTCATATGACATCTAGTATAGCCTTATTATAGGATAATCAAATGAAATTTATAGATATAATAAATCATTCAGTACCAAAACATAATCTAATTGATGTAGTGCATCATTCTTGGATAATGTGCTTTGGTCATAAAACATCAAGTAATAATGACTTTTGGTTTCCCTATCAAGGTTATGGCCCAAAAAGAATGCGTATACCTATTAGGTGTTTATCTATTGATAATGATTGGACAAAAGTTTATAAGCGTTCAAGAAAACCGTTTTGTGATATAGTCGCAAAACGATATTATAATAAGCCTGTAGCTATATCAGGTAAGTGGATTAGTAAAAAAGAAAAAGCTAAACCATGGGGCTATATTAGATGAGCTATATTAATAATTGGCTATATCACCATTTGCGTGATATTCAGTTTAATAAGATACTAAAGATTAATAAAAAACGCCCTAGAGTAGAAAAGAGAATGAGGAAAAGAATTAAACCTACTAAAACTAAACTATTTATTAATGTAACCTATCGATCTTATCCTCTTATAAGGTGGTATAAAGAGCTATTAAGAGAAGAGATAGATGATATTATTTTTAATAAACAAAGACTATGGATTAAAGATAGTATTAGAGAGCGCTATAACTGGTACAGTGGGTTACGTGCTAGAGTGATTGCTTGTAAAAATAAGGATTTTTATAAATTCAAATAATTTTCATATATATATAGTTTATATGAATAAAGAATAATCTTTATTTAGTTAACGTTAACTATTAACGCATTCATATGCTGCGATGAGCAGCAAGGATATACGATCATGAACAAGTTCAATAAATTTGCCACTGACTTTTCAACAGGTTTCAAAGTGGGTTATCAAAACCCTCATCGCCTGCCAATGTATTGGGGAATGCTGAAGCTGCATTGGTACGCAGCTTTTATTAAAGCCTCATATGAGGCTAAACACTCAATTGAAAAACAAAAAGTCCCCCAGTGGGCACTGGGGATCGTGCACCGCGCTTGCGCGGTGCACGATAAAAGAATCAACTGGGCTACCAAAAAATTTAATGGAATAGTCTTAGATGGTTGGATGGACTTCGGCTTAGAAGCGCTTAAAGCGCATCTAAGCAGACAGATAAGGAGAGCCGAAAGAGGCTAACCTTACGTCGGCTTCCAGATTACTTTAAAGTAATCTGGAAGTCAATACTGCTGCAGAGATTAATCTCTGCAGCAGTATTTTTTTTTATGCTAAATCTTTATTTATTTTTTTGCTTGTTTCTGATTGGGCATAGCCTACTAGCTTTACTTGAAATAATACAATAGAAAACAGTTCTAATGCTTTAGCACAGTTTAAGATATATTCTCTTAATTGTTCTAATTTAGCTTCAGGTAATTCTTTTAGTATTTGCTCATGCTCTTTACTAGAGGTTAATTTAGTAATGTAATCTAATAGTCTTTTTAATCTAGCGGTAATTTCAGCAGTATTTACTTTAGATGCAGTATCAATTAATAAGGTAACTTGTTTAAAGCATTTCTCATAGCCTTCTACATCACCGTATAAATCAATAAATAAACGATTATGAATACCATTATCAACGGACTGATTAAAATGCTTCATTAACTCATCATTGTGTTTTTTATAATCTAATGCATGTGGATCTAAGTTAATCCATACTTTATACAATGTTTCAGGTTTACTAATACAAATAGCTAACCATTGCTCTAATGGCTTTAATAATAAGTTATCTATATTACTCAATGTATCTAATGCTTGATGTAATGTCTCTACATAAGCAGGTAAGTCTTTATCAATATAAGCAGGTGCACAAACTGTATAGGTTGTTAATGCAGTTCTACCTAATTTATTGATATTATTAACACTCGTTTTAAAACCAGTATTATCTAAAAAGTTTAATCGTAGTGCTTTGTTATTTAACGAAGCTGATTCATCTGACAATACAGAGGTTACTTTAGTAAAGAAACCTACTGCAAAGTTTTTAACAGAAGCAAAGTCAAAGCCTTCCATAGCGACTTCAACTAAATCTTCATCTGTATATCCTAGATTTTTTAAAATAGCGTTATTTAAGCTCATAGTTTTCTCATTTTATTTAATTAGTAACCCCCATTATTTTATAGACAATCCGTTAACTTAACAAATTGGATATATAATAATGAATCTATTATCAGGTTTTACATCAGTACCGGCTATTACGCCAGCTTTTAATGTAGGTGGTGGTTTTGATATTTTAACCGGTGCATACTATATTGGTAGATGGGGGCAATCTATATTAAACGGTGGTTTATATTCTACAGTATCTATCGCTGGCCCTGCTAATTCATTTAAATCAGCTCTCATAGATTACTTACATTTAACAGTATGTGATAGAATTAAACCGTATCAATTATCTAAGTATTGTACTGAGAATTCATCTACTTATAAACGGTTACAAGCACTTTGTGCTAAAATGCCTAATATGTCTAAAATAGATCACTCAAATGAATTTTTAGAACCTGAAGAAATAAAGATACGACTCACTACTATTAAAGAAGAAATGGGCGATGTGTATTTTTCTAAGATGAGTAAGCTATCTCGATTTAAAGCATCTGATAAATCTATAAAACGTTTTACTACACCTTTTAGAAATGCTAAAGGCGATCCCATTACTATGATACAGCCTACTGGCCTTATCATAGACTCTATATCAGCTTTCATGACTACTAATGTAGAAGAAGGGATGATTGCTAATAATAACTTAGGTAGCTCTGAACAAAATACAGTATGGATGCGTTTAGGATTAGCTAAAAAATTATTAATATCTGAATTACCTGGATTATGTTCTAGAGGCTCTATGTTTGTTGGTTTAACGGCTCATGTAGGCGAAGAGTTTGAATTAGGTGGCCCAATGGCACCTAAGAAACATAAGCTCACACATGCTAAAAAAGGCACGACTATGAAAGGGGCTTCAAAAGCATTTGAGTATATAAATACTGTTTTATTTGAAATACAAAATGTTTCATTACTCAATAATAAAACGTATAATACAGGTGTACTTTATCCAGCTAATGCAAGAGATAGAGGTGAAGAAACCGCTGATTTAATTTTAATTAAACTCATTGCTATTCGTAATAAAGAAGGTGGTAGTGGCAATAGATTAAATGTAGTTGTTTCACAACGTGAAGGTTTATTGCCTCATTTAACACAATTTCATCATTTAAAAGAATCTAAATTTTTTGGGTTAGTTGGAAATGATAGAAATTATGCATTAGCATTATTGCCCGACTTACCATTAAGTAGAACAACAGTAAGAAATCTTATTGACAATATGCCTGAGTTAAGAAGAGCATTAGAGATTACTGATGAGCTATTACAAATAAAAGAATACTGGGATACGCCTAAAGATGATTTACTCTGTACACCTGAAGAACTATACAATGACATTATAGCATTAGGCTATAATTGGAAAACATTATTAAATACTAGAGGATGGTGGGTGTTTGATGAGCATCTTAATGATAATCTTCCTGAATTATCTACCTGGGATTTATTGCGCATACGTAAAGGTTTATATAAGCCTTATTGGCTAAGCAGAAGTTGGGCTAAAACAGAAAAGCCAAAAGGACTCTTATTAGATGTACTATCACAAATATCTGAGGATGAAAAATATGACTAAAGATGTTTTAACCACTACAATAGATATCATTGCTGATGTCTGTAGTCATCGTGCCAGTGAACGCTTTAAAGCTATGGTAACTAAAGCACGTTTTACACTAGATACTGAATTATCAGAAGCATTACAAGTCAAAGCTATTAATGTATTTTGGCGTAATCTTTTATTAGATTATCCTAATACCATGCAAATTAGAATGTGGCTATGTGATTGTGAAACCATTGCAGCCTATGCACATGCATTTAAGTATTCGTGGTTACCTATGTTAGATGGCATTGGTATTTTCCATGACTAGACATGAAGTAGAAAAATGGTTTTTAGATTACATTGATGAGTTAGATCCAGGCAATGATAATGTTAAACTCTATAAAGAATTCTTTGCTACATTGAGTTTTAAAGATTTACAAAACTTAGGTAGACGATTAGTCAATAAAGAAATTACATTGCCGTATTATGCCGCTAATATGGTAAATAGAGATATACCTGTTGATAATGCTTTAAAGGTATTAGATAAGTTAGGCGTTAATGTATTTCAGCGTGTAGAAGTAACTGATTCAGTAACAGGTGTTAGATATAAAAGTGCTGTTAAATATATGATATTAACATTACATGTTAGACGACAATCACAACATAGTTTAAAAGGTAAATCAACTGCTACAGATAGCGTTCATATTGACTATTTGACAGGTCAAGCAAGTGGTGTATCAGATACAACTCATTTATCATTACCTGAAATCATGAACTTAGAATCTGCTGGATTACATAAAGGCATTCAAGAAATGGTTAATGTACGAGGTGGTAATCAAAAAGGATTTAATGAAGCCAAACAACGTATTTATCAAACCGGTGGTTATAGCTTAGATTCTATTTTAGAATTAGGCTATAGACCTACTTCTACTGAAACGTTTCATGCATACTTACTTGGTATGCATTATGACAATAACTATTAAATAGGATAATAGTAATGTTAAAGCAAGGTGATACCTCTGTAAAAGTTAAGCAATTGCAATTAGCAATTGGTCTGAACAATATTACTGGTTACTTTGGCGTAGAAACAACTAATCGAATTAAACATATACAGCGAGATAAAAACATGATACCAACTGGAACAGTCAGCGATGATTTATTTAAAGAATTAGTACATACTACTGATATTAAATTAAATCAACTTGTTAACATTTTACCTACTACTATCGTTAAAGAGCTCTATGCTTCTTTAAATCTTATACCAGAAATAACTGCTGCTAATATAGCACACTTTATATCACAATGTATGGTAGAGAGTAGTAACTTTACACGCTGCGTAGAAGATTTAAGGTACTCAAAAGAAGGTTTATTAAAAAACTTTAGTAAATACTTTACACCTACTGAAGCCCATATATATGCTGGTAATGAAGCTAAAATTGCTAATCGCATTTATGCTAATCGCAATGGTAATGGAAATGAACACAGTGGTGATGGTTGGAAATATAAAGGCAGAGGCTATATATCACTAACATTTAAAGATAACTATAAAGAGTTTAGTGAGTATGTTAAACAACCTGCTATTATGACATCACCTGATTTAGTAGCTACTCAATACCCATTAGAGTCTGCTATATTCTTTTTTACTAAAAATAAATTATGGGGATTAAATGCACCTGCTAATAACCATGGTGTAATGATTGTTAGAGAGCATGTTAATGGTGGCACAATTGGTTTATCAGAAGCCATTAAATGTTTTGATAAAGTCTATACTGCTATTAAAGCATGAAACACCACAAACTACTTATACCCCTAGATTGTTTGTTTGATACTTATCTAGGGGTTGTTGATGCCCTGTATCCAAAAACCATCATCTCATTATTGAGTGATGGTTATTTTGGACGTGTTCATAACAAGTTATCGGCATTTAATAAAAATATTGATGATTTAGCAGTTGCTAAAAGGTGGTCTAATCGTGATATAGAAATATTGCGAAATAGTAAACGAAGTGCATTAGTATCTGTATTAATGAAGTACTTTACTGATGTAAATAATAGTAATGAAGAAAATCCATTAGCTAATACCTATACAGTAGTCATTAATACATGGCCTTATGATTTAGCTAATCAAGAATTAGTTGAGTTATTTTCTTTATTAATTGATTTATTTAACATTGGTGATATTAAACACATTCATGTAGCAATGGCTGATTTAACACCTGAATATATTAAAGAAAAACAATATACAAAATTCTTTTTATATGATTGGAATGAATGGCACTATCATCATAAATTAGCATTACAGAAATGTAAAATACCTAAAATAACATGTGTATTTCCATTAACCTATATTAATGGCGTAACTACAGCTGAACATGAAGAAGAAGTAATAAAATGGACAGCAGCAGGTGCTTACTTACATATTGATTTAGAGATCGTTAGATTAGCAGATATGTCTATTGATGCTGAATTACTATTAAATGAACTAAAGGAAATTTATGACCCACAAACAAATTGAATCTATTTTACAAATACTAAATAAATGCATTAACACAAAACAAGCATTTAAAGATATTGCTGATTATCAAATTGAAATGAAATCTTTAAAAGGGAGTAGTTTTGCATTTGTTGATGATGATGAATCAGTAGCATTAATTAAATTAACATTAGAAAACATTACAATGCCATTTAGTGATGCAATAGAGAGAGATAAGAATAATGAAAGTATTAATTTTCCATTATTTAAAGAATTAGAAAATTTAACCTATGAATTTAGTTTTGTATCTGGATTATCATTAGATGATTGGTCTGTATTAGCTACCTATATGGTTATGGCACATGAACGTAGTTTAAAGTATGTTTATGACATTGGTATATTAGATAGTAAAGTTAGATTACTATTAGGTAATCCTTGGTTATTTATTTTACTTTTATTAGAGTTAACACCATTTACATTGTATGCTGATATTGTAGAAACTGAATTATTAAAAATAGCTATTAATCAACGTGTTGATAAACTCATAGCTACTTAGTAGTTTCTACTAATACCATAAAATCATTGTATGTTAATGATGATAGTTTTGTAGAGGTTTCATCTGGCAATGGTACAATAGCAGGTACTTCAGGAGATTGTATTACTTTACTTTGAACAGTGTCTATTCTAAATGGATCACTCATTAGTTTAGTAAAGTGTTGTGCCATTGCAATAGATAGTTGTTTATTGCTTTCAGCATTAGATTCTTCTTGTTTAACTTTTAATTGGCCTAATGCAGTTGTGGTTAATCCAGCCAATAATAAGGCTTTATCTTTAGTTGACATTTCTTCTGTTGCAAGAATTTCTAATCTTTTTTGTTGTGCATAATTAATCACGTCTAATGGATTAGCTACATCAACAAGTGGTAACTCATTTGTTTCCATTGTAATATTCCTATTATTTAATAAATTTTAAGCCATATATTATCTATATGATAATTCAAAAACTAAGGTATAGCTAATGCAATTAGTAAAAAATATACAAAAAGGACTATACGCAAAAAGCACAATTAAAAAAATGAAAGATAAAAACCTATCTATTTGGAATAGAGCTGTATTAGGTATTGATTTAATTACTGAAGATAATGCACCTACAGTAACATGGGTTTGGATGCAAACTTATATTTGGTCACCAGCTATTCCTAATTTAAATAAATTTGTTAGTCACATAGAGCATGTTGTAACAAGCTATGATAAGCGATTACTCATCGATCACATCGCGCCTTATGCGCCAATTGATATTCGGTTAGATACGTGGTGCTATGCTGAAAACAATAACAACATTGGATTATTAGAGGGCTATTTTATTGTAGCGAGTTATATTAAACACATGAAAGATGCTAAATTAAAAGAGCATGAAATATCCGTATTATCTCGAAAACTATATACGGTTTTAGCAACGTTTATTAAATTAACCATTATATTGGTGGAGTTAAAATATGGCAGAAAAAGAAGTTGGTTCTAAAAATCCAATGATTGATGTAATAGAATCTGGATTACAAGGAATACATAGTACAACCAATGTTTTAGCATTTATCTTTAGAAAAGTTATTTGGGATATTAATATTGATGCACCTACTTGGTACAAGTTGTTAAATGATTGGCAAATCATGTTAAGTAAATCTGAAATGACTCAGAAGCAATTAGCGAGTGATAGAGGAAATACTATTAGACGACTCGCTAAAGATAAGTTGCAATGGAGTGGTTTTATGTTAGGGCTGCATATACTACAAATTGAAAAAGTTGATATTGAAATGGTATTTCATAGAAACGATACTATCCTTACCACTGTAAAAGTTACGGTACCCATTGTTAGAAAAAGTAAACCAAAACCAATTAATAAATGAATAATCATATGTGATGAGCCTCATAAGCTCATCACATATTTTTTTTTATCTTTATAAAGGAGTAAGTATGGCTGATGTACAAGATCCAGAATATCAAGCAAGATTAGATCAAGCCAGTATTAACGTTAACGGCACAGCTCAAGGTGGAGACAGTATCATTTATAATGGGGTAACTTACAACAAAAGCATTGTATTAGTTAATCCAAAAATTAATCCTGGAGCATCACCAGATGGTAATTGGATAGCAGATATTACCCCTACACCAGGAGCAGCATTTGGATCTGATGGTGGCATTTCACCCACTTCAAGTATTCCAACATCTACTAATGCTGCTAGTGGCTCTTTACTATCTGGCATTAGCAGTTCTGCAAACAATGTTGTTAGTGGTATATCTAGTAGTGCAGGTAATGCTGTAAATGGAATTTCAAATACAGTAAACGGCGTTACTTCTCAAGCAAGTAGTTTACTAAATGGTGCTACTGATACAATTAGTAATTTACCTAAACAAGCGACATCATTATTAAGCGGTATATCTAGTACTGTATCGAGCGGCATTGGTAGCGTTGAATCGCTATTTAATTTTAGCTCAACGCCCTCTCCAGTAGTTACTCCTAATCCAGTACCTACTCCTGTTGCTAAATTATCACCTACTAGTTTTCAAACATCACCTTTTGCTGAAAAAGTATTAGTAGATCCTTACCAAACATTTAATTTAAATAAACTCACATTACCAGAATTATCTATTGATAAAACAGTAGATTATTTAGAAAGCTTAATACCTACTGACATTATTAGCAATTTAAAAAAAGCACCAGACTTACTTAGCTTTTTATCACAAAAAGCAATGTCATTAGAAAATTTTGTAGGCTCATTAAGAAATATGATGCCGTCTAATTTTTCATTAGATGGCATATTAAGAAAATGTGGTGCTTTAGATTTATTTAATAATATAAATGATATTAAAAACGTATATAGTAATTTAGGTGTAGAACTCAGTACCATTGGGCCAGATGCATTAGCTACTGCTACTAATTACATATCTAATATAGAAGGTCAATTTAGTTCTGTATCTCAACAATTTTCATCATTAGGTGGAGGGCTATTAGGATCATATGGTAGCAATAGTTATGGTAGTGTGCCTTATAGTTACAATGCATCGCCTATTGTATCTACTGCAGCTACATTAAGTTACGTTAATGAGTTAGCTAAAGTAACACCATCTAATAGTGATATACTCTCTACAGTAGGATTAAATAGTATAAACAATAACAAACTATTAAATAGCACTACTAGCAGTACATTTACCACAATAATGGGAGCAGCTCAAACTATTGGTGCTTCTAATACGGCTAATATAGCTAATTCAGTATCGACATTAAATCCAGCATTAGTAACTTCTATTTATACACAAGCAGTAGCAAAACTAGGAACAGCAAATAGTTCAGGAAATCTGCCTACTACAATTCCTAAAGTAGTAGCTTCTGGTATAGCTGCAGTAACTAAATTAGGTACAACTAATAGTAATGCTATTTGTGCTATGACAACAACTCAATCAGCAGTTATTTTATCAATTGCTACACAATACGATACATTATCTTCTAAGTTCATTACTACGCTAACTACACAAATAGCAACGCATGGTAGTGCTACTATACAAACAATAGTTAATGATTTAAATACAGTTATTTCTACTACTGGTGTAACGCCATTATTAACGTTACTAAATACAGTTTATAAAACAAATAGCACTACTGCATTATCTACTGCTACAAATAGCAGTATTTATACAACGTTAATATCAGACATTAACGCCTATGGGATTAGCTTTATTTATTCACTTGCACAAAGCATTGCTGTTAGTGGTCAAGCTACTGTTATTTCACTAATTACAAATATTAGTGAAATAACGCCTGCTGTATTATCGCCTATACTAGCATCAGTATCCACTATACAAACAACAATGACTAGTTTAATTGCTGATATACAGACATTAACACCCGCACAATACACAGCTATTACAGATATATTGTCTACTTATGATCCTGGATTAATTAGTGCACTAGCTACTGCAAATACTACATTAACAGCAGCACAAGTACTACAAACTATCAATGCATTTACTAATGTAGATCCTACTGTATTAAGTAATAGCATTATACAATTAACTAATCAGTCTACATCAACGCTAACTACTATTGGTAAATTAATGGCAGTTAATGAACCCTATAGCATTGTTAGTAATTCTGTGTATGGTGATCCAATATTACTACATTACGCAATAAAAGAAAGTTTAAAAATTTATTCATTAAAAGGTAATTATAATGCTGTTTTAAATCTATTAACTAATTATAATGGCACTATTGTAGCCAATGATTTATTAACAGTTATTAGTAACCTATTAACTAATTATAAACAGACTACTTCTGATTTATTACTGGGATTAACAGAAGCGGGTGCTAATTTATTAAACGCTTTAAATAGCATTTATATTAATTGGTTTACTGTACTCAGAAATGGCATTAGTATTGAAAATACTTATATACTAATTGGCGCTAGTAACGATGCTTTAATTTTATTACAAACTCAACCATCCACAGCTATTGGGGCTACTTTAGTACTTGATAACAACTATACAAAATAAAAGGTGATTTATATGTTAATTAAGTTTGCAATTGAAAACGGCTATGCTATCATATTTTGGCTCTATGTAACATGGCACTCTATTTTAATTATATATAACTTAGTAAGAAAAAAGAACACAGCTGTTAAAGTAGCAAAAGCATTAAATGAAGTATTAGAGAATAATCCTAGAATTGTTTTTACTAAGCATGAAAGGAAGATACTAAAAGAAACAATGCCGTTAATGAATGATGTTTTGTTATTAAAAGTATTTTTTGAATTTCCTAGTATTAAATCATTAAGTGATAATAACTTAGTATCAGATAGAGTAATTAGTTTATATGAGTTAGGTAAAGATTGTAGCCCTAAAATACAAGAAGCTATTGTTTGGTTATTAATGTTACAGACTAATATAAAATGTCATGAAGAATATTATCATAATAAAAAAATAGTCGTAAAAGAAGAAGTCTATAAAATACCTAAAACAAAAGTAGATTTATTGCATCAGCTAAATGCTTTAAATGGAGAATGTAGTCGATTAAAAATATCTACCGATGCATTTACTGAAAAGGGCATTACATTTATGTATGGATTAGCAGTTGAATTAAATCTATGCAGAACTCATGAAGGAAAACGTTTAAATTGGACAACGCATTAACTGCATATAGCATCACTACAGAGCCAATTATGGCTCTGTAGTGATTGTATATATTAAAAATCTAATCGACCTTGTGCTGCTATACTCATTATGTTGCCTGGTAATGTATCATTGGCAAACCAACACAATAAGTTATTTACTGATACATAAGTATCAAAGTTTTGTTGTGCTCTTGCTCTTCTTAAACGCCATCTATTAGTAGGATAATATTGCTCTGCTAATCCTAAACTACCTAATACAGCCATATAGTCAGTAAACATAGTATCTTCATCAAACATAGATGTCCAGCCTTGCAATACGTCTGATGTACTCAATTCAGATGTAATAGGGACATGCAGCATTTTAGATAAGTTAATAATACTAATTGTTAAATCAATCCCTAAAGGCTGTTGCTGTATATTCCATCCTACGTTACCAGTGCCTCTACGAATGCTTAAATTACTCACTATAGCGAGTTGATGTTGTACCCTACCCTTTTGCCATAGCTTTAAAAGAAAAGGCCCTGTCCAGCTATTTCTACCCGTTGTACGTGGCGCTGCGGCGGCTATCCACATTGCAGTAGGTACTAATAAATCTTGTAAAATAGAAATGGGGTTTCCATAAGGCGTTCTTAATTTAATAGTATAGTCACTTGTTGGTAATGAGGTACTACAGCTATCCCAAAAATCAGGTATGTCAACAAAGGCTTTACCGCCTAACATAGCTAAACCACTAAAGCCAACTGATGCAGCTACACCAGACATAATACTACCAATTCCAGATATAGCTGTTTCTAAACTATTAGCAATGATATTATCAGCAATATTGCCATTTGCAATATTAAATAAACTGCTGCGTGCTGATCGACTCGTCTCATTCATTTTAGATGCAATTTCAGATTCTTTAGTACTATTAGAGAATGATTCACCCGTACTCGCATCCCAATCTACAACAAAAGAAACAAATGCCTGCCCATAACCTAAGTCACCTTGTAATACTTCTGAATATTCAGCTAAATGTCGTGTTAAACCATTCCATAAATTAACGACTTCACCGCCCATAGTAGTAGTTGCTGTAGCTGCTTCATTAACTGATGTTTGTGCATCTTTTACAGTAGTATCAGGCTGTTGATCAGGTGTTGAATTATTATTACCAGAAACAAGATCGCTTAATTGATCCAATAGCCAATGGCCAGTCGCTGAAGCACTGTTTATATACGCATCAATTGTTTTAGCAAAATCAGGTTGATCTTGTATATCGCTTTCTTTTAATCCACCGCCATCTATATACGCTTTAATAGCAGCATTAGCAGATGCTGTATCTAATGAGTCTTCTCTAATTTTATTTATTATTTTTTGATGAGCATGTGTTAAACGATGGTATCTGTTAGCTACTTCTCTAATGTCTATGCCGCCATTATTGTTTAACCAAATATCAGGTAAAATAGTGCTGAGTGTTTTTATATCTGCAGCGGATTGTCCAAATGCAGCTGCATTCATAGTAGCCTTTTGTCCAGGTGTTTTAGATATATCGCCTGATGCTACGCCTTGTGCTAGTTTCATATTAACGCTTAATGCATTAACAATAACTGTTACAGTAGACCAGTAAAGACTCATGGCGGGTTTCATGTAATAGAACTTACTCATAGGGCGCTGTTGTAAATCAGCAATCGCTTTTACTGCAGTACCATATAACACATTCATTAATGCTAATTCAGGTACAATATACCAGATCATAATGAAGCCAGTAAACTGAGCAATGGTTTTTAATAGATCGCCACCTACCTTACCACTGTTAGCCATGTTGCCGTGCATAGGATCGTAAAACGATGTAAAGAAATTAGTTAAACTATTATAAGCAGGTACGCCACATTGTATGGTAATCCGTGATGCATTTTGATCGACTGCTTCAGCATAATATCTACCCATACCCATACAAGCATTTTTAGCAGGACGTGTACTATTTTCTACACGTGCTATTAGCGATGGTAAATTAGGATCTGCATTTTCTGTATACTGATAGAGTGGGTTAATAGAGCGGTTTCCACCTAATGAGGTATCAGAATAGTTTAGCGTATTATAACTAAACTGCTTACTAGCTGCCATTTCTTTTGTGCGAATATTGTTATCTCTTGTAGCACCTCTACTAGGTACAAAGAATGCTTGCCTTATCCAACTTGCATCCGTTACATTTACTGTATTTGTATATAATGCCATTAATTAAAATCCTGTAGTAATTAGATAGCATAGCAATTGCTATGCTATCTATAAAGGTTAATAGGTTCTACCACTACTAATAACAGGCGATAGTGTTTGTTTAGCAGATGATGCATTAGCTACAATAATATTTTGAGCAGGTGTATTTGCTGTTGACTTCATCGTAGTTAATATTTGAGCCAATAGATCATTAGTAGTAGACAATTTAGTAAGATGCTCATCATGTCTATTAGCTGAATCTTTATTAGCTTGTACTAATTTATCTTCAATAGGTTTAGTATTGAGTGCTGTTTGTGTAGTAACACTAGATAGCGTTGTTGCACTAGGTACAGGCGGCATATCGTTAGCTGTGCTTGTAGTTGTAGATTTAGATGCAGCTGCAATAGGCGATGTTACCGCATTAGCTGGCGTTACTGAGGTAGCAGGCGTAGGCATTACACTAGATGTAGGCATTGGTGGCATGTCATTGCTTGCTAGTGATGGGCCATTTCCTTTAGTTGCAAATGCATCAGCAGGGGGTAAGCCACCTGTATTAATAGGCACATTTGTATTAGCAATGGCATTACTACTAGACGATACTGCTACTTGATAGGCTTCATCTTCAGACATGCCTTTAGATAAGTTAGCTTTATATTGCGCTCTACTGACATTCATTGCAGTAATTACACGCTCAGCTGATACTGAAGCTACATTACCATGCCCGTGCTTACTTCTGCCTGTATTAGGGTCAGCTAAACTCGCCCATTCTTCAGCAGCAGCATTAGCAGCAGCAACTGGATTATCAGTTTTACCTTTAATATAGGCTGATATTTGAGGTCTTTTTTTATCTAATAAATATTTACTAAATAAGAGTTCTTGTGTTTTAGCATCAAACTTAGTTGTATCTGGATTTAATCCTAATTTCTTTATGCCGTCTATTAATGTTGGTGGAATCATTTGATACTTACCTACAGCAAATAAACGACGCTCATCATTAGCAGATCTATTCATATCCGCTAGTATTTCAGATAATGTCATGCTCGTTAAATCACGATTACCTACTGGACCTAAAATCTTATTACCAGAAGTACCACGATTATAAGCGTTATAGCCTTTACTGCCTGATTCAGCATTTTTAATTAAACCAGCTAATGAGTTAACTACCGGTTCAACTAAATTAACTTTAGCCCAATCAATGCCTTTACCGGCTGCTGTTTTACCTAATGTGTAAAGCTCTTTAGCTTTATCACCTACTTTACCAGCAAAGTCTTTAATAGGATTTAATAAGTTTTCTTTACTCCAATCTACTGCTTGATCAAACATAGATTTCTTAGGTGTACCATCTGGATTAACGCCTTGCTGTCTATCTCTATCATAGTTAGGTGGTAATACTGGTTTATCTTTATCTAGTTTAGTAACAGTAGGATGTAAATTAATTGCAGATACTTTCTTTAAGTTATCTGCTTTAGTATCATTATTTCTATTAGCTTGATTCCTAAGTTGTTCTACTAATACGTCAATAGTACTTTTATTATCACTTAACGTTATATCATGCCAAGGACTATTTTGTATGCCATAAGGATTCATACCTAAGTTAGCTTCAACAGAACCAAACTGTACTAAGTTAACAAACTTAATTATATCTTCTTTTTTTAATTCATCGTCAATATTGTCTACTTTACTTTTACCAAATTGCTGTAAGCTAGCTTTATGTTTAATATAAACAGGTAAAAACCGTTTATATAACCAGGTATTAAAGTTAGTCTTATCAGTCATGTTGTCATAAGTACAACCAAAATCTTTATAGTACTTTTCCCATACTTCTTTAGGCAATAAATCTATTTTAGGAATATTTTTAGTGAGTGTAATATGGGGTGTAAAATCAGATTCAAAATTACGCATATCTGCTACTGCTTGACTATTATCAATAGGTATACCATATTGTAAAAATCTTAATTTTTCTAAAGGCTCTAATGCTGTTCTATTCATTATATATTTAGTGCCTTTATATAAGCCATAGCCAGCAGCACCAACAATAATAGCCCAGCCTACTGGATTAGATAACAATAAAGCACTTTCACCTAACGCTGCGCCTGCCACGCCTAACTCACCAACAGTAGCTAGTCCAGCGCCACCTTCAGCAGCTGCAGTAGCAGCGCCTGCTGCAGTAGCAGCGGCTTCACCGCCAGCTAGTGCTCCAGCTCCAGCTACTCCTGCTGCACCTGCACCACCAATACCTAAAGCACCTAACGCTTTACCGCCCCAGCCTTTAGCATCTTTTACTAGATCACCTGCTTTACCAAATGCATCTAATATACTACCGCCAGTAGGAGTCACAATTGGTGCTGGTTTCTTATTAGTAGGTACACCCATTTCACGTAATTTTTTAGCAGTTTCTTGTTTAGCTTTACGTTTTTTAATAATGTCTTGAAACCCACCTTCACGATTAGCTTCTTTTTCTTCACTATTTTCAGTAGGCCACTTAGTGCTAATATAGTTTTTAATATCTTTTAGTGTAGTATTAATGGTATCTAGTTTATTACTGATCTCATTAACGTTTTCATCTACTGATTTAGTTTTCTTTCTATTTTTAAAGAAGCTGCTAATGCTGCCTACAGGATTTTTTAATACACCACCTAATTTACTAAACCAATTGCTAGCATCTTTTTTATCAGGTTTTCGTTTACCCATAGCAGCAAATAATAAATTAGACATTACTTGAGTAGTGCCTGTAAAAGCACCCCAACTTAGTTTACCTAATGTACCTACTGCTCTAGCTGCACGCTTAGGTGCTTTCTTAGCAGACCACCATATTAGATTGCCTAATAGCTTTGCTGGGAGCAATGCGAGTTTAGCACTACCAATGCCTAATTTAGCAGCTAATGGACCTAATACTTTAGCTACTGTCCAACCAACCTTAGCTAGTCTTTGTGCTCTTTCAGGGGCTTTCATTAGTTGTCTTTTTAAAAATCCACCACCTTTCCATAATGTTCTGCCTGTAAAGCCTAACATTGTTTTAAGCGGATTATAAGCAGCCATAGCTAAACTAAATGGTAGCTTTGCAAGTGTCCAAGGTATTTTTATTAATGCTCCGCCTTTATCTACTATAAAGCGGCTAATGCCAGATAAGCGTTTAAATGAATTACCAAATTTAATACCTAAATTTTTACGTATACTAGGATCACCATCTGGAGAAGGGGCTGCATAGCCCGCTGATGGAATGGTAGCAATAATGGTTTGTAATAGTGTATTAGTGGATGTGCCTGTTTCTGTCAAAACAGTCATTAGATCTTTATGTTGATCTTTTAATTGTTTAGATAATGAAGTTAATTCATCAGGATTACTGCTATTGAATAAACCATTATGTTTTTGATTATCATCATTATTCCATTTAGGTAAATTTAATTTAGGCAATTCTATTTTATTACCGTATTTATCATAGAGCTCAGTGGCATTTGTTTTTAATGCATTTACGCCAGTACTCCATCTATTTTTAATGTTCTCTTTTATATCAGAGCCTTTTACTTTTTTTGCTTTATTTTTAATAAGCTCTTTTACTTTATTAACACTGCCATACTTTTCTTTAAGGTTATTAAACGTAGTTTCTCTGTTATCAAAAGCATGTGTTAATGCAGCATTAATTTGATTAGGTGTTAATCCTTTACTTGTTAAGTTTTCAAATAGTTTTGGATTTTTTTCTTTTATTAAAGTTTCTAAATTTTCTACTGTTGGTTTATCCGGTAATTGATCTTTATGTTTATCATAGAAACCACGAATAGCAGTAGTAGCTGTATTAACTAGCTTATCTTTTCTTTCTAATAAATTAGTTTGTAAAGCTTTAGCATCAAAAGGCGTATGGATTACCTTATTAGCTTCTTCTAATTTAGTCTTTAATAAATCTTCTATTTCTTTTTTATTAAACCCACGTTTTTCTAATTCAGTAAATAGTTTACCACTTTGTGCAGTTAGTTGCTTACCGATTTCTTCAGGTTGTAATTGAGCGGGTATTAAATGTTTATGTTTATTATAGAAGGCTTTGCTTTGTTTACTTGCTTCAGTAATGTGTGGTGCAACATGTTTTAATAAACCACTTTTAACATTTTCTATATTTTGAGATAATGGGATAGCTGTTAGTTTTCCTTTAGTATCTTGAATATAAGTTGATAGCCCTTTTATCCGCTTACTGCCAGCACTATATACGCTATTTAAATGTTTAGATAATTCACTTGGTGTGGAAGTATAATTAATAAATCCAGCACTAGGCATTAAATCAATCATGTTTTGTAGCAGGGCATTATTACTGCTGCTATGTGCTGCTAACGCCTTTAACATATCGCTATGATTAAAGCTCATTACATTAACTAATGTAGTAATATTATCATTACTAAAATTAACATTAGTAGTAGGCGATATCCCCTCATTAATGTTAACTGTAGAGGATGTAGGCAATAATGAATTATTACTAGATAATGGTGTAGGGTGAATGGTTTTACCTGCCATTACTTTCATTCTGGCTTTAGGTGATTTATTTTGATCGCCATATAAAGCGTCAATTAAATCCCAACGATATTGTTGATTAACAGCACCTTCATTATTGATTAAATTACCTAATAACTCTTTAGTACCTGTTGCATTAGCTTCATTAAGTACGTCACCAAAATTACCCACGCCATATCGCAAAGCATTATAATTTCTGCTAATGTCTTTTTTTAATGTAGCAGTTTCTATATCATTGCTTGATACAGTCTTTATTCCGTTTTCATTAAACTCTTCAGTAATTTTAAACTTTTCTATAAATAAATTAGCAATTTTATTACGAGATTCATATGAGAGTACAGCAGGTAAGTTATCAGGCGATGCATAGTCTATTGGGTCAAAGTTAACACCTTCAACCGCTGATTGTTTCATAAAGAAAATACCTAAATATTTTCTTTCATTGGCATTTAGTATATTTTTATCAGGATCAATTAAATCAATGATATAATCAGCATTTGTTTTTAAATCAACACCGACTTCTTTTTTTAATAGCTCACTAACTCGTTTTTTAGCACTAGATAACGTAGTAAACTGTTCAGTACGTGTATCAAACGTCAATCGTTCTGCTATTTCACCATTGCCTGATGTGTAGTTATAGAGTTTAGTTTGTTGTTCTAATATACGAGAAAGATAGCCTGGAATAATCTCTATTAATGAGCGACGTGATATTAAATCCCATGATACTGTTTCTGTAGCATCACTCATTAAATTCTTATTAACAGATTCGCCTAATGTGCCATTATCGCCACCATTAAATAGCTCGCCTACTGAGCCTACTAATGACCCGTATTCTGCATGTTTAACTTTACGATTAATTATACCTGGTAGATCACCAAACCAGCGTGCTAGATCTTGTCCTACTGCATTAGTTTTATTAATGGCGCTAGTGCCTCTTTCACCAAGCACATTTTCAACATGTTTTTTACCATTCTTTTTTATCCAACCTGCAAATAACTTTCCAAGACCTTCACGCGCTTCATCGCCTGCCATACCTGCTGCCATTTCAGCAGCAGATGGCATAAATTCATCCATGCCATCTTCTTGAGGTAAATTAGAATTTATAGCACTAGCAAATTCACTAATTTGTGTTTTTAGATTATTTTTAATACGATTAGGCATATCACCTAATCGATTACTAATACTCTTTTGTACACTACCAATGATGCGTCGTTTACTTTCATCTCTAAACTTTTCAGAATTAGTTACTTTAACTTCATTAGGTAATGCTGTATTTTTAACAACATCAGCTAATAATGTTAATGTTTTACTATTATGAGAAAGCGTATTTTCTAATATGTCTTGTGTAGCAAAATAATGGAGGTATTGTACTTCTAATGACTTTTTATAATAAGTAGCTAATATCTTATCTTGAAAACCAACTATTCTTCCAATACCACTAACTATTTTATGCTGATACTCTATACCATGTTGAAATTTAGCTTTATCTAATTTAATGCTATTTAATTGAATAACATCATCGCGCTTTCTTTTTAACTTACCTTCAAGTTGTTGAGCACCAAAGATAGTTTCTAATGTATCTTTTAATCCTGTTTCTCTTGTATTTGAAGACCGTCCATAATCGTATGAATCGGATTCTTTTCCTACATGAGACATGTCTTTTATTTTATTAGTCACTTTATTAGGTAAGAATTTACCTAATGTAGGGAGTGCTTTTTGTACTTTTTTATCAATAACATTTAGCGCAGGTGCAAGTTCTTTTCTTGCATCATCAAACATGCTCTCTGCATCATATTTAAATGACATAATAGAGCTATAAGCGTCGCCGTAACTACCTGGTAATACATCTTTAATTAACTTACCTATAAAGCCAATGCCATGCTCTTTTGGATTAAAACTGCTTTTTAATCCTGACGCTATATCGCTAATAGGTTTGCGATCTTTTTTAATATCAGGATCTGAATCATCAAAATCACCAAATTCAGATCCAAACTCTTTCATAAAGTCATCATAGTCATCATCTAAATCTAACTTTATATCATCATCTTTCTTTGCCATTTTTTATACCTATAAAAAGGACATCATGTTAAGTAAAAAAGAACCCTTTAATATATTTTTATTAAGTAATCAGAAATCACGTCTGATGGGCCTATTGCCTGTCCAATCAATGGACATTAAAAACATTGGTGGAGAATTTCATCCACAAGGGCTATACAGTATTGAAATATTTGGTGCACTAGGATCTAGGCAGCGTCAAAATAAACACGCCTATATTGATATGCGCTGTTATGTCATGCATCCTAAAATCTTTAGTGATTTAGAAAAACTAAAAGGACTCTATGCAGGCATCATGAGTAGAAAACAATATGCATTATGGGATAATAACATAAAAGACTTTGTTAAGGCTGATGCCATTGATGGTAAAACAGGTTATTCTTTTTTTATGTCTCATTTTGAAGATATTCAGTTTCCACGTAATGAGTCAGGCATACGCGATGCACGTATTGATCTATTAATACAAGAACAAAAAAAATGTATGTATCGCTATTTAGTTGTATTACCTGCAGGATTAAGAGATTTGACTTATGATGAAAAAGGTCAAGAAGTAGAAGACGAAATTAATCCTATCTATAGAAAAATATTACGTACAGCTAATACTATTTTAGTAGATAATAACAACATAAATCCAACAAATATTGATGTGGCTAGATGGACATTACAGACATCATTTAATGAGCTTTATGATTACATAGAATCAATCCTAAGTGGTAAGAAAGGACTCATATTATCTAAATTAGCAGCACGCGCAGTGCATGGCGGTACACGGGCTGTATTGACGGCGGCGGATCCATCACCTGCTCATTTAAATGCGCCTGGTGGCTTTACTGTAAATGATACATTAGTGGGTTTACATCAATATATAAAAGGTACAGTAGAGTTAACTATTTATGGTATTAAAACAGGGTTAGCTAAAGACATTATTGATAGATTACCTGGTGAAATATCATTAGTTAATAAAAGCACTTTAACTAAAATAACATTAAACCCATCAACTGATACAGTTACATTATGGGGTGGCGAAGTAGGATTAGAAAAACTAATTAATAAGTTTGAAAAACCTATTATACGACATAACCCTATAATGATTGATGGTCATTATTTAGCTTTGTTATATAGAGATAGTACGCATTTTAAAGTACTGTATGATATTACTGATTTACCTAAAGAGTTTAATAAAGCTAACGTAAAACCTATTACATGGGCTGAGTTTTTTTATTTAGCTGTTTATGAGCGCGTTAAAGATGTAGCAGTTTATGTTACGCGTTATCCTATTACTGAATTAGGTAGTATTTATCCATCTATGGTTAAATTACAAACAACTGTACAGTGTGAAAAGCTAATACCATTAGATGATGATTGGAAACCTATAACTACTAATGTAAATGAAGTAACTGCCTACGCAATGCCTGTTTTAGGTAAACCCTTTTATGATAGTATCTCTGTACATACTACAAAGCTTCTTGAATTAAACGCAGATTATGACGGTGATAAAGTAAATGCTGTATTTGTAATGTCTAAAGAAGCAGTAGATGAAGTAAAAAAATACCATCATACAAAAACTACTTTTTTAAATAGTAGTGGTAGTTTACGGTATGGTGCTTGTGGTGTTAAAGATCCATTAATTGGCTTGATATTACAAGGACTAACATCCGGTTTAGATAAAGATAAAATAATTACTATAGAGCCATTAAAAGAGAGTGAAACTAAAAATTATATTCAGTTAGTTGAACATAAATCACATGACCCTTCATTAGGTGGCATTGTTATTGATAAATTAAAAGCTGAATCTATTTATAGTAATTTATCTGATAGTGCTAATATAGGCTATACATTGAAACGAGGTAGTGCTATAGTTGGATTTGCTGTTTTTATTCGATCAGGCGTTTCTATGTCAGGTGAATTATACTGTATTGTTTTAGATATTTATTCAGGTAATAACTACGGCTATAAAATACTTAAAACATTATTAAAGCAATTAAAAACACTAGGTGTTAAAGAAGTCATTACTACTGTAGGTAAAGACGCATCTGCTGGTATTGTTTTATGTAAAAAACTAGGCTTTATGTATGTGCCAATTAAATCACCTAATGTAATAGAATATCGTTTGAGGTTATTATGAAAGAAGAGTATAAAATTAAATTATTAGCATTAGTAAAGTTAATAAAAAAACGTTTATGTAAATTAGTAGGCTGTAATTTTTCATTAGTTGATGAAGTCACTGTAAACGCTATTAGTAAACACCAATCTTATACTAAATTTACATTAAGCTGTAAACGCTGTAAAGGTGATATGATGATTGGTATGCTAGTGCCTATTACTGAAATAGAGTTAGAAGATGCTATTTTATTAGAAAAATTTAAAAAGGGGTTAATTGTAAAATGACACTATTATCTACAGATGCTTTTACAACACAATTTGTTACACGACAATTAAATAAACTCAGCACTGTATCTCGTTTACGATCAGTTGATGATTTTGAATTACCTGAAAATGCGATTATTCATTATGTTAGTGATAGCGATCAGGTATTAGGCATTACTAAATCTAACGATATGATTAGAAGTACTAGCGATGTTTATACTTATCACGTTGATGCATTAGAGGGTAAAGAAGGCCATTATAGTAAATCAGAAACTACACTAAATGCTTTAATTACAAAATACCATCAGTTTAATTTAGGTATTAAACGCATTAATAATCTGTCAAGTGTATTAGAAAAAGTTAAACAGCCTATTGTAGTTAACTATAGCATGTTACCTTCTTTATACAAATATACTGTTTCTTCATTATCAGTCTATTACGAGTGGTTAAATATACGGACTACTATTTGGCACCATATTAAAGAAATAGGCAGCGATAAGCTTCATTTTATAGTTTATAAAATACCTGAAGTATTAATTACTAAAAATGATTTAAACAAATATGCCCATAATTTTAAACCTGATGCGTTAGAATTATTTACTGATATTAATAATTTAAACCTATTAGAGCTATGGCGAATGTTAGGCGAAAATAATACTACATTAGAAAGTGAAATGGATGAATTACTTTTAAGTAAAGTACATATCGTATTTATTGAAAGTAGACATATCGGTATTTTTACATTAAAGTCTTTTATTGATTGGGGTAAAAGCGATGGCTCTAAAGCTAAGATAGAGTTTTATAATTTCTTAGATAATTTAATTGCTAAACGCTCTAACTTAGAATCTGAAAAACTAATTAAAGAAGCAGGTGAAGAGCCTGAACAAGGTGAAATTAATAATGATAAAATTCATCAATTAATTAATGAAAAAGCAGAAAACGGCTTATTATCTACTAATGAAAAGAAAGCTTTATTAAAACTATCTGAAAAACATAAAACAGTAATAGACCCTGTTACTGGTTTAACGTTAGATAAAATAGCTGTTAAAAATACTGAATTAGTATTAAAGAAAAAACCACTCATTAAAGATAATAATACTATTTTTGATAAGTCTATGCTATACAGTAGCATTAGAGATTTAGACAAGCAATATATTGAAGAAGGCTTATTACATCGGCATATGATAGAATCCGTAATGATGTTACATCCAGCAGGTGTCATTGTTAAAGATATGCGTGTTAAAGATAAAATGACAGCCGCTACTAAAGCAACTGTATATAGTTTTTCTTTACAGCCTATTAATGGGCCTTCATCTACTATTACTTTTCCTATCCCTAAAATTAATCCAGATGGTACATTTTTAGCTGGTGGTGTTTTATATCGAATGGATAAGCAACATGGTGAAATGCCAATTGCTAAAATTAAACACGATACAGTTAAATTAACTAGCTATTACGGCACTATCTTTATTAATCGATCTGAAAGTACAGTGACTAATCTATCTAAATGGATAGTCAATGCATTAGTTAAATTGACTAAAGCAGGATCAGTTACTAATTTAGTTTATGGTATTACTACTAAATTTGATAAAAACTTACCTAGACAATATACAGCCATAATGAAAAGTATTAGTCGGTTTAATTATCAGACTACTGAAGTTAATTATAGCTTTTATTTTACCTATAGTAAGCTTAGTAATTTCTTTTCAGAAACAGAAATAGCTAAATTTGCTAATAGTAAGTTAGTAGGTTGTGGTAGAAATGAAAAGACAGGTAATCTATTAGTCATGGATGAGTTAGGTGATGTAATAGAGTTACAAGATAACTCACCACTTAACTTAGGCAAGATACAGAATATACTATCTGATACAGGTGGCCCTATTGAATATACTGAAATGGGTTTATTAAATAGACGTATTCCAGTAATAATGGCTATGTGTTATGTACATGGATTTACTAAAATTTTATCTGAATTAAAAGTACCTCTTGTTCAACATCCAGCAGGCACTAGAGTGCCCTATAAGCCAAAAACTTATGTATTAAAATTTAAAGATGTCGTTATTGAATTACCTTATAGAAATGTAGAAGAAGAATTACTATTCGGCGGGTTTATGCCATTTCGTAAAGATTTAATCAATTTCCGTAGTGGCGATTTAAATAAACGAACTGCTTATTCTAATTTATTAAGTGGTAATGGATTATCTACTTATCATTTTAGAGAATTATTATTAATGTGGGATATGTACATTGATCCTATTACAGCTGCACTATTACGAGAAACTGATGCACCTACGGACATCTTTAATGTTATATTAGCAGCTAATCGTTTATTAATTAACGATGCTATGCCTGATTATACGACTGTACGGTATAAAGGCTATGAAAGACTATGTGGGTTTATGTATAAAGAGCTTATTGGTGCAGTTAAAGCACACCGTGCTAAAGGCGCTTTAAGTGATGTAGGCATTACTATTAAACCTAATGGTGTTTGGTTAAATATATTGGAAGATCAATCTATTGTCTTAGTAGAACAAAGTAACCCTATTCATAATTTAAAAGAGCAAGAAAGCTTTACTCATGCAGGTGCTGGCGGTAAGTCCGCCATTACTATGGTAGCTGCTACACGTGGTTTTAAAGACAGCGATTTAGGTGTTGTATCTGAAGCTACACCTGATTCTGCTAAAGTAGGTATTAGAGCTATGTTAACGCCTAATGCTAATATTGTTAATCTATTAGGTATGGTTAAACAATATGAAGAAGATAAAGATGGTATTAGTTCAGTTATATCTACAACTGCTATGTTAGCACCAGGCATTACCCATGATGATGGAAAACGATGGAACTTTAATAATGTTCAAATGTCACATGGTGTAGCTGCGATTGGTTATCAACCGTTACCCTATCGTACTGGTTATGAGCAAACAATTGCTAATCGTGTTAGTGATTTATTTGCTACTGTAGCTACAGGTAATGGTTTTGTTTCTGAGATTAAATCATCTGGCATTACAATTACTTATGATGATGGTTCTAGTAAAACGTATTTCTTAGGTGTTAAACACGGCATTGTATCGGGCAGTACTATACCACATCACATTGTAACGCATTTAAATAAAAATGATAAAGTTATTAAAGATCAAGTCATTTGTTATAATGACGGGTTCTTTACAACAGGCGAATTAGATCCAAAAAGCATTATTTATAAACACGGCGTTATTTGTAGAATCGCATTAGCTGAAGATAGCGATACATTAGAAGACGGTTGCGTTATATCAAAAGGATTAGCTGATAAACTATTAACACCTACATCAGAAGTCTATGGCATTGTTTGTGACTTTAGTATGGCAATACATAATTTAGTTACTATTGGACAACGCGTTACACCTGAAACTATTTTGTGTATTCTTGAGCATAGCTATGAAGGTGCTGCAGAAAAAGATTCTGATGCAATTTGGGCATTAAGTCAATTGAGCAATATATCGCCTAAATGTAAAGTCTATGGTACAGTCAGCGATATTGAAGTAGTTTACTTTGGTAAGCTAGAAGATATGTCACCTTCTTTAGCTGAAGTCGTTAGACACTACGATGCAATACGAAATCGTAATGTTAAAACCTATTCTTTAAATGAAGCTAAATCAGGTGAAATCGATGAAACAATTCGTGTATCAGGTAAAAAGCTAATTAAGAATCAAGCAGCTATTAAGATATATGTGGATTATATTTTAGATATGGGTGATGGCGATAAGATCGTTATAGGCCATCCATTAAAAACAACCATTAGTCGAGTAGACATTAATCCTATGACAACTGACGATGGTGTTGAAGTAGATGCTTTATTTGGCGCTCAATCGGTATCAGCGCGTATTGTAAAATCTGCTGAAATATGTGGATTATCAAATGAAGTAATGTGTAAATTATCAGTAGATTTTGGTGAAATGGTTTTAAAACTTAATGAAGGAGATAACAAATGAGTGCAGTAATGACAACAGGCATTAATGATGTGCCTGGTAATGGCGACGTTATTGAACATGCTAGAGCAGCACGCGTAGGTGCTTGTGCAGTGAGCTTAGGCGTAGCTATTGTAAAAGAGTTAATTGGTAATGAAATTGGTAAAGAGGGCTTTAGTGATGAGTCATTGCCTGATATGATGGCTGCCGCTATCAATAGCCATATTAGAGGATTATAATCATGTTAACAGTAAGAGCAGCAGAACTCGGTACTGATATGGCATTTTCTCTTTCTACGTGTTGCGAAAATGATCATAATCAGAAACGAAGGACTTTATATTCCAAATCAGGCACACCTGTTAATAATGCGTTATTAACATTAACCCCTATTGAAAACACTATTAATGCTAAGAGTATTTCAGATGATTCTATTGCTACTAAAAGTAGTTATGGTAATCATGCGGATATTCAAAATCAAACTGCTATTAAAGCTTCGCATACTATTGCTAATATACTCAACACAGCTCAAAATACAATTAATCCTATTTGTAGAGAGCTACGTGAAGCTATTACAAAAGCAAAAGAATTAGCAGCAGCTAGACGCGTTAACATTATAGGCAATATTATTCAAGTTGATGTACCTGCTATTTTTACTAATAGCACATTAACTGATATGACTGAACAATATCTAAATGCTTCTATAGATAGGTTTATTAAAATAACTGAATTATCAGTTATTTTAAATAATAACTTTAGTGATGAAGAATGTAGAATTCTTATTCAAACAAACTCATCAGGTTTAGATCAAGCGGTTGATGCGTTTTTATCAACTGATGATTTTAACATTAGAACAATGATTAATAATACTAACTTTTACGTTGATGAGTGTGCTGTTAATAAAGCAGTAAGTATCTTTTTATTCTGTATGGGAATAGTTAATCATCGTATTGAAAAAGCAGCAATGATTACTGATGATACGGTCTGTAATAATATGTTAAAATTACTCATGGCTACTACAGGCGCTATTATTGCAAGAGAAAGACGTAAATCTATATTAGCGTCTAAATCAGGAAAACTATTATGCGTAGATCCTAATCGTGGTACTTATGAACCTGAAGGCAGCATTGCTGTTTATGGTGATGCTTATCGTAAATGGTTAAAAGAAAAGGGTGGGTCACCTGAAGCCTTATTAGGGTTTGCATCTTCATTTTCACGTAGACAAGATATGGATTATACTAGAGAAAATGATTTATTAGAAAACCCTGAAAAGTATGTAATACGCTATAAAGAAAAGCTATCTGAATTAGCTAATATAGCAACAATGGATGATTATGCTATTGTTAAAGATACAACACGTACTTATATTTCACGTTACATTAGAGAAAATAATAAAGATACTGCAGTTGTACAACGACTACAGAATAACTTATCATTAGCTTATGAGCATGAGTATTATGGCGAAAAGAATTTATCTGCTTATATCATTAAAATGGTTTGTCGTACTTTTACAGAAGGCACTACCATTAAAGAGTTCTTATTGACTATGGATAATATCCTATTGCACGATCCTGAAACAGATATTCCTACTGCACGTAACTTAGCAGTTATTCAAGTAGTGGGTAAATGGATTGCCAGTCAATTAGTGGTCGCATAAATGGATGTATCGCATTTAGTACGTAATGCTGAAGCAGTACATAGTGCATTACAAGAAACCGATAAAACACTCATTGCATTAGAACCTTGTAAAATTTACTTTCCTGAAGCGTATATGGGTGGCGAATTAGGGTATATGGGCGATGTAATTAGGGTATGTGCTATTTATGGTATTGTCGTTAAAGAAAAGTTTTTAGGTGTTAGTAGAGCCTGTGCTTTAATGGAAACAGCACCGAGTGTTATTGATATTGTTGTTATTGGTGCTATGCGATATTATGAGTTTACTTATAAAGAAGGTGATGAAGTCATTGGGAATTTAGACTTAGTTAGGCTATCTACTTTAGTATATCGCATTTATAATGAGTTTATTACTAATGGTAAAGTGCCATGGTACTTTGATTATAATGATTTAGCCTTTATATTTGACACTGCATTATTACATGGTGGTGCTGATTTAAGAACTAACTCTACATTACTAGAAATGATAGCAGCTGTTATGGCTAGACAAACAGAAAATAAGTTTTTATATAGCAGACATGATCCTAGACTACAGCGTAAAAATTACAGTAAAAAAGTAATTAGTTATGTTGGTATGAAGTCAGTTATATATCAAGCAACGAATACATCAGCACGATTAAGTGGCAACTACTTTAATGAAGGCGTAACATCAGCACTCATTGCAACGTCAACTACCAATGAAAATATTGAAGATTTAATTAGAGGATAAATAAAGATTAATGCTACAGCCACTACACTAATGTAGTGGCTGTATTTTTTTGTATTCTAAATAATTACAAAGCTATATTATTGTTATGCAGTACACTTAATTTAAACTCAAAATAGAGGAATACAAAAATGAAAACTAATAAAACCAATGCTAAAAGAACTTCAATCTTAGAAATATTAAGCCCTGACTCATTAAACATTGGTGCTTATGCTCGTCAATGGCAACAAGATTGTAAGGAGACATATATTAAACAATATGGCGAAGAAAACATAGACAGCTGGTATAATCGGCTGAATAAGGTTTCTAAGCTAAGAAAGGAGCTAATAGCAACGGTAGATTTATTAGGACCTGAAAAGTTAAAAGATCAATTACTTATCATAAAGAATCTATTGGAACTAAAGCCAGTAGATTTAAAACAAGTCATACTTCTTGAGCTTTCTGTAACGTTCATGATTGATACTATACTAGGTAATCCAGTTGAATTTATAACAAAGGAGTTTTCAGGCACACCTGCTGAAATTACAAATAAACTAAAAGCACTAAGAATGGGTAAGATTTCTACCCATAATTACAACATACTCTCACTGCTATTTAAGTGTGAGTTTACTGAACGAGATGCTTATATTAAATCACTTATTCTTTTAATAGAGCTACAGTATAAATATGTTATAAAACTAATGGTTGTTAACATACATGACCAAAGTTATTATAAAGAAACCATTGGTATGTGTACGTGGGTACCAACCACTACACAAGGCGTTACCATATTGGTTAATAGAATTGAAGCTAGTAACCAATTTAAAGAAATAAATGAGAGCTTTGATAAAATTATGGAAACACAATTACCAGAAACAAATGCTGGCTATGCCGATCCAGTAACTAATGAAGTAATAGAAGTGCCTTTGACAGATGATGAGGAAACAGAATTAGTTCCAACACAAGAAGAAAAAACTGAAGTACTACAAGCGTTTGTTAAAATGCTAGGAGTAAACTAATGGCATATATTCTATTATTAATAATCTTAGGATTTGTTGTTGCAGACATGTGCAAAGACATATCTAGAAAGTAATCGTTGGTGTAATAGTGTATACGTGCCTTATAAGGCACGTATACACGTATCATATAGAGATGACTATTTTTTTTGGAGAAATATATGGCAGACGCAATTAATGCAATTAAATATTCGGCTGTTGCTTTTAATAGTGGCAAGCCATTAGAATTAAAGTATGATGATAAAGGTTATTGTAAAGTCATATTAGGTGGATTTGATATCTATAATAGGCATGGTGACTTATACCCAATGGTGCCTAAAGTAGCCGCTCTATTTGCACCAGGTGGTACTGTAAGAAGGCGTTTAGATGAAGGCACTATGAGAGGCGAATATAAGCATCCTGAATTAGTGGGTTTAACTAAAGCACAAATATTAAGACGATTAGAAATGATAGATGAATTACTAATATCTCATCACATTAGAGATATTGAGCTAATAGAAAAGAATGATGATAAAGGTAAAAAAATGGTATTAGCAGTAGGGAGTATTAAACCTACTGGCCCTTATGCAGATCCATTAGAAAAAGAATTATCAAATAGTGAAGAAAACGTAGCATTTAGTGTAAGGTGTTTATTTGATATTGGTCCAGGTATTCCTAGAAACGTTAGACCAGTATCGCATATCTTTACCTATGATCATGTTTATGAAGGTGGTATTTTTCTTGCTAATAAGTTTTCATCAGTAGGTTTAGAAGATATTACAAGAGAACCTATTTATTTAACAGAAGATGATTTTGATGATGCTATTGAATTAAGTAGTGTAAATGGCATTGGATTAGAATCAGAAAAAACATACTTAACAATGATTAAAACAGATTTAGGTTGGAAAAAGATACAAGTAATGAGAACGAGCTCAATAGATTGGTAAATAGATAATCTATTACTGGATAGCATTAGCTATCCAGTAATAATATTTACCGTATTTCATAAATTCAAATAATTTTCATATATATATAGTTAATATGAATAAAGACAATTCCGTCTTTTCAAACGCTGCGATGAGCAGCAAGGAAAAATATTATGTTTGTTTTAAAATCAGTACAACCGTTCTCTAATATAGATAACGGAAAAGTAAACTTGACAATAACAATAACGCTAAACGGAGGTGTGGTTACAGCAAAAAGAGTAGAGTGCAGATATCTGCACGGGGTGTCCACTAACAAGCTTGTAGTAGAGAAAGAAATCACCATTGTAGAAATGGAAGCTCTGCTTCAGTTCTACAACATTATGGACTATCTAACTCATCTCACTGATGAGTTAGTAAGAATTGAAGAAATGCCTAATAACCACTTACATATAAGGGACTTAGAAGAGAAAATTAAGGAAATGGAAAAAACCAGTTCCTTACTAAGGAAGGCATTTCCAGATAGGATAAAAGACTTTATCTGGTAAGACTTCAGCTACCGCAGAGAGATTAATCTCTCTGCGGTAGTATTTTTTTTTTCTATTCATTTTTATATTGATATTATTACTATGCTAATTAAATATAGTTAGCTTTAACTTAATGCTTAATGAGAATTTAAAATGGAAAAAGCACCATTCATGCCACCTACTAAGTAAATTATGTAAATAATTACAAAGCTATATCATTACTATGCAGTACAATCAACTCAATTAATCTAAAGGAAAAATAAAATGAACAACATTGTAACTTTTGCAAAAAACACAACTACAGTTAAACATGCTGATCCTTTTGTTGGTACGTTGCCAGCAAATGAAACTAGAGAATCTATTCTTGAAAAAGCAGCGGTTGTGGATGAATGGCGTGAGAATGTAATGAGTCATGTAGCTAATGAGGTAACCGCTCATTTCAGTACAATGGATCATAGTTTGAATCCAACTATATCAGTTGATGGCTTGTCACTAGGTGGGAAAACTACATTAGCTGTGCATTGTAACAAAACAGACGGGTTATTTACAGTAACTGAATTTGACCACGGTGACTTAATGAAAGAGGCTTTACAAAAAAGCAAAGAATTGTTTGGACCGTTTTAAAAAATACAGTTAACCATCACATCTCTTACCAGGAATAAATATGAAAGTCAAACAATATATAGAAAAATTTGCTAAAGAAACACCGGTAACACGAAGATGCTAACAACAATAACACTATTGTAGAATAAACAACAATAATATCACACTACCATTGTTGGTAGTGTGATATATTCTTACTCATTAATAAATAAGGAAAATAGTGATGACACTGAATAAATTAACACTGCCCGCATTCTACAGTGCTTGAAGATGTATTGCTTGTATTTCAACTCAATGACAAACAGTTAAATAATTTAACGAGCTTATTTAGTTTATATTTAAAAGATGATGTAAAATGCATTGAATTACGCACACTTGTTAATGGAGTAAATGAATATTATGATATTTGAAACAACCGGCAATATATTTGACTCTACAGCGGATTGGTTAGTAAATCCAGTTAACTGCGCTGGTGCGATGGGTAAAGGACTAGCGTTTAAGTTTAGAGAACGATATCCTTCTATGTATGCCTACTACAAAGATGAATGTCTTAAGAGAAATATAAAAGTAGGTAAAGTAAACTTCTGGAACAACAAGTCATTTGTTGTACCTGGCATTATTTTGTTTCCTACTAAACAACACTGGGCTAATCCATCTAAACTTGAATGGATTGATAGTGGGTTAGAATATCTAAATGAATCTATTTTAGGAGGTTTTGCTGAAAACGAATCTATAGCGGTGCCTGCTATTGGGTGTGGTTATGGTGGGCTGGATATAGCAGATGTAAAACCATTAATTTACAAATGGCTAGATCCAGTCCCAAATCCAGTATACTTGTATCTGTAGAAAGAGGCTAAAACAATGATGGAAATAATGCATTTGGTACATCGCCTGCATAAACTCGATCTCGCTGCATTTTATAACCCAGACGATCAAGATATGATTAATCTTATTAAAGAAAGAAATAAAGAACAAATTTTCAACTATCTAATTGAAAAGAACCACTGTAGAATCGCCCCCCATAATGCCAATACTAATGTACTTACCCATGCTTTTACTGAAGAAGATCTTAAAGCTTTAGTAAGCGATTGTATTTTCATTGGAGAACAGATTGAGTCTAGTAAAAATGCATCTCTACTGCTAGATAAATAACAATTCTTAACCTCTTACCATATAGCACTAACGTTTGATTAATCAAATGTTAGTGCTTTTTATTTTTTATGAAAATTACATTAATTACCCTATTTGTTTTATTAATGATTAGTCCATTAGATGGATTAGCTAAAACTTATAAAAAAAGCTTAACAACAAAACGAGTAGATACTCGACCTAACGAATACAATAAAGACATATGGACATATACTGCTGAAGTAGATATGTATTCGTATGCATCTTTTTTAAATATGACATTAGACTATTCTGATAGTAATGGGTGGGATATACAGCTAGCAAATTACAATGACCAAATATACGGTAAAAATGCTAAAGACTATACAGGCACTGAGTATCTTAATATATCTAAGTCGTTTTATTTAAATAAGCATTATAGCTTTTTATTAGGATCACAAATAGGCACTACGTTATTTACTACACTAAAGCCTATGTATTTGTTTGAGTATGGTTTATTTACTATTCAGCCAAATAAGTACTTTAATATTCAACTAGGTTCTTATTTTGCAAATAGTAGCTTAACAACAACTACAGATGTTATTGGCTATATAACTGGCTTTACTGTTAATAACTATAATGGGTCTTTAATTTTACAAGGTGATTATTATAGTGGTGAAAACAATGTATCCAGTGCTGTTATAAATTTGCTATATAGCGCTAATAATACAACACAGCCTTACATAGGTGTAGAGATACCTGAAACAAGTTCAGGTAATGATTTTTATGGTATTGTTGGTTTAAATTATACATTCAATAATCATTAGGAAACTTTATAGATACATCAGACCATGTAGTTTACTATAAGTTATATTGTGAGTAATTATAATTTTAACTTATAGAGAATATAAACATGGGGTTTATTATAGGCTTAATAATGGCTTTTCTTATATCGTTATTTAATTTTAATAATGATAATGATGTAATGCACAGTCATTCACAAACAACTGAGGAAATAGCTAAAAAAGATAAACACTATTATTCTGTTCCTGAAGTCAATAAAGATAAAACAGCTACAATAGCAATTGCTTTATTTATTAGCATTATGCTATTAATTTAATAATACATATAACTCATTATAGGATACACCATTATGCAAATTATATATAACGACTGCCACGCAATGCAAGATTTTCCAGATATTCAAAATGAGCTTTTATATGATAGGGCAGTCAATATAAGTAGTTTAATTAATTTTGAAGTATTAGGCAAATACCTCAATATAGATGAAAACATTGAAAATAACTTTACATTTAAAGATTATTTTTATAAATTAATAGAAGTAGCTTTTGGTGATGTGGATAATTATGTAAGTGCTTTTGGTGAAAAGTTTGTGTTAATTATAATGGTCTGGAGTAAAGCCATTGATGAAATATTAGCCAGTGGATTAAAACGGCCTAAGAAAAAAGACGACTTATTATTTAGTTGGGAATGGAATACGCATGGAAAAATGACAAATACCAAATTACAAGGAGAATTTATTGTTTCACTTACATCAGGCAAATATATAGACATCTATTGCATACTCCATAATGGTGTTGATACTTTAAGTGAAAAAGAAATACATTGCATTTTAAAATGTAATGCTATCGTTGCTTTACTCATATCATTTTATTATGGCATAGCTTATGGCATATCACTTATGCCTAATGTAGCAATAGTGAGTGATAATTATACATTGGTAAGTGATCGTAATAATTTAGTTGATTTAGCGATATTACATGACTATGTAACAATACATTAATAATCTATCATCACACATCCAATGGATGTGTGATGATAATTATAATTATATTATTTTTTTTTTATGCTGTTGGTGGCAATACAGCAGCAGTAATTTCTGATGCTAAACCTTGTAATGAGGCTACATTGGATGCAATGCCATTTGCCATACCTGCCAAATCTAAAGGTCTCAAACCATTTAGCTGTAAAGTATTTAAATAGTTTTTAGCCATTTGATCAATTTGTTGACCTACTTGCTGTACGCCAGTAAACTCAATATCAACAGTAGTCAATTCTGAACCAGCACCCATTTCACGAGAACCTTCAATAGGGCCTGCTGTTTTTGGCATATGATTGCTAATTAGCCAAGCATTAGTAATCTTAGTCATTGTCAAATCAGGTTCAAAATACAATACAGTAAATGATTGTTGTGATGCTAAAATAGCAGGAGAGCCTGCTGAAATATAAGCAGGTTCAGCAACAATACCTGGCACTTGTAAATCTGGATCTAAAATTAATTGTCTACCAAATTCAGTCCAGTATTTTGTAATTGCTTGACCGTATTTTTCAGCCCATGAGAAAGTAGGTGTAGACTGCTCACGGCTTGCTTTTAATGGAGACTCTAGTTTTAAACCAGAGTGTCCTATTGGAACGCCATCATATTCCCATTCAAGACTTTGTTTTAAACCGTCAATTTTTTGAGGCATTACTTCAATCAATTGTTTAAGTGCTTGCATTTGATAACTCGCATTAGGCATGTACTGCATTAAGCCTGGTGCAGATATCAATACGGCCATGACTTTCTGACGTATATAGTTACTAGATGTAGCCCAGAATAATGGATTAACCATTAACCCTTGCTGACCACCATTAGACATGTCTAATTGTGGGGTGTTATTTGAGTTCATTGAAATCGTAGAAGTCGTTGTAATAGCCATAATTTACTCCTTATTATGCTGCTGCAGCGGTGGTATTACGTTTAGTAATAATGGTGTACATACCTACTGTTTTAGGCACTTGTCCATAAACAGTTACTTCTTGTTGCCAAGAATATCCATTTGCTGTATCAACTGCTGTAAAATAAGTATTTACTGAAATAGTAACTTGACTATCGTATTTGCCTGATGTACCCGCAATTAACAAACCATTAGCTTTATCAATAAATTCAGCAGGTGTTAGTGAATCATCATTAGTCATTTGTCTCCAAACGCCTTCAGATACAGCGGTTACATTAGCGCATATCCACATGAATTTTTCACTAGCCAATACAGAACGTTCTTGATTATAGATAGTATGCAAACCTGCATAGAACAAACGTTTAGTATCATAAGATTGACAATAGTTTAAACCACTAATCCAAGCTTGTGTTTTAGCACTCAATGGAATAAAGCTATTACTAATGTCTTTCATATAAGTAACAATATTGCCAGGTGCAACACTGTATTTATTATCTGAATTTAAAACACCTTGAGTAGCACCACTATAAGCAGCGCGTTTTGAAGCTAATTCAAATACAGTAGATACTAAACCATTAAAGCGACCATTTAACAATGTGCCTTGTTGCATCATAATACAAGCACGTACAGCAGGTGTACCCCAATAAGCAGATTCAACATGGTTAAATAACTGATTACGTAACATTGTACCAATACTAATTTCATCAGACAACGATAATGCTTTTCCTGCACCACTAGTAGGAACACTATAAGTACCTAATGTAACATGTACGTCGGGTCTATAATCTAACCAATTAGCCAATGCATATTTAGCACACGTAATTTGTCCTGAACCAGGCAATGAATAACCAGAGTCATAGATTGCACTAAATGGATATCTAGCACTATCAATTAAAGGGGCTGATGGATTTTGATAATGTGAAGATAGCGTACATTCATTATAAACGCATTGTTCATAAGTAGCATTATCTAAAGCGCCGTCTACACCACCTGTTAAATAATAGGTTCTATTTTTATTAATTTGTACATTGCTAGTATCAACAACAAATCCATAGTAAGGCGTACCGTAATAATCAGTACCTGTAAATGGATCAATCATATAAATAGACAAAGAGTTACTGGTATTTTCACTATAAGGAATAAGAGTACCACTACCATTATTAGCACCTGTTCCACTAGCAACAAATGTAGTACCAACAGTATTACTGGGTGCACCAATTAATGTAAAGTCAGTTAAATTAGTGAGTGTAGTAGAAGCAATTGTTTGTGTTACTGATTTAATAACAGTACCATTACCGGTAGGTGTAGTATTGTTAAACGTAAATACATCACCAATTTCAGGAGTGCTAGCAGTATCGCCAATAGCAGACCAATTAGTAAGCGTGCTACCTAAAGTAACAATAGTATAACTAGTGCCTGATAGCATTGCAGTAGCCGCAATAGGGGTAGTAGTGCTTACTAAGTAAGTACCTATACCACCAGTAGTACCTGTTAATTGTGATATTACAGCAGTATTAGCAGGAACATTAGTACCTGACAAAATATCACCAGCATCTAAACTGCCTGAATTAACAGCAGTAACAGTCATTACGTTATTGGTAATGCTACCAACAACACTAGTGCCTAATGATTTAATGATATAAGCAGTTTGTAATTCAAAATTACCTGCGTTAATAGGCGAGCTAATGCCACTGCGTGCTGCTAACTCTTGTGTTTGTAGCGTAGTCAATACAGCTTCAATATTGTTATAATGGACTAACGGTGCAGTAATAGGACTAAAGGTGGGTGAAAGACCAGTAGTACTGCCATCATCAGAATACAACTGATCTGCTGTTTCTAAAGATAGTGGTTGATTTGTTTTGTAATTGTAGCTATTAGGCTGCAACATAAAACTAACTATAGGCGCATTATCTAGTGTAGGAATAATAGTAGGGCTACTATTTGGTACATTTTGTACAATTTGTAAACTGTATTGTAATGCACTTTGATCGGTAATAACATCTAAATCAGCTGGATTAATAGAGGTAGAGTTTGATGACCATAGACGAACACCAATGCTATCATAACTACCACTTACACCGTTGTTATTTACACCAACAAAACTATCTCTAAATGTAATCAATGGATAATAAGTAATGCCATTAACATTAACAGGACCTGCATCTAGTGCGCTATCTGTTGTACTTCTTAGTTCTTGCCAAGATAACTCTAATGTAATGCCATTAGTAATTGGTGTAGTAGCGTTATAAGTATAATTACCATTACTATCCAATACAGGTACGCCAGAGCCATCACGCACTAAAGGATATAGTGTTGGGACTACAGTACCTGAAGATTGAGTTGTGCTAGTAGCAACAAATGTTGTTGAATTTAAAGTAATGCCACTTGTAGTAGTAATGCTAGTAGATAACCCCATTGTGTGCCATTGTGAAATAGTAGTATTTCCCAATGAAACAATTGTATATGATTTTCCAGCCACTAATGACGTTACTGGATAAGCATTAGTAGAAGCACCACCATAAATAGCAGCACATAAAGTGCTTTGTGCTTGCTGTGCTGTACTGTCATAAACCCGTTTACAATAAACAGGGTTAGCTAAATCTAGCATAGATAATGCAAATGCAGTTGCATGATTATAATAATCACCGCGCATATCAACTGCAGCTGAACCAAACGCGCGAATAAACTCTGAGCCACTCATGGCTAAAAATACATCAGGGCCAGTTGGCGCCATGATGTATACTAATGGGGTATGAATAGCCGTCGCTTCAGTAGCAGTAACAGCAGGCAAGACCGATTGGTCATTAATGCCTAGCATTACAGCCCTTGGCGTACTATTTGTAATAGGTGGTGTAATCATTGCGATTCCTTTATTATTGAATTTAAACGTTTAATTCATATTATAAATAATAGAATAAGTGTCAGCCTTATATAGGCTGTTATTCTATGACTTTACTACAGCTGGAGATTTACATGAGTATTTATGATAGAGAAAAAATTTATACATCGTATAACACGATCACTATGTTAGGCTTACATCAAAAAGCTTATAATGCTGCAAAAGCATTTGAAAGAATATTAGTCATTGATAATGATGATGAAAACTTTATTAAAACAATGGATGGCCACATTGTATCAGTAATTGGTGACATTGGTGAAATAGATAAAATAGATCATCCTGTTGTTTTAAATAATGTGATTTATATTGATTGCCGTAGCTATTATTCTAAAGGTGGTACACTAAAATCAAAATATGAAAATGATTTTCTATATGCTAGAGCTATTTATGAGTATCTTTGGCTGTCTGATAGTGAGATATTTTTTCCACAAATGAACTTTATGGTTGATGCATTTTCTACTTGGGCATCTAATGCTTTAGCAAGAGAACAAGTCACCTCTATTTTAGTACAATCACAATACAGAATTTTATTAGCTATTTATTATTCAGCTATTTTTTCTAATGATCATTACCACAGTAAAGAAGATTTAGTATTGTATTTATTAAAACTAATACCTAAAATAACTGGATTACCACAACAGTTGTTACTGGATTTATTAGAAATGCATGAAGAAACGATACTCGCACTCTATATGATAAATACACCTGAATTGAAAACTTCTAGAATAGAATTACTTTGTGAAGTATTTAATGGGGTATTTGAAGGGGGTATTTTGTTCCAACCTTATTATCTATTTAATGCTATTTGTAGAGGCTCTATCATTATGGCTAATGGCGTTGCTATTGCTACCATTGGTATGGAACACCCACCTACATTCTGTGCTATGCTATCCTTGAGTTTAGATAGAAATGAACAAAATAAAACAGCATTAGGTAGAGCAGTTATGTCTATTAGTCGGCGCAATAATCCAGAACACTTTAAATTGTTTTTAAAGGAACACAGTAAATGAGTGATTTATCATCAAGTGTTTTAAATTCAGCTATAGCTAATGTATGGCCAAATAAAGAAGCTGATCGTGGTGCTACATTTAAAGCAACTAGAATTACGGGTGTTAATGGCGCTATTGGTCAAATTGATTTTTCTAATATGACATTAGCAGCTGGATTAAGTGTTACTACATCATCTTACTTAGATGTGTTACCATTACCTGATAATGTAACTTTATTTACAGTATTAGAATTTGGTTTAATTCCAATGAACTTAATGGGCATTACAACTACACCTATTTGGTGGACACCTATTGCTAATATTAGCTCTAAATACGCTATGTTAATTTTAGGCATTTGTGATGGACGATACATTACATTAAATGGTACTTATATGATGATTAATAATAGCGGCAATATGTATGTCGCTATTAGTTATGCTATATGCCCGTTTGTATCTCAAAATGTAGATGACATTTATTATAAGTTTTATATTAATCAAGCCTATGCTAATGAAGTATTATCTAATGTTACTATAGGCACTACTAATTCTTACATTAATGTAACTAATGATTATACAGGGTATACTGCTTTTGCAACTGCTTATAATTTACTTGTAAGTACACTAACTATACCGCCAATGGTATTTATTAATGGCTATTATAGACCAGATGGTTTACCACCACAAGTTAATTTATCCAGTGGTGATGTAGTTGATTATGTATCTGATCCTTACTTTACAGATTACTTAACATTTAATGAATCATCATTAGTCTCGTATACATCATCAATCGATAATAATGCTAAATTAATTTTATCATTTAATGCATTAATTCAGTTAATTTATGTTACTGAATTGGAATGCTTTATATCAGGCACTACTAAAACAGGAAATCATATAGGACTTTACTACATTGTTAAATCACCTGCTAGTTTAAGAATGTTAACCTATAAAGATTTTGGTATTGATGCAACTAGTGTTAGTGCATTAATAACGCAGTTAATGGTAGGCTCTGGTAATGTGACACCATTGACTAATATTACTATTCATTTATATAGAAGATCTACTGGTCAATCTAAACAAGATATATTAGATTCAAATTACATTTCAGATTTAATGAATGTCAATACATCTGTTAGAGTAGGTGCTTTAGCAGGTGTAAATGCTACAATTCCTTTTTGGCAAGCACCTATATTAGAGCAATGTAACTATATTAAATGGTTATTTTTAAAATATACTCAATTAAATGATAGTAGTTTAATGGGTATATTTTCACGTTATGGTTTAATTAAATTTTATGAAAAAGTAAGATTTAATACAAATGCACAAGCATGGCAGCTACCTGCTAATGCAAGTAATGGTGGTATGTTACAAAGCTATGTAGGTAGTGGTGGGTTAGTAACATTTACTGATTATGCTAGTGGTAATATTAGCTCATCAACGTACAGTAATGGAACTGGTGTTGAATTATTTTATCCTGGACAAAACTTACAAAATCCTTTAGATAATGTTATTAATAGTGGTGATACCAGTACACCTACTATTAATTCAGATATTGGTGTATTTTGTTATTACCTATTTGGCAGCGTATTAACTTATGCTATTGAAGGTACTGATTATAATTTAGTTACTACTAATGGGGTAACTACATTGGTTTGGAATAGTAATTTAATTCAATATACACGTTGGTATAGAACCAGTGAACCTGTTATATATTTTAAAGTAGCATTAACCTATTCATTATTGACTACTGGTATTGATATATACAATGGTAGATCAAAGGCTAATGAAATTGGAATGGGCACTTTGATGGTTTGGATTAATTTAACTGATGGTAGTGATCGGTTTTTAATAGAGGGTTTAGATTATAGTGTTTTAAATGGAATGCTTTATTTAACATCTAAACCTGTTAATTGGAATCCTACTGGTATAGTGACAATTGTTTATTTTGGTTTGCCTGATCCATCATTACAGCATGTTAATAAGAATGATTGGGGCTGGGTTAAACATGGCTATATTTATGAAAACTCAGTATATGACTTATTCATGAATAGGAATAGATTGTTCTTTATTGATGGCAGAGCTACGCCATTTGAAGCAGTCATTTCACCTGAAAACTATTTAGACAAAACAAATTTACAACCAACAATACCTACTGTTGATGGTACGCCATATGCGGTTATTAAACCTAATAGTTTTTATAATGACGATGTATTAACATCGTACTCTACATCACTAGCTCAAGAAGTAGAAAATGATACATTAATTGCTAATTACTTATCTGCTATGGTGCCACAAGTACCATCAACTACACCTATTGGTATTACACAGAAATATGAATTAGTTAGCCCATTATTAAATAGTGTAATTGATGGAGTAATAAATAATACAATTAATATTAACTACAGCAATTATACAGCAGATACGTTACAAGCTAGTTTAGAAAGTTATATGTACTTGCAGCCATTAGACCCCTGCACACTCAATCATGATGCTAACTTTACAGTCATTTCACCACGTTGGAGTACTGATGCGGTTACTGTAACTAATGCTCAAAGTATATTTATTAATGATGTAAATATTCTTTTATTACAAGGAAAAGTATCAGATATTAATCATTACCTTACAATTAGTCAATAAGGAAAATTAACAAATGACACAAATTGTTTTTGAAATTGATATAAATAGAGGTTTTAGATGCTGGTATATTAGTCAAATCTATATGGGCCCTACTAATCCTGGATTAGGTAGAATTGTACCTAATGTTGATGATGTAGTGTTTGATTGGTCTGCTGGTATTTATAGAGTTATTTCTGTAGATGCGGTTACTAACTTATCTGTATTAGTATTAATGTTTCCAATAGAAGCACTAGTACAAGGTGGCTTATCACCTAGTAATGACTTTTATAAATGGCAACCTAGTATACAAGAAGTCGCTTATTTAAATACCGCAGTTACACCGTATCAAATGGCATTAGACGCTAAGTACTTTATTGTAGGCATTGAAACGTCTTCAGTTGTTTTATTTAGAGGCACTGATACTTCATCAACAGGCACTGTAATTAGTGCAGTCTATGATTCATTGAATAATTACATTGGAAATACAGTTAAGGTATATCCCATTGATCCTACTAATTTAGCCATTACACGACCAAATGCCTTTAACTGCAGTACTGCATTAAACGATGGAGAAATCGTTACCTTAGTAGGCTATACTGCTTCTAATACGCCGTCTATGGAACACCCTTTTTTAGTTAAGAACTCATCTGCAATACAGCCAATTAATAATGCAGTGAGTACATTAGTAGACGTTCAATTAGTCAGTAGGTTATTAGATAGTACCGTAAGTAATCAGATTAATGTACCGGCTAATATACCCATTCAGTCTAGTGATTATAGTGCTAATTTAATTTATGCAGATGGAACAACTAAAGCTATTAGCATTGATAATGTTAAGTGTAAGTTACAAGGCACAGTAGCATTAAATACAGCCGTAGTAGGTGTATATGGTACATTAGTTTTAACATATTACCCAGCTAATAATGAGCCCTATATTAATGGCAGTAACCCATCTATAGCATCATTATCACATATATACAATGTAAATGTAATGCCCAATACATTAAATAGTGGGTTTAAAGTTTATGTAATTCCTAATTATAACGTTGATTATAATAGTTATCAGTTGTCGTTTTATTTAACCACATTAGATTATAGTACAGTGACATTACTTAATCCATCACAATACACATTAAGTGAAATTGGTGGAAATCCTATTAACTATAGTTCAAGTGGTAGGATGCAATCATTAGAAATACAAGTGCCTATTACATCGAGTATGGCTAATGGGTTTAGTGGCTATACATTTGTTCAAGCATTTGGTATACAGTTTAATAAACCTGCTCAAAATCCATGGATTATTGATTACCTTAATACAAATAACAATATGTATGGTAGTGGGATATATTTTAATTTAGTAGCTCAAAACAATGCTTATGTCATTGATATGTCAATGGGGTTAACGTCAGTAACTACATGGTTAAGTAGTTTATTTGCTCCGTTATATCCTATTTATAATACTGCTTTGACAACAACAGCGCCTACACCTACACACATTTCATTAAGCTATAATGGCTATACTACATCGCCTATATTACTCAGCAGTAATTGGAATGTAGTCGTAACAACAGCACTCTTTAATACGAGTACTGTATTTACATTTAATGATTCAAGTAACGTTACTATTTCATGGCTAACCGCCACTGATCAAACTGATGTATTTTCAACAATTGCCTTATCTAGTGTAATACTATTAATGTCTAATTAGGAGTTTAAATAAAATGAAACAGGTAAGCTTTGTATCAAACTTTGGTATTATGTGTCTAGCCTTTTATATGGTTGGCATTATGGCCAATGATATGTATCTTGATCAAAAACAAATTATAGAAACTATTATGCCATCTAATAACGTAATGTATTCAATAGAACGTTATTTAGATAATATCGATTTAAACTGCATAGTAGATGATATTATTTATCCTACAGCACATAGCTCATTTAATTTAGGTACTTTTGAATCAGAAAAAAGCCTATTAACTAGTTATGAGTTAATAGATAACTGCATTAATGATAGTGATGAGTTAATATAAACCATTTACCCTATACCTAAATACTGGTATAGGGTAAATTTTTTTAATTTATTTTTTTATTTAAGTTATGATTTTATCACTAGATGATTGGAAAAGCTATCCAAGTGCCATTGTAGATTTAAATACACGAAATGAATCTTGGATAAGAATGGCTAGTTTATTAAAATTAATGGGTGTTAAAAACTATTATTTTTTCTTAGCTTTATTACAACCAGAATTACAAGGCGTAGATCCTTATTCTCCTGATCTAACAGACCATCAAAAAACACTAATTAGTTATGAAGTAAGATACAATATTTGGTATTTCTTTAGAGAAGTAGTAAGAGTACCTAATGGTAATAACCCACTGCGATATGGGCTTAATCGTGGTAACTTATCTTTGTATTGGTCTTTTTTGTCAGGCATTGATTATGGTTTAATTATGATTCGTCAAACAGGCAAAACATTAGCCTGTGATGCATTAGAAAATTGGTTACTATATATATACTATCGTAATCAAGATATGTTTTTGTTTACTAAAGATGATAAGTTAAGAAAAAAAAATATATCTAGATTAAAAGACTTACGTGATTTATTACCTGTCTATTTAATACCTACTTCTAAAAAAGATGTTGATAATTTAGATGAATTGTCGTGTAGTCAAAACGCTGTTTATTATAGAACAAAAGCAGGTCAACCTGGCAGGCAAGCAGCAGAAAGTGCTGGTCGTGGTTTAACAGCACCTTATGTTAGAATTGATGAAGGCCCCTATATTCCTAATGCGCAGCTTTCTATTCCCGCTATTATATCTATTACAGGTGCAGCTAGAGAAAATGCTGAAAATGACGGTACGTTATATGGTAACGTTTATATAACGTCAGCAGGTAGATTAGATAGTACTGAAGGAAAATACATGTATAATTTTTTAAATTCAGGCATGTATTGGAATGAAACGCTATATGACTGTAAAGATAAATATGAAGCCAGAGAAACAGTCATTACTAACAGTGGTGGACGGTGTTTGTTATATGGTACGTTTAATCATAGGCAATTAAGTAAAACTGACGAGTGGTTAAAAAAGCGTATCATGCTAGCGCAGGATACAGCAGATGGTATTAATAAAGACTATTTTAATATTTGGGTAAATGGATCAGAATATGGTGCTATTCCATCTAACCTATTAGACATTATTAGAAAGTCTGAAATAGATCCTCTTTATACAGAAGTCACTACTGATAGATATATCATTAGCTGGTATACCGATAAAAATAATCTAAATGACTATTTAAATAATAATGATCACATAATTTCATTAGATAGTAGTCAAGCAGTGGGTAGAGATAGTAATGGATTAGTATTTACAAATGTAATAGACATGGGTGTAACTGCCGTATCACGTGTTAATGAAGCTAGTTTATTACGCTACGGTGAATGGATAGCGACATTATTAATTAAGTATCCAAGAACTACCTTTGTAATTGAAGCTAAAGACTCTGCAAGAGGTTTAATTGATACTATAATTGCACGACTAGTAGCAGCTGGCATTGATCCATTTAAACGCATGTATAGCAGTATTGTAGATAACCATAAAGACAAAGAAACTGAATTTAGAGAAATCAGTCAAGACTTATATCGTAGACCTGAACATGTCTATATTAAGTATAAAAAATATATAGGGTTTAATACTACTGGTAAGACAAGACGTTTGTTATACGATACTATATTAAATGACGCAATACGATCAACAGGACATTTAATTAAAGATAAGTGTTTAAGTGATGAGTTAAGAGGGCTCATTATTAAAAAAGGTAAAGTAGATCATATGGATGGTGCTCATGATGATTTAGTCATTGCTTGGTTATTAGCCCATTGGTTTATTAAACACACTAAGAATTTAAGTTATTATGGTATAAATACAATGAAGTGTTTATCAGGTGTAGTAACTGATGGTGCTAGTATTAGTAAAGAAGAAGTTGAAAAAAGAAAACAAATAACGGTATTAAATGATGAAATTAATAGTTTAAAACAAGAGTTATTGGTTTCTAATGGCATTATTGATAATATGCGATTAGAAAAAATGTTAGCCTATAAAGTAGGTCAAGCAAACGCATTAGGCGATAGTACATTAAACTTAGATACCATTATGCGATCTATTGATGAAAATAAAACAAACAAAACATCATTAAGAACGCAATTAAATAACTTACAAAACCAAAACCTATATAGACGCCGCTATTAACTAATTGAAATAAAAACAATGAATGCTATGTTACAAGATAAAATAAAGTATAATGTTGATGAGTGTCTACTTAAAAATAATCTATATACACCTGTTAAATTAACTGCAGCTAAACGACATCCCGATAAACGAAACTATCCTTACATTGTAGATATAGAATCTATTGTTAAAGTACTCATTGAAATAGTATTCCCATATGAATTTAGTTACTTTAAAATGAATGCTGTTGATGAAAAACAAATCATTAAGAATATAGCAGGATCACTCAAAGTATTTTCTAAAGTCAATAAATTATATCGTGGCTTTATTATTAATCAGCCTACTTCATTAGTTTCACCTGAAGGGTATGTTTATAGACAAATGTATGAATACATGTTATACTATTTATATAGCTTTAGTGAAGTACCTAGACAAAGAACAACTGAAATGAATAACTTAATTATACAGTTATGGAAGTCAGTAATTAAATTAAAACATATGTAAAATATCATATACTAGTGCAGAGAGTAATCTCTGTACTAGTAGTGTTTTAATAGTTTTTTTAAATATATATTATTTACATGAAGTATACAGTATTTTTAATAATTATTAAAGAGGTATTATGCGAAGTAAAAAGTTAAATTATGACACCCAATCAGAAGAGTAAACCCTATGAATATTTGTGAATTAAATACTAAAGACAAAATTATCTATGGATCAATTACCGTAGCTTTACTTGTAATTGTGTTCTTAGCAGTCTACAATGCGGTAAAATTCTTAATGCCGTAATGGACACAATTATACTAAACACACTGTTGATCATTATGACAGTAGGATGGCTAATGTCAATTGTTATACCATTTGGTATAATTTCATATATTATAGCAGCATTCAAACCCAATAAGAGATAAACTCTTTATCCACCTGATTTGCAATAAAGTACGGCATAGTGTCCTACTACAGCATTGCTGTAGTAGGACACTAGTACCAGCTTTTTAACAATTAAACTTATTGCCAGTAAGTTTACTTTCACCCCTTACCACAAGGATATCTTTAAGTTATTATGTTCATAACTTTCACATAATATAATGATTATCTTTTATTTTTTTAATCATTAATGAATAGTAACTAATGCACGAATAAGAATATATATCATTACACCAATCCGTGTACCAGGCAATGTTAATTCAGTAATGTCTGGATTAGCTTCTTCAATAATGACCGCTATATTTTTTTTTATTTTATTATATTCAGGTGATATCAATCTACTGGATCTTAAAACACCTTTCATTTTAATACCAATTATACCTAAATCATGTAATGGAATACTTTCTTTTTGTAATACATCAAAAGAAAACATTAATATTTCATCTACTAGATCATGTACATTAACACCATGTATTCGTTTAAAATAATTTTTAGATATAACTTTTAATGTATTATCTAAATAAGCAGGATATACAGTATTAACAGTTAACAATATAGCGCGTCTAACATCGTCATTAATAAATGCATTAACATCAGGCACTATAGCATCCATAGCTGTTTTAATACTAATATATTTATTAGTAGCATCTTTTAAAAACTTTTCTCCTTCAAAAGTAGAAAACTTACTCGTTGTTGCTATCTTTAATTCTTTTTCATGATATTCATAAAAACGAGTATTTAAGATATTTATAATTGATCTTAAACGACTCTGTATATCATTTAACATTTTAACAATTGAAATATTATCATCTAATGATCTTAATGTATGCGTGTGTAATGTATCATCAGCTATAATTTCATCAGTACGCATTTGGATTAGTGCTTGCCAACTGCCTGCTTTTTTTAAAGAGAATCTATTGTTTAATGACTCATATACGGCTGTAGCTATAGCAATATTAGCAGGGTATTTAAAGTCATTGTATAAAATGCTACTAATAAACTTATATTGCAGCATATTAATTGCAGCGCTCGCTAATGCCATTTTTTCTTTTTCATTTAAAGTATCTGAAATTAAAGCATGATGCGCTATCCATATACAGGATAAGTTAATTGGATTACTAGATACTTTAAAAGATTTATTGATATCAGGTAAATGATAAAGATGCTCTGTTAAGATATCAAAGTCTACTACTTCAATACCGAGTACATTATTAATCCAATTGTTTCTATCTACTTTACTCCAAACAATAGGAAATACACCTGTTAAATTACCACCAAAGAAATTAATAGAATTTTCATCTTTATTAATAAAGTCATTAGTATAGTTAATAACTTTTAATATAAATGCTCTATCAAACTTAATATCTAAAAACTGATCAAATGCATATTTTACTGTTTTTTCAATAGGTAATTTCATTATTCACCTATACAGTTGACAACATACGTGCAATAGCGTTCATACTTGCTCTATCACCCAATATGCCCATTTTAGTGGTTTTTTCCATAAGTTCATAATACTCTTCTTCAGCACTGCTATAGCTATCAATGTATTCTTTTATAACACCTAATGCAATACCTTGTCTTACTTCAGCAGTGCCCAGTTTAATGCGCATGGTATTATAAATAATAAACTTAGTAGCGAGTATACAGAGTTTTCTATAATGGGGTAATAATCTAGGTGCAATGTTTCCTAAGTCAGGATCATTCTCTAATATACAGCGTAATGTTGCTATTGGTGTATAAAACATACCAGGTACATAAATGGTATTAATGCCTGTTAAAGATAATTCTACTTTAGCATCTGATGTCGAAATCATATCAGTTGCAGCAGATGCAATAGTAGGTTGATAAGGGGCTTGTAATGAATAGCCATAACCAACTGATAGGACAGATAGTATACGTCTACCATTAGTAACGGATAAGCCAATTCTATAAATAGAGCCTTCACGTAATTGCGTAATATCAGCATTAGATAAATCTACAATAGCTTCAATGCCAGATACTAAATTACAATCAGCACCTACTTTATCAATAATTATTTTATTTTTTAATACACCATTTAAAGGAAGTGGTAAGTCATTTAGATTAGGTGTTTCCATAAATGACATTTCTAGTATTTCAATAGGGATAGCATACTTAATTTGGTTAATTAAATATTCAGCATTATTCATGGCATTACCTCAGCTAAAAAATGAATACACATTATAACTTTATGTATGGCTAGTTATATCAAGATAATTTAAATGATATATTATTACTATGCTTTATACTACAACTAACTAGGAAAAATTCAATGAAAGAAAAAATAAGCTCTATTGGCATATATAGTGTTGAGCTAGACATTATTGTAGACAAAGTAATGGTAAACGCCTGTCTTTTTGCCTCTGGTGAAATAGGCATCTATAGGAAGGTTAATAAGGCTGCACGCAGTGGGTATGCTAAAGTAAACCCATTGCAATTTATTGAATATAGGAATCATTGTGAAAAGATAAACCATATGGCACAGTTGTATAAACGCATTCAGCATCTAAACACCTATTTAGATATAAGTGAGGATTCAATAGCGTTTATAGAGTATAAACTATTTACACGCGAACGCATTGTTAGCGCACTCTATCGGATAAGAAAACTGTATGAAGAAATAACAACATTTACTGATAGGCTTATTTATAGCGGTCTAGATGATATTATTATTCCATTACCACTAGACCTTTTATCATCACTTTAATTTATTTACTCTTTACCACAATTAAATAAGGAAAATCTAATGCCTAAAAATACAATTCACGTTTATGCTTGCGGCGGTGCTGGAATTAACAGAGCCATTAGTATTGAACTACCCATCAATGCAGCTGGGTTTGCTACACCCCATACCACACTCATTGACACCAGTACATCAAACTTACCAAAACAACTACCCTCTAACTTTACACAATACATGATACCAGGTGTTGATGGTGCTGGTAAGAATAGAGGATTTGCACACAATGTTTCTATTGCTCATTTAGATAAGATATTGATTGATAATAAACAAGGCGATGTCAATGTGGTTATATTCAGCATGAGTGGTGGTAGTGGTTCAGTTATTGGCCCTATGTTAATTAAGCGGTTATTAGAGCGTGATTGCTCTGTTATCAGCTTAGGAATCGCTAACTTAACCAGTGCTGTTGAAGCTAACAATACGCGCTCCACGCTGCTAACATTATCAAATGTCAGTAGCAATGTAACTGGCGTACCATTGGTTTGTGGTATGTATGAAAATACAAGTATGACACCACGCAGTGCAGTAGATGCTAAAATCGATAATGATTTAAGAGCTATCGCGATGTTATGTAGCGGTGAAAATATTGCATTAGATAAAATGGATATTTATAACTGGCTACATTTTAACAAAATTACGTCAGTGCCTTCACAATTGGTAGAGCTACACATTGATGTAGTCACCATAGAAAATGAACCCCATTATTCACCTGAGTACGCGAATGTAATTAGCACTGCATCGGTATTGCATTCTCAAGACTTAATTGAGCCTGCTTTAAATCAGGCTTATGGTTGCGTCGGTTATTTATCGCCTGCTACATTAGAAGCCTCTGATTCTTCTAAACCGTCACTACACTTCATTTTATCTAATGCTAATTTAGTATCACGATTAGAAAACTATGAAGCTATATTAAAATCGTTTAAAGAAAAAGAAGCAGCGACTGCAGCTGTTAAACTAATTGATGTACCTGTTATAATTGGAGCTGATAAAGACGGCTTTATTATATAATCATGTAGAGGTGACTACCTAGGTAGTCACCTCTTTTAATGGAGATTAATAATGAATTTTATATTTGATATACGACAATTAGCATGTGAAACAGTAGGCATACTAAATATGTATACGCCTAACTTAGGTACGGACAAACCACAAATAGATGACATGGAATATCTAATATGGTGCATATTAAATTCACAAATAGAAAGAAAGCTAAATAAGCTAGTCTTTAAAAAGACGAGTAGTGCTGTGCATTATCGCAATTACATTGAACGATATCGCCTATATCTAAATCCTACTAAAAAAATAGTAGAATCAATGACTGGCTTTATAGCCTATAGCCAAATAATTGAAGAGTATATCAAACAAGATACATTTGAGTATTGGATCATTACTAAAGGAATGGGAGAAAATAAAGAAATCTATCAGCTAGAATCAGCAGGTGATTATCGAATATTAGAATGGGAAGCAGATCATCTTATTAATGGCATATATGTTTCAAGAAGACGCACCATTCCCTGAAGCAGTATCTTATATTTTTTCTGCTAATGCATTAAAAGAAATAGTCAATGAGATTATTGCGCCCTCTATTGGTAGCTTTAGTAGTATCATTGATTTAGAGCCATACTTAATGAATGAGTTATTTAAAGAATTACAAAAAGAAAACTATTATGAAATACCAAACATTGCACAGTATTTAAATGAATGGCCTATGCCTAGTGACATACGTGAATATATTCTTTATGAATTATCAGTTGTTTGTAAATCAATTGCCAATAACATTATTAATGATTTAAAAAATAAACTATTAGTCGATTTTATAATCATTAAAAACTACACTATCATAGCCAACGTTGTTTATTATTCAGAGAGAACATCATGCCAGAATCTATTACAATATCCCAAATACAATTAAATGACATTATATCCTTTACTACTTATGGTGTAGGTGGCATCCTTCAAATTACTAATGGCACTGTCATTGGAATTGAAACAGGCACTAATTTAAGAAATCCTACTGCTGCTGCTGCTGAACACACTAATCTATTTGGTGCTATTCCACAAAGCACTAGTAACCCTATCCCAAATGATTATAGAAAATATAATTATTTATTAATTCAAAAAACTGATAATACGTTAGTAGAAGTAGGGTTTCCATGGATTAATCAAAGCACCTTAACACGTTTAGCCTATGGTACTTTAACAGTGGTCATTGAAGATTTTACTACGAGTAATTTACCTATATTGACTGCGTTCTTATTAGCACAAGGTTGGACAAACAACACCATTACTTATAGCAATTAAATGCATTATACACAGCCATTGCATAATTGCAATGGCTGTGTAATTGTAGGCGTTTCTATTATTCTATACCTAAGATAAATTGAGAATAATTAATGAGTGATGCTTTTGTTAAACCACCTGACCACTATCATAGAGACCTAGATATTAAAGGCAATGCTGAGCTAATAGCAGCTAAATATTTACAAGTCAAAACAGGACAATCATTTGATGTTTGTTTAGATTTTGTTAAAAAAGAAACAAGTGATAATGGTTTATTTCCGTTAGCGCCTAAACATTTAAAAGTATTAAGAAAAGATCAAAATCAAGATAGAGTAAAAGACGTTTATAGCATTGATAAGATATTAGGTATAGCAACGCATGAGAAAGCAGCACTAACGGGTAATATGTGCGTGTATAGCTCAAATGAAAATATACCATGTAGTACGGCTAATTATATAAATGATAAGTTAAATCTAAGAGCTTCTATTAAAGAGAAAGAAAAGATTGCTGAACAAGAAGGAAATAAACTATTAGCAATGACCTGTAACAATGGTCAAACTGCTGCAAAGCTATTAAATAACTCAGTATCAGGTGCTAGAGTATCACCTTATAATCCCTTACATTTAAAAACAGCACATTCTTCATTAACCTCTACCACTATGTTGTCAGTTAGTTATAGTAACTCATCTACTGAAAGATTCTTATCTGGAAATAGGCATTATTATAATCTCTCAGTCACTATTGACGCTATCCTATCTGTTACATTAAATACAGATTATCGAGCCTTAGAAGCGACTGTCGTTAAGTATAGGCTATATATACCTAATACGTCAGATGTATTTAAAAGCATTAAGCGCTGTAGTAAGTTCTATTGGAAAAATACACATTGGGATGATGAGTTAATAGATATTATTAACGGATTAACTGATTTAGAAAAATGTGCTTTTTTATATACAGGTGATTTTTTTAATCTCTCTAAACACAATCCAGACTTTGTAAGAGGTTTGTTATTTGAAGGTATACAGCCTGCTGATACAAATAGAGATATTGATTCAGATGCTATTGTAAAATCTGCTGATGCAGATATTATTGCATTATGTTCAGTATTATGTTCTGAGTTTTTAACAGGCACAATACCTGCTAAAATTAAAGCAACTAACCCAGAGCAATACAAGTACTTTGCTTGTACTATACTAGATGTTTGTAATTACATGAATAAATACAGTGATTTGTTTAGCACATTATTTGCTACTGTTAATATGCCATTAATGATTAGTGAGTTTCCTAATTCAATTAGACGCTCTGTAATGGGGTCTGATACAGATTCTAATATGTTTACTGTACAAGAATGGATAGTTTGGTTATTTGGTAAAGTTATTTTTTCTATTGAATCCACTAAAATAGCACAACTATTGTGTTACTTAGTATCTGAAGTAACCGCACATTCATTAATATCCTTATCACGCCAATTAGGCGTTAAAGATAAAGAATTATATCGATTAAAAATGAAAAGTGAATTTAGCTTTGCTATTTATGGTAGAGCAAATAAAGCTAAGCACTATGCTACATTAATGACCTCACGTGAAGGCAATGTATTCTCAACACCTAAGTTTGAAATTAAAGGTGTGGGATTAAAAGATTCTAAAATACCTAAATCTATTATAGGTCGCTTAGAAGAAGAATTTATTTATTTGTTTACTAAAATAACAAATAACAAAGGTATTGATATTTACCTATTATTACAACGGATTGCTAACTTAGAACACTCAATTATGGAAGATTTAAATAAAGGCGATATTCAGTATTTATCAATGGTTAAAATAGCTAATAAAGAAGCTTATAAAAAACCAATGGCTAGTAAGTACATGCATTATGACTTATGGCAAAATGTTTATGAAAAAAAGTTTGGATCAGTAGGCGCGCCGCCTTATCAATGCGTTAAAATATCTACTACATTAATTAATAAAACCAGTATAGAAAAATGGATAGCTGCATCAGATAGTAGCTATAGAAATGAATTAGAAGAGTGGTTAATTAGAAATAATAAGACATCATTAAAGATGTTATTAGTGCCATTAGAGTTGTTTAAAACAGGATTGCCTAAAGAGTTTTCTGACTTGATTGATAAACGTAAAATTATAAGTGAGTTAATTTCAGGCTATTATACATTATTAGAAATCATAGGGTTTTATGTACGTAATGAATCCACATCAATTCTATTAATGGATGATATAGAATATAGACCAGAATATGGATTACCAGGTGATGAATTAAAATAAATTCAAACTTTTTTTCATATATATATAATTTATATGAATAAAGACAATTCCGTCCTTACATTAACGCTGCAATGAGCAGCAGGAGCTTTACAATGAGTTTAGTCGCCAAGAGCAACCACAACAAATTTAATAACAAATACGACGGTGACGTATTTCCACTGTTGACGGAAACAATATTTACTCAGCATGAGGCTGATATATCGGAACATAGCCTAGTAAAATTGAAAATCGAACTCATTTATGAGAACTTAAATAAAGGGGATATACAATATTTATCAATGGTTAAACTCCGTGAGGACCTTGTATACCAAACAAGGTACATAAGCGATCTTAAAGAAAAAATAGTAAAGGATCACGAGTTTTTACTTAAAACTCCGTGTAAGGGTACTTTAGAAACTAGCGTTGAGGCTGCATTAAATGCAGCATATGATGATCATCTACAATGGCTAGCCGAATTTATAGCCGATATGTGTAGTTCTTCTTAACCATTTATTACCACTATAGAGTTTAAACTCTATAGTGGTATTTTTTTTATGCTTCACTTATTTTTTTTCTACTTTCTTCATAACGCTTAATAAAGGTTTCTCTTAATGCAGTAGGCATTCTTGTTAATGAATCAGTAGAATAAATAAATCTATCTACTCGTAATAATAAATTATGAATATTAGTAGTCGTTTGATTACCATTAGCTACAATAGCTGCTAAATAAAACCAATCAACATAAACTAATAACAATAACCAATAACTGTACATACTCAATTCATTTATTTCATATGGTAATCTAGTCATTACATTATCACTAAACAATAAAGGTATTTGTTCTAATGTATTATAGTAGGGCAATCGCCTTGTTCTTAACTTAACTAATAGATGAGTTAATTCATGATCTATTGTTTCTTCAATACTTTTAATATTTTGTCTTTCTCGTTTAGTAGGATCAGGAATATCTTCACCTAATGCTAAGTGTATGATTCTATTTCTTAAAGCAATATCTATTTGTTCAGGCATCATACCAGGCAGCACATATTGCCCTATAAACTCCGATAATGATTCATGTGTTAGCTCCGCATTGGTATCTTGTTCATGTAGCCATCCTCGCAATTGTCGTGCCAATTTAAATAGATCTATACCAATAGCTGAAAATCTATTATCTATAATATCATTACCGAGTGGAGGCAAGAATATTTCCATTGTGGTAAAGGGATGATTTAAACATCTAACAGGTCTTTCATTACGCCAATCTAATTGCTTATCTGTAAATGTAGTAGATAAGACAGCACAGTTAGTCGTATAGAAGAGTTTTGTATAAATCATACCCTTTGTAAAGCTAGAGGTAATTCGTGCTGCAGAACAGATTTTTGTATGGTTATCTTCAATTAAACGATGTAGGTCTGTCTTAATAGTAACATAATCCATTAAGGTGTATAATACTTTAATAAGTAAGTGATTTGAATTTATATACTTTGGATGTGTGGTTAAGAAGTATAAGTAATAATCATAATAGCCTTTATATACATTTCTTAATCGTAGTATATTAGGTACATCAATCTCACCTCTATTACTAAGGTGATGTGTAAACAATCTAAACATATATATCTCCTAATAGTCATAGGATTAACATGATTCAAATAATTTATATAGCTACATTATAGCTGTGAGTAAATACAATTAATTAAACGAGGAATATATGACTAATAATGATACCCAACCAGTTAATAACGATACTAATAAAGAAGTATCGTTTAATAGCAGCCTCAATAACTTAAAACCTATGTCTGATGAACAATTAAAGCTCTACACTGAGACAGTTGACAATCCAAACATAAGTTTTAATGAAAAACTATTAGTACTTAATTCAAAATACGGCAAATAGGATTTAATTTATGTTAAAACGCATAGTGCTTTACTTTCTATTACTAGTGGTATCACTTAATCTATTTGCTGCTACTTTAGCTGAATGTGATGTAATGTTAAAGCACTATGCTAAAGTCAGAAACAATAGTAATCCAAGTATTAGGAGTAAAGCCAATCTAATACATGATAAAATATTTAAAGAATGCATCATACCACAAGGATATGATACGGATACATTGATGTATCATTTAACTCACGATAAACCACTAGAAATAACACCTACCAAACCTAAAGGAAAACATAATGAAAAAACCAAAAAGATACCCAATGCTAGACGACGATAATAACAGTGATGCTGCTGTTATAATGGCTATGCCAGACACACCACTACCAGAAGACGATGACACAGTACCATTTCTTATTAAAGGCGATGAGCCTACTGAAGAAGTTAAACCACAGATAACAATGGATGTATTACCACCAGAAGTACAAGCATTCATAAAAGAACAAATAATAGCAGCAGTAGCACAAAGTACTGCTGCTATGTTAAGTGCTCAACCAATACTTAGTGATATTAAGGATCAGTTAGATCATATTAATGAAGCTAGTAAAGTTGTCATAGAATCAAATAAAGTAGAAGAAATAACTACTAAAGAGGAAGATCCATATGCTGAGTTATGCTCACTAGATAGATTTATTATGGAATCAACAGAACATATTAGATTAGAACAACGTAATCATTGGTAAAATTACTATCTACTACATCACAGAGTGATGTAGTAGATAGATTACTTCTAGTACTATTATTTTTTTAATATATTAGATATGTATTTTATTTATTACATATAAAAACATATATTATAGAGAGGTAAGGGGGGGATACCCCTTACACCAACAGTAAAATATATATTCTAATACAACGTAGTTGTATTAGAATATATATTGCTTTAGATAACATAGACATCGTAGATGTCTATTCCTCATAACTTAATTAATAATAGTAATATCACTTGAGTAGTAGTAGCTATGCTACTACTACGAGAGAATACATTGAATAATAGTACTGTTATTATACAGTAGATGAGTAATGTGTATAGCATTGATAGATTAGTTAATTCATTAATAATTAAGTAGTGTGGTAATGAATAGATAGATTATTAATCAGTAGAGTAATGAAAGAGAGACTATATTACAGTACTTAAAGAGTAATCTATAGTAGAGTAATAAGAGTAATCATAGCTGTAATAAATAGAAATAATTATAAACAGATATTATTAATGAGAGTAGATAGTTATTGGAGATAAGTAATGAATGAAATGAGATGTATTCCTGTTAAAGATATGGAAAGGATTGTATCGGGCAAATATAAAGGGAATTTAGGGTATAGTAATAGAGTGAGTAGTATTACGTTAGAAAAGCATATCGACTATGATGGTAGAGTAGAGGTGAGTACATTTAAGGTGGATGTTAATGCTAAAGATACTACGAGTGATGCTAGGTATGAGATAACGAGTGATGGTGAAACACATTTAGAAATAGTATCTAAAGTGAATTTAGTGGTGCCTTATGCAATCTATGAGGGTAAAAAAGGCTGTAATAAGGTGGTGTTAGAAACAATGGGTAAAGCAACGGCTATAATAACACACGATGTTATTATAGCGAAACAAGATAAGGTAGTGGGTGATGGGGTTCGTAAGGTCTATAAAAAAGGTGAAAATGAGGTATTAATAAATACCTATATACATCCTGGTATGCCTGTTATATTTCATCATGATAATCCTTTTTTAGAGGTAGTAAAGAGTACGTTTTATAGTGACTTAGTTAAAAGGTATGTAAATATAGAGCCTATTGGTGTGAGTTATACCATGGGGTTAGATTACTTTATAAATAAGCTTAGAGAGTACATTGATAGGGAGAATAATAAATGACATGTAACCCTTTTATTAAAAGCTAATATGAGAGTAAAATCAATTACACTAGAAGGTGAAATTACACCTAATAGCAAAGGCAGTACTCATGTAGCTATTAGTTTTAATAATGATAGCTTAATCTATAAAGTACTGTATAACGCCTTATACAAAATAAATGAGGATTTAATTGTAATAATTATAACTAATCCTGAATTACAACAATTTGGAATTATTTATTCACTATCAACTAAAAAAATCAAAGATTATAGTCCATTAACAGCAATTGCTGCAAGTGCTTTAGGCAACTACAATAAAGCATTAAACGAGTATTTGGATAACCTATGGGGTAATTGCGTAGATGAAAAACTAATTAGACGTTGTTACTTTAATATTAGAATATGTGAGCGTGATTTATTTAAACTAGAATTAAGTAAATTTTTAGTTGAAAATGATTACTTAATAAATAGCATAATGAATATTGTAAATGTAGTGCCAGTAAAAGAGATGGATTGGTGGTTTAGAGATGACATAGTAGTGGATAAAGATGTAGTAGATGATGTAAAAGCATTAAACGAGTATTTGGATAACAAAGAGCAAGAGGATAACTAATGATAAGTTTTAATGAAATACAGGAAAATATTAAAGATGAAATACATAAAGACATTATAAATGACACGAGTACTAATGGTAAAGATGTGGTACAAGGTGATTTGTTTGATGTATTTGTACCTGAGTATTATAGTGAGGCTGTGTTAACCTCTGCTTTTATGTTAGCAATTTCATATGTTAAAAAAACTAAATTAATTACAGCAGCTACTGAAAGTTTTATTTTTCGTGGGTGGCAGTTAGCTGACAATAAAGAAGCATATAGATTAAAAGATGATAAACACTTTACACCACTAATCTATTCAAATACATTAGCATTAAATAATGCATTTGAACTAACATTAAAGTATTATAACTTTAAACTCTTTAGTGCATTACACAGTGGTCAACATCGTCATGCAAAAGTGTTTTATAGGTCATCATCTATTAGTTATTATAGCTTATCTAATTTCAATACAGATGAATTAAATGGCTTATGGTTGGGTGTGGTGCTGCGATATATTTATGACATTTATGTTAAAGAATTAAAAGCTATTGGAAGTGTTAAAATCTTAAAGAGTAGGCCATCTGATTTATGGATTAACTTGTTAGACACAGAAGTACTCCATTATGATGGTAAATACTATACTGATCCTTTGTATAAAATACTCGCATTGCCATTAGCATCACAATAATCAAGTTAAACTAATAAATATATTATTTACATGTAGTATATGCTAACGTTTAACGATTAATGAGGATTTAAAAAATGTAATTAAAAACATTGAGTAATATCATATGTGATAACACGCACGACATAGCCATCTATGTCGTGTTTTACAATCTAACCTTTACCATTAAAAAAAAGGAATAAAACATGTCAAATACTTATTTTGATGAAGACGATATCTCTAGCTACAAAGCCAATAGAAATACTGCACAACAAGCACAACCACAACAACAAAGACAAGCACCACCGACTGGTAATGCTCAAAAGACATTTAACTTTAGAGATTTAAGAGGTGCTGTATTAGCACACATTGGTACCAGTAAAGATGGTAAAACCGCACTGACTACAATGCAACAAATTACTGAGCAGTTTGTTGCACAAAACGTAGAGCGTCCAGTATCTAAGTTTCTGTTAATTGAAGATCCACAATTATCAGTGACTGCACTCGTAGCGTACTTCACACCAGCGAGTACAATTTGCTACTATATGGTTTACTTGTTAGCTGCTAGTGCTCAACCGCCTAGCAACAAAATGATACAAATCCACAATGGCACTAAAACCATTGAAAAGGATTTTCCAGTGTCCGATTACTTTAATGAGAAAATGCGGGCTGTTGTAGAACATACTCTGAAAACCACACTACAACACAGTGGTGTTAGTTTTATGGGCATTAGTAACTATGGCATTACTGTTATTCCAAAAGAAGTTAACTTGGAAGACATTAGTGCATTAGCACCATTCTATATTCACATGGTTTCATCACTGTCAGCTGCTATTTCTATTGGTGGTGGCATTAGTACCTCTAGCTTAACATGTGATAGGTTGCGAATCGAAAACAGAAAGCTTGTAGCACAGTTTGTATTGACACCAGGTGCTACTTATAGAAGCAGTATTGGACAACCAATGGCAGGTGACTTTACAGTAACAACCAGTTCTGTACCTGTTAATACACGTCAATACAGCGATATGATTCATAGTAAACAAGATGAATCTGTTATCACTCATTTAGTGGGATACCTTGATTTTATTAGGATTCCACAACAAAGGCATTTACCACAATATGGTGTGCCACAAAATTACTATGAGCCAGGTTATAATCCTGTCATTGTTATTACTGAATTATCGTCATTTGGTAAAACAGCAGTGCCTATTGATAGTTTGTTAACATTCTTGTTAGCATTGCCATCTGTTATTCCATTGGTTACCGCTGAACAGAAATGGACGCAATTGTTTGCGCCTAATATTGGCACTACAAATAAGGCAACACTAGGCGCATTGTCGCTTGAACATAACCTAGAGCCTGGTAAACCCTTTCAGCCTAAAATCACTGAATTGTACCCTGATACTGGTGTATATAATCCAGAGATTACAACTATTTCTGAATTTGCTAGAGCTTTTGTCTCTACTACTCCCGTGATTGTCTTAGACATTCTTAACGGTGGCCCATTAATGGGCATTTACTATTATATCGTATTTGCCAAACCAGGCACCGAATGCGAACGCATTATATTGCGCGAGCTAGATTCATTCTTTGCTATCACACAAGCAGATGGTAGCGTTGTAAACGATGTGTTTACTCGACTATGGCAAGCTGCAGGTAGCCCTTGTATCATTGCTCAAAATAGAAATACAAAGGTTCCTGATGAACCTACCATTATTCATGCGGCTACTGTTATTACAGGCGATAAATCATTTGGTGATGCAAGTGAAAGCATTCTTGATATTCGTAGCTGTGATTACCTATCAGTACTGGAAAGAAGCAATGGTAATAAAGAAGTCATTGATGCATATAGCTGTGGCTATGTGCCAGGTACTTACAGCGATGAAGAGTTGGACATGAAACGAAATATCTTGAAAAATATGTTTGCCAATTTGAACATTACTGGTAAAATTACCAGAGTACACTTAAACAACGCTTTCATTTCAGTGATTGAAGAAGCGTTGAAAGTAGCCAACATCATTTATCAAGTAGAAGGTCTACAAGACTCAATGGCATTTAGTAATGAACGCCATTACTTTGATCCAGATAGCGTAAACGTACCGTTGAAAACACACGGCGCGTTTAACGCTTGGGCAAACAACCCCAATACTCCTCCTACTGGATTTAACAATCCGTTTATGAACTCGATGTACAGATAATAGACGTAATAGAGGCAGGATATATCCTGCCTCTATTATTTATCTTTTTTTCACATTAAGGAGAACATATGCCAGGATATTTAGAAATAACGGATATGGATGCGTTATTTAAATTATGTAAATCACCAATAATCATTAATGATTTGCCCAATACCACAAAAGAAGAAAGAGCTGCTTTTGATTCAGTCATTTATACGCGATTAGGTGATACAGAAATATTATCTAATACACCTACTTGTTCCTGTGGGGTTTTAAATGAAGGTAAAGAGTTAAATAGAATTTGTCCTAAATGTGGAACTGAAGTTCTCTATCCTAATGAAAGTGATATTGAGTTTACTAATTGGATGCGTATTCCTGAACCATTAGATGGCTTTATAACACCAGTTGTATTTCATCGTTTACATATGGCATTAGGTGGTGGTAAGTATTCGTTATTAAATTATTTATTAGAAAGTAAATCAGAGCCCCCACCTAATGCTCAAAAAGTATTATTATCTAAAATAGCATACATTAATAAATTAGGTTTTCCAAGAGGTTATAATAACTTCATTAGAAACTTTGATTGGTTTTTAGAAATCTATCCTACGATTAGTAATAAGAAATCCAAACATAAGCCAGATAGTTATGGTGAAATATTAAAAAAATTTAAAGACAGATTATTTCCTAAGCATTTAGCATTGCCTTCTAAAACAATGCTAATCTTAAAAGAAACACAACTAAAATCATATGCTGATAAGAATACGATGTTAGGTGCTATTGATGGCATTAGAACATTAACATCTATCTATAAACGACGTACTAGACCTTTATCAGAATATTTGATTGAAAAGAAAGTCGTTAGCATTTTGTTTAACTTAGCTAAATACTATAACAATACCATACGCTTATCTTTTTGTCAAAAGAAAGGCTGGTTTAGATATCATTTAGGTTCGTCTAAAAGTCAGTTTTGTTGTAGAGCAGTTATTGTGTCGTTATCTGAACCGCATTGTGTGCGTGAAATGCATATTCCTTGGGCTCAGGGTTTAGAATTACTCAAAATTCATATATGCTCAGTCCTGTTAAGAAGAGGCTGGCACCCTATTGATATATTAGCATATATTAATAGTCATCATACCGTGTATGATAAAATGTTAGATGATATCATGAAAGAACTTATTTATGAGTCATTAAAACCAGAAGATTTAGATGATGTCAGTGGAATAGATAAATTAATGTTAGCTAAAAATCCTAACTGTACTGATGTATTTCCTGATCATGGTATGCCCTGTTACTTTCCACGTGAAGGTTTACCGGTTATATTTCAACGTAATCCTTCACTATCACGATTAAGTGCACAAATGCTTTATATTACGCGTATAAAGACAGATGTAAATGATCATACCATTTCGTGGAGTGAGCTATTAACAAAAGGCCCTAATGCGGATTACGATGGTGATGCTATGCACTTTTATATGGTATTAGGTAAAAAGCATTATGATGCAGCTAGATTATTAGAAACACAATTTGGCATTCATGATAAAAGAAAATTAGGGCGCATTAGTCGTGACGCATCATTACCTGACGTAGTGGTATCAACTATTGCAAATTGGTGTAATTATGAACGATAATATAACGTGGAGTCACTATGGCACCTGCACGTATTTATGAAGTAACTGATATATCAACTGTGGGTGCTGGAATTTATCAACAGCCCTCTTCAGAAACACAGCGTTATTTAGCACAACAAATGAATGATTATGTAGGGCGTGTATCTCAAGTAGATCCTAATTTTGGACAACAATTATTAAGAGATTATACGCAGTATCAAACATCTTGTAATCAGTTATCTGAAAATTACTTTACTAATGTTGTTAGTACATTATGGAGTGCTCCAAGAACTCGACCAATTACACTGATGGAAGAAATGCAATTAGCACCTACTAGTATGCAGCGGTGGATATTGGCTAATCCTGCTGTTCAAGATAAGTATTTAAAAAATGAAATTTCAGGTTATAATGATGCGTATGAGGGTATTAGGCATAATCAAATAGGTATACATAATCGTGATTATCGTATAGCGACTTCAGGTGTAATGATGGAGCTTAGAAATAAACTAGTTACACGTACTTATACTGAAGTTTTAGAAGAAGAAGATATTTTAACAGTTACTGATAAATACAACATTAGAGTAACTTGGAATGCAATTGAAGATCTATTTAATAATGAAAGCAATTATGAAGACCCTACTTCATCAAGTGGTGGTACGTTATAATAACAAATAAATAGATAGCACTATTTTATGCGTGGTTAGCTAATTAGCTAACCACTTTATTTTTTATACAGGCAATAATAAATGGAAGAGTTTGAAAAAATAACAACATTATTTAGTTTTTTTATTGAAGAAGCTAAATGGATTGATAAAGTTGAAGTACCTTATGTTAAATATGAACACATTGCTGTTTTTAAGAAATTAAATGAAAATGATGCTACTCTATTTGATACGTCTGATAGTGAAGTATTTTTTATAAAGCATACTGCACAGCGTGAACATTTATCTATAACGTGCAATGAAATAGGTGAAATGCAAGCAATGTTGTATGTAGAATTAGATAAAATTAATAATAAAATTATTTTGTTAAAAAATATTATTAATGATTATACTAAACTATCTTTAGATGAAGTATATCATTCATTAGAAGATAAAGTAAAAGAACGGCAATCTATTATTGATAAGCTATTAGAACTTAACTCTAATTCTTTTATATGGCAAAGTTAATTCCAAAACTAGATGGTGCAAGTTGGTCAATGACACCACGTCAAAAAGTCGTTAATGCGTTTGCTAATTTATTAACGTCTAATTATTCACAATCAACTATTTATAAAGGTAAAGTAACTACATTACAACAATTAATAGCGACTTATCAAACTGACATAACTACAATGACTGATGAGTTAGAAAACGCACTCTTTGCTTATTACAGTCGTTTTTGTACGTTAGTTAATGTAGGTGTAGTTGCTGCTGATATAACTGATACTTCATATACTTTACAAATCTCAATTAATGTGACACTGGATGGTGAAGTAGTTAGCGTAGCTAATGCAATACCTGTAAGCGGTGGATCATTAGCAACCGTTATACAGGAGCTTAATAAATGAACGACTATTTAGAAGTAATTATTAATGAAGCATTACCTACTATTAAAGAAAATGAATTTAAAGCTAATTATTTACCATTATTATTTTCTGATGATCTTTCAGCGTTTAATACTGCTTGGTTAAATAATGTAGCTAGACATCCTCATGCCAGTGTAAACATTGTAGATAATAATAGCAACGTTATTATTACTGTACCGCCATTACGCATTTCGTTATTAGATTCAAGCAATAGCACTATAGCTGATGAATTAGCATTAGCTGAACGCTATAGTGAAACAAATGCCATGATTGGTAATGCAATGTTAAATAAAGTCATTAATAAATTAATGCTATCTCAAAATGAAGGCTATGATTCAGAGCATATTGCTAAATGGACTGCATTAATTAATCATTATGGCGGTCATACCTCTATTCCTAAACCCGTAAAAGAACCTACCAGCATTGTTAATTACGTTGATGAAGAATGGTAGTGTAATTAAAATTATTGAACTCTCTGATTTACATTTAGGTGTAAAGAGTATACCCATTGAAGCAATGATTAATGGGCTAAATAAAAGTTTACCTGATAATGATTATCTCAGTGATATTGATATTATTTTTTTAGCAGGTGATGTATTTGATAGAGAGTTAATATTTCCTTCTGTAGAGGCATTAGTTATTCAGCATTGGATTGTTAGATTATTAAAGTTATGTAAAAAATATAATGTTTTATTAAGAATATTAGAAGGCACGCCTTCACATGACCATAGACAATCTAAACACTTTATCCATTTAAATGATGTATTTCATATTGAAGCTGATGTTAAATATATAGATATATTATTTATAGAGTATATAGAGCAATTTGATATTAGTGTGCTCTATGTACCTGATGAATGGCGTAGCACTACTGAAGTCACTCAAGCTGAAGTAAAGCAATTACTAAATGCACATTCATTAACTCAAGTTGACTATGCTATTATGCATGGTTGTTTTACCTATCAATTACCTGAGGTAGCATATGCGCCAGTCCATAATGAAGCGTATTACTTATCAATTGTCCGATACTATATCTTTATTGGGCATCATCATCAACACACTCATTGTGATAGGATTATTGCAGCAGGGAGTCATGATCGCATCACGCATGGTCAAGAAGAATCTAAAGGCTATATATGCGCTACCATCGATCATATATCCCATGAAATGAGTTTTGAATTTATTACTAATGAATTAGCTGCACTATTTATTACATTAGATAGTAGTTTATTTACAGCTAAAAAATTAACGAGTAAATTAGATAGCTTACTTAAACAACAGATAGAAACAAATATACCATTAAATATTCGTTTCTTGTATGATTCGCCATCACCATTAGAATCAATTATGAGTTCTTATAGTCGGCATTATAAATATGTCACTTGGACGGAGTCTAAAAAGACAAAAAAAGAAAAGAAAAAGAAAGGTAATCATTTACCTGACTTATTTGTACCCTTAATTATTAGTAAAACTACTATTAATGATATTATAAAATTACGACTCATTAATAAAGGTCATGAGCCTACATTCATTAATAAAATAGATTCACTATTAAATGTATTAAAATAAAGGTAAATTGATATATGGAAAGACAGCTCGGTGAGGTGATTGGTGTCAGTATAGGATCAGCCATTGCATTAGAAGGAATACTCACTGGTACAGTGCCTGTTAATGATTACAGTAAAATCTATATTAATTTAAAGACATTACATCGTAATTATTTCGGTACATTTAAAGCCATTGATATGCCTCCATTAAAAGCATATAAATCAGAGTTTTTTAAAGAACTCACTAAAATACAATCTATTATTACAGAAACATTACCAGGTAACTTACAGCCAGTATTTTATCTATGCACACATAAGACCATTATAAACCAAATGCCTTATGCTAAAATTAAAACTAAGTTTACTGATAAACAAAATAATTTCTTAGAGTTAGAAAAACTCTGTTTAGAAAACATTAAGCTATTAAACAAGCTAGCAATATTGCCACAAGTATTTGATACACTCATTAATGGATATAAAACACGTTCATTAATCCTTACCCATCATCCAGTTGATTTATTAAGTGCGCATACATTTAGAGAACTCATTTTGTTAGAGTCACACACGGGCACAACTAAAGATAAATTACATTGGTTTTCAAAATTATCGAAAAAAGAAGATTATCAAAATATTCCTTTTAATCCATTAACATTGCAATTGTTTGGTGATAACAATAATTTATTAGAATCAGAAAGCCATAAAATGATTAAAGCATTTATGGCTATTGCTACTACTAATCGTTGGAATCGTATGACCAATATTGAAAAAATGAAACTAGATATCAGAAAAATCAATGATAAAGCATTTTCTCAGTATCTAATTGCAATGTCTTCTATTAACCTTAAATAAAGAGATATAATAATGGCTGAATTTAATGGTGGTGGATTTCCACCACGCCCTTGGACAGTATGGCAGCATAAAGTATTTCAACGTTTTGGTAAGCCGTGGGCACCAAACGATTATAAAGCTATCCCTAGTATGCACTTTAAGATAGAAAATGGAAAACCTGGTTTTGTATTTTACATCAATGAGCCTAATGGTCAGCCTGGTGCAGTAGTAACTGCTTTTGCTCAAGCCGATGACTTTTATAGCTTTTTAGAAGCATTTGAAGCAGTCTGTCATGGTAAAGAAGAAAAAGTAGTAATAGAGTTTAAAACTATGTTTAATGGCCAACAGCGTTTAGAACAACCTATGGTTATTTCTAAACTAATTGTAGGTATTAATGCTGATAAAATTATCTATATTAGTGTAGCAGCTAAAGGTAAAAAACAACCTATCTTTGAAATGCTGCCTTCTATTAATGTTGGATTTAATGGTGCTGATGGCGAGCGTCTTAATACTGAACAGGCAAGTAAGTATTGTGCGTTAGGGTACATTAAACGAATTAGAGGTGCTGCTGATACTTACCTATCATTAAAAGTAGAAGAGCCACCACAAAAAAATAAACCAATGAATCAACCATCATCACGATCGACGACTGATTGGGAAACTGATGTAACATTTTAATACCTATACTACGCAGTGAGATTACTCACTGCGTAGTAGTAAAATAATTAAAAGTTTTATATAGATACATTATATATTTGTTAGTCAACTTTATAGGAGTTTTATGGACTTACAATTGGTATTACAAGTACCACCATTAATAGTAACTCGATTTGATAATGGCGATATAATTGAGTGGTCTGCAGGGTATTGGAATAGAGGAAGAGTTAAAGCTAAAATACAACACCATGATGATGTTGGCAATATTGTTGATCCTGATTTATTTAATGTCATTAATAATTATTTAGCAGTGCTATCTATAGATGATCGATGCAGTATTGAGCAAGGTTATAGAGAAGCGTTTCATGCATTAAATACAGTGACTGAAATTGATAGATTAGATTCAATGTTAATGTCAGCCATTAATAAAATCTTTTCTCCGTTTATATGGCATCACTTTGTAGAATGGTTAATTGTTTATGGTAATGTTAATTTAGAAATTGGTCGTAAAGATGCATTAAATGAAAAACAATCATTAGAACGTACTTACTTTACAAAAGACTACGCTGAGCTTGTAGCATTTAGTGTAATGTTAAAATTAATTATGCCTATTTGGGGTAATTATGAACGCATTGTAAAAACAACATTAAATTCAGACCATATGCTAATTCATGGTGTAGAATTAATTCAATGCGATACAGTTGTAAATTGTCCTGCTTATATTAAGTTATGTCAGCATATTAATAATTATATTACCGCTGAATTACAATTAAGTGGGTTTAGTATTATGGGCGGCATTGGATATGAGGAAATGCCTGAGTTTTTATTAGCAATGGTGTTGTGGAAAAAAGTTATTATATTTGATCCACGATCACATGAGCATTCTATTGTTAGTGATGTACATAATTTGTTATTTGATAAGTGTAAGCGCTTAGTCATTACGGGCCCTGCACAAAAAATGGCAACTAATGTAAAGGGCGAAGATGTGCCAGTTACAGATATGTTTAAAACACAACAGAAAATAGCGCCTGGCATCATAGTAATGATTGAACACTTTATTGAAGAACATGCATTAATGGCCTTCATGCCAATTACAGAAAGCATGTTTAATGAAGTTAATCGTTGTACGCCACCCGTTATTCCAATGAATGAGTTATCTGGATTTGTATTATCATTGTTGTTTGGTAACTCAATTGGTATAAGAACTAAAGAATTGATTACTATAAAATCAATTATTCTATTAACTCAAGTAGGCGTATTAAAATTAAAAGCATTAGGGTATCCTACATTAGCCGCTATGCTTATTGGCATTGCTATACCTAAAGATACAACACAACATATATTTTCTGATAATCAGTACATTGCTCGTTTATCAGAGAGTCAAATAAAAGCGATTAACGCGCTTTATAGTGATAGCCACATTGCAGGTAGAGATAATCCTGCAATTAAAATGTTTGATATTATTGCTAAAGAGTTATCAGTGTATAATTGGAGTCATTATACCATAATAGATAACGAAGTTTACGAAGAAGATATTGAGTTGTTAAATTTAATGATTGAATTAGCTAACTTATTACTATACACCTATACCACAGAGGAAAAATAACAATGAGTGAACAACAAACTGAAGGACAAGCGTACATTGATAGTTCTTTTTTAGAACCTAAATCAGTTGTTAGAAGAGCAATGCTCATTCTCATGCCACCTCAACATGAGCAGTATTTACGGCCTTATATGTCTGGTAATTCAGCTGAAGGTTTAGACTTAGTACTTGAAGCTACAAATGGTGGTGCAAATTTATCATCTGCTGTATTTTCTAACATTGCATCTAAAGTACTAACGCCTACATGGGAGCCTAGAGCAGAATTGAAAATTCCAAATACCATGCGTAATTTACGATATGCATTCTATATTGAAATAGAAACAATGTCCGTGTATGGTCGTGAAGTAGAAATTATTAAAGGCTTTACTAATTATGATGGTGTTAGTCAAGGCGGTCATTTAGATCCTAACATGTGGTTTTATATAAACCATAGACAATTAGTATCTCTAGAAAAGTTTAATTCGCCTCGTATAGAGCCAGCTACCATGCGTCATGATAACATGGTATTATCTAATATTGGTGGAATTGATAATGGCGTAGTAATGCGGCCTGAAGATATTATTTATCATCAGCAATACAATCCAATGCAAACTGTTGGTTATGGTAAAGTTATTGAAGTACGTACTAAACTCGATGGTGTTGCTAAATATGCACAACATACGCACCATATGCCAGCTGAATATTTAAGCAATATATTAAATGCTTATGTAACTGCAGTTGATCCAAATAAAGCAAGTACGCAAGATGAGTTAAAACGACAAAGTGTTGATTACTATAGCGATGCATATGCTACATTAAAAACATCAAACTTAGATAGGAGTAATTTTTATCTAACGATGTCTAATGGCAGTGCTTTACAAAGCCATTGTTTTAATCTAGATCAGTTTAGTAAAGCATTTAACGTAGATGATAGTATTTGGGAAATTATACAGCCCTCTAAAAAGTTACAGTATTCATTAATTGACCATACATCTACGTGGAAATCAGCATCAGTTGAAACTAATGTAGCATTTTCATTAACACATATGGTGCCTGCATTAATGGCTAAAGTGTTAATTGATAGTTTACATTTTAGTATTAATAACCTAAACTTTACAGGTGAACCCGATATTGGCATTTGGTCATTTATGCGACATGCCACTAATAAAGCAGTTAATGAAATACAATTAGCTGATTACATTAAAGGCAGAATTAATATTGATTTAGTACGTGGCTTATTAATGCAAAAAGCATATACGTATAACATTACTGTTAAATGCGATACAATGACGAATATCAATATCGAAATGTCGTTAGATGGAAATCCAAAAGAAATTTATAATTCGCCTTTATTCTGTTCATCAAAATACAGTCCAATGATTGGTACTGATGAGCATGATTTACAATTACTCTCCAGTAGCATTGATACATTAGCAGAAAATATAATTAATCAGCGGTATGGCTATCATACACCAATGCCTAATGAAAGATTTGATGCACCAGAGTGGTCTGGATTTGAAGCAGGTCATTTAGATAGTCTCTATCCTCGCAATGACGAGCTAGTATGTGAACAACCCTTTTCATTTATTCAACAGCATCCAAAGCCACGGGCATTAATGGATGAGCTATCTAGCTATAGACCTTTATAAGGAACACTAATGCATACCCATGTTACTAATACTAATATAACATTATTAGATTTCTATAAAGAAATCTTACAAACATTAGATTATATTATTAAAGATGATTACATCTTTAGTCAGTATGATGATAAAACACCAGCACAGTTAAAAGTAAATGGTGAAATAAGACCATTAGTATTGCCAACACGCAATATTATAAAAACAGGTGATTGGACTACGCTCTATGCATTTCATCCAGGCTCAGAATCGCCTTATGCAGGTCAAAGTGAAATCATTAGTTTCTTAGCAATGGCATTTAGTGTTAAATTATATAATAGCGTTCAGCAGTTAGTATCTGCTATTATTGAATTAGGTATGGATGAATCTAAACTAGGTACATTATCATTGCCACAAAAAAAGCTATTGAGTCAATTTAGTTTTGATAAAACGACTTATAAACTAGCCATTAGTATTATTAAAAACAATACAGGGTGTTCAGGTGCAGCGCCATTAATAACCACTCGTTTTGAACGAGGTGGTGTAATTGATGATGAGCAATATGCTAGAATTTGTATTATCGTACCACATGTATTAAATGGTACTGATAAGATCTGTGGCGTAACACCTAGCTCAATCAAAAGTAAAGATAATATACTGGCATTATATAAAGCCATATTACCACCTAAATTAAAAGTAGGCAGCAACAATACCGCTATTCCTTATTTTGCAGCGTTACTTACGATGATGAAAGAAACATTTGATCATCTAAATGAATTAGTTGAAACATTAGGCAATCATTCGCCTATCCATACAACCAGTACAGAATGGTTTGCGTACATTAAAAATGTACCTAAATTAGTAAAAGCTGAATTACCCCAGCAATTTATTGGCAATATTGGAAAGCCATTACAAAAGAAAGATAATGATGATGATAAAAAAGAACCTATTAATACACAGCGCTTAGTAGCGCCTATTGTGGGTAGTTCACCTACACCACCAAATCATCAAGTACCTCCAATGATGCAACAGCAACCTCAGCCTGTAAATCAAATACAGCCACTCATGCAGCAAGTAGCAGCTGTACCTAATGATAATATTAGTCCTGCTAAACGCGCATTAATGGCAAAACAAGGTCAGTTTGGTTATCCGCCTCCACCACCACCAAACTATGGTGATTATCCAAATCAATATATGCAAAACAATCAGTATATGCAGCCAAATCCTATGCAAATGAATCAGCTGCCGCCTGCTATGCAACATATTTATGGTGGTGCAAGTATGTCACCACCCATGCAACAAACGAACCCATACCTACAACCAGGGTATGACCAATACGGCAATCCAATTAACTACTCTAATCAAACTAATATTAATACTCTAAATGGGTTTAATATGCAAAAGTTTGGTAAAACAATAATACGGTAAATA